>MDTG01417564.1_pt1 | contig 89600 bp, 69 predicted proteins | sample 811421 | NCBI WGS metagenome assembly MDTG01 (sample SAMN05326645, study PRJNA326480) | marine metagenome | isolation source: seawater | place: Pacific Ocean: South East | collected 2011 | reverse complement strand
CCCTGAACTGGTTTCAGGGTCTGTTTATGGCTTGGAAGATTATTCTATAGAACATAGGTCTAGGTTGCAACAGATCCTGAAATACCCCTCGGCTTTGCTCGGGACGGCGAATTCAGGATGACACGGTTCTATATGAATATTTCGTTAGGATGATGCATTTCTATATGAATATTGCGTTTTGGATGAGCGTCTCCATTTGAAATTTGCGATTTGAAATTCTTATATCAACTAAACGAGATAGAACGCTCCTGCCTGCTGCAAGCAGGGATAACACTGATTTTGCTGATTTCCGCTGATTGAATATGTAAACTTAAAACTCTAAGTTGATTCAAAAAACCGATTCTTAATTCTTAATTCCCAACTTAACATTTGAAATTTCTCTAAACTCTAAAATCTAAGCTCTAAGTCAAAAAAAAATAAGGCACTAGGAAAATTAAGAGTTTCATTAAGCTTGAAGAGTTAACAAATTAAATTGCTCATTTTAATTATCTTTACAATAAAATTTCAAAATGGGTGCACGAAAATTAAAAGCCGACTTGATTGATCGTATTTCCAATATAGATGATGAAATTGTATTGGGCAAGGTAAAAGCTTTATTGGAGTTGCAAGACTTTCATCTGAACTTGAGTGAAGAGCTACTTGCTGAGCTAGAACAGGCAAGGATTTCCGTTAAAAAAGGAGAGGTGATTTCTCAAGAGCGAATGGATAAAAATGTTCAGCAATGGCTAAGCGAAAAGTAGTATGGTCTACTTTGGCTGAGCGTGAAACGAAAGAAATCTTAAGCTATTTTTTTAATCGAAATAAAAGTGCGACTTATTCGAGAAAACTTTATCGATTGTTCCAAAGTGAGCTTAACCGACTTGCAAAATACCCTGAAGCAGGATTAAAAACGAAACTCACAAATGTTCGAGGGCTTGTTGTGAGAGACTACATTTTGTTTTATGAGGTGTTTGATGATCGAATTGTAGTGCTTAAAGTTTGGGATTGCCGACAGAATCCAGACAAACTGAATATACCATTTTGAAGTAAAGGTTTAATAAATAAACCTTAAAAGATGGAACGTCGATAATGCACCTACCTGTCGACAGACAGGGATTGAGCTGATTTCTGCGGATGTTTTTTTTTTGTAAATAGAAAAACTTGGTTGAAGCTAAGTCTCTTAAAAACTGATCCTTAATTCTTCACTCTTAATTCATAACTTAACATTTAAATTTTGCGATTTGATTTTTTTAACCGCAAAGCCGCTAAGCCCGCAAAGGTTTTGTTAAGAGAAATTCCGTTTTAAAATACTAAAGTTGTTGCAATCTTAGATTCCTAACTTGACATCTGACATTTGCGATTTGAAATTCCTCCAAAATCTAAGCTCTAAAGTCTAAGTCTAAAACATTAAGGCATTAAGAAAATGAAGGACTTCATTAAGGCGTAGAATAGAACGCAGATAACGCACCTACCTGTCGGCAGACAGGGATTTTGCTGATTTCCTCGGATTGGATTTGAGGCTAAATGAATTAAATCATAGCAACAGTTCTATACTAAAAACAGATTCTTAATTCTTAATTCTTCACTCTTAATTCAAAACTTGACATTTGAAATTTGCGATTTGAAATTCCTCTAAACTCTAAAGTCTTGTCTCTTGTTTCTTGACTCTTGCATCTAAACAGATAGAACGCTCTTGCCTACTGCAAGCAGGGATAACACTGATCTTGCAGATTTCCGCGGATTTTTTAACCGCAAAGTACCCAAACCTCGCCTGCCGGGAGGCAGGGAAGGCGCAAAGGGCTCGAAGAGTTTATTGGATAAATGATTAAGGATTAAGGGTTAAGGAGAAAGGTGAGTAGCAATGGGCATTTGACAATTTACAATTAACAATTGAAACTCCTCTAAGGTCTAATCTATAAAATCTAGCTTCACAATTCTTCACTCTTAATTCTTAATTCAAAACTCTTAATTCAAAACTCTTAATTCAAAACTCTTAATTCAAAACTCTTAATTCAAAACTTGACATTTGACATTTGCGATTTGAAATTCATTGTGCCTCTTGCTTCTAAATCTAATAGAACACAGATGACACTCCTGCCTGTCGGCAGACAGGGATTTAGCTGATTTACGCGGATGGTTTTTTGTAAATAGAAGTAATTATTTGAAGATAAGCTATTTAAAGACCTATTCTTAATTCTTAATTCTTAATTCAAAACTTGACATTTGAAATTTTCTAAGCTCTAAAATCTAAGGTCTAACTTCTATAATTTAAGTCTTGTCTCTTGCTTCTTGTCTCTTGCATCTAACCTCTATATTCTACTCTCCATCCTCTTCCTTCTTGTTCATCTCATACACCTTCTTGCCGCCATAGGCAACACCGGCAACTAACAACCAACTAAGACCACCATCGATAGGTACACATGGTGGTGGAAAACAGTTGGGATCATCTTGATCTTCACCTGGATCTGGTGGTTGAGCTTTTAAATCAAAGGTGAATCCGATAAGTAAAATTGTGAGAATGTATAGTAACTTCTTCATTTTGGTATAATCTTGTGCAAATGTAAATTAAAAATACGAATATTTATTATTTTTTTTAACTGTCGAATAAAACATAATCACTATCCAATTTAGCAATTAGTCTTTGTGCATTAGTAATTATAATTTCACTTGTTTGTTCAAGAAGATATCTTTTCCCACAATTTGAATGAGGTAAATCCCTTCCAAATCATTTAAGTGTTGTAGGGGATAAGTACCCGCACTATGCGCTTCAAAACTCATTGAGGCTTTTACTTCTTGACCGCTCATATTGTACACGCGGATTTCTAACTGAGTAATTTCTTTGCCTAAAGTATAATCTACATACCAATTTTCATAAGCATTGCGCAAGCTGAGCTTTTTGTCGAAATCTTGAACAAACTCGCCTTCTTTTAAGAGGGCTTGACATTCTTCATAAGAATTACTCAAGATCAAATGGAAGCGATCGGACTTTCCTTGCTTGGCCTCAAAAGAATATTTTGGATCTACCATTAAATCAACGGCTTTTTCAGTTTCTTTATCTTTTAAATACACACAACTGTAATTATCGTAGAGGGCATCTAAATTGCCTGCGCTGATTTCATATTCTCCTTCCACACCGGCATAAATGGAAACCGGCACCAACTGACTTTCTTCAGTAGGGTTTAAGCTGTTCATTATTAATTCTTCCTCTGAATTAACCGCTTTAGAATAGATGGCAGGGGCTTCTTTAATAGGTGAAGGTAGGTGAAGTGCATCTTTTTCATCCATTTCCTCGGTGGCAAAAACATCAAATGCTAAACGCATTTTGTGTTTAAACGGATTTTGTTGATTGCTAATGTTTAAGTTAAAGTAAGAATCATTCTTCTTTCTAAAAAATACGCTGCTATTATTATCTACCTTATCACTTTCTTCAAATTCTAAATAATACCCCCCTCCATTATTGGTACTTAACCAGAATGCTTGACCTGGTGCTATAGGTCTTTTCGAGGTACCGGTTTGAAAGTCATAAGTACCGTTGTCTGTATCATAAACATAGTATGACTCTGGTATTGGATAGCCAATTCTACTTTTATCATAGTCAATATGGGCATGGTAAGGGTTACCTAAAAGATTCCATCCGCGATTAATTTGACTTTGATATTTTACTTTTACATTACCACTATTGGGTGTGCCAATGTAATCAACCGTTGAACCATTAAATTGTTGTAATGTTGAGGCTAAGTATAGTACATAACCGCTACCCGGAACCATAGAAGCATTTATATTGGTTAAGTTTTGGTAAGAGTCTGAGAAAGAGTCAAAAAAGCGAAGACTATAAAAAGTTCCACCACCATTAACCGTCGCATTACCATCTAGTCCCCCTGCGCCACTTATGTACAAGTCATCATCTAAGTCATTAAATGTAGCATTTTCTATTGGAGAGCTTATGTTAGCGTAACCGGTACTTCTAGCACTTATAAAGCGCTGAATTATAAATTCACCACTAAATGCATTATCTACTGAAGGTAAAATTTGTGAGCTTTTAAAAGTATCCGAAAAGAGGACAACGCTATCAGCACCATCATTGGTTAAAAAGCCTAAACTTACTTGTAAATTATTGCTAATACCAAATCCTCCATTGGTTAAGTATAGACCATTCGAATTGTTAACAAACAAATTGTTAAACTTTGTGATTGAATTACTATTATTATTCCTAAAGTCTTGCATATTAGAGCCAACTGAAGCAAAAGTTCCGGAATTATTGTTTATAGTTCCGTCAATGTATAGATTACCATGTACAAAAAGTGTGTCATTCCCATTAAAGTCAATACTACCATTTGAACTTATATCAATATTAAGAGCAGAAGAATTTCCATCAACCAAAATATCATGATCAATTTTTATGTTATCACTTTCAGTGGGTACACAAGCACAATTCCAGGAGCTTGTATTGTTCCAGTTACCATCAGCTTGTGACTCAATATTTGCAAAACGTTTTGCTATGGTAAAATATTCTCCATCATTTAAGTTTATATTCAAAAATTGAACACCGGGAGGAAATGCAACATTGTTTCCACTTACATAACGACTACCACCATTTGTAAAGTCTCCATCATCGTCAATTAATAAAACATGATTACCACTGGAAAGTAGCCCATCACCGTCAAACTCTACTGTTAAGTTAACACCTCCTAACTCTCCAATTTCACCTACACGCCAGGTTTGCTCCCAACGAGCACTATACCCTACCGGAACATTAGTAGATGCAACATAACCAAGGTTATCATTTGCCACAACAAGATACTCTCCATTATCTAAATGAGTTGGATTTGAAATTGTTATTTTTTCATTATCACTTGCAGACGTAGTACTTCCATCGCTTTCTTGTCCAATGCCAATGAAATTTGAAAAGTGACTTGATTTGTATGAGTATATGTTTTTAAAAGGGACAATACCATGTTTAATTGAAAGAAATTCACTTATTATATTAACTTCAGCAGTGTTTAATGTATTGTTAAATAGAATAACTTCTGCTATTTCACCATTAAAAAACTTTAAATATGACCCAAGTCCATTTTGACTTTTTAAAGCACCTAATGTAGAGTGAGTATTATTGAAGAATGGACCACGCGTAAAGTTTTTTGAACTTAACGTCGATGTTATGTTTAAATCATCTGAAGTACTGTTTGAACCGGTTTGAATACTAAATTGAGAAAATATATCATTTGGAAATGGTATTGTGTGGTTAATTAAGTTGGCATACAATCCACGAATAGTGCTTGATTGTGTATAAACATAATGTTTGCTTAAACTAATTATAGCACTTTGTGTATTAAGTGATGCATCTCTTTTTGTTACAATAAAAGCAGTTAAGCCACTCGTCGTGATATTATGTGTAAAGTCATAAAAATCATTAGTCCCGTCAAATTGAACTGACTTTTTAATACCGTCAACTTTCAAATGAGCTTGATTACTTGGATTTAATTGTACTGCATCATTATTTTTTGTCGAGATATCTGACCAGGTGCTTACGGGGTCGCCATCATTTAGGTTTAGAGTAGATGCATCTAACCATAATATAATGTTATTGGTGTCTCCAACTCCACCCGGTCCGGTTTGGGCAGTAAGTGTGGCAATCATTCCAAAAGAGAATAGGGTAGTCAGTAATACTTTTCGCATAATTGTGATGGTTTTAATCGAAGGTAAAAGTAGTCTTTTTTAACTTTTTAAGCAAGCTTTTAAATAATTGTGTTATTTGCTTTTTGTTTTAAGATGAAATATACGGTTTTTTAGGGAAAAGGTTGGAGTGATGAATGCGAAATGTCAAATTTAAAATTTCAAGTGGGGATAGTTTTTTATTGAGAATGAGAAATGAATAGTTGACAATGCACAATTGACAATTGATCATACATAATGGGTTATGACTAATGTGTTGAAAGTGTAAGTTCCCCCTTTTTATTACGCTTGTTCATCTCGTCTTCCTGTCCGTCCGACAGGCGGGCGCTCGAATTGACAAAAAATAAATCAAAGAACTATTGGTGTAAAAAATCTATTAATTTTTCTAAATTCGCAGCTTGCTAACGCATCGATTATAAACGAATCAATGAAAGGTTTTGCTGTTTAATTCCCTGGATTTTGCCGTCTTTTTGCCGATAGTTTTCTTTCTCTATTGGTTTGTAACAAAACACAGTTTGCGATTGCAAAATGCATTGATTGTGGTGGCAAGTTATGTGTTTTACGGTTGGTGGGATTGGCGTTTTTTGTCCTTGATCATCTTTAGCACTTTGGTGGATTATTGGGTGGGAAAACAGTTGGGAAAAACGGATGTAGCCCGAAAGCGAAAGACTTTGCTTTGGATGAGTATTTTGGTCAACTTGGGCTTTTTGGGCTTTTTTAAATACTATAACTTCTTTGCGGAGAATTTTGTAGCAGCTTTTACTTTCTTTGGTGCAGATATCCAACCCAATACTTTAGACATTATTCTGCCGGTGGGGATTAGTTTTTACACCTTCCAAACCATGAGTTACACGATTGATGTGTATCGCAAAAACCTAAAGCCAACGAATGATTTTGTAGCTTTTTCTGCTTTTGTAAGCTTTTTCCCACAATTAGTAGCCGGACCTATCGAACGAGCAACGAACCTGCTCCCTCAATTTTATCAAAAGCGAAAGTTTGATTATGCGCAAGCAGTGGATGGAATGCGGCAAATTTTATGGGGCTTGTTTAAAAAAGTGGTGATTGCAGATAATTGTGCCGTTTACGCCAATGAAATATTTAACAATTCTGCGGACTATAATGGCAGTACCTTGTTGTTAGGAGCGATCTTTTTTACTTTTCAGATTTACGGAGATTTTTCCGGTTATTCCGATATTGCCATTGGAACGGCTCGATTGTTTGGTTTTAATCTAATGCAAAACTTTGCTTTTCCCTACTTTTCTCGAGACATTGCCGAATTTTGGAGAAGGTGGCACATTTCGCTATCTACTTGGTTTAGGGATTATGTATATATCCCTTTAGGTGGTAGCAGAGGAGGTACTCTAATGAAAGTGCGTAATACTTTTATCATTTTTATCGTCAGTGGGTTTTGGCATGGAGCTAATTGGACTTTCATTATTTGGGGGGCATTAAATGCCGTTTATTTTTTACCTTTATTGTTGACCAAAAGAAACAGGAAGAATACTGATGTAGTTGCAGAGAATACTATTTTTCCTAACGTTAAAGAACTGTTCTCAATGGGCATTACTTTCTTTTTAACAGTTTTGGCTTGGGTTTTCTTTCGGGCTGAAAGTTCAATAGTAGCAATTAAGTATTTAAATGAGGTTTTTTCAGCTTCACTTTTTGAACTGCCGGAAACAAGTAAGTTGTTCAATTTTAAAGTATTTTCTTTATTATTACTCACTTTTGTGCTTACAGAATGGTTAGGGAGAAAATATCAATTTGCACTTCAGGGCATTACAATTTTTCAGATAAATGTAGTTAGATGGCTAGTTTACTCGCTAATCATATATATAATCATAATGTTTATGCCTACAAATGAAACTCCATTTATTTATTTTCAATTTTAGCTTGAATGAAGAAATTTATCATTAAGTCATTGAAATTATATTTATTTGCAATACTATTCTACTTGCTGCTTTTGTTTATTAGTGGTCGATTTTTACCACAACCACTTAAACCTAATTTAATTTATCCTAAGTCAGGATATGGAATGTCTGAAATAAGATTTACTGAGGTGGATACATTTAAACAAGTGGATGTTTTGTTTTTAGGAAGCTCTCATGCATATAGAGGTTTTGATAATAGAAAGTTTGATGCTAAAAATATAACTTCATTTAACTTAGGCTCTAGTTCGCAAACACCTATTCAAACTGAGTTACTATTGAGAAGGTATCTTAATATTTTGAATCCTGCATTAGTCATAATTGAAGTATCACCATTAAGCTTTATGTCTGATGGCGTTGAGTCAGCACCGGATCTGATAGCTAATGACCAAGCTGATTTTGAGATGTTAAGAATGTCAATGGATTTAAATCATATTAAAGTTTATAATGCAGCACTTTATGCATTTATGGATAGAGCAATAGGAGAAAATTCAATTCAAAGTAAAACAGATATAAAGAATTATGATCAATATGTTAGTGGGGGCTTTGTTGAGAAGAGTAAACCTCCGTTGTCAAAACCTTATTTATCAAGTAAAGAAAAAAAAAATAATAGTCAATGAAAAGCAATTAAAAGCATTCGAGAGGATATTAAAGGAGTTAGAACAAAAGCAAACGAAGGTTTTATTGGTACAGGCGCCAGTTACCAAAAACTTTTATAAGAGTTTTACTAATAATCATTATTACGATAGTTTGATGTCTAGTTATGTTAGCTATATTAACTTCAACGAAGTTTTAAATTTAAAAGACACCCTTCATTTTTATGACCATCATCATTTGACACAAAATGGTGTTGAAATTTTTAATGATACGTTGATTAATATTCTTAAAAAAAGGTATACCTTTTTTTAAGAGCGAATTTTCACCTTTAAAAACGGATACCAACGAAGTGTCATATTTTAACGTTGACTCCTATCGGAGACGGCTTCTGTCAAAACGAATGAGCCTAACAAGGACGCGTCATGGTTAGACGCATAGTCCTAACGGAGATAGTCATCTTCAACGAATGTACCAAACAACGACGAGTCATGCTGAACTAGTTTCAGCATCTGTCTTTATCTCGGAAGATTGTTCTTTAGGAGTAACTTCCAAGTTTGCTAAAGATCCTGAGACGAGCTCAGGATGACGCGTTTCTATATAAATATTACGTTCATGATGACACGTTTCTATACAAGTATTTCGTTAAGCACTCTAGTGTTACAACATCTCTCTTGTTTCATTGACCTCCTCTTTGGTAAACCATTCTGCTGCTAGGTCGACCATGTCGGGATTTGTCTCTTTAATTAAATTCCATTTCCATGCTTTATGCCATCGTTTGAGTTGTTTTTCTCTGCTTATCGCTGCTGCCATTCCATGAATACGTTCAAAGTGTAATAAGTCCGTAATGCTATACTTTGCAGTAAAACGGCTACCTCTTCCGGCTTTGTGTCGTAAAATACGATTTTCTAAATTACTCGTAATCCCAATATACAGCACCGTCCGATTTTTATTGCTTAGGATATATACATAGCCAACTTTGCTCATCTGATTGATTTTGGGCTGATAAATATAGTTAGAATTGATTTATTTGTGAGATGGGGCTTTGAAACGGATAATCTGCCGGGGATGTGTCGAGTTTATACGCTAAGTTCTTATGAAAAAAGTCATCCTGAATTTATTTCAGGATATGTTGTGTCTTGGAACATACTCCTAATGAAATTAGGTTTAGATTGTTACAGATCCTGAGACGAGCTCAGGATGACGCATTTCTATACAAATATTTCGTTTGGGATGAAGCGTTTCTGTACAAACACTTCGTTTGATGTAAACATCTACCGGAGACGGAACGTATTAAACGAATGTACCAAACAACGACGAGTCATGCTGAACTAGTTTCAGCACCTGTTTATAGCTTGGAAGATTGTTCTTTAGGAGTAACTTCCAAGATTGCTACAGATCCTGAAATAAATTCAGGATGACGCGGTTCTATACAAATATTTCGTTCAGGGTGACCGTTTCTATATGAATATTTCGTTTAAATTAAATTTAGCCCTTTCAACCAACAACTTCACAAAATTTCGTTTATTTGCTGATTGAACTACACGATTGATTGAGTCTATGCAAGACAATTCGTCTTCTTCACCTTCTTTACAAATAGATCCCAAAGTTTACCTCGCATACGTATTGCGCTATTGGTACTTGCTGCTGATTGGACTAATGGGCGCTATGCTCTATGCTTATTATCAAGTGCGTTATACGCCGGCGACTTACAGCACCAATTCAAGGATGTTGGTAAAAGACGAATATTCCTCCTGGGGACAAGAGTACTTTTTACCGGGCATGGAATTGGTGAGCAGCCGCAACCGCTTGGTGAATGAAGTCGGCATCATCAAGTCTTTTCCTTTGATGGAAAGGGTAGCCCAGCGCCTGGATTGGAAAGTTTCTTATTTCAAAATTGGGAACATTAAAACCACAGAGCAATATCCTTCCTCAGAATTTAAGGTGAAAGTGCTCAACGGAACTCCTAAGGGAGGTAGGTATTTTTTGCGCTTTGAAAATGCTAATTCCTTTTATTTAGCTAAAGAGATTGATAGTCTTGAGTACAGTTCCCTATACCAAGTGGGGCAACCCATAGGAATTGGTGAAAATGAAGTTACTATTGATAAAGTGAGTTCTGACATTAGTATAGAGGATGAATATTCATTTCAATTTCATACTACAGATACATGGGCACGTTATTTCCAAGAAGCTCTAAAAATAGGCGTAGAAAATGAGGAGTCTTCCATTTTAGTGTTGAGCGAAAGCAATCAAACGCCTGCGAAGTCTATCGACTTTTTAAATGCCATGATGCAAACTTATATTGAATGGGGGCGGGAGCAGAGCAATCAAATAGCTGCCAATACCATTGCTTTTGTGGATGAGCAATTGCGGGGCATCGCTGATTCTTTGGTGGTCACCGAGCACCGCTTGGAACAATTTCACCAAAAGAATTTTTCGGAGCGCATTTTTATTTCCGAGGAAAATGCCGGTGCCAATATGCAAACGGTTTTGGAGTTGGAGGAGCAACTGACCCAAAGAAGTGTGCAAAAAGAGTATTATGCAGCTTTGATTCGCACTTTGCAATCGGAGGACTTTACTGCCTTTCCTTCCGCAGCGGTTTTTGGCTTTCAAGATCCCAATGCTGATCAAATGATTGATCGTATTCATCAGATGGTGCAAGAAATTACGGAGGAATCTTTTCGCTTAAAGGAAGAGTCAGAACCACTAGAAAGGCAAAAAGCAGAACTCCAAAAGCAGAAAGAAGCTTTAATCACCATTGCAAGAGCCAATCAAAAGCAAGTCGAGGAGCTTATTGACTCCTTAAAAAGAGAAGTGCGTAAAGAAGAAAACAAAGTGTTGCAGATTCCGGCGGAGCAGCGAGAATACTTTAATCTGCGCAGAGAAAACAAACTGTTAAATGACCTCTATACCTTTTTACTCAATAAACGTTCAGAGGCCGGCATAGCTAAAGCCTCCAATTTGCCCAAAGCGCAAATTTTGGACTATGCCGATCAGCACAGAGTGAGTTATGTAGGGCCCAATTCCACCAACATTTTTATGCTTTCTGCTTTTTTGGGCTTGGGCATTCCCTTGGGCTTGATTTTGGGCATATATTTGTTGAACAACAAAATTGTAGACCCTTCTGATTTAGAAAAGGTTACTTCTATTCCGCTCTTGGGATCAGTGGGTTATCGTAAAGATATTGATAGTAATCTCGTGGTTTCCGGAAACTTAAAGTCGGTGATCGCGGAATCCTACCGCAGCATACGCACCAACCTCAATTTCATGACGGAGGGAAAGGATAAGGTGAAGATCTTGGTTACTTCTTCCATCAGTGGAGAGGGAAAGACTTTTACTTCTATTAATTTGGCGGCTATTTATGCCGCTAGTGGGAAAAAGACTATATTGCTAGGAGCGGATTTACGTAAACCGAAAATCTTTCAAGATTTTGGCTTAAACAATACAGTAGGTTTAAGTACTTATTTGATTAATAAAGGAAGTTTAGCGGAGGTGGTTCAACAAACCAAGGTGGAGAACTTGGATTTAATTTCATCCGGACCGGTACCCCCTAATCCGGCAGAATTAATAGAGTCTGATCGAATGGATGCCTTGATGGCTGAATTGGATAAGCAATATGAAGTAATCATTATTGATTCTCCTCCTTTGGGCTTGGTAACGGATGCCTTATTGTTAAAAAAATACGCGGATGCCGGCTTATACATTGTCCGCCATAATTATACTAAGCAAAATCACCTCAAAAATGTAAACCAACTGTATGCCGAAGGGGTATTGAACAAAATGGGAATTGTCGTAAATGCCGTACAACAGCGAAAAGGCTTAGGCTATGGTGGAGTCTATGGCTACGGTTATGGCTATGGCTATGGTTACGGATACGGCTACTATTCTGAGGATAAAAAATAGTTGCATTGACGAGCCTAAGAAAACGTTCATTAAGTGGGGTTGTATGGACATTTGCTCAGCAGTTTGGCGGGCAGTTAATAAACTTTTTTATTTCAATTGTTCTTGCTCGAATTTTAATGCCGGAAGAGTTCGGATTGATTGGGATGATTGCAATAGTGATTGCAGTAGGAACTTCTTTGATGGAGGCTGGCATGACCCAATCATTAATTAGAACACCTAATCCCGATAATGCAGATTATTCCACTGTGTTTTATGTTAACTTATTCGTCAGTTTATTTGTATATTTAATAATTTATTTATTTGCTCCTTTGATTGCTTCATTTTACGATGAAAGTATCTTGACTGAACTTCTCAGGTTTTTAGGACTATCAATCATTATAGGGGCTTTTTCTTCTGTACAACGTACTAAGCTTACCAAGGAAATGAATTTTAAAGTGCAATTTGCTATTCAATTGCCTTCTTTGATAATTAGTGGTATAATTGGAGTAACAATGGCATACCTAGGTTATGGTGTTTGGAGTTTGGTTTATATGCAACTAGCAAGGAGTTTTATTTCTTCTTTGCAATTCTGGATTTATTCAAGTTGGTCGCCAAAACTTATTTTTAATACTCAGCGTTTGAAGTATCACTTTAATTTTGGCTATAAGTTGACAATTTCAGGTTTAATCAATACGCTTTATGGAAATATGTACCATGTAATCATTGGTAAGTATTTTTCAACAGCCGACTTAGGCTTTTATACTCGTGCCGATAGCACTAAACAACTACCGGTAAGTAATATTTCAACGGCTATTAACAAAGTTACTTATCCCATGTTTGCTGAAATTAAAGACAATAATGAGCGCTTAAAAAACGCCTATACTTTAGTGATGCAACAAGTATTGTTTTGGGTATCACCTATTTTAATTGGCGCAGCGGTTATTGCTGAACCTTTATTTCGTTTAGTATTTACTGAAAAATGGTTGCCGGCAGTTCCCATGTTTCAAATATTATGTGTGGTGGGTATTTTATATCCCATTAATGCTTATAATTTAAGTGTTTTAAATGTTAAAGGAAGGAGCGACTTATTTTTGAAATTAGAGATTATTAAAAAGAGCTACACTATCATAGGTGTTCTATTAGTGATTCCATTTGGTATATATGCTTTACTGTACTTTCAAATAGCAACATCAATTATTGGCTTTTTTATCAACTCTTTTTATAGTGGAAAGTTTATTGATTTTCCCATAACTGACCAACTAAAAAAGATTTCACCGATTTTTATTGTAACCCTCATTATGGGAGGGTGTTGTTATTTGCTAGATAAGTTTATGTTAGTTTCAGAATTGCACGATTCTTATAGATTAGTTTTTGTCTCAACATTGGGGGGGTTCGTTTATTTTAGTATATCAAAAATGGCTAATTTGGCTCCCTTGAATGAGTTTCTTTCAATGATAAAAAAGTCAAAATGATTCCAGTAACTAAACCCTATTTACCTGCTCGTGAAAAATATTTGCAATACATTGCCGGTATCTATGAGCGCCAATGGTTGACGAATAACGGGCCTTTGGTGCAGGAGTTTGAGCGTCAATTAAAGGATTATTTAAATATGCAGCATTTACTATATTTAGCCAATGGAACATTGGCTTTGCAATTGGCGATTAAAGCTTTGGATTTAAAAGGGGAAATCATTACAACACCTTTTTCCTATGTAGCCACCACTAGCAGCATTGTCTGGGAAGGTTGTACTCCTGTTTTTGTGGATATTGATCCTAAAACCTTAAACATTGATCCTCAGAAAATCAAAGCAGCCATAAGGGAGCAGACTTCTGCCATTTTAGCGACACATTGTTTTGGTAATGCTTGTGACATAGCAGCCATAGAAAAGATTGCAAAAGAGTACGGTTTAAAAGTAATTTATGATGCGGCACACTGTTTTGGAACAAAATATAAAGGAAAAAGTATTTTTGGATATGGGGACATTAGCACCACGAGTTTACATGCCACCAAGTTGATGCATTCTGTGGAAGGTGGAGTGGTATTTAGCCAAAATGAGGAGTTGATTAAAAGAATGGTCTACCTTCGTAACTTTGGTCATGCCGGCTTTGAAAAATTCAATGGGCTAGGAATAAATGCCAAAAATTCAGAGTTTCATGCAGCTATGGGACTTTGTGTTTTGGAAGACATTGAACTCATTTTAGCTAAGAGAAAAGAGCAGTCCTTGATGTATGATGAATTGTTAAGTGCTATGCCGGTTACTAAACCTTTAATTCAAGAAGACTGCAACTTTAATTATGCTTATTATCCTATCCTTTTTGAAAGCGAAGCCATCACCTTGAAAGTAAAAGCCGCTTTAGAAGCCGAAGGCATTTTTCCAAGACGTTACTTTTACCCTTCTTTGAGTAGTTTGGATTATGTGAAAAATTCGGCTACACCCGTTTCTGACGATTGCGCTTCTCGTATTTTGTGCTTACCCTTGTATTTTGAACTTAAATTAAGTCAACAAGAAACAATCTCAAGAATCATTGAAAAAACAATAGTATTATGAAAAATAAAAAGGTTGCCATTATGCAGCCCTATTTTTTTCCTTACTTGGCCTATTTCAGCTTAATAAAGCATACTGATCAATTTATTTTATTTGATCCGGTTCAGTTTATCCGTCATGGGTGGATAGAACGAAATCGAATACTAAAACAAAATGGAGGTTGGCTCTACATTAAAGTGCCATTATTAAAACATTCGAGAGATACCATAATAAAGGATATTAAAATTAACAATGAAATTAAGTGGCAGGATAAAATACTTGCACAACTTGTAATCTACAAGAAAAAAGCGCCTTATTATAATGAAGTGATTACTTTGTTGAAAGAGCTTTTTAGTAAGGAGTTTAATTACATCACAGACTTAAATAAAAAATCAGTTGAATTAGTTTGTGACTATTTGGGCATTGAGCACGATATTCAAGTATTTTCTAAAATGGATTTGGAGATTGAAACTCCAACAGCTCCTGATGAATGGGCGCTTAATATTTGTAAAGAAATGGGAAATGTAAAGGAATATTGGAATGCTCAGGGTGGAGAAGATTTTTTTAATAAACATAAATATCAATCAAATGGTATTGAGTTAAAGTTTTTAAATCAAAAAACAATGGAGTATAAGCAGTTGGGTGGTCAGTTTGAAGCGGGCTTGTCTATCTTAGATACAATGATGTTTTACTCTTCTGAAGAGCTTGGTAAAGAGTTAGATCGTTTTGATTTAAAGTGAAAAATACATTAATAGTTTATGTCAAAATATTGGGAGAATTACTGGAATAGTATTAATGGAGGGAACAAACAGAAATCTGTTGGGCGAACAAAGTTTGGAAACCCTGTCAATCAAAATGATTTTCAGAGAGAGTTGGTTTACATTGATGAGAATTTAAAGCTTAATGGAAATGATGTTCTAATTGACTTGTGTGCTGGCAATGGACTAATTACAAAAGAGTTTTTTGATAAGGTTGAAAAAGTTTATGCAATTGACTTTTCTCTCCCATTATTGAAAGACTTTGAAGTTGATTCTCCTAAAGTTGAAGTGATTTGTCAGGATATTAATCAATTTGATTTTAGCCAAATTAACTTTAATAAGCTAATATGGTATTTTTCAATTCAACATTTTAATTATTCAGAGGTTTTAATAATACTTAAGAAAATATTAGATAATATTCAAGATGGTGGGGTAGTTTATATTGGAGATGTTCCTGATATTAATAAGAAATGGGAGTTTTATTCAAAGAAAGAGTATAAATCGTTTTATTTTAATAAACTATTGAATAATGAAGATCATATAGGAACATGGTTTCAACGTGAATTCTTTCAATCTTCGTTATCCTTTTTAGGATATAGTGGTAAATTTAAAATTTTAGATAAACCAAAAGAGCACTTTAATAGTAGCTACAGGTTTGATATCGTAATTAACACATGAAACTAATTGCAATTCATTCAATGCCTCGATCAGGCTCTACTTGGTTGGGTAGTATTATTGACTCATCTCCTGTGGTTTCTTATAAGATGCAACCTCTTTTTTCTTATAGACTTAAAGGGTTTTTATCCGATAAATCTACGGAAAGAAAAATAAAATTATTTAAGAGTAAACTTTTGGAGATTGAGGATGACTTTATGGATCAAATTGAGAAAAAAAATAGAGGCATAATACCAAATTTTAAAAAGAAAGATGTAAAGTATATAGCATACAAAGAGACTCGTTATCATTATATTTTAGACAATCTTTTAGGAAAAGATGAAAATACATTTTTAGTAGGTTTAATAAGAAATCCATTAGCACATTTAAACTCATGGATGATGGCACCTAAAGAGTTCAGAAAAGAGTTGGGTTGGAGATTTGAGGAAGAGTGGAGATATGCAAATAAAAAGAATGAAAACAAACGTGAGGAATACTATGGCTATGAGAAATGGAAAGAAGTAGCTTATTTATTTCATAATCTAGAGTTGAAGTATCCAAACCAGGTTTATTTAATTAATTACTTAGATTTCATGCTCAATACGATAAAATCAACTGAGAAGTTATTTGCATACTTAAATCTACCTCTAGATAAACAGACTCTGGATTTTATTGAAAGTAGTAAAAGTAAAAATGTGGACGATCCTTATGGAGTATATCGTTACAAAATTAAAGATGATGATTGGAAAAGAAATCTTCCTAAGCATATTGTTGATTATGTATATAATGATTTAAAAGAATCAATTTTAGAACAATATTTAAAAAGTTAATTTGTGAATTTTCAAGAATTCTTAGACAAATATCAAGTAGTACCTGTTGAGCATTATGTCAATAAAGTTGTTGATAATCCAGTTGTAAGTATATGTGTTATGACCTATCAACATGTAAACTTCATTAAAGAGTGTTTGGATGGTATTTTAATGCAAGAAACCAATTTTGATTTTGAAGTTTTACTGGGAGAAGATGCTTCAACTGATGGTACACGAGAGATTTGTATTGAATATGCTGAAAAGTATCCTAATAAAATTAAGTTGTTTTTGCATCGTAGAGAAAATAACATTTCAATAGGTGGTTCTCCTACTGGTCGTTTCAATTTTTTTTATAATCTTTTTTCTGCTAATGGCAAGTACATTGCTCTTTGTGAGGGAGATGATTATTGGACCGATCCAAAAAAATTGCAGAAGCAGGTGGATTTTTTGGAGGAAAATATTGAGTATGGGTTAATTCATGGTGATTGCCACTTCTATTATCAAGGTAGAAAAAAATGGAAATATAATGCCAATAAAAATATTCTTAATATTCTTAATATTGAAAATAAAAGTCAATTGTTTAATGAGTTAATTAATTGGAAATATAAGATTAGGACCGCAACAGTATTGTTTAAGAAGTCATTGTTAAATTTAAACCTTTTACTTGAAAGAAACTTTTTGATGGCAGATACTCCAATGTGGTTAGATTTTTCGCAAAAAACAAAATTCAAGTACTTCAATGATGTTTATTCAGTTTATAGAATTAGTGACGGGACTGTATCAAATCCAAAATCAATTAAGTCTCAATTAAAATTTAAATTATCGGGCTATATGATGAGATTTTATTATTGTGAAAAATTTAATTATGAAGTTCCAACTGATTTGATTAATAGATATAATATCTTGCTTCAAGATTATAGTTTACTAACTAATGACTTTAGAAGTTTTGATAATAACAATTATAAAAGTGCTTTGACTGAACAAATTATAAGAAAAAACCTTAAATTAAATTCATATATTAAATTATGGATGTTTTATTTTAAACATCCAAGACTTGTAGTAAAATTATTGAAATTAACAAATAAGGATTCTTAAATCAATGTTTAGACTTAATTGACTTATATGCCATAAAGCATTTTCAGAATAATAAGTACAAATACCTATTCGTAATTAGCATGTTTAAATTAGTCCATTTTAATTTTCTTTTATTATCATTCTATAGTTTAGTCATCTATAGTAGATTTATATAAAGGATTGAATTTAGCTTATTTTTAAATGCTTAAACACTTTATATTTTATAATTTAGAATAATTTTTTAAAACACATTGGAAAACTTTCTTTTTATAGCCTATCAATTTCCACCACTAAATGTAGGTGGGTCTGCTCGTCCTGGAAGATTTGCAAAAAGCATAAAGTCCTTTGGACTTAACCCCATAATTGTTACTCTAGATCCCAATGATTACGATAAGGTTTATCCAAATTCAAAAAGTGACAGTAATATTCTTGCTGACTTTAAAGGTGAACTTGATTATATAAAAGTTCCTTCAAAGTCTTTAATAAAAGACTCTGAAAATAAGTTAAAAAAGTTTTTTAAAATATTTTTTAATGTATATGGAAATAATGAGAAGAGTTATTGGGAGTCGAATTATTATTCTAAAGTTAATAAGTATCTTAAGAACAATAAAGTATCAGCTGTAGTAGTAACTGCTCCCCCATTTGGCGTTTTGCCGTTGGCAATGAAGACTGCTAAAGAATTTCATCTTCCACTAATTATAGATATGCGAGATCCATGGACAACATGGAATCTAACACCGTATAGTAGTTATTTAAATTTTATTAGGACAAAAAGGAAAGAGCGTATAATTTTTGAATGTGCTTCAAAAATTATTGCAACCTCACAAGTTACCTTAGAAGACTTTAAATCATTACACCCTTCAGTTGATTCAAATAAATTTGAGTATATACCAAATGGATTTGAAGGAGAAATATCCTATAAGAAGTTAATTACACAACCAAATGAGAAAATAACTATAGGCTATGTAGGAAGTTTCTATTACTCACCTCATAACAGGGATATGATATTTAAAAAGTGGTGGAAAAAAAAGGGGCATCGTAAGTTACAATATGTTTATAGAAAGGAAGACTGGTTGTATAGAAGTCCTTACTTCCTTTTTAAAACGCTTAATCGACTTTTTCTTAAATATCCTGAATTAAAGGAAAAAGTTGAGTTGAAATTTGCGGGAAGGAAAGAAGCTTGGTTTGAGAAAATGGTTGAAGAGTTCGAATTAAAATCAATCGTTAATCATTATGGTTGGTTGTCTCATAATGATTCGTTAAAACTTCAAAAATCATGTGATTATTTATTGATAACCTCAGCAAAAGTAATTGACGGGAAAGACTATAGTATTGCGGGTAAAACATTTGAATATTTTAAGATACAAAAGCCAATTTTAGCTTTTGTTACGGATGGTGCTCAAAAAGAGTTGCTTAAGGAGTCGGGCTTAGCTTATTTTGTAAATGTAGATTCTATCGAGGAGGGTGTAGAGCAATTAAAAGCTATTTTCTATGAGTCTTTTGCATTTGAACCAAACCAAGCATTTATTAATTCATTTAAAATTACAAATCTTTCCCGCATATTTGCAAGTATTATCAAAAAAGTCATTAAAGAGACAAGATGAAAAATATACTTATTGTTGTTGGTACTAGACCAAACTTTATAAAAGTTACTCAGTTTAAAAAGATAGCCGCTAAACATTATAATGGGAAGCTTTCTATTAAAATTCTACATACTGGACAGCATTTTGATCAAAAAATGTCTGATTCATTCTTTAAGCAATTAGATACTTTGCCGGATTACTTTTTAAGCATATCTCAAACCTCTCCAAATTCTCAAATAGGAGAGATAATGGTGGGGTTAGAAAAAGTAGTTCAAAGCGATTTTAAGCCGGACATTATTTTAGTTCCTGGTGATGTTAATTCTACCTTAGCTGCAGGACTTACTGCCTATAAGTTAGGTATTCCTTTGGGTCATATTGAAAGTGGACTGCGTAGTTTTGATCGTACTATGCCTGAAGAGATAAATCGAATTTTGGTAGATGAAATTTCAAACTTACATTTTGTAACAGAACAAAGCGGCCTCGATAATCTTATAAATGAAGGCAAGTCAAAAGAAAGTATACACTATGTTGGCAATACAATGATTGATACACTAGTCGCTTTTGAAGAAGATATAGTTTCAAATAACATTCTTACAGAAAAGCGGCTTTTAAAAAATCAGTTTATTTTAATGACTATACATCGCCCGGCAACAGTTGATAGCAAAGAAGGCTTACTTAATTTATTTTCTTTATTAGGTTCAATACCCCAAAAACTTGATATTGTATTTCCAGTTCATCCAAGAACTTTAAAGAGTATAGAGAGATTTCAACTATTACCCAAGTTTAACGAATTAAATAACCTCAAATTATTAGAGCCTTTAGATTACTTTAGTTTCCAAAATTTAATTCACAATTGCAAGATGGTACTTACAGATAGTGGAGGTATTCAAGAAGAGACTACATTTAAGAAAAAACCATGCTTAACATTGCGACCTAATACAGAGCGTCCAGTAACCATAACTGAAGGTAGCAATACTTTATTAAACTTTGATAAAGATGCTATACTTTCAAAGATTAATGAAGTACAAGAAGGTACTTATAAAATAGGTAAAGTTCCAGAGCTTTGGGATGGAAAAGCTACAGAACGTATACTAAGTATAGTAAGTCAATTATAAAGTTGTATTTTTTTTTATAATTACCTTTTCATAGTAGAAATTTTTGAATATGAATAATATATTAATTACAGGAGCACATCGGTCTGGTACAACTTGGTTAGGAGAGGTATTTAGAAGACTAAATGGGTATAATTACTTCTATGAACCATTCAATCCTAGAGGGAAAGTTGCTAATGTGCCTATGATTAATCAGTATGAAAATATCACAAAAAATTCTTCAATTAACAGAAAAAATGTCTATTACAAATATCTTGACTCCTATCGAAGCGTAAACTATGGTAACCTTCAAGACTTCTTAAAAAAGTCACCTACTTTAAAAATTGCTATAAAGGGAGTTGTAAAAGAGTTAACAAAGCCTTTTTTTAAAAAAATGATATTTAAAGATCCATTAGCTCTATTGGCAGCAGAGTGGATTTATAACAATTTTAATTCTAAAGTTATCATTATAGTCCGACACCCTTGTGCAGTTGTAGAAAGTCACAAAAGTAGAGGGTGGCGGTTTTCATTTAATCATCTTTTAAATCAAGATGACCTAAAGGAAGAACTCGAGCCTTTTATGGATCGGATAAACAAACTTAGCAATACTGAAGATGATTGTATAGAACGGGCGGCTATTTGGTGGGCAATCTTAAATAAACGTGTTTTAAGTTATTTAAATGAGTTCAGCGAAAATAAAAATTGGGTGTTTGTAAGTCATGAGTTTTTACTCCAGAGCCCTGAAAATAATTTTAAAACTTTGTTTAAAAAGCTTGATTTAGTTTACTCTAAAAAAGTTGAAAGATTCATTAATAAGTCCACAACTTTATCGAAAAGAAATGAAAGTAACCTAGTCAGGAATCATGAAGAATTAATACATAAATGGAAAAGGAAGTTAAGTAAAGAGGAACAAAGTTTAGTTATAGAAGTGTGTGGAAATACTTATCAGTCAATTCTCGACAATTCAAAATTTCTTGATAAATAGAAAGTTTGAGACTAACTAAAGTAAACAGTAATTCATTTTATTCTTGTAGGCAGTTTCTTAAGTGTATTTTTTGAATTTACTCAAGAAGACTTATAGCTGACAAATTCTTGAAGGTAGAAAATATTTATATAAGTGTAGTGTGTGTAATAGCTTGTTATTATGTGTTTAATTTGTTTGTGCAATGGTCTTTAAAGCCAACAGGATGATTAAAAAATGGTATCACTTAATAGTTCAATTGACTTAGATTTAAATTAAAAATTTTGAATTTTTAAAAACATGAAAAATAAAGCATATTTGAGCATTATAATACCAACATTAAATCGTTATACTGATTTACAAAATACCATTCAGTATTTAATTAATCAAACTTTTAGCAATTATGAAATTTTGATTATTGATCAAAGTGAATTGCATGACTTTCAATCATTATCTCAAATTGAACATAGAGTAAAGCACATTCATAAGCCAAATTTCAAGTCTGCCTCAAAAGCGAGGAATTTAGGTATTCAGGAAGCAAAAGGTGATTTGTTATTGTTTTTAGATGATGATATTATTATAGATGATACCGAATATTTGACTAGAGTTGTTTCAAATTTTAATAGTGAAATACACGGTGTTGTTGGACCTATCTTAGATGCTAAGTCGCCAAAGTTTCGCTATGAACGACATAAATGGAGTTATAACAAAAACTGGGGATGGTTGTTTTTTCCTAGAACTTATGGATATTCATGTAGGGTCAAAGATGGAGGCGCTGGGAACTTGGCTGTAAGAAGAAAGTGTGCGATAGCTGTTGGGGGAATGAATGAAAATTATGAAAAAGGAGCACATCGTGAAGAGAGCGATTTTAATATGCGCTATACTCAAAAATATGGTGATTACCTTTATGATAAAGACTGTTATATTCTTCATATAGGTGCAGTAGAGGGTGGTGTAAGGACTTGGAATAAATTACCTCAAAAGTACTTGAAAGCTCAACACCACTTCGATGGGGGGGTATATTTTATAATGAAGAATGTTAAATTAAAACACTATTTACCTCATTTTCTTTCTTTCTTTATGTTTTACTTTTATCATAAAGAATTTTTAAAAAACCCAAAACATTTATTTATAGCTTTGTTGAGGTTAGTAAAAGCTTACTTTAATGCAAGAAAAATGTTAAAGAAGAAACAAACTAGAGTTCAATTAGGTTAAAAATATCAAAAATAGCACATTGGGTATCCAAATAAGCGTTGTAGTTCCTACTTTAAATCGATTCAATGATTTAAATAGTTTGCTTAAACAACTTTTAAAACAAAATTTTAAAAACTTTGAGGTAATTATTATTGATCAAAGTGACAAAAAATACAACTTTAAATCTGAGGAGTTTAAGTTATATGAATTTAAATATATACATTCAAAATTAAAATCAGCTTCAGCAGCTCGGAATATCGGAATAAAATTAAGTAAAGGAGAAGTTATTTTATTTCTTGATGACGATGTGATAATAAGTAATCCTAACTTTCTAAACAATCATTATCGTCATTATCAAGATGAAGAAATTTTTGGTGTTGTTGGAAGTACTTTTGAGTATTCAAAAGATGAATTGCCAGGATTCAAGCGTAAAAATGGAAAAAACATTTTAGTTGATTGGTTAAACTTCCCTAGAAACTATGGATGTCACACCTTTGTGGCCTCAGGTCGCTCCAATAATTTATCTGTAAGAAGAGAGTGTGCCATTGCTGTTGGGGGCATGGATGAGAATTATGAAAAAGGAGCACATCGAGAAGAAGCCGATTTTTGCATACGTATTTATCGAAAATACGGTGCTTTTTTGTTTGACCCACAAGCACGATTAATCCACATTGGTAATAAAATAGGAGGGATTCGATCGTGGAATGATAATCAGTTTGTTAAAGCAAAGCACCACATGGTAGGCGCTATATATTTTGTATTACACACTGCTCCAAAAAAGTATTTTCCAATTTTTGTACTAGACATGTTTCGCTATTTTCTAATCAATAAAACCATCTTAAAGCGTCCTCAACTATGGGCATTGACAACAAGCAGAATGTTTTCTGCCTTTTTTGAGGCATTGAAAAAACATCGAAGGGGAGGGATTTATTTAATTAAAGTAGACAAGCATTCTTGATTTGAAAAGATGAAGGTCAGTTGAGTTTATTTGTTAATTAGGACTTTGTGATTTTTTATTTAAAAGTTTAAGGGGAAATGGGGTTTTAATTGACAACTTTACAATTGACAATGGACAATTGGCATTGTTTACTTTTTTTCGATTACCTATCAATTTTATATTGAACCAAAAATATTAAAGTAGAAGTGTTAAAACGAAAAGAAGATCAAAAAAGCTAACATTTATCTTCAATAGTATTAATATTGCCTTATGAATGTATTGCTGCTTTCAGAACACTATTCGCCAAAAATTTCCGGTACTGTTTCTTATGTTAAACACTTAATACAGAGTTTAAGTCAGCAAAATGAACTTAAGTTGTATTTCTTGTGTCCGGTTCAAGGGAAAATAGGAGAGTTGAGTGAACTGGAAGAGAATGGAGTTCATTATCTAAACTTGGGAGTAAATGAAAACGCTTTGCCGGAATACAACAGAGAAGAGCGAGCAGTATTGATTCACTATGTTAAAGAAAATCTGATAAGGCTAACTGAGCTATACAATATAAATGTTGTTCACTTGCTATACGGTTTGTTTTTGGGCGAGGTCATCGATACCAATGCTTTGAGAGCGCAGGGCGTGAAATCCATTTTTACCATCCACAACATTCCGCCTGAAGAATGTTCCATTTCTTGGGAGGGAGATCGTTTTTTGAATAAATTGAAAGACGATGTTAGAAAATGGGGAGTAAGGTGGATTAATCACCGTAGAATTAAAGCACAAAACTTTGATGTGTATTTAACCCCATCTGAACAAGTAAAAAAACAACTATTACAGCTATTGCCTAGAGCAGAAGTAATGGTGAGCCCACATGGAGGTGCAGAATTGATTAAGCTCGATGATAAAAAAGAGAAGAGGAAATCAAATAAGCTTCAAATTTTAACAGTGGGTGGAGTTATTCCACACAAACGACAAGATTGGATACCGGAGATTGCTGCTTATCTTAAAGAAAACAAAATTGATTTTGAGTGGAAGATTATCGGCCCCTTAAGAAATCAAGCTTATTCGGAGTACGTTAAAAAACAGATTCAGCAGCATGAAGTACAAAACGAAGTAAGCTTATTGGGTGCTGTGCCTTTTGAAAACTTAGAAAGTGCCTACTCAAATGCAGATGTCTACATTCAGCTTTCTAGAGAAGAAGGCTTTTGCATGACGGTTTTAGATGCAATAGCTTATGGAGTTCCGACTATGGCGACAGCTGTGGGAGCTATTCCCGAAATGCTGGAAAAGGTGGGAGGGATTATCCTTGACTCCGATCGTAAGAATATCAAGAAAGTGATTTTGCATTACTTGAAAATTCGCGATGCTTGGGGGCTAAATGAAGAAGGGTTAAATAATTTTAGAAAAGATTATACTTGGGCATCTACAGCTGTGCAAGTGGCTAAAGTTTATCGCCCATGAATGTTGTTGGTCATGGCATAATTGATTACATCATTGTATTTGCTTTTTTGGCTTATGCCTTATATGCCGCTTTTACTAAAACCGAGCGAATTTTAAATGTACTGCCTGCTGCGGTAAGTTTTTTCTTCTTTATAGAAGTTGGGCCAAGATTAACCCCGGATAAGTTAATGCCTACTGTTTTTTTAGGAGCTGTGGTGTTGAGAATGGGGTGGGGGTATTTTAAAACGAACAAACCGGCATTTATGTCAAAATGGCCCTTGGTATTTTTTATCGTCCTATTGATTTCTGCCTTTGTAGGTACTTATACAACGGCTTACTTTAGAGATTTGCTCTCATCGCCTCAGCTAAATACGCGACTTTTTGTGCAAATAGTAAGTTACTTTAATGTATTGTTGATTTTTTTAATTGTAAGAAGAGAATGTATTGTATTAGGAAATGCTGATAAGCTACTCAAGTCCTTTGTTTGGACAACCACGATATTAACCATTTATGGTTTTTACCAATACTTTGCGAATCAGTTGGGTTTACCATTTCGTGGAATTGTTTATTCAGAAGGTGGAGTTGGTACCGCAAGTGTTAAAACCATCGATGACATTATGTTTCGTGTAAATTCTTTTGCTAATGAACCCAAACGATTAACCTACTTTATGGTAATAGGTATTCTGATTTTGTTGAAATTTAAGTCTTATTATTTCTCATATCTAGGTCGACCTTTTACATGGTTATTAATTATTGGACATATAGTTATTTTATGGTGGACTTACTCTACATCGATTTATTTTTCTGTTGCTGTCTTTCTGTTGGGATTGCTAATATATAGCATTTTTATAAATTATAATCCACGCCTTTTAGGTACCTTAATTTTTTCAATGCTAATTGGTGGGGTAGGCTATTTATACCAAGAGCAAGAAGTGGAGGAATTGTATGAAGTGCGGGTTGTTGATCAGTTGGAGTATGAAGAGGTAAGACAAGAGTATTATGGCTGGGACTATATGGTTAAGTATCCCGGACACTTTGTCACGGGTTTGGGGCCGGGCATGTATAACTTTGCCTTAGCACTTGAGTTTCCGGGCTTAGGGGGGCTATCCTCAAATGGTCGTATTTTAAAGCCATACAATTCAGCTTTGTTGGTTTATTTATTTGATTTTGGGATAGTAGGTTTTATCGTAATGCTTTTTCCTATGTTATTTATTTTCTTAAGTAAGAGATTGGCGAATAACAAATTTTCAATACTTGTGTTTTTTATTTACTGTACAGCAATCACCTTAGATCCAACTCCAACTTTATTTTTGCTATTGGGAGCTTTTGATGCAGAACAAACACTGAGAAACAGTTTATGAGAAAGATTTTAATCTTGCGAAAACCGGCGGTAGACTTTAACAGTATTGAAAAAGTATTTACAGCACTAATTCCTTACTTAGCTATTACGATCTGTTTACTACCAAAATATTCCAAAGGATTGTTTGGGCGTTTGTATAATATTTTGTTTGTTTTTACTTTAAGGAAATCACTTCTTCATTTAAGTGGTCACGATAACTATATTTTTTCAATCCCTTTTTTCAAAAAAACTGTACTTACAATTCATGACTTAGAGGGCTTGCATAAATACGAAGGAGTGAAAAGATGGATTTATTATTTTTTTTGGATAAAGCTCCCGGTTAAGAATGCTAGTGTAATAACTACTGTCTCGACTTTTAGTAAAAATGAAATTATTGAGAATACTAAGACAAAGAAAAATATTTACTTAATTCACAATCCGCTTACACTTCCCATTAGTTACACACCTAAAAAGTTCAATGCAACAAAACCACGCATATTGCACATTGGCACAAAAGCCAATAAAAACTTAGAGCGTTTAATTCACGCTTTGAGCAAGTTAAACTGCGAATTGGTCATTATTGGTCAGAAGAGCGATCAATTACTGAATCAACTTAATCAAGCGAAAATTGATTTTACATTTAAAAGCAATTTAAGCAATGAGGAAATGGTGGAAGAGTACAAAGCCTGTGATATTTTGGTATTTGTATCTACTTATGAAGGTTTTGGTCTGCCGATTATTGAAGCTCAAGCCGCCGGAAGAGCGGTAATAACCGCTAATGTGGCTTCCATGCCCGAAGTTGCCGGAGAAGGTGCTTTGTTAGTTGATCCCTATTCCGTAGATGACATTCGCGAAGGAATTGTAAAGTTGATTGAAGATGAGGACTTTCGAGAAAGTTTAATTCAAAGAGGCTTGGAGAATGTGAAGCGGGTTGATGCAGAGGAAATTGCGAAGCAGTATAGAGAAGTGTATGATGCAATTGATAACTTTATAATGCACAATTGACAATTGACAATGATTTAAAGGACAATTGACAATTAGATTGATAATTCAGTAGTTTTACAGTCAGGCATTTAATGCTTTATAAAGAGTTTTAAAACTGTATGAGATGAAAGAGAATATAGTTAAGGATAAAAGCTATGAGTTTGCCATTGAAATTGTGGAGGCTTGTAAACGGCTAACTGAGCAAAAAGAGTTTGTGCTATCTAGGCAGTTATTGAGGAGTGGTACCGCTGTTGGAGCTTTAATTCGAGAGTCTGAACACGCAGAAAGTAAACAAGACTTTATTCATAAACTTTCTATTTCGCTAAAGGAAGCCAATGAGACGGAATATTGGCTAGAGCTATTATTTAAAACTGATTATTTAAATGAAAGTGAGTTTAAAAACTTAAGAATGAAAGTTGGGGAGTTAAATCGTTTGCTAATCTCGATTATTAGAACCACAAAAGAAAAACTTAAAAACAATTGACAATGCTTTCAATGGACAATGGACAACTGTCAATTGTTCATTGTTAATTGTCCATTATCACTACTGTGAATTGTAAGACGATAAGTATGTAATTAATTTATAATAAATTGAATAGCAAAACAAAAATCCTCATCTTCATCGACTGGTTTTATCCTGCCTACAAAGCCGGCGGTCCGCTAAAGTCTGTTTTTAATTTAGTGCAAGCTTTAAAAAAGGAGTTCGACTTTAGCATTGTTACATCCAATAAAGACCTGGATGGAGAAGTTTTAGAGGTGGTTCCAAATGAGTGGACGAATTATGAGGGGATTGATGTTATTTACCTAACTAAGGAGAAGCAAAAGCGAAAAGTATATTGTGCCATTTTTGAAGAAAAGAAAGTAGATGTGATTTATTACAACTCTTTGTTTTCAAAGAATTTTACTCTGAAGCCTTATCGCGCCCTAAAGAGGTACGACGCCACTCAAATTATTGCTCCAAGAGGAATGTTGGGCAGCGGCGCTTTGGCGATTAAACCGCTAAAGAAAAAGGTCTTTATAAAAGTGAGCAAGCGATTGTTTTTTAGCAGCAAAAATACAGTTTGGCACGCTACCTCAGAGCAAGAAGCGGCTGAAATTCGCTTGGCTTATGGAAAAAATGCTAAAATAAAAGTAGCGCAAAATTTATCCTCCATAAAAGTGGATCGAAATCCATTTCAAAAAAAGAGTGGTGAGCTGAAACTGGTGTTTCTTTCCCGTTTAGCGGAGAAGAAAAATTTGCTTTTTGCCTTAGAGCTCATACAAGAGTTAAAGGAGGAAAAAGGCTTGACTTTGGATATTTACGGTCCGATAGAGGAGCAGACTTATTGGAAAAAGTGCAAGGGCATTATTGAGCAGGATGAGCGAATTCGGTACATGGGCGTGGTAAAACCACAAGACATTGCCGCCACTTTGCAGCAATACCATTTTTACATTTTACCGACTTTGCACGAAAACTATGGTCACAGTATCGTGGAGGCACTACTTGCCGGTTTGCCAATTGTGATTAGTCAAGCTACACCATGGCGCAATTTGAAAAAGGAAGGCGTGGGAGCCGATTTGGACTTGAAAGATAAAAATCAATGGCTGGAATATTTGAAAGAAGCTTTGAATTTGACGCAAGAAAACTATGAGCAAATGGTGCAGAAATGTTATGCTTATGCGGAGGAGCATATTGTGAGTGATAAAACCATTGAGGATGCGAGGAAGGTTTTTTTGGACTAAGGACTAAAGATTAAGAATTAAGAATTAAGAATTAAGAATGATTCTTTTAAGTTCTATCTATTGACAGCGAGAGATTTTTTGCTTTAGAATCCGAAATGTCAAATTTTGAATGAGGATGAAGGAGAAATGGGCAATTGATAATGGTCAATGGACGATCTTAAATCCGAAGTGTCAAATTATACCAAATTCATATTTAAATATCCGTTGATATAATTGTTTAAGGTATAATGCCGATATAGACTTTAAGGAGCATTTTATGCGACATTTAAAATCATAATCGGTATGTCAAATTTCAAATGGGGGCTACAAAATCACCTGCCGTAGACGGGGCGAACAGAACGGATGTGCCTGACAGCGACGTGTCATTAGCAGGCGCTAAGTTCTAACGGAGATAATCATCCTAAACGAATGAACCTAAAGGAGACGTGTTGCTCCTAAACGAATGCGCCAAACAACGACGCGTCATGCTGAACTAGTTTCAGCATCTGTCTTTGTCTCGGAAGGTTGTTTTATAGAATTAACTTCCAAGGTTGTTACAGATCCTGAAATAAATTCAGGATGAAACGGATCTATACAGGGATATCGTTTAGAATGACACGTTTCTATATAAACATTTCGTTTAGGATGAGCGTCTTCGGCTAGGGGGTACGTTATGAAGTATCGTTTTTAGCAAATGTTAGCGAAGCGTAAACCGCTTCTCGCGACAGCGAGAAAAGTTTCAATGTTTCTTGTTTCGCATTTCATATTTTAAAAGACCGGGTATAAAAAAAACAAATTGCTTATCCTCATTTCTTTTAAATCCTTTCAATAATTTAGCGATTTTGTTTTCTACTACATAATTACTTGAAGATATATGTACATATTAGGGATTAACGCATACCACGGCGATTCATCAGCTTGTATTTTAAAAGACGGAAAGATGATTGCCGCAACAGAAGAAGAACGATTTAGAAGAATCAAGCATTGGGCGGGTTTTCCGTCAGAGGCCATAAAATTTTGCCTTAAGGAAGCGAAAATAGAGATTGGAGATGTAGATTACATCACCATTTCTAGAAATCCTTCAGCCAACTTGCACAAAAAGGTAATGCATTCCCTAAAGAACTTGGTTACTGTAAAAGCGATTAAAGATCGTTTGTCTAACAGTAGAAAAGTGGGAAGTGTAAAAACTGAGCTGAGTAAAGCTTTGGGGGTGGATGAGAGAGAAATTAAAGCAGAAGTTAAAAACATTGAACATCATAGAAGTCATCTAGGTAGCACCTTTTTTGCTTCTCCTTTTGAAGAGTCAGCCATTTTATCCATTGATGGTTTTGGAGATTTTACTTCCACCATGACAGCAATGGGCAAAGGCAACCAAATTGAAGTTTTGGATACGGTGATTTATCCGCACTCTGCCGGGATTTTCTATACTGCTTTAACTCAGTTTTTGGGTTTTCCTCATTATGGTGATGAATATAAAGTGATGGGATTAGCGCCCTATGGTGAAGCAAAGTACATGAAAGAGATGAGAGAGATTATTCACTTAAAAGAGAATGGTCTGTTTGAATTGAATCTGAAATATTTCACTCATGCTAAAGAAGGTGTGAGTATGAGTTGGGAGGGAGGGAACCCGCATATTGAAGCGATTTTCTCCGAAGAGTTAGAAAAGTTACTAGGCTCCGCCAGAAAAAAAGGCGAGGAGTTGACGCAGAAGCACAAAGACATTGCTACTTCGGTTCAACGTATGACGGAGGAGTTGATTTTTCATATCTTGAATCACTTACAGCAAAAAACCGGAAGCAAAAATATCTGCATTGCCGGTGGTGTGGCGCAAAACTCCGTGGCCAATGGGAAAGTGCTTGAGAGCACTACCTTTGAAAATATTTATATTCCTTCAGCCGGGCATGATGCAGGAACGGCTATGGGTTCTGCCTTATGGCTATATAATCAGGAATTAAAGAAAGATAGAATGCCTGCCATCTACGATGCTTATACCGGTTATCAAGCGACTGATGAAGAAATAGAGCAGACGCTGAAGAATGCTGAGGTGGACTTTGAACGTTTTGAAGAGGATGAGCTTATTGATCAGGTAAGTGATGAATTAGTAGCCGGAAAGGTGATTGGTTGGTATCAAGGTCGAGCAGAATTTGGACCGAGAGCTTTGGGACATCGTTCCATTTTGGTTGATCCTCGTCGCACGGACGCCAAAGATTTGCTTAATGCAAAAATTAAACGCAGAGAAAGTTTTCGTCCTTTTGCCCCTTCTATTTTAGAAGAATATGTTCCGGAGTATTTTGAAAAAACAGATAAAGTCCCTTTCATGGAGAAGGTGTATCCAATACGCAAGGAAAAACATGATGAAATTCCCGCAGTTACTCATGTTGATGGCACCGGGCGCTTGCAAACAGTTAGCAAAGGCGACCGTTATTATGATTTAATCGAAAAATTTAGGCAAAAAACAGGAACGCCAATTTTATTAAATACTTCTTTTAATGAGAACGAGCCTATTGTGAATACGCCAAAAGAAGCCTTGGACTGCTATTTACGAACAGAAATGGACGTTTTGGTTTTAGGAAACTATGTGGTGAGTAGAAAACGGTAATTCAGCACAAATTTTAAGTACCTAAACCACTTCTCATTTATACATTCATTATACCATGAAGGTCAGCATTATTACCGTTTGTTACAACAGCGAAGCCACCATTAAAGATACGATTGAGTCGGTGCTGGCGCAGGATTATGAAGACTTGGAATACATTGTGATTGACGGTCAGTCGACTGACCAAACGGTGGAGATTGTTCAATCGTACGGAAGCCGAATTGATCATTTTGTTTCGGAAGCAGACCACGGAATGTACGACGCCTTGAATAAGGGCATTCAATTAGCCGGTGGAGAGTTGGTGGGCATGTTAAATGCAGATGATTTTTACATTGATAATAGGGTAGTTTCTGATGTGGTAAGCAATTTGCAAAAGGAAAAGGCAGATGCGCTTTACGCCGATTTGTTTTATGTTGACAGTGAAGACACGAATAAAGTAAGGCGCTATTGGCAATCGGGGGAGTATAAACAAGGATCATTCTTAAAGGGTTGGATGCCACCGCACCCTACTTTTTTTATTCGTAAGAGGTTTTACGAAAAGTATGGAGGTTTTCGGCTAGAGTTGAAATCAGCTGCCGATTACGAATTAATGTTGCGCATGTTGCATAAACATCAACTAAGTGTAGCTTATTTAAAGCGAGTAATTGTAAAAATGAGAATTGGCGGAATGAGTAATGCTTCATTAAAGAATCGCCTAAGAGCCAATCGTGAAGATCGAAAAGCTTGGGAATTGAATGACTTAAACCCCGGTGCTTTTACTTTTCTATACAAGCCATTACGGAAGTTGATTCAGTTTGTAAAACGAAAATAGTTATAGAATTAAGAATTAAGAATTAAGAATTAAGAATTAAGAATTATTTTTTTAAACTCTATTTCGTAATAGCGAGACAGTTTCTTTTGAAGTGCCTAAAGTACTTGAAGTTTGAAGTACTTAAAGTTGACTTTAGAGTATAGAGTCAAGATCGCTTCGCTGTTACAAGAGCAAACCGGATTAAGGATGAAGGAGAAAGGATTAAAGTTTTCCTCTCTTAACTTTCCTACTCTCCAAAAGCCCTGAAAGGGCGACATCTATTAGCCGGGTACGCAAGTGCCCGGAAAATGTGATTATACAAATATAACTTTTGGCGGACTTGTGCCGATTGCAATCGGTACAAAAGTGAGTGTGGAATACTAAATTTTAAACATTTAGAACATGAAGGAGTTAAGAAAGTCATTAAGTTTTTTTAAAAACAAATTCTAGTTAGAGAAGAGAGTTAAAAGTGACAATAGTTTTTTAGATGCAAGAACGCTTCGCTGCAAGAAACAAGAAGTTAGAGGTTTTCCAACACAAGTCTGCGAAGAATGAACCAAATCTCGCCTCAGCGAGAAAAGTTTCAACTTTCACTGTTTCACATTTCATATTTTTGAAAGGATCTGTTGTGTCTTGGAACGTACTCTTAAAGAATTAGGTCTGGGTTGTTATGGGTGCTGAGACGAGCTCAGCATGACAGTTTTTTATATTGATATTTCGTTTAGGATGAGCGTCTTCGGTTTGGAGTTTGCGTAATGATTTGATTTTTACGAAATTTTTCAAGAAGCCGATTTAAAACTTTTTAACATCTAAATCTAAAATCTAACCTCTAGTCCTCCTAAAACTTCCTTCTAGCACGCTTACGATTAATCAAGCTTTTGTAGCGACTTCTGTAAAAGGAGTTGCCGGTGTTGATTACATAAGATACATTGAATTGCACCAATAAATAGCCATCATTGGTTTCAGGATTACCACGAATATTGCCCGGATTAGAAGCAGTGAAGGGAGGCAAATCATCGTATTCTCCTCGGGCATAGACTTCGGGGCTTCTTCTTGCTAATGCAATGGATTCTGCATAGGGAAGCTCATTTTCGGGAGCATAACGAGTACTTACATCGTCTAGGTAATCGGTGAAAGAAAAGCGATAACCCACTTCAAGACCAATTCTCATTTTACGGTTGAAGGTAAAGTTTGCACCAACGCCTAAAGGCACAGCAATGGTCATTTCATCATATTGTTTGTCGGTGCCTTCAGTAGCTAACGGACGAAGATAATACCACTTATCGTTCATTTTGGCATGAGGATAATAGAGTAGCGCGCCAATTCCGGCAAAGGCATAAGAGCGGAAGTCAACTCTTTTTCGACTTCTGCGATTCATGTCGTGCATTACGAAAAAGTTATACTCTCCGGTAATCATGGCTTCAATAATGTCGGTGCGGAAGCTGAGGTTACGCGCCAAGCGAGTCGGTTCATTTGAAAGGCTGTCGGCTCCTTGGATACGGGCATAATTGATTTGAATTTTTGCTGCAAGACGATCGGTAAAGCTGTAGCGATAAAATGCTCCAAAGGCAAAACTCGTTTGATTGATGTTCATATCGAGCAACCAGGGTTTAGCTTCGCCTTCATTTCCTCCAATTTCACCCATGTAGTTGGCTCCACCTAGGTTGATGCCAAAATCCATTCCCTGAGCACGAAGCCCTGATTGGAGTCCAAGACCTATAAAAGCAATCAGTAGTAATTTTTTCATCTGTTTTATGTTTTATGCAGCAAAGTTGCATTTTTAAATGAAAATTTAATCAATCGTTATTGAACGACTGATGATTAAGCGTTTTCATTTGTGTTTAATCGTTGCAAATATAATACAATTATCAATTTAACAAGCCTTTAGTCAAAGCTTTTCAGTATAAAGTTTTAACAAAAGACAATTCATTTTCTTTGAAAAGAATTCAGCGCCTCTTGTTAATGTTTTCAAATATAGTGATTTTTGAATTAAGAGTTTTGAATTACGAATTAAGAATGATTCTTTTAAATTCTATTTTTTGATATTGAGAAAGTTTCTTTTAGATGCAAGATCGCTACGCTGCAAGAAACAAGAAGTTAGAGGTTTTGCATCAATAGAATGCGAAGAAAGAACCATTTCTCGCCCCAGCGAAACGCTTTCAATGTTTCCCCCTTTCACATTTTCAAAAGCCCTGAAAGGGCGACATCTAATAGCCGGGTACGTGAGTGCCCGGAAAATGTGATTATATATAACTTTTGGCGGCATTTTTGACAAAAATGGTGACAAAAGTGAGTGTGGAATACTAAATTTTAAACATTTAGAACATGAAGGAGTTAAGAAAGTCATTAAGTTTTTTAGAAACAAATTCTACTTAGAAAAGAGAATTAAAAGTTGAAGATTATAACCTTAATGAAGCCCTTAATTTGCCTTCACTTCTTAATGTTAAAAGGAATTAAGATGTTTAATCATAGAATTTTCTATCTAATCTATACTCTCATTTTAACCGCAAAGGACGCTAAGGTTGCTCAAAGGACTCAAAGCATTAGCGTTTTCAATAATAATTAGCGAAGAAAGAATTAATTCTCGCGACAGCGAGAAAGGTTTCAAAGTTTCTAATTTCAACTTTCATATTTTAAAAGAGTGCCTAAAGTACTTGAAGTTTAAAGTTAAAAGTTTTTTAACCGCAGAGGCGCTAAGTCCGCAAAGTGAGCGAAGTTTATTTTAGAAAATAGAGTATAGAATATAGACCGCTGCGCTGATAGAGGAGAGAGTAAATTGGAAAAAGGATGAAAGCCTAAGGATGGAGGATAAAGTTAAAAGTACTTGAAGTTATAAGTTATTTTTCACACATAAGCAAGCGAAGCAAGAACCGCTTCTCGCGATAGCGAGACAGTTTCAAGGTTTCTAGTTTCAACTTTCATATTTTTCTAATCTCGCTTTCATATTTCAAAAAAGTCCTGAAATATCTCCATTATTGTTCATTTTAATGTTTTCTGCGGCTGGAGTTAAGGGTAATCCGGGCATTCTAAGCATATTTCCTGCAATTGGAATAATGAAGCCTGCTCCGGCGGCTATTTCAAATTCTCGTATGTGAATTTCGAAATTAGTAGGACGACCTTTTAGTTTTTCGTCGTCGCTCAAGCTTTTTTCCGTTTTTGCCATGCAAATCGGAAGTTTGCTGTATCCTAAATCCTCAAAGCGCTTAAGTTGATTTTTTGCTTTTGCTGAAAGCTCTACTCCATTTGCACCGTAAATGTTTTTGCAAATCTTCTCGATTTTTGTCAGCGGAGAATCTTCCAATTCGTAAGTTGGTTTGAACTTGGCGGTATTGCCTTCTGCTGCTTTAACTACTTTTTGAGCTAAATCAGTGCAACCCTTACCGCCTTCTGCCCAGCCGGTGCTTAGGGCTACAGGAACGCCTAATTTTTCGCAATGCTTGTATATTAGCTCCTTTTCAGCATCAGTGTCACTGCTGAAAGTGTTTACAGATACTACAACCGGCAAACCAAAACTCTGAATGGCTTCTATGTGTTTTTCAAGGTTGGGAATACCTTTTTCTAAAGCAGATAAATCTTCTTGAGTGATTTCGTTTAGTGATTTCCCTCCATGATATTTTAATGCGCGAATAGTGGCAACTACCACAACTGCTTTTGGTGAAATTTCAGCTTTTCTGCATTTGATGTTTAAGAACTTTTCAGCCCCTAAGTCTGCAGCAAAACCTGCTTCAGTAACAACATAACCGCCTAAGCTCATCCCCATTTTTGTCGCTAAAATTGAGTTGGTTCCCTGCGCAATATTCGCAAAAGGCCCACCGTGGATAATTGCGGGATTACCTTCTAGGGTTTGCACTAAGTTAGGTTTTATTGCATCTTTTAATAATACCGCCATGGCTCCCGAAGCATTTAGGTCTTTCGCATAAACGGGGCTGCCTTCAAAAGTGTCACCAATATATATATCACCACACATTTTTTGTAAGTCATCCATGCTTTTACATAAACACAGAATGGCCATAATTTCAGAGGCTGCTGTAATGTTAAATCCGGTTTCTCTAGGAACTCCGCCGGCTTTTCCCCCAAGTGCGGCAACTATGTTTCTCAAAGCGCGGTCGTTCATGTCCATACAGCGCTTCCAAATCACGGTTCGCGGATCTATTCCTAAGCTTCTACTTTTACTTTGGATGTTGTTGTCAATTAGTGCTGCTAATAAATTGTTGGCCATTGCTATGGCGTGAAAGTCACCTGTGAAGTGTAGGTTGATATCCACCATAGGAATCACTTGACTCCAGCCACCTCCTGCAGCACCGCCTTTCATTCCAAAAACAGGGCCTAAACTAGGTTCTCTAATCACCACAACTGACTTTTTCCCAATCTGGTTTAATCCATCGTTGAGACCGATTGAAGAAGTTGTTTTTCCTTCTCCAGGAGGGGTAGGAGTGATGGCGGTCACTAATATCAAATTACTCTTTTTAACTTTATCTTCCTCAATTAACTCTATTGGAAGTTTAGCTTTCTGATTGCCGTAATATTCTAAATCTGATTCTTTAACGTTAATTCTTTCTGCTACTTCTCGAATGTGTTTTGGGGTTACACTGTTGGCAATTTCTATGTCGGTCATGAAAGGATTGTTTTTCAGTTTATAGTTTATTGTTTTGGTGAGAAGAATGAGAGCTATTCAGGGTTAAGTTTTTTTAATTAGTAGTTTAGTAGGTCTGTGTTCTTCGATAAGCCACTACTCAGCTTGGTTCAAATTGCCTGAGCCATTAATTGAAGAATTGATGTTTTTCACACTTCCTTTATAGTAAATATCGCCGCTGCCATTCCCCTCTGCTTTTAAATCGTAAGAAACATTGACTTTCACATCTCCCGAGCCGTTGATTTCAATTTCACAGTTGTCACTTAATAAATCATAAGCTTCAACATCGCCGGAGCCATTAATTTCAATTTTGTGCTTTTTTGTAGTTCCCGTCAATTGAATATCGCCAGATCCATTCACTTCGCTTTCTAATTCTTTTACATCTAACTCCAAATTTATTTCACCTGAGCCGTCGATGTTTAAATTGAGTTGATTGCTTTTAATCAAGCTTTCTCCTTTAATACTGCCTGAACCTTCTATGTTTAATTCCTCAAGGTTAACAACAGTGGCATAAATATTAATGGGTTTGCTACTTTCTACACAAGGGTCGAAGCTGATGTTCCATTCTCCTCTGCTTACATTTTTGTTGAGAAATGGAATTAAGTTTTCATGTGTTTCAATAAACACTTGCTGTTTTTTTCCTTGACTTAGATATAGCTGGTAGTTGCCCTCAAGGGTAAGTTCGTCAAAGCTTTCTATAATAATTTCTTTTTTAACGATATTTCCTTTACCTTCTTCGCAATTTATGAATAACTGACAAGCATAAAGGTTGGCTGCGATGCAAATGATAAGTAAGTAGGTTATTTTTTTCATGGATTGTAAGCTAAAATATCTTCAAAAACAGCTATTTGACCTTTAGTAAACTTATTGCATTTTTTCATAAATGCGATAATGCGTTTTAGAGTAAAATCGTCAAGCCCCTGTGGACTAAAACGGTGGATGTTTGCAACGATAAAGTCTCTATCTTTTGGGATATCATCACTAAAGCCCAGATAAGAGGGGATTTCGTATTGAACTGCCATGCGCATAAAACGAACTTCAACACTTTCAGGAGCTTTTTTTACCGCTTGAGCAAAAGACTTCTCACTTTTTCTGAGGTAGTCCATTTTTTTAAAAAAATTCCAAGTAGTTTTTGTCATTATGGCTTCCAAGGCTCCTCGGTAGGCTAATATTTTAGCGGAAGGGTTTTCTACTTTGCTAAAGCGATTGTAAACTTCTTCAACTACTTCAACGTCTTTTAAAGCACGAATGTAATCGTCTCTAAGGCTCTCTAAATTATGATTTTGAGCGTTAATGTTTTGCTGAAACAGGGTAGAGAAAAGTAATAATATTGTAAGTTGCCATTTCATGGGCACAAGATACGTAATTCTTTGTGAAGTTGAAATCAGCAGACTTAACTATTAAAATTTAGGACAGGGAACCCTAAAAAACCTTTTTCTTCGTCTTTTCGGTTTAGGGTATTCTAAGATGATGCTGATTTCATGAGAACCTCCGGTATTCCCGGCAAGGGCAGAGAGGGTTAAATCGTAAGAATAAGCAAAGGCTATCCGGTCGACTTTAAAGCCCATCAAAAGCATCATGGCATCGACATTTGCAGCGCTACTTTCGTTTGATTTAAAGGGCAATCCTCTGTACCAAATTCCAACCATGTATGGATCTGTTCGGTAATACATTCCCAAATCCAATTGATCCCATTTACGTTGAGCTTTGTAAAGTGCAGCTACAGTGATTTTTGAATTTGAATGACCACCATAGCCTTTGTTTAAAGGAAAGTTCCAACCTGCCTGCAATGCAGTTCTTACATCAAGTTGTGAGGTTTCGTCTTGAAAGCCATTTTGAGGTTGATTAATGTGATCTAAGGAAAGTCCAAACCAATATTTTTCTTGATGATAAAACACCAAGCCTGTTCCAAAGTTAGGGTAGTTGATTCGTTCTCTAAATTCTTCAACTGTAGATTCAGGGGCGTTATCTCTCGCGATTTGATCGGCGAAAGTAAACTTGCTGAAATCATAAAAACGGCTGTGCATTCCTGCTTTTATTCCTGTTAAAAGCGCCAACTGGCGATTAATTCTAATTTGGTAGGAGTACATTGCATTGGCAGAGTTGGTTGTCATGCCGCCGCTTCCTGCTCGGTCACTTACAAATTGAATCCCGACCCCACTGCTTGCTTCATCAAAATAGTGCTCGTAACTTGCTGCATAAGAAACAAAGTTTCCGGGAATGCCCGGCCATTGGTTACGGTAGGAGAGGGCAAAGCGACCTAAGTCTACATTGCCGGTAAATGCTGGATTGTACAGCATTGAATTACTGTAAAAGTGACCAAATTGAGGGTCTTGTGCTCTTGCAGTAATTCCTCCAAAAACTAAGACAAACAATAAAAATAACCGATGTATTTTGTTCATTACCACCATAAACTACCTCAAGAGTGTTAAATCACCCACTTTTGTTTCTCTTTTACCATTAATAAATTGAACTTCTATTTTGTAAACATACACATCTGCTTGGGCTAATTTGCCTTTATAATATCCATCCCAGCCAATATTTATGTCTTTTGATTCAAAAACCAACTCTCCCCAACGGTTAAAAATCATTAGATGGTAATCTTCCACATATTCCATATAAGGGAAGAAAACTGAGTTGTCAGGGTTGTTTGGGTTGTAAGTTCCACCATTTGATCCTCCTGTATTTGGTATAAATACATTCGGAATTTTTATGTCGTAATTTGGATTGATTCGAATGTTTACAAAAGCTGAGTCGATACAACCGTTTGAACCGGTTTCAAAAAGCTTTACTCTATAAGTTCCCGTATCTGCATAAGTATAAGTGATGTTATTTACGTTAGAACTATCTCGACCATCTCCAAAAAACCACTCCCAACTTACTGCATCTCCAAAATTGCCATAAAAATCAATAATTGGATTCTTTATATCTGCCGAAGTTGGGTTGGCAAAAATTTCTGCCTCAGGAGCATTTAATACTCTTACTTGATAATTGGCGTCTGAAATACTTTCACAACCTTGCGGAGTAGTTACTTTTAAGCCGACATTATATAAACCCGGTTCTGTATATATGTGAGTAGGTTCTGCTTCAGTTGAACTTTCTCCATTGCCAAAAATCCATTCATAAGTGTAACCGTTTGGTGTGCGGTTGCTAAAGCTAACACTTAAATCTTCACAACCTTGAACCAGAGTGTCGTTTAAATTAATTTGTGGCGGCTCAGAAACTTGAACTACTGCACTGTCGTTAATACTGTTGTTGCAAATGTCAGTTATCGTAAGTCGGTAAGTGGTCGTTGAAGGTGGGCTTACTCTTTGGTCGCTTATTCCATTTAGAGCTTGATTCCAATTGTAAAAGTAAGGTTCGAGATTACCATCAAAGCTTACTGATATAGTTGCGCTATCCCCTACACAAACATTGTTCGAAGAGTTTACAGACAAGTTATTTGAAGCAATATCTCTAACCGTTAATGATACGCTTTCAACTTTTTGCGGACAATTGTTCGCATCAGTCACCGAAACGGAGTAAGTTGTATTTTGTTGGGGAGTAACAGATTGATTGGGTGAATTGCCTAAATTATTACTCCAACTGTAAGTATATGCTCCCGTACCACCTTGTGCCACTGCAACTAATTGTTTAGGAACATTAATGCAAACGGTATCATCTGCAGTAACACTTAAAGTTAAGTCATCGGGCTCATTAATTTGGAAACTGTTGGTGACTTCGCAACTGTTTATATCGGTAATAGTTACTGTGTAAGTTCCCGCAGCTAAGTTTCCAATGGTAGAATTGCTGCTGTTATTACTCCAGTTGTAACTGTATGGTGCTGTTCCGCCATTAACGCTTGCACTAATAGTACCGTCATTTCTACCAAAGCAACTAATGTCTTGTCCGCTTAAAGAGGAAGTAAGTTGATTTGGTTGAGTAATTGTTACCGAGTCGGTAATTCGACAATTATTGTTATCAGTTACAGTAACTCGATAAGTTCCTGCACCTAGGTTTTGTATGCTACTTGTTGTTGCATTAGTGCTCCAAAAATAAGTGTAGGGAGTTGTTCCCCCACTAAGGGTAACTGCAGCAGTTCCATCTGCTAATCCAAAGCAGCTAACGTTGGTTGAGTTGCTAATTGAAGATGTTAGCGCATTCGGTTGGCTAATGGATACAGAATCCACTTTTGTACATGAATTAGCATCGGTAATGGTGACTATATAAGTGCCAGGATTCAGGTTTTGAATGTTTGCCGTTGTTGCGTTATTGCTCCAGTTGTAAGTATAAGGTTGAGTTCCTCCGGTTGCTGAAACTGTTGCACTTCCATCTGCAGCTCCATTACAAGAAATGTTAGAAGTTGAGCTGATTGTAGAAGTCAGCACAGTTGGTTCATTAATAATTATGGTGTCGCTAATCATGCAACCTAAATCATCTGTAACAGTTACTGTATAAGTTCCTTCAGTTAGGTTGTTTGCTGTTGCCGTTGTTTGATTGTCGCTCCATAAGTAAGTGTAAGGAGTTGTTCCCCCGTTTATGTTTACTGTGGCTTGTCCATCGTTACCTCCATTACAGCTCACATCAGTTGAACTGGCATTGGAAACAGTCAATTGAGCCGGTTCGCTAATCGTAATGTTAGCTGTTGCTGTACAGCCTTTATTGTCTGTTACGGTTACTGAATAGCTTCCTGCACTTAAATTGCTAGCCGTATCCGTTTGTTGATTATCGTTCCACAAATAAGTATAGGGTAGCGTTCCTCCATTGGCAGTAACTACAGCTCTACCATTACTTAAGCCATTACAGCTCACATTAGTTGTTGCACTTATGCTTGCTGTGAGTAGTGGTGGTTCTGTAATTGTTACCGTAGAAATTGTCGTACATCCATTGGCATCACTTACTGTAACTTGGTAAGTGCCTTGACTCAAATTACCTGCTGTTTGAGTTGTTTGATTATCGCTCCATGTATAGGTATAAGGGGTTGTGCCACCCAAAGCAGTTACTTCTGCCGAACCATCATTTCCGCTATTACAGGAAACAAAGACAGTGTCTGTTATGCTCGACTGTAGTGAGTCGGGTTGAGTAATCTGAACAGTATCAGTAGCGGTACAGTTTTGAGCATCGGTAACTGTTACTACATAAGTTCCGGCAGCAATTGATGAAATGCTATCGTTTGCAGTGTTGTTGCTCCAGTTGTAGGTGTAAGGAGTTGTTCCACCATTGGCTGTTGCATAAGCCGCCCCATCATTTGCTTGATAACAGTTAAGGTGATTAATTAGTTGAGCGCTTGTCGTTAAAATAGCCGGCTCACTAATGGTAACATTGGCATTTTCTGTACATCCGTTCGCATCGGTAATAGTTACCGTATAGCTTCCTGCACTGAGGTTAATGGCAGAGTCTGCGGTTTGATTATCGCTCCATAAATAAGTGTAAGGCGTTGTCCCCCCACTCATTGTTACTTTAGCTGAACCATCGCTAAATCCATTACAACTTACATCAATTTGAGTAGCTAAAGTAGAACTCAAAACATTGGGTTCAGTTAGAGTTATGCTTTCAACGGAAGTACAAGCGTTCGCATCGGTAACGGTAACACTGTGATTTCCTGCTGATAAACTCGCAGCGTTTGCCGTTGTTTGATTGTCGCTCCATAAATAAGTATAAGGAGAAGTTCCGCCATTTGCACTAACAGTAGCGCTTCCATCACTTAGTCCATTACAACTTACGTTTGCAGAAGAGCTAATCGATGTTTGCAGAGGAGTAGGTTCGTTGATTTCCACACTCACCGTATCGAAACAGCCTTGAGCGTCGGTTATCGTCACTCTGTATTGACCTGCACTTAAGTTTTTGGCAGTATCTTGAACTTGATTGTCGCTCCACAAATAAGTGTATGGAGTAGTTCCCCCAACTCCATTGGCAACGGCATAAGCGTCATTTCCTCCATGACAACTAACATCAATTGAGGCACCAATGCTGCTGATTAATGAATCCGGTTCTGTAATACTTACTGAAGAAGTAGCAGTACAGCCATTTTGATCAGTAACCGTAAGCTGGTAGCTTCCTGCACCAAGATTTCTTGCTGTGTCTTGGGCTTGATTGTCGCTCCATAAATAAGTGTAAGGTGCTGTTCCTCCACTTGGAGTGGCATAGGCGGTTCCATCACTTAATCCGAAACAACTGGCGTCAAAATCTACGTTTGTGCTAACTGTTAAAGTAGCAGGTTCTGTAATGTTAATCGAAGAAACAAAAGTACAACCACTTGAATCTGTTATGGTTACGCTGTGGTTTCCAGCTGCCAAATTAGTGACAGTATCAGTTGTTTGATTGTTGTCCCAAAGGTAGGTGTAGGGTGTTCTACCACCACTTGGAGTTACTACAGCAGAGCCATCTGAGCCTCCATTACAACTTACATTGTTAACCGTTGCAGTGCTTGCTAACAAGGAGTCAGGTTCTTCTAAAGATACAATTGCAACTGCAGAACAGTTGTTTGCATCGGTAACCATTACAAAGTAAGTATTGGGTAAAAGATTAGTGGCAGTTATACCACTTTGACCATTACTCCAACTATAAGTATAAGGTGAGGTTCCTCCAAGGGCAGTGGCAGTTGCAGTACCGTCATTACCATCTTTACAACTTATGTTTGTGCTGTCTATTATTACAGCCGTTAATAAGGGTGGCTCGTTAATTTCTACACTAACTGTATCCGAACAGCCTAGAGCGTCGGTTATCGTCACTCTGTATTGTCTTGCGCTTAGGTTTTTAGCGGTATCTTGAACTTGATTGTCACTCCACAAATAAGTATAAGGAGAAGTTCCTCCAACTCCATTGGCAACTGCATAAGCATCGTTTCCTCCAAAACAACTCACATCAATAGAAGAACCAATGCTGCTAATTAATGAATCGGGTTCTGTAATTGTTACGGAAGTGGTATCTATACAACCTTTACTGTCCGTTAAAGTGAGCTGATAAGTTCCTGCGCTTAAATTTCTTGCAGTATCTTGAGTCTGATTGTCACTCCATAAGTATGTGTAAGGTGCTGTTCCTCCACTTGGAGTGGCATAGGCGATTCCATCATTTATTCCAAAGCAGCTGGCATCAAAATCTACCGTGGCATTAACCGAAGGTTGAGCGTATTGAAACCTTACTCCATTTATATTTGAAGAAGAACCCCAGCAGCCATTTCCACTATTGGCAATTTGTATTCTATAAGTGACAGTATCGGTACATACATCAAAAGTATCGCAGAAAAAAGTATCGGCAGTTGTTTTGAGTAAACTAAATCCGCTTCCTACAGGAAACTCTCTGTAAACCTCATAATTTGTTGCGCTTCCATCCGGTAGAGGATTGTCGAGGGTATTCCAGCTTACATCCACACAATTGCCATTAAAAGTGGGATTAATATACATACTTGAAATAGTATCAGTGGGCAATGAGAGCCAATCTTGGTGGCAACCAGACTTTGCTCTAACTATGTAATGAATACTTTGATCATTCGCTCCTGCATTATTGTGTGTGTAAGTGGTAATGTTGTAGTCTAAAATACTGTCGATTAGCGTATATGGTCCGCCTCTGTTGGTTGAGGAGTAAATCATCCATTGCTGAAAGCTACTATCGGGGTCGGCGGTTTGGTTCCAGTCAATAATGACATCTCCATTCGCTTGAACATCTGCACAATGAATATCAGGATGATCCATTAATGTGTCGGCGAGAACAGTAATAGAAATAGTGGCAACATTTAATCCGGCAGCCGGGCAAAAATTGTCATAAGCCCTTAATACGAATAAATATGTACTTTGCGAGGAGGTACAATAAGGGTCGCTTTGGGCAATATGGTCACAACTGGTTTGCCAGTTAAATGTCGTATTGTAAGTTCCAAAGCTAGCGTCGGGAAGAGCTTGAGAAAATGTAGCACAAGGTGGATTTGTACAGCCTGTGGTACTGCTCGTATAATTGGTGCCAAATTGCTGACCGGTAGCATAAATAAAAATGGAATCGGTGCTAGAGTTACCTGTTCTTAAAGTGTCGTAGATATTAATGTCAAAGTTGACTAATTCGCCGGCCTTTACTGTATCTGAAAAAGTTCCATTTGCAAATACAGGCGGGATTTCAGGAGCTTTGTTTAACCCACAGCCCGATTGGATAACCGTTTGTAAGTCACGGTAGACTTCTGCAACCAGATCACCACATTTGTATGCCTGAACACGCACTACAGAAACAAATTCTCCTGCAGTATAAGATTCAAAACTAATTTCTCCGGTATTAGCATCTAATGTAGCAGGTACATTTCTTGTATCGAGGGTTGGACCGGGAAAAGGACTGTTAAAAGTATAGCCTTGTGTTCCGTCATAGTTAATTATTTGTGGAATTGTATTTTCTTGATAAATACATGCTCCGCAAGCATTAAATTGATCAAGTGGTCGTGCCCAACTATAAACTAAGGAGTCTAATTCATCATCATAAGCGCTATGGTTGTAGGTAAATGCTTGGTCTGCACAAACTACTGTAGAAGGTTCCTGAAAAAAGTCGGGTGATGAGTCGAAACAAGGAAATGCGTTTCGTCCTTGGTATGGAAACATGGTAGCGCGTAGCGTGATGCCGAAGTCATCTGCATTGATAATGTTGTCGATGGCTCCGTTTCTCGCAAAATTATCCCATGTAAATGTCCAACCCACAGCAGGTGGTACTCCATTTAAAGTAACCGGAGCACTTTCAAAGACATATTCCTCAATCGCTCCAACACCTCCACTACCTGAACATGGATTTCCTAAGCAATCAGGACTAATATCTGTAACATTAATTAAAGTAACATTGATATCATCTTTTAATCCTACGTTTGGATAGTTGTGAATTTCTATTTCTTGACCATTTGTGGCTAAGTTAGTTCCGTTACAGTCTCTATAAACTTTTAGTGTAAAAACATATTGACCATTTGCCTGACACTGCCAAGTGATTTCACCACCCATAATGTGAGTGGCATACAAAGATTTGGTACCAAGTAGTATAAGTGAAGTAAAGAATAGTATGCAGTAGACAAATATTCTAGCCATTTGGTTAAAATTTAATTATCGAAAGTCGTTGTTTTTTCTATAAGTATAACAGTACGTAAAATCATTGTATTTAGTTACCATTTTATTGCTTCTTTTTTTAAAAGACTGAATTACATTTATCGATAAAATCAATGGGCGAAGATACCAAACTTTATACAGTAAAATACCGACTTTATTCGCTTTAACTTTTAGAGCAGAAAGCTAGAAATGATGGCAATTAATCCCACAATTACACAGTAATAAGCGAAATATTTTAATTTGCTTTTTCGAACAATGGAAATCATCCAGGTGCAGGCAATTAAGCCGGAGAGAAATGCTGCAACAAAACCAATTGACAAACTAAATAGTTGATCGCCTTCGTAGTTAATCTCGCCGCTAAGTAAATCTTTGGCAATCTTTCCAAAAATGAGCGGAACGACCATCAGAAAGGAAAAACGAGCTGCTTTGTTTTTGTCGTTGCCCAATAAAACCGAAGTGGATATGGTGGCTCCGGAGCGAGAAACACCGGGTAAAATGGCAAATGCCTGAGCTAAGCCAATGACAAATGCGTTTGAGAAACTTACTTTCTTTTCAGTGTTTTTAGCTTGATCTGCCATAATTAAGAGCACCGCAGTGATCAACAACATAAAACCTACAAACATTACCTGTCCGCCAAAAAGCATTTCCAATTCTTCCTCAAAAAATAAACCTACAAATGCCGCAGGAAGCATGGAAAATGCAATTTTTGCCACAAACTGTAAGTCCTCGTTCCACTGGAATTTTAATGCCCCTTTTAGGATGTTAAAAATATCTTTTCGGAAAACAACCACTGTACTCAAAGCTGTAGCAAAGTGAAGCACTACTGTAAAAAGCAAACTGTCTTTAGGTAGTGATTCATCACCTAAAATAGCTTTTCCCAGCTCTAAATGACCACTAGATGAAACCGGCAAAAATTCGGTTAAACCTTGAATTATCCCCAGAATAATGGCATCGATTACATCCATGTTATCAATTTACTTATTTGTTTTGATATGCTTTAATTCCTGCTTCAATACATTCTATCGCTTGCTTTAGTTTTTCTTTCTCTAAAACGTATGCCAAGCGAACTTCCTTTTTTCCTTCACCGGGAGTAGAATAAAATCCACTTACAGGAGCCATCATAACGGTTTTGCCGTTGTGTTCGAAGTTTTCCAACATCCACTGACAGAAACCTTCGGTGTCATCAACCGGCAGTTGAGCTACAGCATAGAACGCACCACCAGGTTTTGGACAAAATACGCCATCAATGGCGTTTAAGCCATCTACTAAAATGTCTCTGCGTTCAACATACTCTTTACTTACTTGATCGAAATAAGACTCCGGAGTTTTTAAAGCCGCCTCAGAAGCAATTTGCCCCAATAAAGGTGGACTTAATCTCGCTTGAGCCAATTTTAAAATGGTGCTCATTACTTCTTTGTTTCTGCTTACTAAAGCACCAATTCTAACACCACACATACTGTAGCGTTTAGAAACTGAATCCACTACAATTACATTTTCTTCAATTCCCTCTAAACTTAAAATTGATTCGTGTTTTTTTCCATCGTAGCAGAATTCGCGATATACTTCATCGGCAAATAAATATAAATCGTGTTTTTTAACTAAATCTCTTAATTGAATTAATTCTTCTTTAGAGTATAAATAACCGGTAGGATTCCCCGGATTACATATTAATATAGCTTTGGTTTTTGCACTAATCTTAGCTTCAAAATTGGCAATAGGAGGTAGGGCGAAACCATTCTCAATTTTTGAATTAATCGGCACTACTTTTACGCCGGTTGTTTCAGCAAAACCATTGTAGTTGGCGTAAAAAGGTTCGGGAATAATCACCTCGTCGCCGGGGTTTAAACAAGCGGTGAAAGCAAATGACAATGCCTCTGAGCCTCCTGTAGTGACCATTACCTCTTCATGCGTAATTCCCGCACTAATTTTACTGTAGTATTCAGCTAAGCCTTTGCGGTAAGATTCATTACCTGCAGAATGACTGTATTCAAGAACCTTTAAGTTCAAGTTTTTTACAGCATTTAATGCCACTTCAGGTGTTTCAATGTCGGGTTGACCAATGTTGAGGTGAATAACCTCTTTTCCTAAATTTTTTGCTTTTTCGGCAAAAGGAACCAGCTTGCGAATAGGTGATTCCGGCATTTGAATACCTCTTGTTGATATTTGTGGCATAGCGTTAAATTTTTGTGCGGCAAATTTGAGAGAAATAAAACGAAAATGAAAACGATATTTTTTAAAAAAACAAAACCCCTTTGCCTTGCGGCTAAAGGGGCTTTAAAATGTTTTTAAGTGAAAGTCTTAGTTGGCTCTTGGTGCCATTCCTTCCTCTTTCTTTACGGGAGTTGTTTCTTTTTCAATAACATTTCCTTTAATGCGTAAAACTTTTGTTTTGTCAATTGCATTTGAAGTAATTGTAATTGATTTGTTGATTGGACCTAAACGATTGGTCGCATATTTTACTTTAATCTCACCGCTCTCTCCCGGATTTATAGGTTTTTTGGGCCAAGTTGGAACAGTACATCCGCAAGAACCTTTTGCATTTGAAATAATTAATGGCTCATTACCGGTGTTGGTAAATTTAAAGGTACGAACACCATCTGCATTTTGTGGAATAGTTCCGTAGTCAATTACTTCTGATTCGAAGTCCATTTCTGCTCCACCTGTTTTTTCAATAGATTGTACTTTTTCTTGAGCAAATAATGCGGTCATCATAAAGACCATAAGGGATAATGTAGTTGCTAGTTTTTTCATGGGTATATTTTTTTCTAAAAATTAATGATTCCAAAGATAAACAGCTTTTTTTGTTTGTGAATAGAGTTAACAGTTCTTTAACAAAAATCATTTTGTAGGTTTCCCCCTAAAATGTTAAAAATCAACATTTGTTTTGGATTGTTAAAAAAGTTAAATACATTAGCAATCTCATTATTATGGAAATAACGATAAAAAATACCGAGCAGCCTTTTACAGTTGTAGGGTGGAGCACTTTTGCAAATCAAATCAAGCATAGGATTAGTGCATTGCTAAAAATGTTTAGAAATAGAGCCTATCTATCTATCTATCTATCTATCGCACTTAATTGGTTTAAAATTATTTCAATACAATTGTTTAAGCATAAAATTTCGTTTCAAATTCAAAGGCAGAGGAACTTTTTGGTGAGTTGGTTTTGAGTAAAATGAAATTTAAATAAAAACAATGTTCACTGATGATTAAAAACCAATTTTAAAATTTACTGATGTTAAAAAACAATTGTCGTGGACAAAACAATAATTACAAAATCAAAAACGATGAAAAAATATTTTAAAACAACAGCTTTATTAGTAGCTGTTGCTTTTTCGCAAATAGCTTGTGAAAAAGACCAAACGGAACCTAAAACTTATGATAAGTTAAGTCAAAATAAATCTAAACAACCACAAAACATAAACAAAGCAGAAGATACAACTAGTTTGTATACACGAATTGTAGATTATGCAACAGATTTAGAAAATGAAATTGCACCTGAAGACTTAAGTTGGGAGGAAGGCATGTTGAGTGTAGAGTCTGCAATAAATTTCACAAAAGGCACTTTGGGGATGACAAGTGCTCAAAGTGAAATAGTTGAATTTACTGTCAATGCAACGGTCTCAGAGATAGGTGGTGAATATCAACTAAGTGGAGAGAACGCTTTGAGTTTATACAATAGCTTGAAAAGTGAGATTAACGAAGCTTATACAGGAAGCGATTTGTATGCAAACTATGGAAGTGACGTATTTATCTCTGTTATTGATGTTGACTTTAACTCTAATCCAAGTTCATCAGGTTTAAAGTCAGTTGGAGGAGCAATTACTATAAAGTATGAACCGGAACCGGTCTTTCCTTTTTGCCATTCATCAGATAGTTGGAAAGCATTAGATTTATTAGGAAGATGCGTTAACGGTAGCAATGACAATACCGATGCTGCAGGTAGAATTGAGACTTATTTAACGCATTTAGACTGTAATGAGTTGTGGTATTTGAAGGTAGTAAATTGCCAACCAGTTTTGTGGGCAGTGTCATCAGCCTCAATAGATGGGTTCACCACTATTAATGTTTGGAATGGTTCGAGTGTGTCTGATTGCATTAGTGCCAATGCAATTAATAATACTTGGATACCTGGAGCGCTTTTAGAGGCGGATAATATTAATCCTTCACCTATTATCGTGAATAATTTTCCTCAGTATTTATCAGAAGTAGATTACTCTGTAGGAAAAAAGCCTGGTCTTAATGGTGTTGCTCATGAGCTAACAGTTAACTATGCAAAAATAGTTTGTTATGCTTATGATCCAGCTTAATTTTTATTATTAATCCTAATGCATTCGGGAGCTTCATATATCCTCCCGAATGTATTAGCTTGCGATTTTATAAACATTAAACCTATTAACTAATGAAAGGGATTATACTTATTACGATAACAATTTTCACATTTAATCTAACTTTAAAGTCACAATACCAAATGAAGATCAATAGTTCTAATAGCCATTACTTGTCTGATAGCTACTTTTTTGATGATACACTTTTTGTAAGATACAATGATGGATTAATTAATCAACAAATGACAGGTAATGAGACTTATAGGGTGGAGAGCTACACATTTAATAATGGGGTTAATTTTGAATTTGTTAAAACTTTAGATTCAATTTTTTTAGTAAATACAGCAAGAAGAGTTATACTTGATTCAGGCATATATTTTGATTTTGGAATTAAAAGTGACTCAGGCGTTAATAAGAATTCTAAAATTTGGTATAAATCTAACTTATTGATTAAAGATAGCACTTACTATTTTTATGGATTTGATTCAATAAATACAGGATTAGCCATTTCGAATGTAGTTAAAGTTAAAAATTCAATTTATCTTTTTGGAACTTATTTGTTTGAAAACTACCCTTACTCTAAATCTTTTGGTTTAAAGTATAATGCTTCAAATCATCAAATTACATTTAAATCCCATCATTGCTATGGAGTGTTTTGCTATGTAAATGGGGCTATTTATGACAAAACAAGTAAGGAATTTATCGTTACTAGTACTCGCAGGTTTGGAGATACAATTGCGCCTTATGGAGCTGGAATTGCCAAGCTGGATACAAATTTAAACCTTATACCTAATACGGCTCAAAAAATTGATGTTGACTACAGTCAGTATTTTCCTCAAAATGCTTATAGTTATTCTGCAGATATTGAATGGGTAAACGATAGCCTATTTTTAACCGCTGGAACGGTAAACAATGCTCAGCAATTACCTAGTCAGACCTCCAACCCTAACCATAATTATGGGAACGATGTAGCAGTATCGCTTCGTTCTTCAGCTACTTTGCAAGAGGTGAATACAGCAAAAGTATACGGTAAAGTAGATACGGCAGAAAATGAAGTGGCAGGGCAATTTTTGCTTGAGAAGTTTGAATCTAATTTATATGTAGTAGTTACTAATTCTCGATTTTATACTTATACACCTGAACCTTGGAACACCTCCTTAGCCTTGTTTGGTTTAGACTCTAACGGAAATAAGCATTGGGAATATTATATGCCTTACAATGATTACTGTTGGGCAAGGCAAGCGCATCCAACTTCCGATGGTGGTTTGTGGGTGAGCATACAGTGTAGTGGTAATTTAAATCAGCAAGCCGGTACTTATGATTACTTTGGCAAAGTAGCCTATATTGATAGCATTGCTTATTGGCCACGCATTGGCACAGTTGGTGAAAAGGAGATAAAGAAAGAAGCCAACCATTTTGTGGTGTACCCTAACCCTACAAGCGATTATTTGAAAGTAAAACAATATGGTTTAATTACAGAATTGTATTATGAAGTCTATGACCAAAGTGGACGGTTATTAAAATCAAAAAAATCAGCTGAGCACCAAGTGGAATTGAATCTACAAGATTTGGCAAAGGGCTTTTACATTTTACGCATTACCAATAGAAATGGAGAGTTGATTAAGACGGAGAAGGTGGTGAAGCAATAGCTAAAAGTAAAATCATCAAAAAAGGGTTCAATCATTTTGATTGAGCCCTTTTTGCTTTTGTGGGAATCCTTAATTTTGAAGCCTTCAATTTTACACTAGAAAAGAACTAATTTAAATTCGATGAACATCCCTAAACAATACGATCCATCTACTACTGAAGAAAAATGGTATGCCCACTGGCAAAAGCAAAACTTTTTTCATTCCGAGCCCGATGAGCGTGAGCCTTACACCATTGTAATTCCACCGCCAAACGTAACCGGCGTTTTGCACATGGGACACATGCTCAACAACACCATTCAAGATGTTTTGGTGCGTCGTGCGCGCTTATTGGGTAAAAATGCTTGTTGGGTTCCAGGCACCGATCACGCTTCCATTGCTACTGAAGCCAAAGTGGTGAAAAAATTGGAAGAAGAAGGAATCAAGAAATCGGAGCTTAGCCGCGAGGAGTTTATGAAGCACGCTTGGGAATGGACCGAAAAGTACGGTGGAACAATTCTCAGTCAGTTAAAAAGGCTGGGTGCCTCTTGCGACTGGGAAAGAACGCGATTTACTTTAGAGGAGGATTTGTACGATGCGGTTATTGAGGTTTTCATTGATTTACATAAAAAAGGATTGATCTATCGCGGTGTTCGCATGATCAATTGGGACCCTTCGGCAAAAACCGCTCTTTCTGATGAGGAGGTAGTTCATAAAGAAGTGAATTCAAAATTGTATTACATCAATTATCAAATTGAAAATAGCGATGAAACTTTGACCATTGCCACCACTCGCCCGGAAACGATTTTGGGCGATTCTGCCATTTGTATTAATCCGAATGATGAGCGACATGCTAATTTAAAAGGCAAAAGAGCCTTGGTGCCTTTGATTGGCAGAAGTATTCCCATTATCGAAGATGAATATGTGGATGTAGAGTTTGGAACGGGCTGTTTAAAAGTTACTCCGGCGCACGATATAAACGACTACGAATTGGGGATGAAGCACAATTTGGAAACCATTGATATTTTAAACGACGATGGAACACTAAATGAAAATGCTCAATTATATGTTGGAGAAGATCGATTTGTGGTTCGTTCAAAGATTGTAAAAGAATTAGAAGCCAAAGGTCAGCTGCAAAAAGTAGAGGAGTTAGTTAATAAGGTGGGTTATTCTGAAAGAACAGATGCAGTGATAGAACCAAAGCTTTCTTTGCAGTGGTTTTGCGATATGAAAAAAATGGCTGCTCCGGCGCTAGAAAAAGTGATGGACGATACCATTCAATTTCATCCGGCAAATAGCAAGAACACTTACAAACATTGGATGGAAAACATCAAAGATTGGTGTGTTTCTCGTCAGTTGTGGTGGGGACAAAGAATTCCTGCATTTTATTACGGTCAAGGACCGAAGGATTTTGTGGTGGCAAAAACAGTGGAAGAAGCCTTGCCTTTAGCAATGGAAAAGTCTGGAAAAGAATTAAAAGGGGAAGATTTACGTCAAGATGACGATGTGTTGGACACTTGGTTTTCTTCCTGGCTGTGGCCAATTTCAGTTTTTAATGGCTTTAAAGATCCGAATAATAAAGATATACAGTATTATTACCCAACCAATGATTTGGTGACCGGGCAAGACATTATGTTTTTCTGGGTTGCTAGAATGGTTATGGCGGGCTATGAATTTAAAGGAGAAGCGCCCTTTAAAAACGTCTATTTTACCGGAATGGTAAGAGACGATCAGGGAAGAAAAATGAGCAAGCAGTTGGGCAACTCTCCCGACCCCATTGAACTTATGGAAAAATACAGCGCCGACGGAGTAAGGGTTGGAATGTTGTTGAGCGCTCCTGCCGGAAACGATTTGCTGTTTAAAGAAAGTTTATGTGAGCAAGGCCGCAATTTCTCCAATAAAATTTGGAATGCCTTGCGTTTGGTAAAATCTTGGACAGTTGATGAAAATGAGAAGGCAAGTCCAGCTGCCGAATTGGCAAACGAATGGTTTGCCTCCACTTTTCAGAAAAGTTTGAAAGAGCTGAACGACAATTTTGAAAAGTTCAGAATTTCCGATTGCTTAATGACGGCTTACAAGTTGACTTGGGATGAGTTTTGTTCTTGGTATTTGGAAATGGTGAAACCGGAATATGGTAGATCACTTTCCAAACAAACTTACGATCAGGTGGTAGCTCATTTTGAGAAACTGTTAAAAGTGCTGCATCCATTTATGCCTTTTATCACCGAAGAGATTTGGCACTTACTAAAAAATCGTGAAGAGAAAGACTGCATAATGATTAGCAGTTGGCCTAAAGAAGAAAAAGTGACCAATTCTGCTGAAGAGTTTAAAGGGGTGAAAGACTTAATTGTTGAGCTGAGAAACGTTCGTAAGTCGAAAAATATTCCTTTTAAAGAAAAATTGAGCTTAAAAGTTAGGGGAGAGGCCGCTGAAAATCGCTTTAATCCAATTGTTAAAAAGCTTTGCAACCTTGATGATATTGAGTCAACGATTGCTGAGGTTGAAAATAGTATTTCTTTTTTGGTTGACGGTATAGAGTATTTTGTTCCACTAGCGGGACAGATAGATGTAGAAGCCGAAAAAGAAAAAATACAAGCAGATATAGATTATCAAATGGGCTTCTTAAAGAGCGTAGAGAAGAAGTTGGCAAATGAAAACTTTGTTTCAAACGCACCGGAAAAAGTGGTGGAAATGGAACGCAAAAAGAAAGCAGATGCCGAAAAGAATATTGAACTTTTGAAAAAGCAGTTGGCGGCGTTTTAGGGGGGTATAAGTCCTTAGTTAGCAGTGTTTTTTAGTAATGCCTAAAATGACTAAATTTTAAAATGGATAAATAAACTTTAAGAATACTTTAAAGCTTTGATTACTATGGCTTAATAGTCTTTTGTGGATGTTTTTTGAGATTTAATTTTTTAAGATAATAAAAATTTGTTGTTCTAACCTTTTCGTCAGCTAGTTAGGATTTTTAGCAAAAACTTAACGGTTAAATTTTGAGCTGTAAATGGAAATTCTCTTCTAGTTAGAGTTGTCTTAAGTTTGAAGAAAGCTCTTTTAAAAGGAATACTGCTTTTTTACCAGAAGGTGTTAATGTCATATTTTTCAATCTCTTTATCCTTCGTAACAACTGTGCAGTTTTCAGCTATTGCTTGAGCAATAATTAAGCGATCAAAAGGGTCACGATGTTTGAATTCAAGAGAAGATATGATTAAAGCATGTTGAAATGTGAACGGTATAATATCAAAACCATTATTTTCGATAAGTTCAAGGAAACTTTTAAAGCCTCTATTGAAATTGAATTTCCCTAAACTGAGCTTTATTGAAATTTCCCAAATCGAAGCAATACTTACAAAATTATTCCCTTGGTTGTTTTCTATTGATAACCTTGCTTTCAGAGAGAGTCTATCGTCGCCATTTAAAAACCAGATTAAAGTATGAGTGTCAAGAATCTGATTCATTCCATATATTCTTTAAAGTCCTCTAAAGGTTCATCAAAGTCAGGAGAAATATAAATTTGTCCTTTTGCACAACCAAAAATTGGTTTTTTGGAGCTTGGTTTTTTCTTGTTTTTTTGAATTAAGAAATCAATAAAATCACTTACTTCTGCTTTAAGCTCGTCAGGTAAAATACTTAATTTTGAATATATATGAACACTATCCATAATGCTTAATTACTTATATTAAAGTACTAATTTACTAAAAATAGAAAAAAGGAAGAAGCTTGATGATTAATAGATATGATAATTTTAATCAGATAACATCAACTTAATAAGAAAAGTGTTCTTTTGCATTTTCAATGAGCATGGGTAAACAAAAATATAGCTTCCACGATAGAGAAGTCAGCTGGCTCTCATTTAACGAGCGAGTACTGCAAGAAGCTGAAGATGCAAATGTGCCTTTAATAGAACGTTTGCGTTTCTTAGGCATTTACTCCAATAATTTAGATGAGTTTTTTAGAGTTAGAGTACCCACGGTTCAGCGAATGATTCGCTACGGTAAAAAAGCCATTCCTCTTTTGGGCTTTGATCCTAAAAAAACGCTGAAAGCCATTTATCAAATCAACAAAAAGCTTCAAGACCGTTTTGAGCAAACCTATGAAAAGCTGAAAGATGAGTTAGAAGAAGAGCATATCTTTTTTTTAGATGAAACAGAGCTTAACGAAGAACAAAGAAAGTTGGTGGCTCGCTATTTTGAGCAAGTTGTTCAACCAGCTTTGGTGCCGGTTATGCTCTCAGAAGACAGAGCACTGCCGGAACTAAATGGGAAAGCCATTTACTTAGCCATTAAGCTTTACAATAAAAAAAGTGGGAAGAATCAAGAAGCTCGTTATGCTTTATTAGAGATTCCTACAGCAGTAGTGTCGCGTTTTTACGTAATGGCCGACCAAAAAGGGAATAAAAACATCATTTTGTTAGATGATGTAATTCGTTGTAATTTGTATGAAATCTTTCACATTTTCGATTATGAATACATTGAAGCTTATACCATTAAAATTACACGCGACGCTGAGTTGGACATTGAAGATGATGTGACTTCAGGTTTCATGGAGAAACTGGCGGTTAGTTTAAAAAATCGCAAAAAAGGAGATCCGGTGCGCTTTGTTCATGATGAAAGGATGCCGAAAGACTTGCTCAAATTTTTGGTAAATAAAGTGGGCATGGAGGCTGACGATGTGGTTGTGGCCGGAGGTAGATATCACAACTTTAAAGACTATATTGACTTTCCGAAAGTGGGAGCTGCACATTTAAGGTACAGACCAATGCCGCCATTAGAGCATCCGCTTTTACATGATCGTAAAAGCTTATTTAAAGCCATACAAAAGCAAGATGTTCTTTTGAGTTACCCTTATCAGTCTTATCACCACTTTATTGATTTATTGAGAGAAGCTGCCATTGACCCATTAGTGAGTTCAATTAAAATTACCGTATACCGCTTGGTGAGTAGAAACTCTAAAGTAATTCACAGTTTAATCAATGCTGCTCGAAACGGTAAAAAAGTGACTGTAGTTGTAGAGCTTAAAGCACGTTTCGACGAAGAATCGAATATGAATTACGCCGATAAGCTTCAAGATGAAGGAATTCAGGTAATTTTTGGAGTGCCGGGTTTAAAAGTGCACACCAAGCTTTTGTTGATTAAACGAAAAGAAGCTGAAAAGAGTGTCTATTATTCTCATGTTGGAACAGGAAATTTTCATGAAGGTACGGCGAAATTATATTGTGATCATTCTTTGTTGACAGCGAATCAGGAAATTGGCAAGGAAGTTAATAAGGTTTTTAAGTTTTTTAAAGACAACTATAAGCGCTTTACATTTAAGCATTTGATTGTTGCTCCTTTTAATGCACGCCGACAGTTTGAAATGCTTATTGATTACGAAATAGAGCAGGCAAAAGCGGGAAATGAAGCCTACATGCTGATTAAGTTGAACAGTATTCAGGATAAGGAAATGGCTGAAAAGCTTTATGAAGCGAGTAAAGCTGGAGTAAAAATTAAACTGATTGCTCGTAGCATTAATAACGTAGTGAATGGTATTGAAGGGCAAAGTGATAATATTGAAGCCATCAGCATTGTCGACCGATTGTTAGAGCACGCTCGAATTATGCTTTTTTGTCACGGTGGAGAAGATTTGATGTATATCGGCTCAGCGGACTGGATGAAGCGAAACCTTGATGGTAGAGTAGAAGTGATGGTGCCTATTTGGGATGAGAACATTAAAAAAGTGCTCAAAAAAATACTTCGCTTTCAGTTGAAAGACAATGTGAAAGCCCGACTTTGGAATGCAGAACTCAGCAACCAATACAAAAGCAATGGCAAAAAAGCTCCTTTTCGCTCTCAATACGAGATTTACCGCTACTTTAGAGAAAAAACGGAAAGTAGAAAGGTAAAAGATGGGAAGAGAGAATTGTAAAGCTATCGGGTTAATATTTTTATTGCTTCTTCAAGTAATTCGTCTTTTTCTATATCGGTGTAGATCGTCGTTTTTGCTAGTGATTTTTTAAAGCGTTCAAATGTAGGTTGGCGTTCTTTTTTCAATTGAAGTTGAGCATCCATTATGTACAAAATTGCTTCAGAGTAATTGGGGTAAGTTTTAAGGAGTAATTCCCAAGCTTCTATTGCTTTTCCGTATTGTCCTTCATTGTAAAAATACCATCCTTTACCATTCAAATTTCCAAGTGAAAAAGCCAAGTCAATGCCATAAATTTGTTCAATTTCTAATTGAAGATTTTCAACAATGGAGATTTCTTTTTGGTCGTTTGAGATGTATTTTGATTGAATTTTACTCCAATCTTCAAAAATTTCATAAAGAGCGACCGCAATACTAAGACCCGGAGTTACATTATGAACTGCCTGTTCGTAAAAGCTTCCCTTTGCGTTTATGTTTTCATTACTAAGTTGTTTTAGTGTAGAATCCATTTTAATGAAATCATCCGGATAGTCATTTCCGATTGCAAATCGATAGTATTTTTTGAAATTAACTTTTTCATTATTCAAATCAATAATTGAATCATAAAGCGAAACATTTTGTTGCTTAAAAAAAGGAATGATGGCAATTACGGCATTTAAATGATTTGTTTTGGAACAAAAAAGCGATGTAGAATAATATCCGTATCGCGAGTGACCGATGAATAATCTAAAAGAAGATGCTTTAAAATGTTTTTCGGCAAGTGGAATTAATTCTTTAAAAATAAAAGCATCGTTTTCTAAAGCTAACCCATTTTTATCTGAAGCTTTATGCAATGTTTCTAAAAGGCGATATTTTTGTTCAGAAGCCAGACTTATGATAATGGATGAAGGCATTTGTTCATTACTTGTTAAATAGTCTATGGTGTTTAAAATGTAGTTGTGACTTCTTTGATTTTGCTTATCGAAAATGATAATGAGTGGAAAGTTCCGGTCTAGATCTTCTTGCCATTCAAAAGGTACCAAGACTGAAATATCTTTCTTAAAACCGAGGTATTTAGATGTTAGAGTTGTATCTGTTAGTTTTTTGTATCGCTCGTAGGTTTGAGCTGTGGCTGAAATAAAATAACAGTTGATAGTCAGAAAAATAAGAATGAAGTAGCGCATAGTTGTTATTTTTTATAAGAGTATAAATAGGGGGTGAAATATACTCACTTTTAGACTGATTGAGTGTAAGTTTGATTTAATCATTATTTTCTACAGGAGTAGCACTTACCGTATTTCTAACATAAATAATTCCATCGAATTGTTCTTTTGCAATTATTGGAAACGAAGACTTTTTCTTATTAATAAATACTGAGCCAATTCTATATGCCTTATTTAAATTTGTAAATAAAGTATTATTGCTTCTGCGCAAATCAATAAAAAATTGTTCATCATTCAATTTATATAGCGGTTTTGTAAATGTGTTATTTCTATATTTCGATAATGTGGAAACTTTAAACTTGTAATTTGATTTTTTACTTGGAACATGAGATTGAAAACTACCTCTGCTAAAAACAAATCCCACGGCGTAGTATTTGAACTTTAGTTGTTCATTGATATATTCACCCATCCATTTTATTTGCGAGTATTTTGAAGAGGACTTGTTAACATGTCCATTATGTGCCCATAAAAACATTTTCTCATTCTCCATTTTTTGAATTTCAACAACATTGCTTGCCATGCAGCTATCTCTGTGTTTAACACCTTTAGAATAATAGTCTAATGATTGATTATAAGTTGTTAAGTTTAATTTTAACTTTTTTAGCTTTTCGATAGAATAATTATCAATTAATGCATCTTCATAATTGCTAAACCATATTTTCAAATCAGTTGAAACAACATTTAAAGTGTCTTTAAATTTGAGATTTCCATCTTTGTATACTTTACCTAATTCTTTCTCACTCTTTGATCGTATTGGAGCTAGTATTTTATTTAATTCTTGTACATAGTTTGATGTGTCATTTCTAAAAAAGTATGCTAAATATTTAATCGGTTCAGATACTGACTGCATATCAAATCCATAGAAGTTTAATTTCTCTTCGTTTTTCTGATTAAATTCTTTCATCCACAGAATCAAATTTTTCACTTCTTCTGTTCTCCATGTCCAAAAATTAAAACAAGTCATGATAGTATCGATATTGCCTTCACCGCTTTGAATATAGTCATTGATATAGTTGCATTCACCATAAGAAGCCTCTATACCAAAAACTTTGAAGTTATGATTTTCAACTAAGTATTTAAATGTATTAACTTTTATGTCAAAAAAGTCTTTTGTTCCATGTGTGGCTTCCCCCATAGCGAATATTTCAATTTCATTAAAGTCCTGATTATTATTTAACCAATCAAAAAACATGGTTTTGCTATTTGTTTCAAAAGGATAAATTATCTCTTGCTCTCCATTTATTTTTATTTTCTTTTGAGCTACTAAAGAAAGGGTGATGAGTAATGTTAAAATTATTAGGAGTGTCCCTTTCATTTTTAAATGAGGTTTGTAAGTTGTTTATTTTTAGTTGAAAAAGTCCATTCAGTTTTGCAAGATATCACTTTTTAGTAAAATTAGTTATTCGGTTGGGTATTGGTAGAATTTGTGTAAACTCTAGTTGTTAGCTTAATCTTAGTAATGAATCTTAATATTGTTTGAGTGGTAAGGGGTTTAAGAGAGTGTGCTATGAGTGAAGTTGCATTCAAAACAAATTTTTTCAATCAGATCATTGATAATTTCTAATTCACTCCGTCATTTTGTCACCCCATACGCCTTGGCATATCCTTTGAAAATGGGCTAATGTCAAAATTTATAATTCAAAAACTAAGATAACATGGCAAAAGGACAGATTAACGTTCAAACGGAGAATATCTTTCCGATTATCAAACAATTTTTATATTCCGATCAGGAAATCTTTTTAAGAGAATTGGTTTCAAATGCAGTAGATGCTACTCAAAAGCTCAAAACCATGGGTAACCTGGGCGAGCTAGAAGGAGAAGTGGGCGACACGACGATTGAAATTAAAATTGATGAAAAGAAAAAGACGCTGACCATTCTCGATAAAGGAATCGGTATGACCGAAGAGGAAGTTGATAAATACATCAACCAAATTGCCTTTTCAAGTGCAGAGGAGTTTGTTGAAAAATACAAAGACAAAGCAAGTATCATCGGTCATTTCGGTTTGGGTTTTTACTCTTCTTTTATGGTAGCCGATAAAGTGGAAATTTTCACAAAGTCGCATAAAAAAGATGCAAAAGCTGTTCGTTGGGAATGTGATGGAAGTCCTAATTATACGCTAGAAGAAGACTCAATACAAAAAGAAAGAGGAACGGCAATCGTACTTCATATCTCAGATGACGCTAAAGAGTATTTGGAAAAACACCGTATTGAGAGTCTATTAGAAAAGTACTGTAAGTTTATGCCGGTGTCCATTAAATTTGGAACTAAAGAGGAAACCATTCAGGAAAAAACCGGCAAGAAAGACAAGGATGGGAAAGAAGAAACCAAAGAAAAGAAAGTTACCAAAGACAACATCATCAACAACCCTGAACCCGCTTGGGTGAAAATGCCCGCCGACCTAAAAGATGAGGATTACAAGGCATTTTACAGGGAGTTGTACCCTATGAACTTTCAGGAGTCGCTTTTCCACATTCACCTTAATGTAGATTATCCTTTTAACCTTACTGGAATTCTTTATTTTCCAAAACTGAAAAACAATTTAGAGGTACAGAAAGACAAAATTCAGCTGTACAGTAATCAGGTGTTTGTTACTGATTCGGTGGAGGGGATTGTACCTGACTTCTTGACTTTGCTTCATGGTGTAATTGATTCACCTGACATTCCATTGAACGTTTCTCGGTCTTACTTGCAAAGTGATGGAAACGTAAAAAAGATTTCAAACTACATTAGTAAAAAAGTGGCGGATAAGCTCAATGAATTGTTTAAGAACGACCGTAAATCTTTTGAAGAAAAGTGGGACGATATTAAGATCTTTATTGAGTACGGAATGCTGTCGGATGAGAAGTTTGCCGATAAAGCCAAGAAATTCTCATTGTATAAAAACGTAGATGGAGCGTATTATACTTTTGAAGAATATTTAGAGAAAATTAAAGCAGCTCAAATAGATAAAGATAAAAAGACGGTTGTTCTTTACACGACTAATAAGGAAGAGCAATACAGCTACATTTCGGCGGCAAAAGATAAAGGTTACGATGTATTGGAAATGGATACTCCATTAACTGCTCACTTAGTGGGTAAACTGGAGCAGCAAGAAGAGAATGTTACATTTACACGTGTAGATGGAGATACCATTGACCAGTTGATTAAAAAAGATGAAGATATACCTTCAAAGCTCACTGAAAACGACGAAAAGAAACTGAAGCCGGTAATCGAAGAGGTTTTGCCTAAGGATAAGTTTACGGTAAATTTTGTGAGCTTAAGCGAAAAAGACCAGCCGATGACCATTACGCAAGCTGAGTTTATGCGCAGAATGAAAGACATGAGCGCTGTTGGCGGCGGTGGAATGATGGGCATGGGTAATTTGCCCGATGCATACGATTTGAAGGTGAATGCTAATCATCCTTTAATTTCAAAAATTTTGAATGAGAAAGATGCGAATAAGCAGAAAGAAATGGCAAAACAAGCTGCTGATTTAGCTATGCTTTCGCAGAATTTATTGAAAGGAGAGGAGTTGAGTAAATTTATTAAACGCTCAGTTGAACTTATTTAAATTACCTTTGGGGCGAGCTGCGCTCGCCCCAAATTTATAAACTAATAAAAAATGAAAAAACTAAGAAACATCATTATCCTGCTTTTTGCAGCAACAAGCTTGTCCTCTTGTGGTTACAATACCATGGTTGAAATGGATGAAACTGTTGAGAGTCAATGGGCGCAAGTAGAGAACGTTTATCAACGTCGTGCAGATTTGATTCCAAACCTAGTGAACACAGTAAAAGGCTATGCCGATTTTGAGCAAAAAACTTTAACAGATGTGATTGAAGCTAGAGCAAAAGCTACATCAATAAATGTTCAAGCCGACCAATTGACTCCGGATAATATTCAAAAATTTCAACAAGCGCAAAGCCAATTGAGTGGAGCGCTATCACGCTTAATGGTTACCGTTGAGCGTTACCCTGATTTGAAGGCTAATCAAAGCTTCTTAGAGTTACAAGCTCAACTAGAGGGAACTGAAAATCGCATTGCTGTTGAACGTCAGAAATTTAATGAGGCAACAAAAAACTACAATGCTTATATTCGAAAGTTTCCACAATTAATCTATGCCGGTTGGTTTGATTTTGAGAAGAAAGGATATTTTGAAGCAGAAGCCGGAGCAGAACAAGTTCCTGAAGTAGAATTTTAGATTATGGCAAAAGACGCATTTACAGAAGAAGAACAACAAAGAGTTAGAGAAGCAATTCAAGAAGCGGAGTTGAATACCTCCGGAGAAATTAAGGTACACATTGAAAACCACTGCAAAGAAGATGCTTTCGACAGAGCAGCTTATGTGTTCGAGCAATTGCAAATGCACAAAACAGAACAACGCAATGGAGTGCTGTTTTACTTGGCAATCAAAGACCGTCAGTTTGCAATTTTAGGTGATGCCGGAATTAACCAAAAAGTACCCAAAGCTTTTTGGGACGACATTAGCCAGATGATGCTTCAACTGTTTAAAGAGGGCAAGTTTACAGAAGGTTTAGTAAAAGGAGTAAAGGAAGCAGGATTGCAATTGCAAGCGCATTTTCCTTATCAAAAAGGCGATATAAACGAATTATCAGATGATATTTCATTTGGAAAAGACAAAAAGTAAGATGAAGAAAATCATATCTATTCTGGGTGTTTTATTAATTGGAGTGGGAGGTTTGTCCGCTCAAAATGCAGATGACTGTTTTCCTAAAAAGCCGAATCCTCCTAGATTAGTCAATGATTTTGCGAATGTGCTCAGTAGCCAAACTGAACAGGGGCTAGAGCATCATTTAGTGAACTTTAATGATACTACTTCAACACAAATTGCCATTGTAACCGTAAACTCTATTTGCGGCTACGATGCCGGTGGCTTTACCTTTAAGTTAGGTGAAGATTGGGGAGTTGGTGACGCTAAATTCAACAATGGAGTAGTGGTAATGGTTAAACCTAAAGTAGGCAATGAAAAAGGTCAGGCTTTTATTGCTACAGGCTATGGCGTTGAAGGCGTTTTACCGGATGCCATTGCACATCGAATAGTGAATAATGAAATGATTCCTCACTTTAAAAAGGAGGATTATGATTCCGGAGTTATTGCTGCTGCAAAAGTAATTATGGAGATTACCGGTGGAGAGTACTCGGCGGAAGCCTACAATAAAAAAAGCAAAGGAGGTGGTGATTTTCCCCTATTTCCATTCTTTTTTATTCTCTTTTTCATCATCATTATGTTTGCCGGAACTTTTAGCAGAGCCCGGCGCTATGCACACAGAAACGATATTAGCCTTTGGGCAGCCTTATTTCTAATGGGTTCTATGAACAGCCGACACGGCGGACATTACAATAACTTCACTTCCGGTCGCGGTGGTTTTGGCGGCTTTGGTGGTGGAAGTGGTGGCGGAGGCTTCGGCGGTTTTGGCGGTGGAAGCTTTGGTGGCGGAGGAGCCGGTGGGAGTTGGTAGTTTTTTTATGTTTGAGGAAAACTCAATTTATTTATAATTTTATTCAGAATACTTGGGTACTCTAACTCATAACCCGGGATTTTCTTTAACCATTGTAAGGCTTTCCAATATTGTCGCTTATTGTAGTAAAGTACACTTAGATTAAATTTTGTTGGGTCGTGGTATTTGTTTATTTTATAGGATTTTAAAAGAATTTTTTCCGCCTCATTTAGCTGGTAGTTTTTTATTAATGCCGATCCTAAATTACTAAGTATCTCAAAATCATAAGGAGCTAAATGAAAGGCATTTCTTACAGATTCTAGTTGTTCAGAGTTATTCCCAAGTTGGTCGTGCGCCCAACCTTCATAAGAGGAAATGGGAGTTGATCTGCTATCTGTATTGTAGAACCGTGAGCTAGCTTTCTTTGCTTGCTTAAGCACTTCTTTTGAATAATTAGACTTTTGAGCGATAATCATTTTTTTTGTATAATATTCGCCTTTAAAACGGTAGGCAGCAACTATGGTGCTAGCTAAACATAGAATAGCTAAAGTAAACTTTATTGATTTATATAAAATTATCTTTTTAGATTTTAATGAGTTTAGTTGAATCCATAGGGTAATTAATAATGCATACAGAAAAAGAATAGCAACTCTTTCTGAAGGAAAGCTGAAAAATGCAACTGGGAAAAAGCCGATTAGTGCAGCAGTTAAAATTTGTTGCTGAGTTGTGTTTTTGTGTGTTAATTGATATTTTCTATTGATTAAAATAAATGATAGGATAACTAAGAATATTAAAAGTAAACCAACAAAACCGCCTTCAGAGAAAATCCACAGGATTTCATTGTGTGGGCTTTGAAAGCTACTTTTACTTTGATGCAACATATAAATGTCATTGACACCAAAGCGGCTAAAATTAAATTGCCAATTGCCTGCGCCCACTCCAAGCCAAAACTCTTCTTGAATTAATTGAACTGATTTATTCCATAGTTTTATTCGCTCTTCCATAGAGTCTAAGGAACTTATGGCTATTTCTGAAAAATTGATAATGTAAAAGGAGATAAAAGCTATACTCAAAATACACCCGGTGATGATGACCAATTTTAGCTTTGGCTTTTCCACATGGAAAATAAAGTACAAGAAAAGCATACAGAAAGCGGCTAATAAAACCGCTCGGCTTTGCAAATAATAGATTACACTTAAGTTAATGAGCACTAAGGAAAAAAGAGCGATTTGAAAATTTCTTTTTTTTGAAAGTGACCAATAAATACCAAGAACTGAAGATAATAGTAAATAAGCGGATAGTATATTTTTATAGGAAAAGAAACTGCTTAATTGGTATGGACTCGCTTTTTGAAACCCTCCAAAATCAATAATTTCTATTCCAAGGTATAGAAGAGTTAGTATATTGCCAATAAAAACACTTGTAATTAAGGAATGTAAAATAGCTTGGTAAGATAATGTGTTTAGAACGATAAGAGCGGAAATAAAGAAAAAGGTCAACTGACTGCTGTAGATCAGTTCAGCATAGTTATAGGCATTTGATGTATTTAAAAGTTTATATAAAAAGTACAAGAAAAGAATGGTTATAGGAGTAGTAGATCGAGCACTTAGCACAATTTTTTTACTACTTAAAAAGAAAATGACAAAGAATAGGTTGGCTAATAATAAACGAGGGGAATTAACACCCTCAATTAGAAAAGACTTTGTGAATAATGGAACAATTAGAATAGTGAGAAAAGAAAAGAATAGTACTATTCTTAAGCGTAACATTTTGGCTAACTTCTTATTAGCGAGGTAAGGTTATAGTGCAATTAGAATAACCTGTTACATCTGTGTTGAAAGTTACTTTGATATCATTATTTGAAATTGTTCCATTTCCGCTATACTGATTGTTATTTTGGTCAAATGCTTGTGGTATATTAACCCCTATGCCACTTACGTTTGCTTCAATCTGACCGGAAACAGGGTTTAATTTGCTGAAAAATATTTTATTGTTTGTTTCTGTGGATACGCTAATCGTCGTTTGGAAATCATCAGTGTTTACAGAAGAAGAACTGCATTTATGGGTCGCGGTGTAAACTCCAACCAAATATTCAGCATCATTTTTTACGAGTATTTCTCTGTTGATAGGATCTGAAGTAACATTTTTGGAATCAGTTGCCGTGTACTTTAATACATACAGTCCGGTTTTGTTGTAGTCTACAGCACCACTAATATTGATAGAGGAACTAATGTCAGTTCCATTTGCATCTATTGCTGTTGCCCCTAATTCTACATATTGCTGATTGAGCGAAAGAGTATCTTTGGCTTCTCCATTAAGAGTCACTGTTGGCTTCGGACCTTGGGGGGATGAGCTGCTATTACTGTCATCTTTCGAGCAAGAAATTGTGAATAAAATTGAAATAAGAAGAATGAGTGGATAAAATACTTTCATTTTAAATACGGTATGGCACAAATATAACATTTTTCTTAATTCTTTAGTTTTTTAAAAAAAATGATAATTGTTCATTTCTTTCTCACCACCATCAGTCCATCGCGAATGGGAAATAATACATTTTCTACACGCTCATCTTCCTGAATCATTTTATTAAAATCGATTAAGGTTTTAGTGTCTTCATCTTGTTGGTTGTAATCTTCAATCACTTTACCACTCCATAATACATTGTCGGCAATAATGTATGAGCCACTTTTGAGTTTGTCAATCAGTAAGTTGTAGTAGTTAATGTAATTGTTTTTGTCGGCATCAATAAAAACAACATCCCAGTCTTCTTTCAATAAAGGAATTATTTCTAAAGCATTGCCAACATGCAGTTTAATCTCGTCTTGATGGCCTGCCTCATTAACATACTTTTGAACAAAATCAGTCAATTCTTCATTAATGTCAATGCTGTGCAACTCTCCGGCCTGAGCCAAACCTTCTGCCATGCAAAGCGCAGAATAACCTGTATAAGTGCCAATTTCTAAAATGCGTTGAGGACGAATCATTTTCATGAGCATACTCAATACTCTGCCCTGTAAATGACCGCTCAACATTCTTGGCTGTAGTATTTTTAAATGCGTTTCTCGGTTTAGTCGAGCTAATAATTCCGGCTCAGGACTACTGTGTTGATTGACGTATTCTTCTATTTTCTCATCTAAAAAATCCATAATTGCTCTCTAGTCTTTTATCGTTTCTTGAATAATGGTCGTAAAAAAATCGGTTAAACTCAAGCCGGCAGCTCTTATTTGTTGTGGCACCAAGCTATTGGGAGAAAGCCCCGGTACGGCATTTAATTCAATAATGTAAGGTGTTTCATCTACTAGCATAAAGTCAACTCTTACAATACCTCGCATATCCAGTTTATCGTAAACAGCTTTCGCTATTTGCTGAATTTTTAGGGTCATTTCATCATCAATCCTGGCAGGAGTAATTTCCTGGGAGTCGCCTTGGTATTTTGCGGCATAATCAAAAAACTCACCTTTGGGAATAATTTCTGTTATTGGTAGCGCCTTCACTTCTCCTTGATCTCTATAAACCCCACAGGTCAATTCCTTACCGGAAAGTTGACTTTCAATCATAATTTCATGATCGTACTCAAACGCTTTGCGAATGGCAGTAGCTAAATCTTCTGCTTTTTTTACTTTGCTTACTCCATAACTACTTCCGCAGGAACAAGGTTTTACAAAGCAAGGGAGTCCTAAGTTATCAATAATATTTTGTGAGTTGAACTTTTCGTTTCTTCTCAGGTACATCGACTTTGCCACAGAAAAATCTAACTGTTTAAGTAAAGTGTTACAGTACCATTTGTTAAAAGTTAATGTAGCGCCAATGTGGTTGGGCGAAGAGTAGGGCAACTTCAGTAAATCGAAATAAGCTTGTAGCTTACCATCTTCTCCCGGTGTACCGTGAATGGCAATAAAAATGTAGTCGAAATATCGCTTTTTGTCATCTAACTCAATTGAAAAGTCGTTTTTATCTATATTAATTACAGTATCGCGGTAATGAGCCTCCCATTTGCCAAAGCGCATTTTTACTAAAACTGCTTCAAATAAATTAGTGTCAATGTTATCTAAAACAGTTTGTGCAGAGAGTAGGGAAATCTCTTCTTCTGCTGAATCTCCCCCTGCCGCAATTGCTATTAATTTCTTCATTCGTTTGAAATTTTTATCAAAGTAAGTTAAAAGTTGCCGATGAATTGATGAAGCAAGCAAGGAATAATTAACAAAGCAGGTCTAATATTCATATCTTTGAAGCCGATAAGCATTCGAACAGTTTTATGGTGAGTTTTTTTCGTTTTTTATTTAGCAAAGCATTTGTCATTAACTTGCTAATTGCATTGGTTTTAGTTTGTGGAGGAGTGTATGCCACATTAAGTTATTTAGATGATTTTACCCTTCATGGGAAAACCAAAGAAGTCCCAAAACTAAAAGGTGAATTCTTGCACAAAGTGGATAGTTTGCTAGCCGGTGGAGAATTTACAGCGGTAGTTGCAGATTCTCTTTATCTAAAAGAAGTAGAAGGCGGTAAAATTATCGAGCAAGATCCTGTAGCAGGCTATGAGGTAAAACAAGGGCGAAAAATATACTTGACTGTTTCGGCTTATGCGCCCCCGCAAATTGCCATGCCCGATTTAGCTGATATGTCGCTGCGACAAGCGACGACAATATTAGAAACTTTTGGCTTAGAGGTTGGTGAGCTAACATATAAACCTGACGTTTGTGCAAACTGTATTTTAGAGCAAATGGTAGATGGTAAAAAGATCAATCCCGGTAAAAGTATTCCAAAAGGAACAGCCATTGACTTAGTGCTTGGTCAAGGCTTGAGTAACGAATTGACTGATGTTCCTTATTTAATTGAGTTTACGGCTGATTTAGCTGCAGATTTATTGAAAGCAAAATACTTAAATGTCGGTAGTTTAAATTATGATGAGACTGTACTAACAGCTGAGGACTCTGCAGCAGCTTTGGTTTACAGACAAATTCCATTTTATTCTCTTGAGCCAACAATACCTATGGGGAGTGCAGTAGATTTATTTTTAACTATAGATACGAATCGAATAATTCATTCCGTTAACCCTACGGATAGTTTATAGTTTGATGAAGAAAAAAATACTCACTTACTTTTTCAGTTTAGTTAGTCTAACTGCATTTGGGCAGGATTATTTGGTAACACCAAGTTCAAATCCTGCTTTGTATGATTCCAACGATTTTAAGTTTTCAAAAGGAGCAGTAAACCGTCCTAAAACAACCGTTGCCGACGATTCAGTATTTTATAATTTCGATACGCTAAGCTTGCCTTTTAAGGATGACTTTTCGAGCAATCACTTTCTCAAGCCTTTTTCTAAGAATAATACAAATTTAACTTATACAGATACCACAGTTTATAGAATCTACATTGGTGGAACACCATACAGAGATACAGTTGGACTAATTACTGATACAACTTATGTATACGAAATAGCACAAGATTGCACTGTAATTCAGAGAACTGAAAACATAGAAGGTTTTGCGGAATTGCATGACATAAGCACTTACCCTACAACTTCTGTAAGTATTACACACTTTAAGCCGTTCAATGTTTTTGATACCATTAACGGCGGAAGAGATACTGTTGAAGTGGAGGCCAATTTGTTTCAAGATTCTGCTAATTTTTATTTTGTAGATGTACCTCCAAACATATACTATACCGACCGCGATGTGTTGCTAAATAACACCTTTCCCATATTACCTCCTAGTATTGGCGTAGTAACATTTGATGGCTTAGATCAAAATGGATTGCCCTATGATATGGAAAACCCAAGAACGGTAGAAGCCGATTATTTGACTTCAGCTCCACTACAAATGGGAAATTTGGGTGATACCAATGTGTATATGAGCTTTTTCATACAGCCACAAGGTATTTCCTTGGACGGTCCTGAGCCTATGGACTCTTTAACAATGGATTTCTATAATCCAAGTACTGATAAATGGTCAAATTTATGGGGAGTTGCCGGTTTTGAAGCAGATACTTTTCAGCAGATTTTTATTAAAATTCCCAATCAGTTTCATCAAAATGGAGCTCAGTTTAGGTTTAGAGCTTATGCCCATTCATCCGGTGCTTTTGACCAATGGCATTTAGATTATATTTACTTGAATTCAGGTAGAAGTACAGAAGATACAACCTATAGAGATATCGCTTATATATATCCGGCACGTTCATTATTAAAAGAATATTATGCCATGCCTTATTGGCATTTTCAAGATGACCCTTCGGAGTACATGATTGACGATAGCGATTCACTTTGGGTCAAAAACAACTCTGATGGCGCATTTAATGTCTTTAATAAAGTAGTTATACCCGATACAGTAAATGGAGGAAATTTTTATCGATATCCGACAACTAACCAAGTATCAATTGTTGTTGCACAAGAGGTTTTTGCATTTGATTATCCCATTAATTTCGATTATCAGCCGAATGATATCGACTCTGCCGGTGTGTTAAGAGCCATCTACGACATTCGATTTGATGCACAACAAGGTGGTCAAGACTTTTTCAGATCAAATGATACGACCTATAGCACAGCAGTTTTAGATAACTACTATGCTTATGACGACGGTACTGCTGAGGCCGGTTACGGAATAAATCCTGTACAAAGCCCGGCTGGATATTTTGCCTACATTGCTCATGAGTTTGATCAGCCTTTTGCCGATACGATTGGAGGAATCCAAATTTATTTTTTACCACAGGGAGTTGATATCCAAAATCAACGTTTTAGCTTAATGGTATGGGAAGCCTCTAACTCTACGGGACCTGGAGACTTAATTTTTAAGAAAGAGCAGAGCTATCGGCCAATGTATACTGATGATAATGGCTTTTTAACACTTTGGTTTGATAGTTTAGTTGCTGTAGGAGAGCGATTTTACGTAGGAATAGAGTCAATTGGTCAAAACTCATTAAACATTGGCTACGATTTTAATAACAATCATAAAGATCGAATTTTTTGGAGTAATGAAGGAAATAGTTGGACAAATCCCACAAACGGTATTCAAGATGGCTGTCTAATGATTCGCCCGATATATAGAAAAAGCAGTTGGGGAGTTGGGCTTAAAAAACATGCTATAAAAAGCTTTGATTGGACAGTTTATCCTAATCCGGCAAATAATCAAGTGGAAATTGACTTACCTAAAGATTTTCGATTATCTCAAGTTCAATTATATAGTATTCAGGGAAGTTTGCTTTGGCAGACCACTAATCAAAATGAGTTGAAGATTGATGTTAGCAATTATCCGGAAGGGATTTATTTGCTAAGAGTAGTTAATCAGAAAGGAGAAAGTGCACATAAGAAAATAATAATCAGCCATGACTGAAGAAGGTATTGAACAGGAAGAAGAGGAGTTATTTGAACACCACAAAATCATAGCTGATAAAGGTCAAACAGTCATTCGAATTGATAAATTTTTGAGTGACCGCTTGCCGAATTCTTCGAGAAATAAAATCCAACAGGCTGCCCAATCCGGAAATGTTGTGGTTAATGGAAAAACAGTGAAGCCTAATTATAAAATTAAACCTTATGATGAGGTGTCAATCGTGATGCCTTATCCGCCAAGAGAAACGGAACTTAAGGCTGAAAATATTCCACTCGACATCATTTATGAGGATGATACTTTGTTGGTTTTGAACAAGCCTGCAAATATGGTTGTACATCCGGGCTACGGAAACTTCGACGGCACCTTAGTGAATGGTTTGATTTATCATTTTCAAAATTTGCCGGAAATGGAAGGCAATGAAGGCAGGCCTGGATTGGTTCACCGTTTGGATAAAAATACCACCGGAATTATGGTCATTGCCAAAACCGAATATGCGCTTTCTCATTTAGCGAAGCAGTTTTACGATCGTACTTCCGACAGAAGATACCAAGCTTTAGTTTGGGGAGATATGGAGCAAGATGAAGGCCGAATTGAGGGAGATATTTGGCGTTCTGAGAAGAATAGAAAAATTATGGATGTTTTTCCCGAAGGAGATGTTGGGAAATCGGCCATAACTAATTATAAAGTACTTAAGCGTTTTGGCTACGTTACTTTGGTTGAATATAAATTAGATACTGGAAGAACACACCAAATTCGCGTTCATTCTAAGTGGATTGGGCATCCACTTTTTAACGATCCGGAATATGGAGGTAATAAAATACTTAAAGGGACGACCTTTACTAAATACAGGCGCTTTGTAGAAAATTGTTTCGATTTATTGCCTCGACAGGCTTTACACGCCAAAACATTAGCGTTTACACATCCAAAAACGAAAGAGTGGATGGAGTTTGACTCTGAGCTACCCGACGATATGAAAGCAGTTCTCGAAAAGTGGGAGCGGTATACTTCAGGGAGAGAGTTGGAGGATGAGTAGTTTGGAATATAGAAAATAGAGAAAAGACCGCTACGCTTTTAGAAGATAGAAGTAAGAGAGTTAAAAGTGCCTAAAGTACTTAAAGTTTGAAGTTGTTTTTTAACCTCAAAGTCCACCAAGTTTGCTCAAAGGACTCAAAGCATTAGTGTTTTCAATAATAATTAGCGAAGAAAGAACCAATTCTCGAGACAGCGAGAAAGTTTATTTCACATTTCATTTTTTCAAAAAGCCCTGAAAAGGCGACATCTAATAGTCGGGTACGTAAGTGCCCGGATAGAATGAACAGAACTGATGTAACTTTTGGCGGAGTTTTTTATAAAAACTGTGACAAAAGTGAGGTATGGAATACTGAACTTTAAACATTAAGAACATGAAGGGTTTAAGGAAGTCATTAAGTTTTTTAGAAACAAATTCTAGCTAGTAAAGACAGTTAAAAGTATCTATAATTAAGATTTAGTTAAATATCAAATACCAAAGTAATTTTTTACCTTAATGAAACCCTTAATTTGCCTTCACTTCTTAATGTTAAAAAGTAATGAAGGTGTTTAATCATAGAATTTGGCGTAATAGGCAAGATGGTTGATAAAAATCGCTGAATCACTTACTATATATAGTTTTAAGGTAAATCAAAAGGACTCAAAGAAGTTCAAAAAATATAATGGTTAACGAAGCAAAAAAAATCTCGAGACAGCGAGAAAGTTTCAATGTTTCATATTTTTTCAAGCGGCATTTTTGACAGAAATGATAACGAATGTGGGCTTAGAGATAAAACGCTATTGCTTGTTGCAAGCAGGTATGATACGCCTGTCTTTTCGGTAGATAGGTGTTCAGTTGATTTCCTCAGATTAGATTCGAGTCTAAATGAGTCTTATCTAAGATAAGTCTGTACTAAAAACTGATTCTTAGTTCTTTACTCTTAATTCACAATTTGACATTTGAAATTTTAGATTTGAAACTCTTCTAAAATCTAAACTCTTTCACGGCAGTTTTGCATTCACAAGATTAATTGAGTAATTATACTTCAAACAAAAGGCAAAACACTCATTTTCTTTTACAAGTACTTATGCCAAATGGCTTATAGAGCGGACAAAAACTTACAAAACTTGTGAGTATAAATACTGCTGCAATGGCAAGGAAAACATAAGCTAATGTGCCTGTAAATACTTCCGTGTAAATTAAAATGCCAATAGCAAGTGCTGCTATAATTCTAACTGCCTTATCGGCTTTACCCATATTTGCTTTCATCTTATTTGTTTTTTGAGTTTGGTGGTTAAACAGATTTCATCAATCAATTGTTTGTGCTTTAAATATAGCAATTATTTCTTGCGATGAATCTTTTAAGTAAAGTTGACTTTCAACTACTTCGTAACTTTTAGCTTGCATCATCGCTTCACTTAATTCAAAGTCGTAATGCGTAATGTCTCCACAAGCTCTTTTGGTTGAGCTTACAGTTGAAATTTTAATGCTTTGGTTTTCATTTAAAGAGTAATTAGCTTGAAGCTGATTACAGCCGCCGCTACCGTAAACTCTGCCATTTGGTAAAAAGGTGAGGTTGGGTATTACTCCACTTTGTTCAATCTTTTTACCTTTTATTGAAGTAGCGAACCACAGTTTATTCCAAATAGCTTTTGGGTTTTTATATAAATTATAACGAGCTTCTGTATCTCCATCAATTTTTCCTTGCTGCCCAAACTGAACAATGCGGTTTTCCTCCACTTTATATCTAGCTACTATTTGGTTGTCGATTCTACAAATAATCTCACGACCGAATTTGTCCCAATTGTATTTTCCTTCTTTGGTAAAAATCTCATTCGACTTGCCTAAGTATATACTTTCTGTTGTGTAGGTACTGTCGTTGTTGATGGTCAATTTTAATTGAATGCCCATGCAGTCTGCACAAGGCAATAAGCCATAATAAGCACCTTGGTAATCCAGTGAGGTTTGGCTTGTATGCATATCCGGTAAGTTGATTTCCTCACTGCTTTGCATTTCTTCCAATGTATTTGTAGCGTCCTGTTTTGATTTGCAGGCTGAGATGAGTGTTAGTACAATTGCTATCAGTAATACCTTTTTCATCATATTTAATTAGTAGACTAATTTACAATAAAAAAAGCATCCTAAGGGATGCTTTTTTCAAGTATTGCTTATTATCTTTTTATTGCTGAAGGATTATATTTCCTAAATCGGTTATACTTCCATTTGTAACGATAATGTTTTTAAATGTGTCTGCCAAGTAAGGAGCAGGAGGATTGATATATACATTATAAGTGTCAGCTTCTAAGCCGTTGATCGTAAACATGCCTAAAGAGTCGGGAGTAGCACCTGTAGTGTCACTTCCTTTAACAGCATATATATTGGCATAGACACCATCAGGATCAAGGTCGCCACTTATTCCTCCATTAAGACCTTCTGTAATTACTCTAATTACCGGTTTTAAAATGTATCTTCCGTTTCCGGTTAAAACAATGGACTGAGCTGCATCAAAGTCAAGAAGAACTTCATAAGTAATGTTAGGGATTAAGTCGTGGTGAACTTGAAGTTTTAAACCAGACTGACTGCCACTTGGAACTGTTAGAGGGTGCTCAACTCCATCAACTACTACAGAATTGCTATCCCCTAATATGAATCGAATTTGAGAAACTCGACCACTTGGAATTGAATCGTAGGCAATCAATGTATCGATTCCATTTGCAAAATCTAAAAGATTGTATATGCCTGAATTTGTTGTTAAATCTTCCCATCCACTAACATCTGAATGAACTCTTATTTGCTCTATGTCAATATTTACTTCTGAAAAATTTCCCGGGGCATCGGTCATTTTTACCTTATAAGTTGAATATGCAGGTTTGCTGGAATTATTGATATCATCATCATCGCTCTTACAGGCTGAAGAAAAAGCTACAAAAGCGACTACTATTCCGATAGATTTTAAAAATTTTGTTGCTTTCATAATATAAAGGTTTTGGTTTGTTTCTCTTTAACGAGATTATTTTCAAATTAGTTTTTATTTTCTAGCTATTTAACTTTTATTAGTTTTTTATAGTCTAGAAAAGGACTTTTTAAATCAAATATTTTATATTCTCAACATTCCTTATCTTCGCCAAATTCATAATCAAAAAATTGAAAAATGAAAAAAGTCATTTTAATTAGTTTGGTTTCAATATTGGCATTTGCTTGTAACCAAAAAGAAAAGAAGGGGAAACAGAACTTATCTAAAAAAGAGGCTATAGAGGCAGCAGATAATAGTTTTAGCGAGATTGATGAGCGTTTAAATAAATATGTTGAAGTAAAGTTGACAGCAGATCTTTCTGCTTTAAGTGAGAACCAAAAGAAAATGATACCCATTTTAATAGAAGTGGGAAAAATTATGGACGATATTTTTTGGAAGCAGGCTTATGGTGATAAGAGTACACTTTTAGATACTATTCAAGATGAGAAATTGAAGCGTTTTGTGGAAATTAACTATGGTCCTTGGGATCGCTTAGCAGCAAATGAACCTTTTGTTGATGGTGCAGAAATAAAACCATTGGGAGCAAACTTTTATCCAAAAGACATGACCAAAAAAGAGTTTGAAGTAGCACAATTAGAGGATAAAAAGAGTTTATACACCTTGCTTCGTCGCGATGAAGAAGGAATGTTAAAAACGGTTCCTTATCGTGTGGCTTATGCTGAAGAAGTAAAAAAAGCTGCCGACTTATTAAAAAAAGCTGCTGAACTGGCAGAGGACGAAAACTTTAAAAAGTATTTAAACTTAAGAGCCAATGCTCTTTTAAGCGATGAGTATTACGAGAGTGACTTGGCATGGATGGATATGGTTGAAAATAAGATTGATATTATTTGCGGACCGATTGAGACCTATGAAGATCAGATGTTTGGTTATAAGGCAGCTCATGAAGCCTATATCTTGGTAAAAGATATGGAGTGGAGCAAGCGACTATCTAAATATGCGAAAATGCTACCTGAGCTTCAGAAAAATTTACCGGTAGATGAAAAATACAAAGCAGAAAAGCCGGGTACCGATTCTCAACTAGCCGCTTTTGATGTAATCTATTATGCCGGAGATTGTAATGCAGGTAGTAAAACAATTGCCGTAAACTTGCCCAATGATGAAAAGGTTCAATTGGAAAAGGGGACGCGACGTTCACAGTTAAAAAATGCGATGAGAGCCAAGTTTGATAAAATCTTACTTCCGATTTCTGAAATCTTAATCGACAAAGAACAACAAAAGTACATCACTTTTGATGCTTTTTTTGCCAATACCATGTTTCATGAGGTGGCACATGGACTGGGAATAAAAAATACCATTAACGATAAAGGTACAGTAAGAGGCGCACTTAAGGAGCACGCCTCTGCTTTGGAAGAAGGAAAAGCCGATATTTTGGGACTTTACATGATTACCCAATTGCACAAAATGGGAGAAGTGGAAGGCGATTTAAAAGAATACTATACCACTTTTATGGCAAGTGTTTTTCGATCAGTTCGTTTTGGTGCTTCATCAGCACATGGAAAAGCCAATATGATTCGCTTTAACTTTTTTAAAGATGCCGGAGTAATTAGCCGAAGTACAGAAGGAGTTTATACCATTAATTACAACAAAATGGAAGATGCCATGAATGCACTTTCAGAGTTGATCTTAACCTACCAAGGCGATGGAGATTATGAAGGTGTGAGCCAATTGGTAAACGAAAAAGCGAACATTGAAGAAGAATTACAATCCGATTTAGATCGCTTAACTGACCAAGGTGTTCCGGTAGATGTGGTTTTTGAACAAGGTGTTGATGTGTTGTTTTAGGATTTTTTATTAAGATTCTAGTGGGTTGATTAGTTGGCTCGTAGCGCGCTACGAACCAACTAATCAACTAGAACTTTAATTCCGAATCACCTGAATAGCCTTGTCGCCTGCACTTAGTATGATAAAAAGAAGTGGGTTGTGAATTAATCCTACCAATGTTCTTAAAAAAGGATAGAAGTCGTTAAATTGATTGGTAATTAATGCAATTAGTAGACTTATTCCGGCAACTAAAACAACAATTGCGTAAAGTCCTAAACTGATTTGAAAAGCCAAGTTGCTTTTAAAAGACCATTTCAACCCAAAGGTAGTTAATAAAACGAAGAGTACACTAAAACCTATTGTTAGTATATACTTCAAACGATTTAGCTCACTTGCTGTCCAATTTTTGAGAAAAGGTAGTTCGGTGGTTTTAGCATAAAAAAAATCTTCCCCATCAATGATTGCATTAATGCTTCTGAATAAAACTTCGCGATAGTAGCTACTTATAAAAAGTAGAATCAGAAACAATAACCAAATAATGTTTCTCTTTTTCATCTTAAAACTCAATCATTAATCTCACATTAAGCTGTCGTGAAGTTAAGTAGTTGGGCACTGCATATTGACGATTTGATACGTCGGTTACCCATAAATAGGATAAAGTATTGTTACGCTGCAATAAGTTAAAGATATCAATTCCCAACCAAACAGATTCAAAGTGTCTAAACGGGCTGTTAGCTTTTAATTTGGTGTCTTTTCCAATTAACTCTTTGCTGAATCCTAAATCAACGCGAATATAGGGCGGAATGCTTAGGGTGTCTTTATATCTTTCTCTTGAAGGCGGACCAAAAGGCATTCCACTTCCATAGTGAAAGGTCATGTGCATTTGATAGCTAGGATTACTGGGTAAATAATCCTGAAAAAATAAACTAAAATTAATGCGTTGATCTGTAGGGCGTGGAATGTAGCCCGGTTCATTTAGCACGCTATCAGTTGGCTCATTATTTATGGTAAATCCTGGAACAATTTTTTCGCCATCGCTATTAAAGTAGTCATAATAAGCATCGTTTTTAATGTCTTCCTGAATGGTCAAAAAGCCAATATTTACCCAGGAATCAACACCTTTTACAAACTCTCCATTGACTTTAAAGTCGGCACCTACTGCATAAGCTTCAGCGGAGTTTTCAGCATAATAGCGAATACGAACATTGTCAATTTCATAAGGAATAATGTTGTTCATCTTTTTGTAGTATGCTTCACCTACAAACTTAAACGGTCTTCCCCAAGCTTTAAAGTTGTAGTCTGCACCCAAAACAAAGTGAATAGACTCTTGTGCTTTTATGTCTTTGTTCAGCTGACCATCAAAGTTTCTTAGCTCTCTATAAAAAGCAGGCTGATGATAAAAGCCCGAGCTAAATCGAAAGAGGAAGTCTCTTTCCCACTTTGGTTCTATTGCAATATTTGCACGAGGACTAAGAACAGTTTGATTGTTTAAATCCCAATAATTAGCTCTTAAGCCTGCCGTAAATGTGTACTTATTTTCACTATTATCTTTCCAGCGATAAGTTCTTTGTAAATAGCCCATCAATCGGTTGCTGATTAAGCTATTTTCTACTCTAAGGCTATTAAATAGTTCAAGTTCAATGGGGCGTTGTGGGTTCTGACCGGGTGTTTGTGGTGGTTGAGGCAAAGAGTAACCTGCCGAATCAATTAAATCCCACTCTTTTAATCGATCGTTAATTTCCTCATGCTGATAAGTTAAGCCCCATTCCCAATTTCCATTGTCTTTTATGAGTTTACCTCTATGTTGAGCCATGGCTACCGTGGCGTCAAGGTAGTTTCGTGCGTGATTCAGATAGGAGCCTACACCGCGATTAAAAGCCACATCGCCAAAGTTGCTACTGCTAAGGTCGCGCTCAAGTTCATCGATAAAGTACTGACCTAAAATGTCAAATGTTTCTGTTTCAAATGAACGAAAAGCAGAAGTGGTAAGTTTTAGTTCTAAGTTGTGTTTGGGTTTAAATGTGTTCGTAATTGCCCCGAAATAAGTTTCAAAATCAGTCACTTCTTGACCTTCGAAAAAGATTGTTAAGCGCAATGCTTGTTGAATGGTTCCAAAGTTCGTTTCTCGTGTTTCAGGAATAAAGTTATATTGATTTCTAGCATAGTTTCCCAAGAAACTGATTTCCCATTCATCAGTAATGTCATAGGTCATATATGTTTGGAAATCGGCAAAAACCGGTTGATAGTCGCCATCCGTGTCTAAGCTGCTTAAAACGTATTGATTACTTCTGTAGCGCATGCCTGCAATGTAGGTGAAACGGTGGTTACCCGGCGAGCCTTCAATATGAGCAGAACCGCCCAATAAACTACCGGTAACGGAGCCGGCAAATTTTTCAGGTTCTTTGTAATCAACTGCCAATACAGAGGACATTTTATCGCCGTAGCGTGCCTGAAAACCTCCGGCTGAAAAATTAATGTTGTCAACTAAATCAGGATTGATAAAGCTTAAGCCCTCTTGATTACCACTGCGAATCAAGAAAGGCCGGTAAACTTGAATGTCGTTCACATAAACGAGGTTTTCATCAAAATTTCCTCCGCGAACATTGTATTGAGAAGTAAGTTCGTTGTTGGAAGAAACTCCAGGCAGTGTTTTAACAACTGCCTCAAAACTCCCGGAAGGTGAAGGGATGTATTTAATGTTTTTGCGGTCAATAGTTTCCATCGGTCTGTCGCGATTTTGCTCCTCTTCAACTTCCACCTCATTGATATCAATTGAAGAGGATTTTAAAGAAAAAACTAGTCTTCGAACTTCATTGGGCGTTAATAAAAGCCGCTTTTGTTGACGTTGATAACTAATGTGTGTTACGACAAGAATTACGTTCTTATTGGCAGGAATACTAATGCTATACTCTCCATCTTTATCGCTTATTGTTCCTCCACTTTCACCTAAAATAGAAATTGAAGCAGCTTCAACAGCTTGTCCCAATTCATCTAGTATTCTTCCTTCTACAATTGCCTCCTCTTGAGCTAAAGAAAGAAGGCTGTAAAAGCATGTTAGAAAAAATAAAATCAGCTGTTTTTTTTGCACGGCCTCAAAAATAGTAAAATTGTAAGTCGACTTAGGTCGGTTTATGTGGATTTGAGTTGCTTATTTTAATTTTGATTTTATAAAACGCAAAGATGTATTTTTATTGCTTATGATAACAGAAATCAAACGATTTAATGTGCGTGTTTACGGTTTGTTGTTGAATGACAATCGTGAAATTTTGCTTTCAACTGAAAGAAGAGGAGACTTTCACTTTACAAAGTTTCCAGGAGGAGGCTTAGAGTTGGGCGAAGGAACCAAAGATTGCTTAATGCGTGAATTCAAAGAAGAGTTGGGTATAGAGATAGAATTGAAAAAACACTTTTACACAACTGACTTTTTTCAACGGTCTGCTTTTCGTAATGAAGAACAAATCATAAGTATTTATTATCTTGTGCATTCTAAACAACTTAATAAAGTTAAAAATGGGATGGAGGCATTAGATCGGGAAGAGGGTAACAAACACCATTTTTATTGGAAAAGGGTAGAGGATATGGAACAAAATGACTTGACTTTTCCGATTGATCGGTTAGTGTTAAGTATTTTGAAGAGATAAGTCCCCTTAACATTTTTTATATTTTAAGAAATCTGTATATTTGAATGATAATTAAGTATTAAGTTATGAAAAAGTATTCATTTGTTGTATTTTTAGTAGTATTCTCACTTTTTTCTAAAGCACAGATTAAGTTATTTAATAATGGTGATATTGCAATAGGGTCAATTACCACACCTAGGCAGAGTATTGAACTTATGGGTAATACATTATTCACAAAGTCAGCAACAACTTTAACTTCAAGCCCATTGATTGTTGGAGAAAATGGTTTTTCAGATAAAGGTAATCCGTCCTTTACTTTTTATGGGGATGATAAAACAGGTATCTTTCACAATGCATTTAATTCACTTGGACTTACAGTAGGGGCTAAGTCTCGAATATTATTGAATAATCATGGTAGTGTTTTTACTGATAGTATATCCTATCTTTTTAATTCCGGATCAGCCGCAATGATAAGAAGTGTACATGAATATTCTTCTGCTAGCAGTCCGGATTATTCATGGTTTAATAATGATAATACCGGAATTTATCATCCTGATCACAACAATATTTGCTTTAGTATTGATGGGGTAAGTGCGATGTGTATGGAGTGGGCATGGAACTCAGGGTTATCTGTTAATTGGCATAGAACAACGAATTCAGGAACACTTAAATTGCTAAGAGGTGATCGAGAGCCAAGTGCTTCTAACCAATATATGGATTTGCTATATGACCCCAATTTAGGAGGAGTAATTAATAGTGGCTCTGATGAAGTTTATTTTTATAACTATGAAACTGAGAATTATAATAGTTTGTATACAAATGAAGTGTATCAGTTATCTGATTTTAGAAAGAAGAAAAATATTATTAATGTAGATAGTATTAGCAGAAATAAATTATTCCTTCTGAATGCTAAAAAGTTTAATTATAAAAATTCTAAATTATCTACTCCGGATAAATATGGGTTTATTGCCCAAGAGGTTGAACAGATTTTTCCTGAGCTAGTTGAAACAAATGGCAATGGAGATAAAATGGTAAATTACATTGCACTTATTCCACTTTTAATAGACGAATTGCAAGCACAAAGGAAAGAGATTAATGCAATGAAAGCTCAGTTGATTAATTGTTGTTCCGGTTTCTACGACAATGGTGATAAAAGTATGAGAATAAAAAACAATGGTAATGGAAGTGCAAACAATGAGATAGGTGATAATAAAAATCAGCTTTATCAGAATAAGCCGAACCCCTTTAGCGAACAAACAGAAATAGAGTGGAATATAGTCGAAGCGATAAATTCAGGGGCGTATATATATGTTTTTGACCTACAAGGAAAAATGCTTTATCAGCATCCAATTGCCTCAGTCGGTGAGGGAAAGTTTAGCTTCCGTAAGGAGAGTTTTGAAGCAGGAATGTATTTATATAGTTTGTATGTTAACGGAAATGAAATTGATACGAAACGAATGATCATAAGTGATTAAATTAGAAATAATGAAACCAAAGAGTTACTTTACATTATTGTTTGTTATCTTATTTGCTTCTGGTACATACAGCCAAGAAAAAATATTTATACATCCTGAAAATGATCCACACTGGAAAGCAGTGATTTATGAAAACTTTGATTCTACCTTTGATCAGGGAATTTGGCAGGATAGACCACCATGGGGACCAACCAATCAAGCAGCAACTTGTGATTATATAAATTACCCGGGTGGAATTGTGACAAATAATGACGTTTACGCTGCCACAACAAGATGGTTTCAAAATGTAAGTGCTGACACAGGTGTTCTAAATATTCAAACCAGACGTGAACAACATGTAGGAGAAGTATGGAAGTATAATCCTTTTAGGGTTGAAACAGATACTTTTAACTATACTACAGGATTGCTTTGGTCAGATAGTTTGTATAAATATGGATATTATGAAATTAGTATAAAGTTACCGGAAGCTCCTCAAAACAATTTAGATTTATATTCAGGACTAGGACCCAATTTTTGGCTTTGGAGTGCTGAGAACTACCCAGATGGTTCCATGATGCGCTACAGTGAAATTGACATTTTTGAAATTCAATCACATAACCCTTATGATTTTGATGGCAAACCTAACAACCGTTATACTCGTAACTTTCATTTTTTATGTGATACTCTACCGGGTTGCCCTACAGATAGTTTTTTTCATGCTTTTCTTTATTCAGATGATATAAATGTAAATTTTTCCAATTTTCAAACTTTTGCAGCATATTGGTCGGAGGAAACTATTAGCTATTTTCATAGCGATACAATTGTCAATACAACTGATGAATTTTTATTATTGGATTTTGAGAATTTAGCAACTAATTCCTCAAATAGGGTGTCAGCTAAATTTAATCATTCGAATAAATTTTATCCAATGTATCTAATTATAGATAATTATGTACCTGGTCGGCAATTTTGCATTAGTCAGACAGACAGTACTCAAATGCCCTATGATTATTTAATTGATCATATAAAAGTATGGCAATTAAAAAATGCCTGTGACTCTGATTTAGTAGTGGCAGATATACATCCTACAACTTATGATTATACTGTAAAGCAAAACATTGAATTAGGCGATGGGGGAGGTACACTAAGTAATGGTGAAGATTTAATTTTACGTGCCAACCAGAGCATTACTATAGAGGCAGGCTATGAGGCCTTAGCCGGTAGTGAATTAACTTTAGTCATTTCTGATTGTATGCCGGGCGCAGGGGTGTTTCATCCCCAGCAAAACCCGGGTGGCTTAATGATAGTGCAAGATTCGGCTAGTAATACAAATAGTGCAAGACCAATTTTATATCCAATCGAATAACTTTATTATGAAATATTTACTTGTAACAACCCTTTTAATTCACTTTTCATTCAGCTATTCTCAAAACAATTTCCCTTTATCAATGGAAGGAGAATATATCTGTCAACAAAGATATGCCTGCGCTTCTTCTTTTAAGGTTGTGTTAGAAGCAGACAGTACTGATAGCACGCGATTTTTTTTAACGGACAGTTGTCCAAATTTTTATAGTGGTAGGTTTAATATAGGAATGACAAATACTTCTAATTTTTATGCTAATACTAGTAGTTCTCCTCTTGGTTCTTGTTCTATTAATGGTCAATTATACCCTAGTCTAGATAGTATTTACGCATCTAGAAGTGCTCAAGGTTGTGGATCAGGATGCACATGTTTACTAGAATACAAGTGTAAAAAAGTCATTTCAACCGGTATTGCAGAACAAAATCTCATAAATTTAAACCTTTACCCTAATCCGGTGAAAGAAGAATTGTACATCAAGGGTACAAAAAAGGGTATAAGATATCGTTTGCATAGTTTACAAGGTAAATTGTTGCAAAGTGGTCTATTTTCAGAGCAGCACCCCATTAAACTAAGTGGGTTACCCCAAGGACTTTATTTATTGCAATTGGGTGAGGGAGAAAAAACAATTTGGAAAAAGGTGGTGAAAGAGTAAATTATATGAAAACCCTTTTTAAAGACATTTTTGATTATCATCATCATACTAATCAAAAACTTATTCAATTACTTCTTGAAAATGAAGAGCAATTGAGTGAACGAATTATTTATTTGATTTCTCATTCATTGAATGCCCATCAAATATGGAATGCTCGAATTATTGATAGTGAAAAAGTAGGTGTTCATGATATTCAGCAGCTCAGAAATTGTGCTAAAATGGATGAAGTAAATTATGAGACTACAGTTGGTGTGCTTGATCATTACGACCTCAATAAGATGATTAAATATAAAAACTCGAAGGGGGAAGAGTTTGAGAATTCTATTCAACAAGTTTTGTTTCATATTTCCAACCACTTTAGCCATCATAGAGGACAGATTGCTACAGCCTTGCGTGAGCAAAATATTCAACCACCGGCAACGGATTATATCTTTTACAAGCGTTAAGGGACTTTACTTGAGATATGTATTGCCTCATGGAGCTAATTTTAATCTTTTGGTCACTTTTCTTATTCCTAGCAGCATTTATTACCTTGCTTCCCTTTGATCATTGGGTGGTTCGTATATTTGATTTCCCAAAAGTACAATTGCTTGTTTTAAGTGCAATTACTTTGATTTTATGGGTTTTTATTTTAAAAATCGATACTCCAATCGACTACTTTGGCATTATTGCACTTTGTTTGTCAATTATCTTTCACCTTTATAGAGTTGTTCCTTATAGTCCGTTTTTTCCAAAAGAAGTAGTCAAGTGCAATGTGGAAACTGAGAGCAATGGTATTTCATTACTAGCGAGTAATGTGTTAACTGAAAACTCAAACTATCAGCTGTTAATTGATCAAATTGAGGAACTGCAACCGAATTTAGTATTAACTCTCGAAAGTGATGAACGTTGGGAAAAAGCCCTTTCATCGATTGAAAAGTTGTATCCACATACTGCAAAAGTGCCACAAGATAATTTATATGGAATGCACTTTTACTCTAAATTACCGGTAAAAAATTTAGAGGTTCGTTATCTTTTCAAAGAAGGAATTCCATCTATAAAATGCAAGGTACAAATAACTAATCAACAATGGGTGAATGTTTACGGCTTGCATCCAAAACCACCTAGCCCAACTGAAGCACCTACTTCAACCTACAGAGATGCAGAGCTTTTAAAAGTAGGCAAGGAGGTGAGCAAAATTGCCGAGCCCACTATTGTTTTTGGAGATTTAAATGATGTTGCATGGTCAAAAAGCACTACACTTTTTCGTAAAATTAGCGGCTTGGTTGATCCACGAATTGGGAGAGGTCGCTATTGCACTTTTCACGCCGACTATAAATTGCTTCGCTGGCCTTTAGATCACTTGTTTCACTCAAAAGACTTTTGCTTAGTAAACTTAAAGGTACTACCGAGCATAGGTTCCGACCATTTTCCCATTTATGCTAAACTACAACTTTCTTCTTTGGCTGAACAATTACAAGAAGCTCCCAAAGCTGATGAGGATGACGAAGTATTAGCTGAAGAAAAGATTGAGAAAGCAGAGTGTTATTAAAATATGAAATGAGAAATATGAAAGTTGAAAATTGTGCTTTGTGCTTCGCTTGCTTAAGTGATGAAAAATAACTTTCAACTTCAAACTTCAAGTACTTTAGGCACTTCAAACTTTCTCTACTCTATCAGCGCAGCGGTATATTTTTTATATCCTAAACTCTTAAAAAACTTTTAACTCTTTATCCTCAGCTTTTCTTAATTTCGAAAACTAAATTTTTAACATTTTGTTAGAATAACATCATAAGAAAGTAAAGTAGATTTAATGATTCACTTTGAAGAGAAAAAATTACCCAACGGACTGCATTTAATTGTTCACCATGATGCTACTACGCCCATGGTGGCTGTAAACCTTACCTATAAAGTGGGTGCGCGCGATGAGAATCCCGAGCGAACGGGTTTTGCTCATTTATTTGAGCATTTAATGTTTGGTGGATCTGCCAATATCCCCTCCTACGATGCACCTTTGCAATCAGTCGGCGGCGAAAACAATGCTTTTACCTCTAACGACATCACGAATTATTATGTAACTCTTCCAAAAGATGCACTAGAAACAGCACTTTGGTTGGAGTCGGATAGAATGTTGGAACTGGCATTTTCAGAAAAAAGCCTAGAAGTACAGCGAAATGTTGTGATCGAAGAATTTAATCAGCGCTATTTAAATCAACCTTACGGCGATGTGTATTTATTGCTTCGTCCTTTGGCGTATTTAAAACACCCTTATCGTTGGCCAACTATCGGCAAGAGCATTGAACACATTCGTGAAGCAACTATGGAAGAAGTGAAGGACTTTTTCTATCGTTTTTACCGACCCAATAATGCGGTGCTTTCCATTGCCGGCAACTTAAATATGGATGAGGTATTGCCCTTAGTAGAAAAGTGGTTTGGCGATATTCCTGCAGGTGAAGAGCTGAAGCATGAGTATCCTCAAGAAGAACAGCAACTGCAATCTCGGGAGCTCACAGTGGAGAGAGAAGTGCCTTTAGATGCGATTTACAAAGTTTTTCACATGCCCGACCGATTAAGTCCGGATTATTACGCCTTTGATTTATTGTCAGATATCCTCAGTAGAGGAGATGCAGCTCGCTTTAATCGACGCTTGATAAAAGGGAAAAAACTATTTACCGACGTGCAAGCATACATTGGAGGAGATTTTGACCCCGGTTTATTTAGCATGAGTGGCTTTTTAAATCCGAATACTAGCATGGAGCAAGCCAATAAAGCGCTTTGGGAAGAAATTGAGCAAATTAAAAAAGAGGGAGTGACTGAAGATGAATTGCAAATGGCCAAAAATAAAGTGATTACTACGCATTCTTTTGCTCAAACTTCTGTGCTAAACAAAGCCATGGGATTGGGCATAGCTGCCGTAATCCACAATGCGAATTTGGTGAATGAGGAAGTGGATTTCTACAAAGCAGTTACAACAGAAGATATTCAGCGAATTGCCAAAGATTTTTTGAAAGAAAGCAATTCTACTACCTTGTATTATAAAGCAAAAAAATAAGAAATGGACAGAACGATTGCGCCTAAAGTAAAAGTTTCTGAAGACTTTAATTATGTAAAAGTAAAATCGGAGCAGCTAGACAATGATATTCCGCTTTACTACATAGATCAGCCTGAAATGGACGTCATTAAACTGGAGTGCATTTTTAAAGGGGGTATGTCAACGCAAAAAAAACCTTTGCTTGCCAAAGCAGTAGCGGAACTATTGAAAGAAGGAACCGCAACTTATAGCTCAGAGCAGATTGCCGCTCAAATTGAAGCCAAAGGAGCCTTTTTAGATACTACGGCTAAAGCCGACTATCTCAGCATTACGCTTTATGCTTTGGCTGATCAGTTGATTCATTTGTTGCCTACGCTTAGGTCGATTATTACAGAAGCCAGTTTTCCGGAAGAGGAACTACAAGACTTTATAGATAATGGCAAGCAAAAGTTTGCTGTGAATAATGAGAAGGTGAGTTTTTTAGCGAAGAATGAATTTATGCAGCAGCTTTTTGGGGAGAATCACCCTTACAATGATAAGTTAGCATTGGAAGACTTTGATTCAATAAATAGAGCCGATTTGCAAGATTACTATGCTGACTATATTCAGAATAAGTCTTTTAGTGTAATGCTTTCAGGCAAAGTTGGAGAAGATGAAAAGTATATTTTAAACCAACATTTTGGGAGTTTGGATCTCACCACTTCAAAAAGCGAAGGAATGGATTTTAAACCCCTTGAAAATCCAAACAAAAGAGTTAAGGTAGAAAAAAAAGGAGCTTCTCAGGCGGCTTTGCGCTTAGGAAAGCTAAGCATTGGTAAACAGCATGAAGATTTTCCCGCTTTGTTTTTTCTGAATACCTTATTTGGTGGCTTTTTTGGTAGTAGATTAATGACCAATATTCGTGAAGAGAAAGGCTATACTTATGGAATTGGCAGTGGTTTGATGAGTTTAAACGAAGCCGCTTACTTTTTTATAAGCTCTGAGATTGGCGCTAATTACGTTGAGGAAACCCTTGCTGAAATTCAAAAAGAAATGCAGCGCTTGAGTGAAGAGTTAATTACTGAAGAAGAGTTGAACTTGGTGAAAAGGTATTTGCAAGGCAGCCTAATGCGCAGCTTCGATGGTCCTTTCTCAGCCATGGATCGGTATAAAAGTTTATATTTGTTAGGTTTAGACTATAATTACTACGATCATTTATGGAGTGAGTTTTCTAGAATGACAGCCGAAAAGCTTCAAACAACTGCGAAAAAATACATGAGATTTGATGATTTATCCATTATTATAGCAGGAGCTTAAAAAAAGTCAATTTTAAAAGCAACCATTAACAAATTTTACGTCAAAATAGCGAACAACAAAAACTAAAAATTATGAAACGGATCTTACTCTCTCTATTAACAGCCGTCTTTTTCTTGACAAATGTCAATTTCGCAAAGGCATCTCACGTACTAGGTGGTGAGATTACATGGGAATGTACCGGTAGCCCGGGGCAATCTGAATATATCTTCTATATGACATTATACCGTGACTGTACGGGAGCTACATGGGGTTACAGCAATGAGAACTTACTGATATTTGGTAATCCTTTGCCAAGAGACGTAGCTTCTAATTCTGTTATTAGTTCAATCACGTTAAAACCTGATTCGACTAAATGGCGTAACTTGAATAATGGAGATATGTCACCTATTTGCGACCCTACGGGAGCACAACCAAGTAATAGTTGCTCAGGT
>MDTG01033441.1_pt1 | contig 89651 bp, 69 predicted proteins | sample 811421 | NCBI WGS metagenome assembly MDTG01 (sample SAMN05326645, study PRJNA326480) | marine metagenome | isolation source: seawater | place: Pacific Ocean: South East | collected 2011 | reverse complement strand
TCAGCTATCAGCTATCAGCTATCAGCTATCAGCTATCAGCTATCAGCTATCAGCTATCAGCTATCAGCTATCAGCTATCAGCCGAGTGATCGCCTATCGCCTATCGCCTATCGCCTAGTACCTAGAACCTAGGACCCAGAGCTTATAACTCAAATTTAAGTACCAACTCCACCACTATTAAAGCAACTTTTGTTCTATTTATAACCGACCAAGTTCAAACTATGTTTGATCTACAAATAACCATGGAAAATGTGTGCTTATTTGCTTGGAAAGTAACCGTTTAAGACTAGAGTACGATGGTGTTTGCATGCGTCTTATAATACAATTTGTTTTCTAAACTATAAGTGAGGTCAATCACTTAGTGCACAATATCGGGTAAGGTAACTTAGCGTGGGTACATACGACTTAAAGCGTATAGTTGAAAGTATTTCAAATTTAAAAAGTGAAAACTTTTATAATGCAATATGCCTGTCTTTATCGGAAGTGCTTGGTGCTTCTCATGTTTTTTTAGCTCAAGTTGATGAGTCGACTTTGCATGCGACAACCATCGCTTTGGCTGAGCATGACGAAATTGTAGAAAACATCAGCTACGATATCCGCTGTACGCCATGCAACGATGTAAGGTGTGGCAGTATCTCAAGTTACAGCTCTGGAGTTCAGCAGCTATTCCCTAACGATCAGTTACTTGTTGATATGGGCATAGAAGCCTATGTGGGTGTGCCTTTACAAAGTATATCTGGCAAAACAGATACTATTCTTGTCGCACTATTTCAGCATGAAATAAACGATGCGATGCAAATAGAGTCTTTCTTCTCGTTATTTACAGGTCTTATTCAGCGAGAAATCGAAAAAGACCGCTTTATTGCTAAACTTGATTTTGCAAATCAACTTATCGAGCAAAGCCACGAAGCGATTTTTATTTGCGACCATAATGTACATATTACTTATGCAAATACGGCATTTACTGAAATGACCGGTTACTCGCTGAGTGAAGTATTAGGGCAAAACCCAAAAATTTTAAGCTCAAACAAGTATGATCCACATTTTTACAAAGCGATGTGGCATCAAATTAATACAGAGGGTAAGTGGTCTGGTGAAATAACGAATAAAACCAAACAAGGTAAGCTGTATACGCAATTTTTATCTATTACCAAAATGCAAAATAATGGTGAAGATTGCTATGTTGCGTTTATTTTGGATATCACCGAGAAAAAAGAAGCTGAACAGAAAATCTATTTTCACGCAAACCATGACCAACTCACCGGTTTAACCAATCGTTTTTACTTTAAAGAGTATTTATGCAAGCTAATATCGTCTTTGTCTTACCAAGATGATGCGAATACTAACTTAGCAGTGATCTACTTCGATGTTGATAAGTTTCAAGACATCAACACAGTCTACGGCTTAACGTTTGGCGATAAGGTACTATGCGAGCTGTCAAAACGGCTTAATGGCAGTTTTAAAGAGTGTGCTTTTTCGCGTATTGATGGTGATAGCTTTGCCATCTTACAAACTTATCAGCACGTTAGTGAACTTGAGCATGTTTGCAAACAAATTACCGCGTTACTTGTTGAACCTTTTTCGATTGGTGGAATTAGTCAGCAGGTTTCAGTTACGCTGGGAATGAGTCAATTTGAGCAAACTGAAACGGCTACTTCAAATTATAAAATTGAAAAGGTTGCCCGTCGTTTAATACGCCAAGCTGAACTTGCCACCTTAAATGCCAAGCAAACAGGTGATGAGTACCTGTTTTTCTGTAAAGAGATGGATAACAAGGTCAAAAAACACAATTTGTTAGTAGAACAGCTTACCCAAGCTGTGAAAAACAATGATATTGAAGTGTATTTTCAACCTATTATCGATATTGAAAATAACACAGTTGCTAAATTCGAAAGTTTAGTACGCTGGAATAATCAAGGCCAATGGCTATCACCTGCTGAGTTTATTCCTTTGGCTGAAGAGTCTCGGGTGATTATTCCACTCGGTGAACTCGTGTTGACTAAAACTTGTCAGCAAGTGAAAGAGTTAGAAGCTAAAGGTTATGAAAACGTTGTTTTTAACGTAAACCGTTCTTTATTTGAGTTTACTGAGTATAACCCTGAGCGTAATACATGGCTTGAGGTTATTAAAAGCCAAGGGGTTAAACCATCCCAAATTTCATTTGAATTAACCGAAAGTGTTTTAGCTCCAGAAAACACCAATCATCTAGATGTGTTAAGGCAGTTGAAGCAAGCAGGGTGTTTAATTTCATTAGATGATTTTGGTACGGGTTATTCGTCTCTTAGCTACTTACGCCGTTTTCCTGTCGATGTACTTAAGCTAGATAAGTCTTTTATAGATGAAGTACATGTTGATTCAGGTGACGAAGCGCTGGTCAAATCAATTATTCAAATGAGTCGTGTTCTGGGTATTAAAGTTGTTGCTGAAGGGGTTGAAGAACGCGAACAATTGGCTGTACTAACAGAAGCTGGCTGTGACTATATCCAAGGCTATTACTTTTCAAAGCCATTGCCAGCAAGCGATATACTGCCATTTTTAACGCAATTTCCTCGAGCGCAGTAGGTAATTACGGTATGATTTTGATATCAACCTGCTAGTAAAAGCTTACTATGTCAAAATCAACTGCGAAACAAAATATAAAGACGATAGTTTCAGCTATTAAGGCTGAAGAGCAGTCGCTAAGAGCGCTTTATCCTATACTTAATCAGCAAAATACGATTGCTATGGCTATTCTACTCGTGTCGTTATGTTCACTGTTCGGCGTTGCGACACTCTATTATTTAGCTATTATTCCTGCATGGCTGTGTATCATTTTGGCTGCTTTTATTACCTCGATATCGCATGAACTTGAACATGATCTGATCCACAAGCAGTATTTTAGTAATCGCCCTTATATTCATAACCTAATGATGTTAACCGTGTGGCTAATGCGACCCAATACGGTTAACCCTTGGTATCGCAGAAAAATTCACTTACATCACCATAAAGTATCCGGCACCTCGCAAGATTTAGAGGAGCGCTTAGTGGGCAATGGCATAAAATCACCATTTTTGAGGGTGTTGGTTATCACTGATGGCTTGCTAGGTTTATTAATTAATACCAAGCGATTTAATAAAGAAATTAGTGGCTTTAAGTTTTTACGAGTTTTTAATGCTGGCTTTCCTGTTGCAACAGCGTATTTTGCGACTCTTTATGGGGTAATTGCTTACTATGCTCTGCAATTTGTGCAGCCATTTACATTACCCGCTTGGGGAGTAGAGTTACTTACTGGGGCTGAATTCTTAATGGTGGTACTTATCGTGCCTAATATTATTCGCTCAACGTCTCTTAACTTGGTGACATCTTCAATGCATTATTATGGTGGTGTAAATAATTTGCTAGAGCAAACGCATGTGATCACCAGTCGCTGGTTTTTACCGTTTCAATTATTTTGTTTTGATTTTGGTCGTACACACACAATCCACCATTTTGTACCGAATCAGCCCTTTTACATTAGGCAATTGATCAGCAAAAAAATACATCCTATTATGGCCCAGCATGGGGTACGTTTTAATGACTTACAAAGCTTAAAACATGCCAATCACTACCCAGTAAAAGAGCAGTCATCTCAACAAGGAATTTAATATGAAGGTAACAGGTCGTTGTCATTGTGGTGAGGTAACTTACAATGCAGAAGTTGATGAAAATAAAGTGATTAACTGTCACTGTACAGATTGCCAAATTATCTCGGGTGCGCCTTTTCGCACTGTTGTGGTGTCTGTGCCAGATGGGGTTACCTTTACAGGTGCTGAGCCAAAAGAATATATAAAAATAGCCGAAAGTGGTAATCAGCGTGCGCAAGGCTTTTGTGGTAACTGTGGTACAGCCTTGTACGCGACTTCTGTAGGTGCAGGTGAGCGTATTTATGGCTTACGTATTGGCGCTGTAGAGCAAGCTGATGAACTTATCCCTAAAGCGCATATTTGGTATCGCTCACATAAGCCTTGGCTCGATAACCTAAGTGATATGAGTATCTTTGAAACCGCACCTAATTAGCTGCCCCTTTTTGTTGTTGGCCGATAGTTAGATTTCGGCCACTTAAATAACCAAACAAAGCACACAGTAGACTTGATGCAATACACAGCCAAAGTGCTCCTTCCCAATTATTAAAATAACTATGTAAGGCACCCGCAATAATAGGGCCGGTTGCAGCCAATAAATATCCGATACATTGTGCCATGCCCGACAAAGCTGCGGCTTGCATTGAGTCTTGAGTTCGCAGGCTTACGAATGATAAACCTAGAATAAAACATGCGCCTGAACAAAAACCTAGAGTGATTGACCAAAACATCGCGAAACTAGGTGCAACTAATAACCCAAGTGAACAAAGCGCCCCAAGTAACGCAAGGCTTAAAGTTAAAATACGTTGATCTTTTAATTTGGCAAGTAGCGGAATAAGCACAATCCCTGGCAGGGCGGAGGCAACTTGAAAGGCGCCTTGTAAAGCACCAGCATGCTGCGCACTATGACCACCCTCTATTAAAATGCTGGGCAGCCAACCTAGCATGATATAAGTGAAAAATGAGTTAAAGCCGAGCAGTGAAGTGATTTGCCAAGCAAGTGCTGAGTGCCAAATTTTGCTTTGTGTACTACTTGGCACAGATGATTTTTTTGGCATGGTATGTTGCTTAAGTTGTGGTAACCACACAACAGTAGCCAGTACAACTAATAGGGCATAACTGGCGAGGGCTAATTGCCAGCCAAGTTCTTTATATTCTGCTAGCGGAATGATTATTGCTGAATAACTTCCGCCAAATATCCCCATTGCCAAAACATAACTAGACGTCATAACAGCCACTTTATGGGGAAAGTCCCGTTTTATCAGGCTTGGCAATAACACATTACCAATCGCGATACCAACGCCAATCACTGCAGTGCCAATAAATAACACTGTGGCTGAGTCAATAACGCGAGATACGACTCCTACGCCTATAAGCACAAGGGCAATGAACAGCGATACTTCAAGACCGCACTTTTTAGCAAGGCTCGCCGCCATGGGGGAGGCAATAGCAAACGCGATTAAAGGTAAAGTAGTCAACATACCGGCTTGTGATGCACTTAACTGAAATTGTTCAATGATTTGTTCAAGTACAGGTGCGATCCCAGTGATAGGAGCACGTAAACTGGCTGCAATTAGAAAAATGCCCAGTACTAATAGAAGGTTACGAATTACGTTTTGAGAAGATGACACGCTGTTTGGAAAGATAGCTATAGGTACTTTTATCATACCAAAACACTAAACAGCGTGGGTGAACTATGAGATAGCTCACCAAATAAAACGGTTACTTAAAACTGATAGCTTGCTGATATCATGGCGTTGCGCGGTCTACCCGGAAAGTAGCGGTCGCCACTAAATGTGGTGTAGTCTGCGCGCTCAGCATAGTGCTCATCGGTTAAATTGTTTATTCGTGCAGTAAGGGTAAAGTTAGGTGTTAGCTGCCATGCTGCTCTTAAGTTAACTAATGAGTGGCCTTCGTAACTATGCTGGTTTTCAGGATCAGTAAAGTAGCTGCTGGTGGTATGCAGCTCAAGTCCAACACGTGTTATATCGTTTGCTTGCCAAAGTAGCTGTAAGTTTGCAATGTTACGTGGTGCAGTATCAATGAGATTGCCATTGATATTAACCCCACCGAGTAACTGATTATAACTATATGTGTGTTTGGCATGACTTGCGGCTATTTGCATCGATAAGCTTGGTGTAATGGCATAGGCTAATTCAAGCTCAACACCACGATGCTGGGTTTGGCCGTCGTTGACATAATAAAAATCACTGTCGCGGAAAATGGTGTTCTTTTTATTCATTGCATAAATGCTAAATACATAATGCAGTTGTGCTTGTTGACCTTTTAAACCAAGCTCGAGGTTTTTAGCTATTTCAGAGTTAAGATCTGCAACATTTTGTTCGCGTTGTAATTGATAAAGCTCTGCCGCTTGCGGTGCTCGATACCCTTCTGAAGCATTGGCGTAGATAAACTGGTTATCAGCATATTGATAGCTTAAACCAAGCTTTGGCGAGAAGTTCGTAAAGCTATTTACGCTACTTTCTGGTCGAGAATAACGGCACCCGCCCATTGCGCATGCTGTGCCATCTTCTTTTGTACGACCAGCCAACATATGGTTAGTGTAGTCATAGCGCATACGCTCGTATCGACCACCAAGACTGATGAGTAAGTCATCAAGCTGCCAATCAAGGTTAACAAATGGTGCTAATAGGGTGCTAGTTACTTGATAATCGTAATGTTTACCTTGAGGCACGGTGGCGACTAAAAACGCTGAGCCTTGAGTCGGGCTATCCTGATATTGTAAAAAATCAGCATCTGTCAGCTCACCATCAAAGCCAACTGTTAAGAGGCTTGCACCAGTTAACTTATGCTGCCAGCTTGATTGAAGGCCAACACCTTGCTGAGCATTTTCTTCAAGGGGAGTACCCGGTAAAAAATGCTTAAAGAAGGTCATGTTTTGGTCGCGGATATAAGGCGTTAGGGTAAAGTTGTTAGCCTCATCTTGTGTCCAATTTAGTTTTGACCAAATACGTAAAGAACGCGCTTTACGAAACGCATCTGGATCAAAATTAGACTGTGCTATTTGCTCGTCTTTATAACTTTCAAAGCCTTCTATGTAGCCTGCAGTTTGTTGATCTAAGTGAGTGTAGGTTAGGCCTGTACTTACACTTAGTTTTTCGCCATCAAAACGGTGACGCAGTGATAGCTTTTCTTGGTCAACACTTTCGTCATCACGGTAACCCGTATCTCTGGTGATCGTGGCATTAATGCCTAAACCTTGCTGGCCAAAATCACGGCCAGTGCCCAGTTTGTAGCGGGTGTAGCCAAACGATCCGTAATCAAAACCAAGTTGGTTGTGGTCATAGGTTGTATCTGGGGTGATCACGTTGACTACACCATGTACTGCGTTTGAACCGTAAAGAGCAGAGCCCGGGCCTTTGAGTACTTCGATGCGTTCTGCCATTTCAGTGTGGGCTTCGAATAATTCATTGATGTTGCAAAAACCAGCTGCGCGAAGTGGAATACCATCTTCAGCGGTAAGTAAGCCGCCGCAGGCTCCTGCACCAGAAAGTACAGGCGAACGTAAAGCGGGTAAATACTCTTGGCCGTTACCGTGTTGAAGATTAGCACCAGCAACCTGTTTAAGGGCTTGTTCAATGTGAGTTGGAGCGATAAGCGCCAGTTGCTTTTGTGAAATACTGCTGACCACAACAGGCAATGGATCTGACAACACTTCGCTACGCGAGGCCGTAGTTGTAATATGTTCTAGTTCATTATTAGCAAAGGCTTGTTGATTAAATAATGAGGTGCTCACAAGCACTGAGAGTATCGACAACTTCATGAAAACCCTTTGGTTAGGTACAACAAAAACCAAAGGGTAACTGCTTTTTAGGATGGGTAAAAGCTTTCGCGATTAATAACTTTGTCTGTCACGAACTACGGCGATGGACAGCAAAGCCAGCCAGTAGCGCTACTAACCAGAATAAGCTACTGCCACTGCCATCTCTATGCGTGATATGGGCTACTTTTTCTTCTTTTACGCGGGTTTTAAATTGCGCCAATTCAGCATCGAGATTTGTGATCATGTCATCAACGGCACCATTAAAGCTTGCCAGCGACTGCTCTTTAGCTATTTCATCAATGCCAATAGCTGTGCTGCGTTGCTCTGCTTTATGAATACCTGGAGCGCGAAACAGCATTTTTCGGCTTTTTACATCAAATACGGCGGTATCTACAAAGGTTTGTACTGAGTTTTCATTGCCCGGAATCACATATAAACCAACAATAGTTAGATATAAAAATGCAGCGTTATTTTCTAAGCTTTGCGACACCTGGTCGTACGAAACAAGCGCCATAATATCTACATCATATAAACGAGATACTTGCTCTAATGCGGTAAACCCTTCGCCGCCTTTTAAATAAGTGCTTGGGATCACTTCAATGCGGTCTATGTAGTCATATTGCATAAACTGCTTTTTAACTTTGTTTAGCAGTGCCACTTCGTCACTATGATGCAAGCCACCATTGTACTTGTTAGGGATAAAGGCAATTCCTACAGTGGCAGGTAAGTTCAAGGTTGGGATGGTCGCTTGATGGGCAGCTCTGTCTTGCTGATCTGGATAAAGGTACTCAACCAAAGAACTTGATTGCGTTTTTTGATTTCCATATTGACTCATTATGGCACTACAACCCGTAAGTGCAGCAATACTAAATATCAAACACCATTTTAGTGCATTCATAAATTATCCTTATTATGTAGTGAGGAAGCGTTTGTTTGCGTTGGTAAATATAACGACAAACGATGCAAACGGAGCTGTAACTCAGACCCAGTTTTTCATAAATAGTGCCAAAGAAGTTTAAAGAAATGTAAAGATTGGCTTTCTAATGTGTTGATATGTAAATAGTTACGTTTTTAAATTGTAACCCTTCATCTATGATTCAGGCTAAAACGTTAGGCTTTTTACCAAGAGCAAACGTTAAGGGTCTCTATTATGAATAAATTAATTACTATCTCAGTTGCCGTTTTAGGTTTAAGTTTGATACCTATGGAAGCAAACGCGAAACATGATCGTGACCATGATAGATACGAACAAAAACACGAACGTAAAAAGCATAAAAAGCACCATAAACATAAGAAACACCACAAGCATTATCATCATGACAAACATGATAGCTACTATGATCGATATGACCGCTACAGCTATCGTGATTTGCCACCCGGTTTATACAAAAAAGTAGGGCATGGTGGTGGCTTACCACCAGGTTGGTATAAGCGTTATCATCATGGTGATATTCTTGACCGTGATATATATCGCCATGGTCGAGTGATTAAACGTCGTGACCGAAATGGCATTATTGCCATCGAAATCGACGATCGCCTGATTCATCTAGTACACGATACGCGAGAGATTTTATCAATTGTCACTCGCCATCGTTAATCCTGTCGAAAGCCGCTTAGCGGCTTTTTTTTTGCTTGTTTCATATCCAGTTCAGAAAAACTTGCTACGCTTAACTGAAACTAATAGAAGGAACACTCGCATGAAAGCATTGTTAACTGTTGCAGTGATAGGTTTAAGCCTAGTGACGGCTGGCGCACTTGCAAAAGACAAGGATAAGGATAAAGGTAAAAGTCTCCCGCCGGGCCTTGAAAAAAAACTTGATAATGGTGGTGATTTACCACCTGGTTGGCAAAAAAAATTACGTAAAGGCGATATCCTAGATCGTGATATTTACCGCCGCGGTAAAGTGATTAAATCACGAGATAGAGATGGTCTAATTTCAATTCAAGTCGACGGTACTGTCGTGCGTTTAGTGGAAGACACCCGAGAAATTATTTCTATTTTGAGCCGCTAATTTTGTTTGCATCGATCATGACTTATGGATTGAGTTCACTATTGGCCATGCTGCTAGTGGTCTCAATCTTGCCATTTTCATACTCCCAACATTATCTAATTCGCAGTTGTGATTTTGTACGCTTGCAAGTGGTTTACCTTGCTTGTGCGAGTTTAATTGCGGCAGGTTATTTAATTAGCACCACTGATTCATGGCTTTTTATTGGTTGCGCAGTTGCAAGTATCATTGTGCTGATTTTGCAAGTCGGATGGATTTACCCCTACACAAAACTGGCTAACAAAGAAGTTGCCTCAAGCAATAAAAGCGATAAGCACAGTATTCGTATTATGTCGGCAAATGTCCTGATGTCGAACACCGAATATGACAAACTCATTGGTATAGTAAAAACGCACCAACCTGATTTACTCATTACTTTAGAGTCTGATCAAACTTGGCAGAATAAACTGAGCTGTTTAGAACCAGAGTACCCGTATCGTGTGTACTGCCCAAAAGATAATCGTTATGGCATGCACTTGTACAGCAAGTTCAAAATTAAACGCCAGCAAGTCAGTGAGCTTATTGAAAGCGATATACCTTCTATTCATATTTTGTTTGAAGATGCTGATGGGATTGAAGTGCAAGGGCACTTTATTCATCCAGCTCCCCCTAGCCCCACAGAAGAGGACAGCTCGCGCCCCCGAGATACTGAACTCATTATTTTAGCAAAAGCACTTAAAAACAGACTGCGACCTTGTATCGTTGCTGGTGATTTAAATGATGTTGCTTGGTCACGCAGCACACGTTTGTTTATGCGTATCAGCGGTCTATTGGACCCACGTAAAGGGCGCGGGTTTTTTAACACCTTTCATGCAAGTTACTTTTTTATGCGTTGGCCACTTGATCATCTTTTTCATAGTAATGAGTTCAGTGTCAAGCGAATAGAGCGTTTGGAAAAATATGGCTCTGACCATTTTGCCCTACTTACAGAGCTTGTTTATAACCCTGACTCAGCTAATCAAAAACAGCTAGAACAAATAGACAAAGAGGAAGCGATTGATGAGTTGAAAATGCCTGCTGCGTCCAAGCAGCAAGTGCCAATGTTTAAAGAGTAATAAATATTAGGTGTAATACCAACCCGCAATAATACTTAATAACTTTGAGTGATTAACCCTCTCGTTACCTACATGAAAAATTTCTGACTTAGAAAAACTAAATAACTAAATTTTTGCCTGCTATCAACGAGCTTCTATTACCTTAAAATTGATCTCTTAATTAAGTGAAGTGGTGTAAAAAAGGGCTCATATGAGCCCTTTTTATTTTAATCGTTGACCATAATGGTTTTAATATTAACGAATTCTCGTAACCCAAATCCGCCGTGTTCACGGCCATAACCACTGTCTTTTACCCCCCCAAATGGCAAGTTTGGTTGCGCAAGACCATAGCCGTTAATATTGACCATACCAGTATCAAAGTGCTGCTTTGCAAGCTCAATGGCTGCCTGTTCGTCTTTTGAGAAAATACCGCCGCCAAGGCCATAGCGAGAGTCATTAGCGATTTGCATTGCCTCAGCATTATCTTTTGCTCTGATAAGTGATGCGACAGGGCCAAATAATTCATCATCGTAAGCAGGCATTCCTGGTTTAACATTCTCAAGAAGGGTAGCGGTGTAGTAAAAGCCGGTGTGCTCAGCAATCTTGCCACCGGTGATAATATTAGCTCCAGCATTGACTGAGTCTGTAACTTGTTGATGCAGTTTATCACGCAGATCTTTGCGAGCCATTGGACCGAGCGTTGTCTTTTCATCATTTGGATCGCCAAGCACAACTTGCTCAAATTGTTCTTTAATTAAGGCTTTAAAATCATCATATAACGCATCAACAACAATAAAACGTTTTGCTGCTACACAGGTTTGCCCATTGTTGATCAAACGACCTTGTGTACATGCGCTAATGGCAGTATTTAAATCGGCATCATCAAGTACGATATAAGCATCATTACTGCCAAGTTCTAGGACGGTTTTTTTCACTTGTTTGCCAGCTTGCTCAGCAACTTTTTTGCCAGTTTCATCGCTGCCAGTAAATGTCACCCCACGAATAGCTGAGTGCGCAATTAGCTCGCTTGCAGTTTTGCCGTCAATCAGTAAGTTTTTAAAGCAATAATCATCAAAGCCTGCTTGTGAAAACATTTGCTCAATCTTTTCGGCCATGCCAAATACATTACCAGCGTGTTTTAGCACCGTGGTATTACCCGCCATGATATTAGCGCAAGCATATCGAATAACCTGATAAAGCGGAAAGTTCCAAGGTTGGATACCTAGAATCACACCAATTGGTTGGTAACTAATAATTGCATGACCATCCTGCATATCTCGCTTTTCATCAGCAAGCACTTGAGGCCCTTGTTCTGCGGTGTATCGACAAATTGCAGCGCACAGCTCAACTTCTTGAAGACCTTGTTGATATAACTTGCCCATTTCATCTGTCATCAGTTGTGCTATTTCTTGCTGATTAGACTCAATCACTTTTGCTAGTTGATTAAGTAATTTTGCACGGTGTTCATGTGATGTAGTGCGCCACTTTAAAAAAGCTTGATGGCATTGTTCAACCTCACTTTGTGCTTGTTGAAGTGACAGTAGATTATACGTATTTAAAGTTTGCTCATTGGCTGGATTGATTGTAGTAACAGTATCAGTCATCATTATCTCCTTACAAAATTGTAGGAGAGAGTCTGCAAAGCTAATACCTGTTTTTTATTTTTCTATGTTTTTGTTTTGTAATAACTTTATTTTTATCTTGTGTTTGCTTCGCTCTCTTTTTATGTAAATACTGCAACAGGCTGCAAAACTTACAAGGAATACGTAATGACAAATTCTGTGTTAAATACTGAACTTGCAATTATTCAAGCACCGATGGCGGGTGTGCAAAATGCTAAGCTGACTGTGGCTGTTTGTGAAGCCGGGGGGCTTGGATCGTTGCCTTGTGCTATGCTTTCGATAGAGCAGCTTAAGTCAGAACTTGATTACATAAGCCTGAATACTGATAAGCCATATAACCTTAATTTCTTTTGTCATCAGACACCTGACTATACATTGGCTCAGCAAACTGCTTGGCATGGGGTGCTAGCACCTTATTTTGAAGAGTTAAATGTAGATGCCTCACAATTAACCCGTAATGCTTCTCGTCAGCCAATTAATCAACAAGTGATAGATATTATCGCGCCCTATAAGCCCGCTGTTGTCAGCTTTCATTTTGGTCTGCCAAATAAGGATATTGTTTCTCAGATCAAAGCGTGGGGCGGGACTGTTCTTTCATCAGCCACAACGTTAGATGAAGCGCGCTGGTTACAAGCAAATGGGGCCGATGCGATTATTGCACAAGGGATTGAAGCAGGCGGCCACCGAGGGCATTTTTTATCGATGAATTTATCGTTGCAACCCACTACTGTGCAATTAGTACGAGAGTGTGTAGAGCTTGATATACCCGTTATTGCAGCAGGGGGGATCTGTGCTTCTGAAGATGTAGCACAGTACCAAGCCTTGGGCGTGATTGCAGTGCAGGTAGGCAGTGCTTACTTACTTTGTGAAGAAGCTACGACAAGTGCTTTACATCGTGAAGTATTAAAAACGGCCGAGCCAGATTCTACAGAATTGACGACCTTATTTTCAGGTCGCCCAGCACGAGGAGTTCGCAACCGAGTCATGCAAGAGTTAGGTGCAATGCCAGAGCAGGCACCGCCTTTTCCTTATGCGTCGATTGCGATGACCGCATTACGCTCAAAAGCCGAAGCCAAAGGCGATAGTGGTTTTTCACCGCTTTGGTGTGGTGAGCGCTTTATTGTTCGAGAAGGTATTAACGCAGAGCAAATTACTGCGTTATTAATGCAAGGTTGGCAATCTTGACTGATCCCCAGTTACTTCCGCTAGGTGATAGTTATCATCAGCTTGCCAGTGAATTTCGTAACAAGCTTGCTGGGCAATGCTCTATAAAACGTTGCGCTAAAGGTGATGTTTTATTACAACAAGGCGACGAACAAGATGCTGGTTACTTAATTGTGTCTGGGGTGCTTGGCGCATTACATGCATCATCACAAGGCGTACAAAAGTGTAAAGAGTTTTACTTTCAAGATGAATTTGCACTGCTTTATGGTAATTGGTTAACTAAAACCCCTGCGCTTTACCAACTTAAAGTAATACGTGATGCTGAGCTTATTAAGGTGCCTTTAGTTTTACTCGAGAGTGCCGACTGGCAAGCAATCAAACATAACCTGATTAGTCAGCAGCTACTATTTAAAGAAGCAAAAGAAGCATTTTTATTACTGAATACGCCAGAGCAGCGTTATCAATATTTACGGGATCAAAAACCGCACTGGCTTGAACAACTGAGTTTAAACGAAGTTGCTATGTATTTAGGGATCTCAGCTATTTCTTTATCACGAATTAGGCGGCGTCTTAACTTAAGTTAAGGCGTAGTAAAACAGTGAACATTACACTGCTGATTTTTCAGGAGTCGTTATGTTTATTTTATCTCAATGCTTAGTGGCCATTGCCACATTACTCGATTTGGCTTCATTTCAGTTTAAACAAAGACAAGCAATTTTAGCTTGTTTGTTTAGCTCTGTTTTACTCACATCTGTGCACTTTATGCTGCTCGATAACTTAAGTGCAGCATGTTTAATGCTGATCGCAGCACTACGTTATGGTTACTTTATTTTTGCGCGCAAAACTTGGGTGATGATTGCATTTATGCTTTTGAGCATAAGCGCAGTGCTATTTACTTGGCACACTTGGGTGAGTTTTATTGCCCTAACAGCGACCTTAATTCAGACTTATGCTTCGTTTCAGAGTAAAGATTTGTTACTAAGGCTTTTTATGCTCTTAGGTACACTATGTTGGTTAACACATAATGTTCTGATTTTCTCACCAGTAGCAGTGGTAATGGAAGCAGTGTTTTTATTGAGTAATTTACTAGGACTTTGGCGTTTTTATATCGCTCCAAAAGCGATGAAAACATGTCAATAGATGCATATTCAAAGTGTTACAGCATGCTTTCCATTTAAATAAAACTAAAGCGAGTCAGCAATTCGCTTTAATAAAAAGGTCTCACGCTGAATTGATAAGCCCTGTTTATCACTCATTGCCATAGTGGTTTCATTATGTGCTATGGCATCAAAAATATTTACCCATTTAGGGTGCATGCCATTTTGCACTTCGTAATGTTCCATTTTTGGCTCTGCAAATTCATCGCTTATTTCACAGAAGTAGCAATAAGACTTGATATGAACACAGTCGAAGTCGTCTTTGTACCAAGGCCTGATTTCTTCGTATAACCCCAGTGGTCGGTTTACTTGGATGTGTTGTGCGCCTGTTTCTTCATGTAATTCTCGGTGAAGCCCTTGCTCAATGCTTTCGCCTTCATCAACTCCACCACCTGGTAGGCTGTAGTCATCATAACGGGCGGTATATAAAAGTAGTATTTGTTCACCCTTTAATACGATAGCGCGCGCAGTGTTACGAATAAATATCGTGCCATAGTCATTACTTAAACTTGGGTGAATTACTTTTCTTAATAGCTTCATGGGATTACAACTTTAAATTAACGCAAGTACAGCTCAGCTTAATATTGAATGCGCCATAATAACCTTTTTTTCGCATTTAATTCATTATACTTACCCCAAATTGAAACTAATAAGGTAATATAACTGGAATTAAGAACTATTTAGGTATCTAGCGTGTTTGGTTTTCTTTTCGAAAAAAATTTGCGTAGAATGATGAAAAAAGCTTAGGAAATGAATATGTTGAACGTACTTTTGGTCGATGATGACAGTGAATTTAGCGATGTAGTTTGTCACATAGTGGAGTTTCTTGGGCATAATATAAATACCGCAGCAAATTTGGCAGAAGCGGAGCAATGGTTTGAAAACAACACGTTTGATCATGTCTTTTTAGACTTCATGTTGCCAGATGGCAGCGGCCTTCATTTACTTGAGCATTTAAAAGCAATAGGTCAATCTCCTCGAGTCACATTAATTTCAGGGCACCCTTCAGTAAAAGGTAAGCTAGCAGAGATGTGTGAACCTAATGTGGGGCATCTTGTTAAACCTTTACAACGCGAAGATATCGAGCGTGTACTCAACCCGAAAAAATCAGCCCCTAAGAAAAAAGCAACACCAGCAATAAAACGTCATTTTGGCACCTTGATTGGTGAATCTGAGGTGATGCAGAAGCTTTATACTATGATTGAGCGTGTTGCAGCCACTTCTGCCAATGTGATGTTGATGGGTGAAAGTGGTGCAGGTAAAGAAGTGGTGGCGCAGGCAATTCATAATGCGACTGAGTGTGATGGTCCGTTAGTGGCAACCAACTGTGGTGCATTTTCAAAAGAGCTGATTGGTAGCGAATTGTTCGGTCATGAAAAGGGCGCGTTTACAGGGGCTATTGCGCGCAAAGAGGGTGTATTTGAACAAGCTGCTGGTGGTACTTTGTTTTTAGATGAAGTCACCGAAATGCCGATTGATATGCAACCAAACTTACTACGCGTTCTTGAAAGCAAAAAAGTAACCCGAGTGGGTGGCACCAAAGAGCAAGCAGTGAATTGCCGTGTTATTTCTGCTACCAACCGCACCTTAACCGACCTTGCGCAAAACAATGTTATTCGTGAAGATATTTATTTTCGTTTAGCGGTATTCCCCATTGATATTCCACCGCTACGTGAGCGAAAAGAAGATATTCCACTGCTCGCCAATGCCTTTTTAGAGCAACTCAATGAAGAAAACGGCACCGACTTTAAATGGCAAGCAGCGCAAATCAAAGAGCTAGAAGGGCATGATTGGCCTGGTAACGTGCGTGAGCTTCGCCACGCTATTCATCGGGCTTTTATTATGAGTGACCCTAAAGGCACAGCTATTACCTTGCCTGAATCATTAGAGTCTCCGTTCTCTAAAGTGAATAAAGAGAGCCAAGCAAATCAAGTTGTTGCAGGGCAAACTATTGAAGAAGTTGAAAAAGAGTTGATCCACGCTACTTTAGATAAAGTACAAGGTAATAAGACGATTGCAGCACAAATGCTGGGGATCAGTACTAAAACTCTTTATAACCGTTTAAATGCTTATGGAGGCATTGGCGAATATAAATAACAAAGGATGGCTATGAATAATAACGAGTCTTTACGAAAAATGGTGCACGACGCCCGTGCGCCACTAAACCGTATTTCAATGAATGCAGAGTTAGTTAAGCTCGTATTAGAAAATGATATGCCAAAGCAAAAAGCACTTGAGGCATTAAATAAAATAATAGCTAATTGCCAGCAGTGTAGTGAGCACTTACAAGAAATAAGTGACACTCACGGGGCTGACTAAGCACTCATAGATTAGGAAGTAAATGCACAAACAAAAAGGAAAAATAGCGATCAATTGGGCTGGCTTTATTGCCGTGGTGCTCTGTATCGTGGTGGCTAACGCTTTTTTAGCAATTGATAGTATTCGCTCGCTCACTGAAACACAAAACAGCCTAGATAACACGAACTCGCTTAATACAGCTATTGAGCGATTACACTTATCTTTGGTGCAAGCTGAATCGGGTCAACGTGGTTATTTACTCACTGATCGTGAAGATTACTTAATGCCTTACAATGATGCAATTGCCTCGATGCAAGCACAGATAATGCTTGTGAAAAGTTTGCATTCAGAAATACCGGGTCAGGCAGATCGCATTGCTCGTTTTCTTTACTTAGTAAATGACAAAATTGCGGTAATGACTAAAACGACCGATCTGGCTTTAGCCAATAAAGACGTTAAGGCTCGTAGTTTGTTATTAACTAACCAAGGTCGCGACTTATATAAAGAAATTCGCGTAGCAGTTGATGAAATTCAAATGCGTGAGCTTAATTTCAAGATAGATCAGTTCACTAAACTCTCGCAAATAAAAGACGATGCTAAGTTAACATTTGCGATTACAGCTGTTACTAGCACTTTATTAATTATTGGTATGTTCTTGTTAACACGTATCAATTTGCGTAACCAAGCCAAGTACCGAGCTGAACTTGAAAATCAAAATGAGAACCTTGCGGCAAAAGTAGCAGAGCGCACCCAAGAGCTGACCATCTATTCAGATGAATTAAGCCGCTCAAATCGAGAGCTTGAAGAATTTGCTTTTGTTGCAAGTCATGACTTACAAGAGCCACTGCGAAAGATTCAAGCTTTTAGTGACCGCCTTGAAAAAATGTTCAAAGATGATCTCGGTGAAAAAGGCATTGATTATATTAATCGCATGAAAAACGCAGCCCAGCGAATGTCTAATTTAATTAATGATTTGCTTGAATTTTCACGAGTAACGACTCGGGGCAAAGACTTTACTGATACTGACTTAAATGAGGTTGTTGCAGAAGTACTTGATGATCTTGAAATCGCAGTTAATGAATCTGAAACCACTGTTAATCTCGATACGTTACCGCACATTCAAGCTGATCCAAGCCAAATGCTGCAATTATTCTTAAACATTCTGTCTAATGCAGTTAAGTTTAGGCGTGAAAATGTGCCGCCTGTAATCAACATTAGTTACCAGCGAACCAAAGAGTTTAGTCAAGTTCATAATGCAGAGGTAGAGTGGGAAATAATTACTATTTCAGACAACGGAATTGGCTTTTCTGAAGAGTACCTAGAAAAAATATTTGTACCATTCCAGCGTTTGCATGGTCGCTCTCAATATAAGGGCACAGGCATAGGCCTATCAGTTTGTCGCCGAATCGTTGAACGCCATGGTGGAGAAATCACGGCGAATAGTCGCGTTAATGAAGGTGCAAGCTTTACAATTAAATTACCTGTGGAAACATCGCTTTTCACACTACAAGGAGAGGCGTAATGCCACTTAATAAAGTTAAACCAATTACTATTTTAATGGCTGACGACGACGAAGATGATCGTTTATTAACCCAAGATGCATTGGCCGAAAGCCGTGTATTGAACGAGCTATTTTTTGTTGAAGATGGTGTAGAGCTGCTTGAATATCTTGAGCGTAAAGGCAAATTTAGTGAAAAAGAAAAATCGCCACGTCCGGGCTTGATTTTACTTGATTTAAATATGCCGCGCATGGACGGTCGAGAAGCGCTCCAAGCAATCAAAGCGAACCCTAACTTGAAGGGCATTCCGGTTGTTATTTTAACCACATCAAAACAAGAAGAAGATATGGTTAGAGGCTATGACTTAGGCGCTGCATCATACATCACGAAACCGGTTACTTTTGAAGGTTTAGTCGAATTGATGCAAACACTAGGAAAATACTGGGTAGAGTTTGTAGAGCTGCCAACATCACGAAACGATTAATTCCGATTAGCGACAATACTTAATTAAGCTAATTGGCATAAGGAGCCAGAATGTTAGATAAGGTAACCCGATTACTCTTAGTAGAAGACGATGAAGATGACTATATTCTCACCTGCGACTACCTAGAACAATTAGGTTCCCATACATTCGATGTTGAGTGGTTAAGCTGCCCAGAACAAGCCATTAGTGTGCTTAGCGAAAACAAGCATGATATTTGTTTGTTAGATTATCGCTTAGGCGCCTCTGATGGCTTAGAAGTGCTGAAACGGGCCGTTGATAACGGTTTTCGCGGTCCGATTATTATGCTGACAGGGCAATCTGATGAAGCTCTCGATTCTGCAGCGCTTGATGCTGGTGCGGTTGATTATCTTGTCAAGAGTGAGATGAACTCTAGCCGCTTTGCCCGTGCTATTCGTTATGCTTTAGCTCGCCGAGATGTTGAAGATGAGCGTGTAGAGCGCTTAAAAGCTGAAGCAGAAAACCGCTCTAAAGACCGCTTCTTGGCACATTTAAGTCATGAGTTACGTACACCATTGTCATCCATCTTGGGTTACACTGAGTTACTCATGCACAGCGATAAAAATCTACATGCCCAAAATGAGTTGAGCGTGATTTATAGAAATGGTAAGCACTTATTGAGCTTACTCAATGATGTCCTCGACCTATCAAAAATAGCTGCTGATAAACTTGAACTAAACTGCTGTGATGTCAATTTAGATAGTTTAATGACTGATGTTTATACTCTAATGCGTGTCTCAGCGCTTGATAAAGGCTTAACTCTTAAATTTGAGTCACAACAGGCACTACCTTTAGTGATCAATACCGATGCTACTCGGTTGCGCCAAATTCTAATTAACATCATTAATAATGCTATTAAGTTTACTAACCAAGGTGAAATTACCGTTCGCGCTTGGACTGCTTGGGTCCAGGAGCGTGAAATGCTGTTTTTTAGCATTAAAGATACAGGCTTAGGTATTCCAGCAGAAAAACAAGCATTGATATTTAAGCCATTTGAACAAATTGCTGATGTTGAATCCCGAGATGTGGGGGGAGCAGGGCTTGGCCTTGCAATTTGTTCAGAACTACTGAGCCGTATGCAAGGCAGTATTGAACTTGAGTCAACCCAAGGCGTGGGCTCAGAGTTTACTCTTTCTATTTACCCTGGCAACATTCGAGATATTGAACGCCAAGTACTTCGCTTTGATTCAAACCCAGATTTTCAGCAAAAACTAACCACGCTTAAAACAAGTGGGCGGGTATTAGTGGTAGACGACCTAAAAGATTTACGCAATCTGGTTGGTCATATGATCACCAGTACTGGCGCAGAAGTAGAATATGCAGAAAACGGTAAACAAGCGATTGAAAAAGTAGCTAATGCAGAGCAAGCAGGTAAGCCTTTTGATATAGTATTTATTGATTTGCATATGCCCGTTATGGGTGGCAAAGAAGCCACTATTGAGCTTCGCAAAATGGGTTATCAAGGGCCCATTATTGCCCTCACCGCCGCCACTATGAAAGGGGTGAAAACAGAATTAAGTGCGCTTGGCTTTAACGATATGATTGCAAAACCTGTTGATGCTGGGTTGCTTTACCAAGTGCTAAATCATTATATTTGCGAAGGTAAAACTGAACCTGTGGTTGAGCAAGATGACAGCCCTGAAATGACCATACAGAGCACTCGCTATTTATTGGTGGAAGATGACAGTGATGCGGCGCAAATCACTCAGTTATTGCTTGAAAGTTTAGGTGTTGAAACGGTAATAGCACCAAACTGTGTTGCGTGTCTTGCGACACTCAAAGACGATCAAAACTTTGATAAAGTCTTACTCGACATGCACTTGCCAGATGGTGAAGGCCTTGATTTAGCAAGCGAAATTAAACAGCGCCACCCTAACTTAAAGTTAGTTATTGTTAGTGGCGCAGAGCCAGAGCCTAAAAAAATCGAACCTCTTGAGATTGAGCAAGTCCTCTTAAAGCCGATTAATCTTGGCTTGTTATCAGAGCTTATTGACAGCTAATTGAATGCCTAACTACTAGCTCAGGTTCAAATAATGTTTGTAGCGGTGGGGTTTGTTTTTGATAAACATGATTTAACACCCAGTCCGCTGCCATACGACCCATTTCATCTATTGGGTAGTTAACCGTGGTCAATTGTGGGTAAACATGGCGGGTGAAAAACACGTTATCATAACCCATAATCGATAATTGCTTAGGTAAAGTTAAACCTAAATCTCTAGCACTTGCCATGGCACCAACCGCCATTTCATCATTGGCACATATCAAAGCAGTGAAAGGATGCGTTTGTTGATGAAGGGCTTTTAATCCTTCATAGCCGCTCTCTTCCATAAAATCACCTTGGAATAATAAGTTTTCATCAAACTCAAGGTTAAACTCATGTAGTGCTTGCTTATGTCCTTCTAGGCGGTCTTTGGCATCTTGTTTCCAAAGAGGCCCGCTGATGTAGGCAATTTTTTTATGACCATGCTCTAAAACATGTTTAGCAGCTAAATAACCACCTTTGATATTGTTAAGCAGAATACAGCGGTCACTGAGTTCACTGATATAGCGGTTGATCAATACAAAGGGAGTTCGACCTTTACTGAGTTTAATAAGATACTCGTCGCTAACTGCTTCAACATGCAAAATAAGACCATCGCAATTACGACTAATCAGAAATTCAATGCCTTGTTTTTCGCGTTCTTCATCACTGTGACCTGCAGCAATAATCAGGTGTTTGCCTTGATTACGAAAGGTATCTTCAATGCCACTCATCATAGGCCCGTAGAATGGACCTTGTAATTCAGAGACCAATAAGCCAACACTGTTAGAGCAATTTGATGCCAATGACTGAGCAATTGAATTAGGTCTATAGCCAAGTTTATCCATTGCAGCAGTGACCTTTTTACGGGTGGCATCACTGACATTTGCATTGTTGTTCATTACTCGTGAAACGGTTGCAAGGGAAACACCTGCAAGTTTCGACACCTCATAAATGGTGGCCATGTTATTCCTTACTAAACAAAGTTATGGATGCTGCTTTAACGATAAGTCGGCACTGATCTGCTCAACTGTTTGATTATCAAGAATATACCTTTTCATGATAAAAGCGACAAGCATACTACCTATTGCAGGGTAAAGGGTAAATGAAATTAAGATACCCGAAAGTGTCTGCTCACTCAGTTCGGTATTTGCTTCATAGCCATAAAATGCGAGTAACCAACCTGCAATTGCACCACCAAGGGCAAGACCAAGCTTAATAAAAAATACTACGCTCGCGTAAACAAGGCCTGTCAGTCTTTCACCAGTTTTCCATTGCCCATAATCTATGGTGTCAGCCATTTTTGCCCACAATAAAGGGGTCGCCATTTGCGTGAAAAAACACCATAAAAAGTACACCACAAAGGCAAGTATCAGCTGCTCGCCAGGCAACCAAAATGCCACGCAACTAATTGCTGCAGAGATATATTGCAAACGAATATAGGCGGTTTTCTTATCAACTCGTTTACTCAGTGGGTTCGCACAAGCACAACCAAGAATGTTACCTATCATACCGATGGTAACAAAATAAGTGACTAGCTCGGCTTCACCAAGTACATATTTTACATAGTAAATGGCAAGGGTTGTACGTAATACCATACTGGTTAACAGCATAAATGCAGCAAAGCACAACACCTTAAACGGGCCATTTTGCCAAAGCGTGCTCATGCGGTTTTTCCAGCTTAATGATGAGCTGTTATGAGCCGCAACGCGTTCTTTGGTAAAGCGAAAACAAATTAAAAATAGAATGACGCCTAAGCCACTCATCAAGGCCATAGTGAGTTGATAGCCTGTGGCGTTGTCACCTTTTCCAAGCCAGTTGACTAAAGGCAAAGTACAGGCACTGACAATTAAGCCGCCGAGCATGCCAAATACAAATCGATAAGACTGAATAGATACTCGCTCTTTAGGGTCGCCACTTAATACTCCCCCTAACGCTGAGTAAGGAATATTAATAGCGGTATAAACCAGCATCAGTAAAGTGTAAGTAACAAAAGCGTATATGACTTTACCTGACTCAGGTAGGTTTGGCGTGGTGAAGGTGATCATACTGATCACCCCGAATGGTAGGGCAAGCCAGAGTAAGTAGGGACGATAACTTCCCCACTTAGTACGGGTTGAATCAGTTAAAGCCCCCATCAATGGGTCAGTAATTGCATCAACGACTCTCACCACTAAAAACAAGGTGCCAACAATAGCGGGTGAAATACCAAAGATATCAGTATAGAAAAAAGTTAAAAATAACATCACCGTTTGAAAGATGATATTACTTGCTGTGTCGCCTAATCCGTAGGCTATTTTTTCTCTTTTAGTCAGCATGTGTGTTCTCGATTGTTGTTATTTTTATCGCTGTTTAAGTAGTGTGCGATATTGTTTTGCGCTTTCTTTTAAAATGCGTTGTTGGTTTTGATAATCAATATAAACTAATCCAAAGCGCTTTTCGTAGCCATACGCCCATTCAAAGTTGTCCATTAAGCTCCACGCAAAGTAGCCTTGAATATCGACGCCTTGGCGAATTGCATCACAAACCGCATTTAAGTGGGTATGATAATAATCTACACGTTCAATGTCGTTCACTTCACCGTTTTCTAACGTGTCGGCCATGGCTGCGCCATTCTCAGTGATATACATTTTTGGCAAATCATATTGCTGATGCAGTGATACCAAAAGCTCAGTTAAACCTTGTGGGTAAACTTCCCAGCCCATATCTGTAACACGTACACCCGCAAGGCTTGCTTCTTCAAACCAGCCATCAGCGGTATTTTTGTAGTGTATGCGGGTATAGTAGTTAACGCCAATAAAGTCGACGGCTTGGCTAATTATCGCCATATCGCCAGCAACAATAGTGGGCTTAACTTCATCAGCTAAATCATTAAATAAAGATGGGTAAGCGCCTTCTAAAACAGCTTTGATATACCATTGATTATGGTACTGATCAGCAAGTTCTGCGGCTTTTATATCATCGGCTGTTAAAGGGTAGGTCGGGCTGAAGTTTAATACGATACCCGCTTCTGTTTCTGGGCAGTTTTTACGTAATACTTGCATGGCAAGGCCATGAGCAAGCAATAAGTGATGAGCTGCTTGACGACCCGCCTGTTGTGATTTAATACCAGGTGCATGTACACCCACCTCATAACCCAAATAGGCACTGCAAAAAGGCTCGTTCAAGGTTGCAAATGAATCAACCAGGTGACCCAAATGGCGAGTCACAAGTTCGGCATATTCTTTGAATTTATAGGCCGTTTCACGATTTAACCAGCCACCATTATCTTCAAGGTATTGGGGTAAATCCCAGTGATATAAAGTAACATAGGTTTTAATATTACGTGCTTTTAAAGCTGTTAATAACTGAACATAAAACGCCATTCCCTGCTCGTTTACCGAGCCATCTTGAAGCATGACTCTAGGCCACGAAATAGATAAGCGGTAAGCATCTACGCTCAAGTCTACAATCATCTCGACATCTTGCTGCCAACGAGCAACATGGTCACAAGCTACATTACCATGACTTTGGTCTGCGATGGTTCCAGGCTTTTCACAAAATGTATCCCAGATACAATCGAGGCGTTGCTCGCGTGCACCTTCAATCTGAAATGAGGCCGTTGCAACACCGAAAGTGAACTCGGGTTTGAGTAAAGGTGAATCAGGTAACAGTGAAATTGATTTATGCACAGTTGATACGCGTCCTTCGGGTTAGTGTAAGACTTAGCTGATTAGAGTTTAGACTCGGCTGTAAGCGCTTACAATTTTTCTGCAAATAAATTGCTAAATATGATTAATATGTTATAAATGTAAGCGCTTACATTTAATGTTGCAACATATTTCGCTATTTGTTGTTAGTGATTAAGTACCAAATTTTGCTGTAACAAACTGATAAATATAATTAACTAGAGAAGAAAATTATGGCTCATGTATCAACTCCTGTTTCGGCTGCTTCAAGCCAAGCAGATATGCCAAAGCAACACTTCGCACTGGCATCATTGACCACATTATTTTTTATGTGGGGATTTATAACTTGTCTAAATGACATATTAATCCCTTACTTAAAAGGTATGTTTTCACTTAACTATACGCAGGCTATGCTCATCCAATTTTGCTTCTTTGGTGCGTATTTTGTGATGTCAATTCCGGCAGGTAAGTTGGTCAGTCGAATTGGCTATCAGCTTGGTATTGTTGTGGGTTTGGTGGTTGCATCCGTTGGTTGTGCACTATTTTACCCTGCCGCTGTTGCCCATGTTTATGAGCTATTTTTACTGGCCTTGTTTGTACTGGCATCAGGTATCACTATTTTACAAGTATCTGCAAATCCTTACGTAAGCGTACTTGGTCCGCAAAAGACAGCCTCTTCACGTTTGACTATGACACAAGCATTTAACTCATTAGGAACGACGGTTGCGCCAATTTTTGGTGGTTGGTTGATTCTATCTGAAATTAGCCAAGCCACGGCAGAAGAAGTGAAGCTACCTTATTTAATGTTGTCGTTAAGCTTATTAATACTTGCCGTTATCTTCGCATTTTTAAAGCTACCAAAACTAGGTAAAGAAAGTGACAGTGAAGCGGCTCATCAAGATTTAGAAGACTTTGTTGATTTAGGCAGTGTTTGGCGTTATCGCCATTTAATTTTAGGCGCCGTAGGTATCTTTGTGTATGTGGGCGCAGAAGTGGCAATTGGTAGCTTCTTAGTGGGCTTTTTGACCCTTGATAATATTGCGGGTTTAGCAGAAAAAGAGGCCGCTCATTATATTAGTTATTATTTCGCAGGAGCCATGGTTGGTCGCTTTATTGGTGCGGCTGTAATGCAAAAATTTAATGCAGGTAAGGTATTAGCATGTCATGGCTTACTTGCCGTAATGCTTGTTGTGATTGCCATGACGGGTGAGGGAAGCCTTGCTATGTGGGCAATTTTACTCGTGGGTCTATGTAATTCGATTATGTTCCCAACGATTTTCAGCCTAGCGCTACATGGTCTTGGTAAATACACCTCTAAAGGCTCAGGCATTTTATGTTTAGCGATTGTGGGTGGTGCAATTATTCCTCTATTACAAGGTATTTTAGCGGATTCTATTGGTGTGCAAATGGCGCTATTTTTACCAATTGCATGTTACTTATACATTACTTACTTTGCGCTGGTTGGCTCAAAAGTATCGACTCAGACTCAGCAATCATCATAGGTGAAAAAAATGAAATTGAAAAAAACATTCACTCTCTGTTCGTTAATGATGGCAAGCGTCAGCATGCTAGGTTGTAGTGGGCAAGACAAGGTTACAAACGTGAACGCTGAGCAAGAAATTTGGCCAAACATCGAAACAGGTATTGCAGCAAATCCAGAGATGGAAGAAAAAATTGCGAAAATACTCACAAATATGACCCTAGAGCAAAAAATTGCTCAAATGATCCAGCCAGAAATTCGCGATATTACCGTTGAAGATATGCGTAAATATGGCTTTGGTTCTTATCTTAATGGTGGTGGAGCATTCCCTAACAATGACAAACATGCCAGCGCCGCTGACTGGATTGACCTTGCTGAGAAAATGTATCAAGCCTCTATAGATGACTCGCTCGATGGTAGCTCTATACCTACCATGTGGGGCACCGATGCAGTACATGGTCATAACAACGTTATTGGTGCGACATTATTCCCACATAACATTGGCTTGGGTGCGACAAATAACCCTGAGCTAATCGAAAAAATTGCAGCTGCTACAGCGCAAGAAGTGATGGTAACTGGTATCGACTGGGTGTTCGCGCCAACTGTGGCTGTTGTGCGTGATGACCGCTGGGGGCGAACTTACGAGGGCTACTCTGAAGACCCTGAAATTGTTAAATCTTACTCAGCAGCTATCGTTAGAGGTTTGCAAGGCGCGGTTGATGACGATTTCTTATCTGATAAGCGCGTAATTAGCACTGTTAAACACTTTTTAGGCGATGGCGGTACCGAAGGTGGTGATGACCAAGGTAATAACACGGCATCAGAGCAAGAGTTATTTGATATTCATGCGCAAGGTTATGTTGGTGGCTTAGGTGCGGGTGCACAAACCGTGATGGCGTCATTTAACAGCTGGAATGGTGAAAAAATTCACGGCAGCAAATATCTACTTACCGACGTGTTAAAAGGCAAAATGGGCTTTGACGGTTTTGTTGTCGGTGACTGGAACGGCCACGGTCAAATTCCGGGGTGTACTAATGGCAATTGTGCACAAGCCGCAAATGCGGGCCTTGATGTGTATATGGTTCCGACAGATGCATGGAAACCACTATACGAAAACCTCATCAAGCAAGTGAAAAGTGGTGAAATTGCGCAAAGCCGAATTGATGATGCGGTAACGCGTATCTTACGTGTAAAAATGCGCGCTGGTTTGTTTGATAAACCAAGCCCAGCTAAGCGTCCGCTTTCTGGTAAAACAGAGATTATTGGCAGTGCTGAGCATCGTGCAATTGCAAAACAAGCGGTACGTGAATCATTGGTGCTTTTGAAAAATAAGCAAGCGTTATTACCTCTATCACCAAATACAAATGTATTAGTTGCAGGTCAGGGTGCTGATAACATTGGCATGCAGTCTGGTGGCTGGACGATTACATGGCAAGGCACAGGCAATGAAAATAGTGACTTCCCGGGTGGTAGCTCTATTTTTGATGGCATTAAAGCAACCGTTGAGCAAGCCGGTGGGCAAGTTCAATACGATGAAAATGGTGCCTTTGAGACTAAGCCAGATGTTGCGATTGTAGTATTTGGTGAGCAGCCGTATGCAGAAGGCAATGGTGATTTAGATAACCTTGAATATCAACGCGGTAATAAAACTGATTTAGCACTTCTTAAAAAGTTAAAAGATGCGGGTATTCCTGTGGTGTCACTATTTATTAGTGGTCGCCCAATGTGGGTGAATGCTGAGCTTAATGCTAGTGATGCGTTTGTTGCAACTTGGTTACCTGGTAGCGAAGGTGATGCAATTAGCGATGTTATCTTTAAAAAGCAAGATGGCTCTATCAATCATGACTTTAAAGGTAAGTTATCTTTTTCATGGCCAAATAATCCTGTAGGTAACCAAAATCGTGGTGATAAAGATTATGCGCCACTACTGCCTTATGGCTTTGGTTTAACTTATCAAGATAAAAATACATTAGCGGATGACCTGAGCGAAATATCACAAGTTTCTGCTAAATTAGAAGACTTAGTATTATTTGAACGTGCCGTAAAAGCACCATGGTCACTACAGTTGCAAAGTGGTTCTGAGCTGCAAGCTATGACCAGCAGCCGTGCAGCATTAAATGCTGTTAGCGTAAAAACCTTTGATAAAGACGTGCAAGAAGATGCGCGCGCAATCAGCTTTAATGGTAAGGAAGCAGCTGCTGTTCGTTTAATGGCGGCGTTCCCGTCGGATCTGCGCTCATACGTTGAAAAAGCTGGTCAGTTAGAAATGCAAATTAAAGTAGATCAAGCTGCTGATGCGCCGTTAATGCTAGGTATGCAGTGTGGTGAAAACTGTGACGGTCAATTTGATATTAGCAAACAAGTTAAAGGTACAAGTGATTGGCAGACGCTAACCGTTGATTTGAGCTGCTTTGCTGAACAAGGTGTGCAGCTTGGGCAAGTGTTCTCACCGTGGCAGTTAGCTACTGAAGGTGCATGGCAAGTATCAATTGCTAAATTATCATTAAGTAGCTCACACACGCAGGACTCTTCAGTCTCATGTCAGTAAAACCATATGTCGTTATTTTGCTAACAGGTGTACTTAGCGCCTGTCAGCAAACTGCTGAGCCTGTCAAAGCTAGCTTAGGTGATGGATGGCAGTTAGTTTGGCAAGATGAATTTTCACAAAATACTCTTGATTTGGCTAAGTGGCAACATGAAGTCAATTGTCGAGGTGGCGGTAATGATGAGCAGCAATGCTACACCGCACGAAGTGAAAACAGTTTTGTCAAAAATGGCTTATTGCATATTGTTGCTCGGCAAGAGCAATACACTGGGCCTTTACATAATCGCGATGAAGTAAGCAGCGATGCTGAGCGAGAAAAGGTGGCAACACAGCCTTTTACTTCTGCACGTTTACGTACTAAAAACTTAGCTGATTGGCGATATGGCCGTTTTGAAATTCGCGCTAAATTGCCTGCAGGACAAGGGGCGTGGCCTGCGATTTGGATGTTACCTACTGATTGGCATTATGGCCGCTGGGCATCTTCAGGCGAAATAGACATCATGGAAGCGGTGAATCTAAAGACCCTTACTGATGACAAAACAGCGCCAGCAGGTAGCCTTGAGACACGCGTACACGGCACTTTGCATTACGGTGGTCCTGCGCCAGAAAATGTCTACAGTGGTACGCCTTATCGTTTCAGCGAAGCAGATAACCCGGCTGATAGTTTTCATGTTTATGCCCTTGAATGGCAACAAGATGAAATTCGTTGGTATGTTGATGATGTTCATTATGCGACATTTCACCACGACCATTGGTATTCAACATCACAACAACAAGACGGCTCGTTTATAGAAAATAAGGGGTTCGCTCCATTTGATCAGCGTTTTCACTTACTCCTTAACTTTGCTGTAGGCGGAAACTGGCCTGCAAATGTGAATGACAAAGGCGTTGATTTTGCGGGTTACCCTAAGCAAATGCTGGTCGATTATGTACGTGTTTTTCAATGTAGTAAAAATATTGAAACAGGCATTGGTTGTGCAACTACACAGCCATCTGCAGTACAAATAAAGGGTAAGTAAATTATGAGCCAAAAGCCGGCAGATACATCGCCGAACTCGTTGTATCAGCTGGCTTTTGGTTCATTCTATCGGTTGAGCTTTTGTAGTAATAGCTGTCTTAATCTTCTCGCTGTTATTTCGTCGATATCTGCTAATATCCCTTGTACAGGCTCAGCTACATGGCTTGCTAAATCCACATCATCAGCAAAGACATAATGATTAAATAGTTGCTGCCATTTCTGCTTGTGCTCGTTTGGTAAGTCTTTAATCGCCAACATACTGTGCAGCATGGCATCAAATGGGTTTGCCAAATACTCTGGGGCTTGTCGCCACCAATAGTTTACTAATACATTAAATGGACTGGTCGCGCTAACCTGATGCCACCATAGAGCAGGTATATAGATAGCATCGCCAGGGGTAAGGGTAGCTGATTGAGCCTTTGAAAGAGCCTCTTTAAAACGTGGAAAACGGCTCAAATCGGGGTTACTAAAATCAACTAAGCTAATTGCTTGTCCAGCAGGTGTAAACTCCAGCGGGCCAACGTAAAGGTTATTGACCTGATCGGTTGGCATTAGAGTAAAAGTGCGTTCACCAGCTGCAACACAAGCTAGGTTATCGGCATTGTCATAGTGAGCCGCAATCTGGCTATGATTCCCCACCCAGAGGCTTGTAAGGCAATTATAATCGGTCACTATTAATGGGTTCTCAAGGCTAAAGCCCGGAGCGCAATACTCTACTGCAGTGGAACCCATATACAACGAATCATTATCGGTTTGCGACAGTTTTAATGCTAGTTTTTGCAATACAGCCTGAAGACTATCGGCGTGCTGTGAAAAATTAAGCCCCGATAAATCAGCGTTATAAAAATACCGACCATGATGAATTGCCTCGCTACTAAAGCTTCGCACCGGAGCATTATTGGCAAGACCTAAAAGATAGTCTAAAGCGCTTTTAGAGCCTTGTTTAGCTGCAATCACTTGGGGCCAATCAGCACAGAGATCTCTTATTACCAGTGGTTCAGTAAGCTCAGCTAAAAAAGGTTTAAGATCAGCAATGCTTGAAGCCTGGCATTCTTTTATTGGCGCAGCCGCAAACATTACTGCTGAGCCCATTTTCTATTAAGCAAATGAGGGATTTTTTCCATTGATGCCAACACCATATAAATAGCCTGCAAGTCACCTTGCTGTTGTAAATGCTTAAGTTGCTCAGCGGTTAAATCGTGTAGTACCTGTTGGTTAATGGTATAAAAGCCGTTCACTGTGACTTTTTCGCCATTTTTATCCGCATATTCAATACTGAAAGATTCGAGTAAATTAACGCTAAGTAAACGCTCAAAAAAGTGGTTAATTGTTTGATGTTCTTGATGTAACGCGTTAAGTACTTGAGTAATATGGTTTAAATAATCGCTATTACCACCATGTTCAAGAAAAATTGCTTCGCCATCGCGTGTGCTTATGCGTGGGCTATCTAAATCAATATGTACCACCAGTGATTGCTCAGGAATGCCATTGTTATACTGAGTTTGTTGACCAATTAAAAATGGCTGGCGCTGCATACTCAGTGGTAAGTAACTCAGCTGTAATTCACCTTGTTCGTTTAGCAGTAAGTTCTCGCCATTTTCAAAACCAAATAAAGCTAAGGCTTCGAATTGACCTGTTTGAGGGTGCTTACGAAATACGATAGGTTGATTTGCTTGGACTTTAGCAAATTCACTTGGAAATACGGTAGCGCAGCTAATATTATCGCCCCAGTTAGCACCGCGAGTGGTGATGACTTTTAGGTCTTTATGGCTGATGTTATCAAGTAATACATGATTGGCCATTGGGCCTCCTAATGCTGAGATTAAATAGGTTGTATGCCAAATTGCTGAATATGATTTAACAGCTCACGGTTAGTTGGTAGTTGTTGTAATCCGCGTTTGGCTTGTTGTTGGTTAGCACTAAAGTGCTCAATAATAGCCGTTGGCATTGCAAGTACAGGGAATTGTGGTAGTTGTTTCATACCATAAAGTACATACTGGTAACTGGCCGCAGAGAAGACCTCTTGAGTGCGGTCAAAGTCGTTTAGCCACGGGCTTTGATATTGCCAAAGTGCTAAGTTTTCTTGCAGCTGCGCAGGGATTGAGTTTGCCTCTTTATGAGCTTGCCAATAGGGGCTAGTGCGCTTTGACAGCACATAATGCAGCTTTAAAAACTCAATGATACGTTGCCAGCGATAATGGCATTGCTCATCAAAACGCTTTGCCAGTGTCGGCATTGCAGCACGATGAGTGGGGAAATTGGCAAGTAAATTATTAAGACCAAGTTCCACCATGACTAACGCTGAGGCTTCAAGTGGTTCAATAAAGCCTGCAGACATACCAATAGCTAAACAGTTTTTATACCAAAAACGGCGTCTATAGCCGGGGTTAAAACTGATTTCACGAAATGTCAATTCACTTTGTTCTGTGCCAGGCTGGGTTTTTGCAATGTATTGGCTAAGTGCATGTTTCGCATCTTCGCTACTGGCAAAGCGGCTTGAGTACACCATACCAAGACCACGGCGGCTTTGTAGGCCAATATCCCAAATCCAACCCGCATCTTGAGCAGTGGCTTTGGTATAAGAAAGAATCTCTTGTTGCGGGTTTAAATAAGGTACCTGAACGGCAACTGCTCGGTCGTTAAATAGCACATCTTGTTGCTCGATTAGTTCGATACCGTAATGCTGATGTAACAGCTTTGCGTGGGTGCCAGAGCAATCAATAAATATATCACCCGTGATAGCGCCATGATCGTGTGTTTGTAATGAACTAATATAGCCATCCTCATCACTATTGATGCTTTCAACATGGCTGACGATATGCTCAACTTTTAGTTTTGTAGTGCAGTGCTGTTGCAGCAGCATGGCAAACTTACCAGCATCTAAATGATAGCCATAGTTTGCTTCACCTTGATAGGCGCTATGTAAGTGGTTTTTCGGCGCTTTATGGTGATCGCACAAGTAGGTTTGGCTTGCCACTGCGTGACTAAAACTCACGGCATCTTTGTTGGCAAACCAGTAAGGTGCAATATTTAATTGCTGATAAGCCACCGGTAAGCTGAATGGGTGATAATAATGTGCGTCGCCTTCATCGTCGCACCAGCTATCAAAGCGTGAACCCTGTTTAAAAGACGCATCACAGCGTTGAATAAATTCACTTTCGCTAATGCCGATGGTTTTTAAGGTTTGTCGCATGGTTGGCCAAGTACCTTCACCAACACCTATAGTGGCAATATCTGGCGATTCAATTAGTGTAATGTGTGCGTTGTGAGTTAAGTGGGGTTGGGCAGCAATTAAGCCTGCAGATAACCAACCCGCAGTACCCCCACCTAAAATGACGACTTTTTTTACTTCATTCTGTTGCATGTTCAAGGCTACCTAAAATGCTATATAGACAAACTAGCATAATTGCGAAAAAAAAAGCCGCTGTTGAGCGGCTTTTTTGACAACAAAATGCTAGAACGAGTAGCGGAAGCCGATGTTATAGCGCGCACCGTATTGGTTTGCACGTAACAGCTGCTCTGAGTAACGAACGTAGGTACGTTGCGTTTCGTCTGTAAGATTTAGACCTTCAACAAACACAGTTAGTTTTTCATTAACTGCGTAGTTCACATTGATATCCCACTGGCCGTAAGACTCAGTAAAGATAGGTGAAGCATGTTGGTCAAAGCCTGTTAAGAACTCATCACGCCAGTTATAAGAAATACGTGCTGATAAACCGTCTAAATCATAAATTGCTGAGAAGTTAGCTGAATCACTTAAACCAGGTAAAGCAAATTGATAGCCGATTGCATCTCGGTCAGCTTCAACATCACCAAATACGAAAGTCGCGTTGGCTGCAATACCAAAACCTGAATCACCAAACATATGTTGAGCTGCCAGTTCCCAGCCCCATAGATTTGCTGTTTCAACGTTGTTATCACGCGAAATGAAGAAGCTTGCGAGTGGATCTGTATCGTTACCAACGATAGGCGTGCCTTCTTCTGTACCTTGGTTTTCGTTGATCTTATCGTGAATTGCTTGGTCAGATGGTTGCTCACCTGCAGCTGCTAAATCTTCACGAGCTTGCTCTGCACGATCACCAATGAATGGGTCAGTAATGCCGTCGATCGTTTCTTCAGTTGTAATATTAACTAAGAAGTTATCAACTTGCTTACGGTAGTAACCTGCTGATACATAGCTGCCTTCACCGTAGTAGTACTCAAGTGATAGGTCGATATTGTCAGCGGTATAAGGTTTTAAGTTTGGGTTACCTACAGCAACTTTTCGTTGACCAACTTTAGGGTTACCTAAAAATGACGTTGTTGAACGAAGCGCGCCAACTGGAGGGCGAGCAAGGCATCGGCTGTAAGAGAAACGAGCGATGACGTCTTCAACTACCTCGATGTTCATATCGATGCTAGGTAAAAACTCTTTGCTGCTACCTTCACCATTTGAGAAAGAGCGCTCATCAGCGTAAATGTATGACCACTCGTTACCGTTAACCCATTCCATTGCAACAGCAGGGCGCTCTAAGCTGTTTGCTGTAACATCCGTTGATTCGTAACGTAAACCCGCAGTGATGTTCACTGGCATACCGTTGAACTCTGTTTCGAAGTTAGCTTGTGCGTATACGGCTGTTGTTTCTTCGCTGACACGGTGATCGTCATCGATTGGACCTGATTGCACCATACCATTTACATCAGCAGGCCAGCTACATGCACCAATGCCGCCATCTGGGTGATCACAGTCAATGCTTTCTGCAATCGCAACGATGTCATCAAAATCAGCATCATAATAGTAATTTAATAGCTTATCGCTACCACCGCCAGAGAAACCGTCAAGTAAACCTGAGCTATCTACTCGAGTGAACATGCTGTCATCGTACCAATCAGCAGAGTTTAACCACCAACCAGCAGCTAGCTGACCTGAATAAGCAGTCGTGGTGCGGAAGTCGATTTTAGTGTGTGACATACCAAAGTTAATGCTCGAAAGAGCACCGCTGTCCTCATTATACCAAGTACCTTTTAGTTGATATTGGTCAAGGTCATTCGTGTTAGTGTCTTTGTTTACACCGGCAAAAAGCGTCCCCATGTCGCTAGGTAAAATTTCTGCTTGGCCATTAGTTAAGGTCATATCGATTAGCGGAATTTCGCCTTTGCTGAAGTCAGCCATTTTTTCGTCGATATTGACGGTTGGGTTTTCACACCATGAACATGAGGTGTTACCGATGATCATAAATGCATCATGGCCAATACCAACACCGGCACTTTCTGCCGATGAGTTGTGTGCATCAAACTCAATGTTTAAGTTGTCTGTTACTTGCCAATCAATGTTTAAACCAAGCGATTTATTTTCGTTGGTTGTCGCGCCACGATTTAAGTTTGTAGAGTAGTCACCACCAATCTCAGTTACTTGAGTGTAAGTACCGTTTTCATTGATAGTTGCAGCACTTACGTTACCGCCATTATTGAACCAAACACCAAAGCTACGACCATCTTTTTCAAACTCAAGCTTTGAATACGTGTAATCGACTGTCGCTGTAATACGGTCATTAGGTGCATATTGCAGCACAAGTTGGCCATTGGTACGTTTACGTGAATTGTCAGAAAACGCGTAACCAGCATTCTGCGGATACCAAGTAGCACCATCAGCGCGTTGGTTGTTATCTGTGACAGCTAAATCAGGAGATGATGAAATATCAACATTTGGGATCCAGTTATCAACCGCCATTGATTGTTCACGGTTATCACGCTCTTGCACTGAACCTGAAATTAAGATACCAAATTTGTCATCGTTGAATGTGTTGCTGTAAATACCTGAAAGTTCAGGTGTTACATCGCTACCTGTTTCGTTTGATGTATCGTGAACGGCTTTTGCGCCAATCGATGCGTGTAGGCCAGGATTAGAGAGAGGTTTTGCAGTGGTGATATTAACGGTTGCACCAATACCACCGCTAGGGATATCAGAGCGAGCTGTTTTGTATACTTCAACACCACTCACACTTTCAGTTGCGATATCACCAAAATCAAATGAACGACCACCGGTTGTTGGCATTTGACGATTGTTAAGCGTTACTAAGTTAAATTCAGGACCAAAACCACGAACTGTAATTTTGCTACCTTCACCGTTACTTCGGTCAATAGACACACCGGTAATACGTTGTAAAGATTCAGCTAAGTTGGTATCTGGGAATTTACCAATATCTTCTGAAGTAATTGCATCAACAACACCTGCAGATTGACGTTTGATATCCATTGATTTTACAAGACTTCCGCGAATACCGGATACTTGTATTACTTCAATATCACTCGCTTTGTCGGGCTGTTCTTCGGCGACAGCTGAGTGAGGAACTAGCGCGCTTAGACCCATTGCCATAGACAGGCTAATAGCAAGCTGCTTTTTCTTGAAAAGTGTGTGGTTCATGCAAATCTCCAGATTTGGTTTTAAATAATGTTGTCGTCTATTTTTTTGTAAGCGCTTACATTTTTTTCCAAAAAAAATCGCCGAACCCGATTTTATAAATGTAACCGCTTACATTACGTTATTGGAAAGTAAAACAATCGTCAATATAAATAACGAGTTAAGATCAGGGTAAATTTCTATGCTTATGTTATTATTAGAAATATTTTATAATTAAGTTTCTGTTTTTAGGTACAAATCCTGCGGGTTTAAGCTGGAATGAGAAAAATATAGTCTTTTACATTTGTTAAATTGAGGAGGTTGCGTGCAATCAGTAAAATGGAATGGTGATGTATTCACCTCAAGTAAAATTATTTGTGTTGGTCGTAATTTTGCAGCGCATATTGCAGAGCTTAACAATGAAACACCCGCTAGTATGGTGTTGTTTGCAAAACCAAATAGCGCAATCACAGAGTCTCTTAAAAGTGAGCATTTAGGTGAAGCTTTACATTACGAAACTGAGCTCTGCTTTTTAGTTAAAAACAAACAACTGGCTGCGGTTGGGCTAGGGCTTGATTTAACCAAACGAGACCTACAAAGCACGCTTAAAGAAAAAGGCCTGCCTTGGGAACGCGCAAAAGCATTTAATGGTTCTGCACTTTTTACTGAATTTGTCACGGTTAATGACAGTTACCATTATCAATTTAGTTTGAAGATTGATGGTAAAGAGACCCAATTTGGCGATACAAAGTTAATGCTGCATAACGCTGAGCAAATCTTAGCTGAGATCAGTGAATTTATGGACCTAGAAGATGGCGATATCATTATGACTGGCACGCCTGAAGGAGTAGGGAAGGTTGTCGCTAATTCAACCTTTGCTGTAACTCTTATGGATGATCAACAGGCGTTGCTATCTCATCAGTGGCAGGCTCTTTAAGCGGGTCTAAAATGTAGCGCTGGTAATAAGTTGAAAACTCAGGAAAGCTTTGTTCGAGCCAAGTTCGTTGGCTTTGCTGGTATCTCTCACTTGGCAGTACCTTGCTCTTCAGCGCCTCATTAATTTCTGCTAGCACTTTTTCGGCATAATTATTAGGCGCATTCGTTGAGCAACCAATGGCACCAAAAACCACATTCTGAGCCGGATTAACAATGGTGAGCTTTTGAATATTCTGTTGGTTTTGTTGATTGTAATAATCAGCAACGTAGGGATAATCAATAGTGTAATCAATGTAGCCATGCTCTAACTGCGAGAGCAAAGCAAAATTTGGACTACTGCCATTACCACTTAATGCTGCACTTTCGTAAAGCTTGGTATTTTTCGCAATCTTATCTAATTGACTGCCAAATTTACGTGCAGCGTTTTGACCATAAATAAAATTAGCATCAGTAAACAAAGAGATAAGTGATACTGGGTTACCGTGTTTTTGCTTAATTTTCAGTGCTTTCTCTTCGGTACTTAATACGCTAAAGGGTGGGTACACTGTGGTTGGGATTGAGTAAGTAGCGCGGGTGGTTTTTTTATCACGATGGATCATGCAGGCATAGCACGCCATTTTCCCGTCAGCGAGATATTTACTGCCACGTTTTTGCGGCAACATCACTTTGCTGTGGTTAATTTCGGGTAAGGCTTCAATCAGCATATCAGTAATTTCATTGCATAACCCACCATGGGGATAAGCGTTACTTTTCTCGATAAAGAAGGGCTTACCATCATTTTCAAGCCAGGTAATTGAGAGCTGCTCAGAGGCATCAGTTTTCGGGGCAAAGAACGCCCCCGCAACCACGCATAATTCTTGTTTTATGTATTTACTCATCAACAACCTTGCAAGTTAAGTGCTAAGAGTAACTATACACTATAGTATTAGGAAGCGTGTAGTTTGAATAGATAAATGATGAATAAGTATTGATTTTCGTTTAATCCAATTGCTTCGCATTGAAGAGCAAGTTCAAGCATTTACCTATTCATTTTCTAGTGTTTTTTTGTATTCTTTAAAGCCAACCCCTGTCCAACGTTTGAATGCTTTGGCAAAAGCACTTTCATCTACATAGCCAAAGTACAAAGCAAGGTGTGCTTGATTCGCTCTACCTTGGCGTATCAACTTCTTGGCCAGTTCACAGCGAACTTCATCACTTAACTTTTTAAATGAGTAGCCTTTTTCAGCAAGCTTGCGATTTAAGTGCCTTTCACTCACAGCCAATAAATTACTTATTTGTTCACGTTTTAAATTGGGTTGCTTAAGTAAAATTGCACTGACTTTATCAACATAACTCTGTGGTTGCAGTTGCTTTAGTTGTTGCTCTGCCAGTGATTGCATTTGTTGTTGCACAGCTTGATTAACGTTACGTTGTTGCAATTGCCAATCATCATCATGATAAATTAAGTAATTTTCGTTGGTGTTAAAAAGCAATTCGGCGTCTCCAAAAATGGCGCGATAGCTTGCTATATTCCCTTGCTGAGAATGCGTAAATGCAACCACCTTGGGCTTTATTGGTGCACCAGAGATCCATTTCGCGCCACAGGCAACACAGGCAAGAACTGCCTCTATCCTTATTGCTGTAGGAGTGCTAAAAAAGGCATCAAAAGTGACTTTCCAGCCATTTTTTGAATGTGATTTACTAAACTTACCACCTTCACCTATTAAGGCTGAATAGGCAATTAAGCTGTCGACAGCATCACCTAGAGTCGGACAACTAAATAGTAAGTAGCCGAGCATATCGTAACTATCGGGCTTTAAACTTAAGGCTATTTTAAGACCAAGTTCATTGTCATTTAAATCTGTCAAAGCTTGCCAAAGCGCATCTTGTAGCGCCATCGGCAGTCTTCCTTCACTTGGGAATTTTTGAATTTGCTGGCATAAATTAGCATCTAATTGTACATCTAACGCGGGAAGAATATGCAAAATAGCCTTGCTAAAGCCAGGTGTTACGCTGTTTGTAGTCATGTGTGTTCTTCTTATTGTTGTGTGATTTTTATAGCACAACTAAGAAATGATGTCTCGTTTTAACTGGTTTTTGTCCTGTCATCGCTATTACAAGTTTTTAAAAAATAGTTAATCTGGTTGTCACACTTTGATTTATCTATGTAGGAATGAGTATGCATCCATACGTTGTAATTGGCGCAGGCCCAATGGGTCTTTGTACTGTTCGTCGACTAGCTGAGACTGGCATTGATGTGATTGGTCTTGAAGCACACAGTGATGTAGGTGGTTTATGGGATATTAATAGTCCAACCAGCACCATGTATGAATCAGCTCATTTAATTTCATCAAAGAGAATGACCGAGTTTGCTGATTTTCCAATGGCAGAACACGTCGCAACATATCCAAAACATGATCAAATGCGTGAGTATTTTCAAGCCTACGCTAAACATTTTGACCTCTATAAGCATTACCGCTTTGGAGCATGGGTTTCTCATTGCGAGCCAGAAGGTGAGTTTTGGCGAGTTAGCTATGTGCAAAATGGCCTGCAAAAAGAAATTTTAGCGAGCGGTTTATTGCTCGCTAATGGTACTTTGCATCACCCTAATCGGGGACAGTTCAAGGGCTCTTTTGCAGGAGAGCAAATTCATTCAAGTGAATATCGAAGTGCAGGCTTATTTTCAGGTAAACGTGTTCTGATAATTGGTTGTGGCAACTCTGCGTGTGATATCGCAGTCGATGCGGTTCATCGTGCAAAATCTGTAGATATGGTGGTACGCAGAGGTTATTACTTTTTACCGAAATTTGTCGCAGGCAGGCCTACAGATACACTTGGTGGTAAAGTGCGATTACCGAATAAATTGAAACAAATAGTCGATGGTACATTAGTTAGGCTTATTTCAGGCAAACCAAGTTCATATGGCTTACCTGATCCAGACTATAAAATGTATGAATCGCACCCTGTGGTTAATTCATTGTTTTTACATCACATTGGTCATGGTGATATCAAAGTTAGACCATCAATTGCTGAGTTAACCGAGCAGGGAGCCGCGTTTACTGATGGCAATAAAGCTGACTATGATTTGATTTTAGAAGCAACGGGTTACAAGTTGCATTACCCGTTTTTAGACCAAGCTCACCTTAACTGGCAGGGGGATGCTCCTCGCTTGTATTTAAATGTGTTTAATCCATTACATCAAAACTTGTATGTGATGGGTATGGTTGAAGCAACTGGATTAGGTTGGCAAGGCCGTGATGATCAGGCAAAGCTAGTTGCTAAAGTGATCCGAATGCAACTAGATAACCCTACTAAAGCGGCTAAGTTTGCTGAAAAAGTGAAGCGTAAAGCAGCTGTCAGAATTGACGGTGGTATGAATTATTTAGAGCTTGAACGCATGGCGTATTATGTTCATAAAGCTGACTACCTAGCGGCGATTAATGATGAAATGCGCCAATTAAAAATGGGATAAATGATGTCTCAAGCAAGCTTAATCACTTTAAACTTAATTTTGGCCATGATGATGTTTGGTATTGCGCTTAGTCTCAAACTTGCAGACTTTAAGCGTGTACTTAAGGCACCTAGAGGACCTATTACAGGGTTATTAGCTCAGTTTATTTTACTGCCGCTGATAACGTGGTTACTTACTTTAATGGTTCCTATGCCTGCTGAAGTTGCATTGGGACTTATTCTTGTTAGTAGTTGTCCTGGAGGTAGTTTTTCTAACATTGTTACTTTCCTAGCAAAAGGCAATACCGCGATGTCGGTAAGTATGACAGGAGTAGCAAGTCTTGCTGCAACTGTAATGACACCGTTTAATTTTATGCTTTATAGCAGTTTGAACTCAGATACGGCTGTGTTGCTGACCCAAATTAATGTCCCTGCAAGTAATATTCTTGTGATTGTTGCTCTAGTGCTGGCGTTACCACTAAGTTTGGGACTACTTGCAGCTAAATTGTGGCCTGTATTCGCAGCTCGTAGTGAACCCTTTTTTAGATTTATTTCTCTGCTTACCTTGTTCTTATTTGTATTAATTGCACTTACCAGTAATTGGTCCGCATTTATTGCTGGTGCCAGTATTTTTCTGCTGGCGGTGATTGTTCATAACGCGATTGCACTATTGGTTGGTTTTTCGAGTGCCAGAATTATGAAACTGAATAAAGCGGATACGCGTGCTATTACGCTTGAGGTAGGGCTGCAAAACTCTGGTTTAGGCTTGGGTATTATTTTTACTTTTTTCGATAATTTAACAGGCATGGCCATTATTGCAGCAGCATGGGGATGTTGGCATCTAATTTCAGGTATGGGGCTATGTTTTTACTGGCAACACCATGATCGTAAACACGGTATAAAGATCGCAAGTAATAAAGAGGTTCAATGTGGCTCATAAGATCATGATAACAGGTAGCCAAGGCTATATCGGCAAACGGTTAGTCGAGTCGCTATCAACACAGCATAAGCTGGTAGGTATTGATATTGTTGATCTCCCTCAAACTGGTTGTCATTACTATCAACTTGATGTGCGTGATACGCGACTCGCAGAAATTATGCTTGAACACAATGTTACACATGTTGTGCACTTAGCGAGTATTTTACAACCGTCTAAAGATGCCGTTCGAGACTTTGATATCGACGTCAATGGCACTCGAAATGTGCTTGAAGCATGTGTTAAAGCAAATGTGCAGCATATTACGGTAACGAGTTCTGGGGCTGCCTATGGTTATCACGCTGATAACCCTAGCTGGTTAACCGAACAACATCCGTTAAGAGGTAATGTTGAATTTGCTTATAGCCATCATAAACGCTTAATCGAAGAGCTATTAAAAAACTATCGATATACGCATCCGCAGCTAAAACAGTTAGTACTTCGCCCGGGGACTGTGCTTGGTAAAACTACTAATAATCAGATTACTGATTTATTTAATAAGCCAAGAATAATTGCCATTAAAGGCAGTGACTCTCCTTTTGTGTTTATCTGGGATGAAGATGTCTTAGCGATAATTTTACAGGGGGTTACAGAAAATCGTGAAGGCAGTTTTAATTTAGCTGGTGATGGAGCTATGGGCATAAAAGAAATTGCTAAAGCCCTAAACAAACCTGTCATTGAGCTTCCTGCTTGGCTTTTAAAACTCAGCTTACGGGTCGCGAAGCTATTCGGAATGACCCAGTATGGCCCTGAACAACTTAATTTTTTACGTTACCGCCCAGTACTTTGCAATCAAGCACTGAAACAGCAATTTGCCTACCAGCCACAAAAATCGAGTAAAGAAGTATTTGCTTTTTATCTCACTAATAATATTAAGAGGCATCCATATGATTAATCCATCGTTACCCGTTGCTGTGATTACTGGTGCGGCTTCTGGGTTGGGTTTAGATTTAGCAAAACAGTTAGCAACTCAATATCAATTAGTATTGATTGACCTAGACCTTAAGCTGTTGCAAGAGCAATGCGGACAAATAATTAATGCGCAATTATATGGCTGTGATTTAGCGAACAAGGACGAGCTTGATGAGTTAATAACGCAGATCAAAGCTAAGCATTGCTCAATAGCGTTACTGATTAATAATGCAGGGATTACGCATCGTTCTTTGGCTCGCATTACTCGTCCAGAGGTAATAGAAAAAGTAATGGCTGTTGATTACTTTGCGCCTGTACGTCTTGTGTCAGGCTTAATCGAACCATTACAGCAAGCACATGGCAAAATCGTAAATATCAGTTCTATGGCTGGATGGATGCCTGTTATGGCCAGAGCAGGCTATTGCGCAGCTAAATCTGCGTTACACCAATATTTCGAAACATTTCGCGCTGAAATGCGCCCAACGGGCGTGTCGGTGTTGATGGTATATCCTAGTTTTTTAGATACTCCGATTGATAAAAATGCATTAAATGGCGATGGCGGAAAAACCAACCATGCCCGCTCAATGGTTGGTAAAATGCGTACGAGTGACTGGATGGCAAAGCAAATTTGTAAGGCTATTCGACTTGATAAGCAACGGCTTTTCCCTGATAGATTTACATATTTTTCGGCGTTGTTATACCGCTTAATTCCACGTTTATACATGCATTTTATGGCACGTAAATTTGCCAGTGAGTGGGAGGTTGCGTAATGGTTTTAATAGGCTTAGGGGCGGCTATTATTTTTGCCTTTGCAGTGGAAGCTATGACTGGCTTTGGTAGCATCGTTATTGCCTTAACAATTGCAGCATTATTTATGGATATTCAGCAAGCAATGCTGTTACTCGTGCCACTTAATTTACTAATGACTTCAGTGATGGTGTTTAAGCTGCGTGCGTATATTCAGTTGAATTTGTTAGCAAAGCAGATTTTACCTCCAATGCTGCTTGGCACAATGATTGGTGCTTTACTAACGCCTTATTTTCCAGCGCAATTAACAAAAGTATTATTTGCTTTATTAATCATTTGGTTTGCGGGACGTGCCATTTGGCAAGCGTCAGCTATGCCTTTGAGTAAGCCTGTACAGCTTTCCGTGATAGGTGGTGCAGGTATTACGCATGGTTTATTTGCATCAGGAGGGCCTCTTCTTGTATATGCAATGGCTCGCAGTGGTTTAGACAAAACTTCATTTCGCGCCACGCTTCTAACTATTTGGCTTATTTTAAATAGCTGTTTAACTCTTTTGTTTCTCATCTCAGGACAATTAGCAGGGCAGTTGGGCCACTTTCTAATGCTCGCCCCATGTGTTCTGTTTGGGGCGCTTATTGGTAACTACTTTCACCATACAATTAATCAAACACAATTTTTACGCTTAGTCTTTATCACTTTATTACTGCTTGGAGTGTTGCTGTGCTTAACCGCACTGTGGCAGTGGTAGTAGGTGGCTATGTAAATTGCTGAATATCAGCACTCTCTGAGGAATTTGAATGCACACAAAAACAAAAATTAATGCCATTACCTTAGGAATAATCTTAGCAACAGGTAGCATGGCTGAAGTAAAAGCAGCAGATGACAAAGAACTTGAAGTAATCTTAGTTTCGGCCCAAAAACGTGTTGAAAGTGTCAAGGATGTGCCTTTATCGATCACTGCCATATCGGGTAAAGAGCTACAAAGTAAAAACATTAACGATAGTGAGGAGCTGTCATCACGTATAGCAAACTTTAATATCAGTCAGTCAGGGCAGGGCTACAATATCACTATGCGCGGTTTAGGCTCTGGCCCAAACCAAGGTTTTGAGCAAACCGTGGGTACTTATGTTGATGGCGTTTATCGTGGTCGTGCTTATCAAATGCGCAGCGCTTTTGTTGATCTCGAACGCTTTGAAGTATTGAGAGGACCACAATCAACGTTATTTGGTAAAAATACCACCGCAGGAGCTCTGAATATAACGAGCGCAGCACCCACTGAGGAGCTATCAGGTTATGCAAATCTTAGCTATGAGTTGAATAATGGCAGTACTTTTGATGGTGCTATTAGTGGAGGCGTAACTGAACATTTTCAGGCTAGAGCAGCGGTAAAAGTAATTGACCAAGATGGTTATTTTTACAATACACTGCAAAAGCGTGATGAAGTTGGGCGCGATGGGGTTTTTAGTCGTTTAACTTTGACTTGGCAGCCTTTAGAGAGCTTGGATGTCTCTTTGAAGTATCAACATGACGAAGAAGATAATATTGGTATCACACCAAGCCAGCCAGTTGCAGAGCCTGTTTTATATAATGCGCCATTACCTGCCGTATTTGGGGATGTAAGTAGTTATGTAATCGGCGATAAGCTTAACAAAGGTTTGTCCACTTTAGGTGAAAATGAGCAAGGAGAGTTTAAGGCTGATTATTGGACTTTAAATGTTGAGTGGGATTTAGGCCAACACGTACTTAGTTCGGTAACAGGGTGGCAAGATTATACTATGTTGCAAAGTAACGATGGTGATCATGGCCCTGCACCTCTAACCTATCGCCAAGCGAGTGATGAAAGTTTTCAGCAGTTCAGTCAAGAGCTGCGTATTAGTTTGTATAATGATGGGCCGTTTAATTATATTGCGGGTCTATACTTTCAAACCACAGAACTCGACTTTTCTGAACTGTATCGAATTTATCCACTTAATGCGATAGGTCCACGTGATTATCAATCTGACAGCGATACACAAGCAGTATTTGCAAAGTTTGATTATCAATTTGCACCTAATTGGCAGGCATCATTAGGTTTACGATACTCGCAAGAAGATAAATCAGCATCAAGACGTTTAAGTATGATCGAGCTAAGCTCAGGTACACCTATCAATGATATGGCACAGGTGAATGTCCCAGCAACTTTGCAAGCAATGGGGTTACCTGCAGTTTTACCTACATCAATGTATTTAGGAGTTTTAAGCTCTCAACTAGGGCTTGAGCAACATCAAGTAAATGGTGAACGTGATGAAAATGAATTCAACCCATCGCTTTATATCTCCCGTAAGTTTGATGATGCAATGGCCTATGTATCAATGTCGACAGGGTCTAAAGCTGGTGGCTATGACGCGAGAGCTAATTTAGCATCAAATTGGCAATTTGAACCAGAAAAAGTAATAGCCTATGAAATGGGCGCTAAATTTACCTTGGATGACGGTGCTGCTGATTTGAATATCGCAGTATTTAGTATGCAGTTTGAAGATTTACAAACATCAACATTTGATGGTGTTGCAGGTTTTTATGTTGAAAATGGCGCTGAATCATCAAGCCAAGGCGTTGAACTCGATGGTCGTTGGTTAATTGCCGACAACTGGCAGTTGTCAGGCAATATTGCGTATCTTGATTTTAGCTGGGATGAGTTTACAGGTGCCAAATGTTTTAACAGTGCGATGTATCAACCATCAAACCTTGAAAGCTCAGGTAAAACCTGTGACTTAAGTGGTAAAACAGGGGCGTATGCGCCTAAATGGTCGGGCAGTATTAACCTTGATTATATTAAAGAGTTTGGTTCAGCGATGGAGTTTACTTTTAATCTTGAGAGTGAATTTAAATCGCGTTATTTCACTAATTACGATCTAAATCCATATACAGCGCAAAGTGGCTACGGCAAAGTCAATATGCGTTTCGGTTTAATGGATTTAGAGTCTGGATGGTCTGTTGCATTGTTAGGTAAAAATTTAACTGACAAGATGACTAGTAGCTACAGTACAGATATGTCGTTCGCACCGTCAGGAATGTATGCAACATGGGTTGAGCCAGGTAGAAGTATAACTTTGCAAGCAGGGTATCGATTTTAACTAAGTTCATTGTGTGGTTAAAGCCCTGCATAATTAACTGCAGGGCTTTTTACTTAGAAAGGCATTGGATAGTTTTTGAATACCTGTGCCACTTTTTCAAGGGCTTCATCTGTTAAGTCAATTGAAAAAGCATCGATATTTTCTTTTAACTGCGCCATAGATGTTGCGCCTATGATTGTTGAGCTAACGCCATCTACTTGATTACACCAAGCAAGTGCGAGTTGCGAAGGTGTTAAATTAAAGGCGTTAGCAATTTCAACATAGTCAGCAATCGCAGCTTGTGATTGTGGTGTGTCTCTGAATAGGCCATTACGTTGCACTAGTGTCCAACGGCTTCCTTCAGGACGTGCGCCATTTAAGTATTTACCACTTAGCATGCCGCCACCAAGGGGGGACCAAGGCAGATAAGCGATATCTTCGTGAATACATTGTTCTATTAAATATGGCCAATCTTTAGCGTGCAATAAACTAAATTCGTTTTGAATCGATACCATACGCGGTAGATTGTGTTGCTCACTTAAACGCAGGTATTGACTAATGCCCCAAGGGGTATCGTCCGATAAACCACAATGTTTAATCTTACCTGCCTTTACACAGTCATTCAGACCTTCGAGAATATCTAACATGCCAGCGATATTTTGCTCAGTGTTTGCCTCTGAAAAACGAACGATGCCAGGCCATTGTTTAGCAAAGTGTGGTGATGTACGGTTTGGCCAATGTAATTGGTATAAGTCTATAACATCAGTTTGGAGACGTTTAAGTGAAGCATCGACGGCTTCAACCACCGCCTGACGGGTAATGTCGCCTGCATTGCGTACCCAAGGTAAGCCGTTACCTGCAATTTTAGTTGCAATGACAAGGTCATCACGTTTGTCTTTATTACGCGCTAACCAATTACCGATGATCTCTTCTGTTTTACCGTAGGTGTCTGGAGAAGGTGGTACGGCATACATTTCTGCGGTATCAATAAAGTTAACGCCTTTATCTAATGCATAGGCGATTTGTTCATCGGCATCGGCTTGGTTGTTTTGCATACCCCATGTCATGCTACCTAAGCAGACACGAGATACATCAATACCACTTCGACCAAGTGGGCTATATAGCATAATAGATCCTTGTTAATCGCTAGAATGGGCTTTAAGTGCAGTTAATAACTCATCATTTAACTGGGCTTTTTTACCCGTTTTAAAATTAAACATAACCACTTGTGATGAGCCAATTGTTGTTACTGTGTCTTGGCTCTCACTAAATACAGTGTAATGCATCATAAAACGATCTTGTTCAATATCACTAATCTTAACACCAACATGCACTGTATCAGGAAATGTCACCGGACGTTTATAGCGAGCATTGTTTTCGCTGATCACCGGGCCGACACCTGTTACTTGTAAATCTTTAAGAAAGCCTAGTTGAGTAAAAAAATCGATACGGGCAGTTTCAAAGTAACGAAAATACACCACATTATTGACGTGTTGCAGGGCATCCATTTCACCCCATGCAACATTAATTTTTGTTCTGATAGGATGTTGTTCTATAAACGATTGCATAGTAAATCTTAGTTGATTGTGAGAAAACTTAGGTTAGCAATATGCTGCTTTTAGCTCAAGGAAATTAGAAAAGTCAGTAAATTGTGCTAGATTTATAAGTTCACGCTTACGTAAAGTGTGAGCAAAATGAACACACATTAAAGGACCTTAATTATGCAGCAACTAACCTTGAGGGTGATAAAGTGGATCGCACTTTTCATCTTACTTGCTCTAGCTTTGCTCTGTTATAGCATGGGCACAATGTCAGGATTTATCGCTTTAATTGTCGTGGGCTTGTTATTAGAAGCCGCGTTTTGGTTATTTGGTTCACGGCTTATCAGCCGTAAAAAGCCAAACCAACAAACAAGCCAAACCTCTTAGCTTGCACTCTCAGGAAGTTTAAATATAATAACTGTATATATAAACAGTTGTTATGTTCCTGATGAAAAAATTCATTCATATCGATATGGACTGCTTTTAAACTCGAGGGTGTTATCTTTCGGGTTTATTTGTAAGTAAACCTGTTTCTGCTAACTTTAGATAAAGAGTTATCTAAGTAAGTTAATTGATGCACAGATATAGTGATAAAAAAATAAATAAACACTACATTTATCTAGATAGTGATAGTGTTCCTATACTCCTTCCTTGCTTATTTGCTCGCTATACAGAAGTTGTAGGTAAAAAAATAGAGTTGATAAAGAGGAAAAATAGGAACTCAGATCTAATCGAAAATGTGTTTGAAGAAGTGTTTATTGGTGCAGATGCAAGTTATAAAATTTGTAATCATCTTGGGCGGTTTTTAGAGTGGGTTAATAAGTTCGAGGGTGAAGGAAATATTACTCTTAGTATACATACAGCTTTGCCCCAAGAATTAATAAATGATTATATTAATGAGTACCTTATAACGGAATGCCAGAGTAGCGAAGCTGTTGTAAATCAGGCCGTAAACTCTCTAAAAGCTTATTACAATTGGCTACAGTATTTTTTTGACAATAAATATAAAAATATAGGCATCAAATCTTCCCATATCCCCATCGCGAGAAGTAACTCTAAACCTAGTTTAAGTGTGAAGTATTTGTTACCTCAAACAAGGGAGCTGATTTATCAAAGTACTAACTCTTTACTTGAAGAAATCATTTTGAGAAATGGAGGTGAGTTAGGGTGTCGTTCTAAAGAGAATCAAGGGCTTCTACTTAAAGACTTTAATGAAAGCACTCAGAAATATAAGGGATTACTTTCTCTTTTCAAGGAGCTGAAGAAGCAGCCGCACAAAGAAGAGTTCAAATATTACCTCTCATCACTCTATACAAAATATAGCCGCTCTAGGTTCCTGTATATACCTAGATACTTATTAGAAAAAATGGAACAGTATTTTCGTTTAGAACGGCCTCTTACAGACTCAAACCATTTATTCGTTTCAAATTCTACTAACCTGACTCGTGGTAGATGTATTTCAACAAAGTTTGGTACCGATACTTTTGCTAAGACTCGCAATAAAGTGATTAATGAAATACAAAATAATCCAGACATTTATAGATCTTATCAGAATATTGAGTTCACGAATGTTTATCACCATCTTCGGCACTCCTTTGGAACTGATATATTTTATAACTTGTGTGAGGGAGCTAATAAACATTATGAATCAATTACTACAACATCGGCTATTTATTTAACCACTGCGAACCGGCTGGGGCATAAAGTTGATGGTCAATTTTCTAATTCAGTAACAAAATCATATATTCATAGCTGCGGTCTAAAAGAGCTGCTTTTAAAGGAGTGTAGCTTTGGATGATATGAAAAAAGTACCGTATCATAATTCTAGCTATTATGAATCAATAGTGAGAAGTGATTTTAACTCACATGAACCTACATGCTTCAGATATCCGCTCTCAGCTACTTCGATTGTTGTACCTGCGTTAAAAGCCTCTCCAAAGAGAGTAATTTCTTTTGATATTAAAGGTGAGGAATATAAGCGATTAATTTTTAAAGCGATTATCGCTTCATATAATTATTCATTTTTAGATGAGTTTGCCCCACTTTCAGCAAAGTATCGCTTTACAGGTTCAGCTCACCTTTTTGTAGAGTGGTTAAACAACACAAAAATAAAAAATCCTTATACTGTTCTAAAGGAATACGAGTCTTATCGTTTTGATACCTTGAATAATCATGGAGGCCAAAGCGCACTTCGAAAGCTAAGAACAGTTTTATTTTATGCTTTAGAAAGATCAAGTGAATTGAGCTCATCTGTCGAGCCAGAGCAATTACAATATCTTTTCGAAATTTATAAAACTAAAGTAAGTCCGAATTTTAATAAGAAGCAAATTTCATTAGCTGGTTATTTTGGTGAGTTAGACTGGCTAAGAAGTGATGATATTGGAATTGGTAACCAATTATATCAGGTTCTTGCATCGCCAAAAATAAGCATTCGTTCACTAAGAGCGACAGCGTCGTCAATAATAATAGAGCTTTATGAATGTAAGCTAGCTCTAAAAAGGTTTTTAGAACTATCTGATTTCTCTTTGTACGATTTCGAAATGATAGGCCCAAATAAGAATGTTAAATACTATAAAAAATCTTTTACGGGGCGGGCGATATTTTGCTTACTATATAAATATCACTATCTGAAAGAAAAAGAACCTAAACTCCGAAATGCCTTAATGCTTGTTTTATTGGCTAATACAAGTAATAAAAAAAGTTTTGTAAAAATCCTACCTGCTTTAGACAGTGAAATAGAACTAAATCGACTTTTTATTTCAACTAAAGGAGCAACTAAAGGTCAGTTAAGTAACTCCTTTCTTTCTGAGAGCTTCTCTATGGCTGGAGCAAGTAGTCCATTATTTGGGTTTAATGAATTAAAACTACTTTGTTCTGGTACCCAGAACTTACCAATTTCAGAAATTGAAAACTTATTGTTTTCATGGTTGATGGCAAGCTTAGCTGTCCAACCATCAGATATTGGGAAGTTAAGTAAAAACTCTTTCCGTTACCTTAAAATTGGAGGCCGAGTAACCCACATTGAGTGTGAGTATTTTAAAGGAAGAGCAAATTCTATACATACAACACATTCTATATCTACAAAATTGGTAACAGGAAAGGCTATATATTGTTATATAAGTCAATGCGGTGATGGGAATCTTGTTAAGCTTGGTTCAAGCATACCAGGAATATTTAACGGTTTTTACTCTGTATCCGGTGTTTTGTCCGAGCTTTTAAATTTTGATTTCATTAGAGAAAAAGTACATAAGGCACATTTAAATAGTGGAGATATTCCTCCTGTTATCTCTGAAGCATTAATAAAGTTAATTAAAAATGGTGTTCACTCAAAAAGTAATCATCTAGCTATAACTAAAAAACCTATATCAGAACGAGAGGTGTTAGCTAGGGAGTCTGGTTCATTATGCCATAGCGCTCTTTTTGGGCTTCAAGCTATAAAAAACTCAGCTGTTCATGCTTTTAGTGATCCATATACATTATATTATTTGACTAATAGAAATTCTCACACCAACAGAACCGAAAAAATGCATTATTTAAATTCAGATAACGAAGAATGGATAAATGCTTCTGGTCGAATTACACGTAATGTGATGATTGATTTAATAAATAATGTTTTTAATTTAGCTGAAGAACTTGATGAAAATGAAATATCTAGGTTCAATGATGAGTTTTATGAAGTTACGGAACACATATCTCGAAAAAGTCATGAAATGATTATGAGATTAAAGGTAGTGACAAATCAGCAAAAAGGAAGAATTAATGAAGTTGGTGTTTTATCCCCTGACGATAGACAAGAAACTGAAAGGTTTGATTATATTTATGTAATTGATAGCCCCCTAACTGTTTTTAAAATGAAAAATTACCTATATGAATTTGAAGTGAATTATAAAAAATTACTGAGTGTAAACCCTAGCTATTTGTATAAGACAGTAGTGCCTACAGTGGAGTGGATCAGCTATGTTTTAAGTATTTTGACAAAGCATTCAATACTAGAGGGAAGCAATATGTTTAAAAAAATGAAGTTAAATAATGTTTCAATCAGTGTGTTTCACTCAATATAGGGGGGGAGAATGCAGCCAAGTTTTAGTACATTCGAGTTAAAAAGCTTTTGGGAAACCCAAAATGAAAAGCTAATAGCTCACCCCGATTTTTTGAAATCTGAAGGAAACCTTTTTGATTCAATTCTTGTTTTCAGGAATACCAAAGGCACAAGGCGATTGGATTTTTCAATACTTCATAAAGACCATACAAAGCTAGAGGAATCAGCTAAATTAACCTTAAAAGGTCAGTTTTACTCACTAACATCTGAAGAGTATGCAAAATTATTCTTTTTACATGGCTTATCTACTAATTCGTCCCAAGGAGCTTTTGCAATATATCAAATGGTGATCCACCTTTTTGCTTTCTTAAACTTCAATGGATGTAAGAGTTTATCAGCCAGCAATATAGAAGATTTCCATACAAGTTTCTTGACCCAATCAGTGGGTGATAAAGGTTTTTTTAATCGCTTATCAGCGCCTTCCTATAAAGCGACTTATAATAATGCGAATATTATAAATATAAGAAATAAACTGCAGTTAACTGGAATAACAGGACTGTTAAGTCATGATCTAACCCCTAAAGCATTTAGAGACTCTCTAGATGATGCTTGTAAATCACTTCTAAGTATTAGTTTTAACCAATACAAGCTGGGAGGAAGTTACAACTTTCTGGGCTTGGAAATGGGGCAATATTATATTGACTATATGAGGCAAGTTTATGAAGAAGACTATTTTTATACTTTAATTTGCCATGAAGTCATAGACACAATTGCAACCAGATTCAAATTCAAAAATGCAGGGCATGGAACTAGAAGTTACTGGAGTCGCGTGATACTTGAGACAATTCAAGGCACATTTATACCTAATGTTCATGAAAAAGAAAGCCTTTGGCGCACTAGAGAGAAGGTGCATATAGCAACAGAAGAAGAGCTATTTAAACAATATAACTTACATGCAGAAAGAGCCTTATCTTTAAGTGACAGTTGCATCAGTGCGTTGGTAAAGTCACTAGGGCTTGAATTACGATTTGATGCTGTAGAAATAATTCGCATTTTAATGCTTCAAAAGTTTTACCCTTTTCAATCCCATAAATCTCCTGCTCAAGTATGGGAGGGATATCTTCAATCATTAGATAAGACATTTATAGATAGTAAGCGTTTATCAGATTTATTGGTTGAAGGTGTTTATCAGAAGATGGCTGAAATAGTCATCGCTCGTAAGCTCAATATAAGTGCATTTAAAAAGTCATTAAGATCTTGGGCCACAGAGTTAATGGGTGGATCTCTTGGAAAAAATATAACTGATCTAACTGTCGAAATGGACCGCGTAACTCATGCAATGACTACATTAGCTGTTTCATGGCTAGGTTACAGAGCAAGTGAATTTGGCTTCCCTTTAACAGCAATACATGTTGAACCTAATAACGATATATTGGATAACTCTCATGTTCCCTTTAGGTTTAAGTTAAGATGGATTGTTCCTAAAACTCATGACAAGTTAAAAGTTGAAAGAGAAATCACATCTCAATGTTATCAGGTAGCAGCTCAGCTTAACCATTTATTTAAGCCATCTGCAAGTGAACCCTGCTTGTATAGATTTACTGGCGGAAGCCAAAGTTTGAATACTTCAAATGAATCTGAACATATTATTGAGCACAGAGTTAAGGCTAATTGGAATCAATTTGTTCAAAGATACAAACCGTTCAAAGAGGTTACGCTCTTAGAAAAGTTATTAAGTAAACCAGAACTGTCGGAAAAACAGGCAAAAAAATTAGAGGCGTTAACAAGTAAATATGATATTACAGGCTCAAAGGCGCAAAAATTATTAGAAACATATCGAGAGGTTAATAGAGATCTAACAAAGCTACAATGTAGTTCATTTGCCGGAAATAAACCCCAGAAAAGATTTAAAGAGTCGTTAATTGAGTTTAATAAAACTGGAAAAATATCAAACTTTGAACATAGTTTGGTAGTTGAAAAGTACCTTTCTGAAGAAACTAAAGAGTGGTTAAAAGCAGACCGTATCACTTTAGATCAAAAGGCTATGATGGATGTCTTAAATGAATTAAAGCAAGATGTTAGATACCCAACAGCACATGCCTTTCGTCATATTTGGGCTGAAGCGGTTTTAACTCGTTATCAAGGGGATGTCGCTGCTGTTATTAGACATCAGTTTTGTCACTTAGATGAATCCTTTTTTATGGCTTACCTTCGTAACAAAGAACCCCAATTGTTGATGAAATCAGCTCGAATTAAAGTACTTAATTCTATTGTAGATACATTATTAATTGATTCAGAAAAGATCGGTAAGAACTATTTAGGTGGCTTTTCAAGGTATGTAAGTAAAGCCAAAAGCTTAACAAAGGCAGTCTCACCAAGCGAGATTCTAGAGCTTAGGGAGCGTATAGCTGGGCGGATTATTTCTATTCAGCCATCACATTTCTCGACATGTATTCCCAGAGAGGGAGCTGAGAGTCGAGCAAAGTGTGCAGAATTTGGAGATATGGCACCTCATAATGCAAAACCAGAATTCTGCTTAAACTGTTCAAATGCGGTCATTACAAGCGAAAATTTAAGAGGGATTTGGTTAACGATACAGCCTTTTGTTAAAGAAGCTTTAGATGAAAATATTCCGGGGGTTATGATAGAGCATCATATGCCCTTATTACGTTCAGGTTATAAAAGAATAAAACAACTCGAGAATTCCGATAACCAAAACAACGTACTGAAAATTTTAAATATGATAGAAAAGGCAATTTCTAATATTGAACAAAATGTTTATAAAATGGAGGTTTAGATGTCGAATGAATTAGATGAGCTGATGACTGATGACTTTCTTTCCGGCTTAGATAGCCCAAGCAATAATAATGAAGGATTGTTTGATAAGCCACCGTGGGTCAGAGGTGATACTGGACATACAACATTTAAAGCTTGGAGAGCGATTTTGGATCTCCAAGCGATTAAAGAAAAAAGTATCAAAAATTATGGAAAAGTAGCTGACAGAAAAACACCGAAGTCGTTATATCAAATAAAAAAATCGGAGGTTGCTGATATAGTTGCCATAAAGTCACAAAGCTTATTTCGTACTTCAGGTTTTAGTGATGATATTCGAGCTTTTTTTGATGATGTTAACTCAGAACTACTAGACCTCTTTGAAGTAGAACAAAATAAGCAAAGATTACGAAGAAAAAGAACGGGTGTCCGAAGTAAGTGTAAACCTGAGTTAGTTGATGATGTTCAGGTTTTAAGAGAAAAGGTTGAAGAGCTAGAACGTCGAGCAGTTAAAGATACGTTAGACCTCATGCTACAAAGAATGCCATTAGACTTGAGACGAAAATTGAGTGTTTGAAAAATGATTAGCTTATGAACTTATTTTTATGTCATTCATAGATCAGTTAGTCTCATCAATATTATAGATAACAATCTTTTTCATGATAGTTTTGGTTACCACGCAGCTTGTTTTATCAAAAAGCTAATAGGAGTATTTTTTGAAATTATATAAAAATGTCGTGATCTAAAATTTTTGAGTTATTTACTAGTTATCTAAAAAATATAACTTATTTTTAATCAAGTAATTAATGTTATATTCTTAGTGCAGGATATATCCAATATGCTATTTCAGACTTTAAGTACTCATTATGAAGTCGGTTTTAGTAAAGGAAGACTATTAAAGTTGAGGTGCTGAATGGCTATTACAAATGTTCGTGTTGAAGGCTTTCGTTTATTGAAAGATGTTAATCTTTCTCTAGAGAAAGAAACTACTGTTATCGTGGGCAGGAATAATAGTGGAAAAACATCTCTAACCTCTATATTCGAGCGTTTTTTGAGAGATCAAGGTAAGTCAGTTCGACTAGAAGATTTTTCAAGTGAAAATCAGAGTAGGTTTTTTGATGCTAAAAAAGCCTTAGATAATCAAGCAGAGGTAGCTGAAGTTTTAAGTATACTCCCTCGTATTACATTAACGTGTACCTTAGAGTATGACACTGAAGCATTAGATATCGGCCCGTTATCTCCTTTCGTAATTGACGTAGATGAAGCATCACATGAAGCTATTGTTTGTATGGTATATAAGCCCAAATTAGACTCTATTTCTAAGCTTCTTACTCCTTTAGATACAAGTGAGAAAGTTGATACCGCGGTACATTTTGTTAAGCACCTCAAGGAAAATATTAATTCTTGTTACGACCTAAGTGTATTGGCTTTAGATCCAACTGATAATTCTAACACTAGGGCATTTTCGGGCTCTGTTGAGTTTAATCCTCTGATTATGTGTAATGTTATCCGAGCTCAACGAACCCTAGAGCATGCAAAAGATGGAGAAACAAACGTAATTGGTAAGCTACTGAACAATATGTTCCAAACTGCATCTTCTCCAAATGCAATAAATAGTGATCAAGTGCTAGCATCGCAGTTAAGAGCTTCTGTAGAGGGAGTGGAGCATGATATTCAGAAAAGCTTTGACATGATGCTACAAAAGCTTATGCCAGCAATGGGATTACTTGGGTTCCCCGGAATGGATGGAACTGTAATTCAGCCACAAACATTGCTGAATGTAGAGTCCTTGCTCTCTGAACATACAAAGATATGCTACAAGGGGGAAGGTAACGTACATTTGCCTGAGGGCTACAACGGTCTGGGGACAAGGCACTTGATCTATATGTTACTCCATTTGGAGTCTTATCATAAGGAATATAGATCTTTGGAGGTTCGACCTGCAACGCATGTAATTTTTGTAGAAGAACCGGAAGCTCACCTCCATCCTCAAATGCAAGAGGTCTTTATAAGTCAGTTACAAAAAATTGTTAAAAAGTTATCTGAGGCATACCCAGATGACCCAGAATGGAATGTACAGTTTGTAATTACGACCCACTCGTCTCATATAGCAAATACTGCAAACTTTGATGCAATTCGGTATTTTTTAAAGTACCCAAATATGTCTAATCCATACACCATTATTAAGGACCTTAAGAAAGGTTTAGTGAAGGTTAGTCCAGACGATAAGAAATTTTTGCACAAATACATGACACTAACAAAGTGTGATTTGTACTTCGCAGATAAAGCTATATTGGTCGAAGGCACTACAGAAAGAATCTTGATGCCAAAACTGATTCAACTAGTCGAAGAAGGAATTGAAGAGAATAGTAAACTCTCTTCTCAATACATTTCCACAATCGAAGTTGGTGGAGCATACGCCCATCTTTTTTACCCCCTATTGGACTTTTTAGAAGTAAAGTCTCTAATAATTACTGACTTAGATTCTGTAAAGCAAGTTAAAAGAAAAACAAAGCTTGTTAGAGTTAAATGTCCTGTAGCCGAAGGGGAGTGGACATCCAATGCTTCTATCAAAAGGTGGTTTAAAGAAGAAGAGTCTGGATTTTTACAGCTATTAATGAATAAGACTGGTGAAGAGAAGATTATTGAGAATAGAAGAATTGCTTACCAGATTCCTGAGGAGGACAATCAGACTGCATGTGGCAGAAGCTTTGAAGATGCTTTAATTTTAGCAAATATGAAGATGTTTAACATGCGTAAAAGCGGGAATTATGCGAATCGAGCTTGGCTGGAGGCAAAAAAGCTAGCGAAGTCTGATACAGCATTTCGCTTTGCAATATTGGAAGAGAGTTGGAATGTTCCAAGATACATCATTGAAGGGCTAACATGGCTTTCAGCACCTAAGCTTACAGTAGAAACAGTTACTTCTGAGATGGAGAAAAATTGCTTATGAGTGATAAAGCTATTTTAGCGGCCGAAAAAGCACAACAAGAAGTGAACGACTGTATTAAACAGGGTGTTAGTTTTAGACTCGAAGCAGGCGCTGGAGCAGGTAAAACATACTCATTAGTCAAAGCTTTACAAGCAATTATCTTTGAGCGAGGGGCTCGGTTTATTAAAGCTAACCAGAGGATAGCATGTATAACATATACTGAAGTTGCAAAGAACGAGATTATTCAAGAAATTGATAGTCATGAAGCTATAGTTGTTGAGACTATTCACTCCTTTTGCTGGTCTTTCATGAGGCACTTTCAAAGTTCGCTGAGAGGTATTATTAGTGAATTTGAAGGGTACAAAGAAGAAATTGAGGAGCAAGGTGGAATAGAAGGGAAGCTCATAGAATATAAGAGGGGTTATTTTAAAGCTTACTCAGATAAGATTTCTATCAAGCATGATGACGTCCCTTTATTAATGGCTAAGATATTGAAGCTACCGAAGGTACAACGTTTATTTTTTCAGCAGTATCCTGTTTTGTTCATAGATGAGTACCAAGATACAAATGCCCAATTTATGGATGCTTTGAGCGAAGTATTCATCTCAACTAAGTTTGGCCCTTTGATAGGCTTCTTTGGTGATCATTGGCAAACAATACACTCTACAGATTTCGAACTAAAGAATTATGATTTACATGCTATCGATAAAGGATCTAATTTCCGTTCAACTAAAAAGATTGTTGATGTACTTAATAAGCTGAGACCTAATCTCACACAAAGTGAGCGTCAACAAAGTTTCATGGGCGAAGCGTGCTTTTATCATACGAACTCTTTCAAAGGAGCTCGAAGAACGGATAGCCATAATAAAGGGGACTTACCCATAGAGTCTGTTATCGCTCTGAAAGACACTTTGCTAGAAGACTTTAAAAAAAATGGATGGGATCTAAAAGAGACAAAAGTTCTCATGCTGACGCATAACTTGATTGCTTCGCAACAAGGTTACGGTCAATTAGCAAAAGTATTCGGTAGATATAAGGACTCCTTTACAAAGAAGGAGGATCCTGTCGTTCAGTATTTGGCAGATACAATAGAGCCAATGTGTGAAGCTTTCAAAATGAAAAAGTACGGGGAGATGTTCCGTATCCTCGGTAAATGGCCCACAATAACTTGCCATATGGATAAGTTGAAGTGGAAAAGCGAAATTAATCAACTTAATGAGCTCAGAGAAACAAAAGATATTGGAAGTGTTATCTCTTTCCTTCTATCTTCAGAAAAGCTTCCGAAGAGTAAGAAGGTTCTAAAACTAGAGAAAGAGTTGAAGGAAGGTTTAGCTAATATAGAAAATACCCCATTATCAAATAGCTTGGTTAAATATCAAAGACTATTAAAAATTCCGTATTCAGAATTAATTAACCTTGTGTTTTTCTTGGGTGGTGGAACGCCGCTGGCCACACAGCATGGTGTAAAAGGCGCTGAATATGACAATGTCTTAGTCATACTCAGTGGAGGCTGGAATCATTACAATTGGCCTAGATTTTTAGATTTATTAAAGACAAAAAAAATAAATAAAGATCATCACGATGGATTCTATAGATCTAGGAACTTGTTTTATGTGTCTATATCTAGGCCGAAGCAGCGATTAGCGGTTTTAACGACACAAGCACTATCAGCTAATGCTATATTGGCAGCTGAAGAGCTTTTTGGTGTGGATAATGTAGTCGATATTGAAGTCCCAGTCATAGATAGTTAAATAGAACTATTATTTATTAAATTTTATCCGTAATTACATGGTTTTACAGTTCTTTTCTGTCTCACATAATTACTAGGTCAGCAACAGTAAGGTAGTAAGTGTTATAAAGCTTTAAATTAAGGTTTTTATGTCTGCCTAATTGAAGTTGTTATTAATTACTTTTTATATATACTGTTTTTATATACAGCTTTTTGCATTTAATCATGTACCGGTAATGCTAATCAAATGAGTGAAAGTTCATCAATCACCTATCGTAAAATTATTCATGTTGATATGGATGCATTCTATGTATCAGTAGAAATTAGAGATAATCCATCTTTAGCCAATAAGCCTGTTGCTGTCGGTGGAAGCCGTACTTCTAGAGGTGTTTTATCTACATGTAATTATATTGCTCGGCAATTTGGAGTTAAAAGTGCGATGCCAACAAGTGTGGCTCTGCGTAAATGCCCAGATCTAGTTCTTTTGAGGGGGAGGATGGATGTTTACAAGCTTGTAAGCTCTCAAATCCGTGAAATATTTGAGAGGTACACTGATTTAATAGAGCCTCTGAGCTTAGATGAAGCCTATTTAGATGTTACTAATTGCCATTTTTTTGGTGGCTCCGCAACATTAATTGCTCAGGATATTTGCCGTACAATATATGCAGAGCTTAACCTTACAGCATCCGCTGGTATTGCCCCAGTTAAATATCTAGCTAAAGTCGCTTCTGACCTAAATAAACCTAATGGCATTTTCGTCATTCCACCTAAAAATGTAGACTCTTTTATAGACAATATGGAATTAAAAAAAATCCCAGGAGTAGGGAGAGTCACAAATGAGAAATTGCTTTCAGATGGTTTTAAATATGGTAAAGATGTTAAGGCATCTAGCCTTGAATATTTATCTTCTAGATACGGTAAGTTAGGTAGGCTGTTATGGGAAAGATGTAGTGGTGTTGATGATAGACCTGTTGTTACAAGTAGAGAAAGAAAATCTGTAGGGGTTGAGCGGACTTTTCCTGAAGACATTTCTGAAACTCAGGAGCTTGAACGAATTCTCTTTGAGAAGCTATTACCAGAGCTTGAACAAAGAGCATACAAGTACCTCAATAATAGAGGCATAAGTAAAATTGGAATTAAAGTAAAGTTTTCTGATTTTCACCAAACGACAAAGGAGTTCTCTACTGAAAAGTTAGATCGTACAATCCTTTGTGAGTTACTCCATGAAGCTTTCCTGCGTGGTGGAGGAAAGCATGTCCGCTTACTCGGTGTGCATATAGGGTTATCACCTGAGAAAGTTGAATCAGAACAGATATCATTTGATTGGTGATGATAGTGTAGCTGTGACAAATCTAGGCTGGAAGAATCATTTTTTAGCTTATAAAGTGCGATGTATTATCAAAAAAGGGCCTAGTGAAAAAAGGTAAGTCCACTTGTTAAATTAGGTTCCTGTAAAGGTTTCCCAATAACTGCTTTGAACAACCCAAATTAAATAACTTTTGGACTGTGAAAATCATTCAGTAGGATCCAACATTCTTGTTTGAGGGTTATTTCGTTCAAGTTATGGAGTTGTTCTAGCTATAAAAGGATGTGCAATAAAGCCTAAAATAGACAACCCTCCTAAGGTGATAGCTATTACCTTGAGTAATTCACTAAATGCAGTTAAAGCATCTAAAGAGCTACTTGATAGGTTAATTTTATATTTTGCAAGCTTACAGCTTTCATATGTTTTCGTATCTAGTTTACATTCAAGTTGCTCAAAACTAAGTTTAGTATTGAGCTCTTTTTCTACTGCAAATTTTAGTTTATATGCATCAGATTCCAATGGTGTCGCAATATTTATTATTTGTATTGTAGAAACTAAAAATAATGTTGATATAGCAATAAATGCTTTAAATAAAGAGCTGTAGCCGTTTTTAGAAGCAAGCTCTTCCATAAGATGATTAAACAACTTTGTCATACTTTCAGTCCTTTTACTTAAAAACTATCGCTAAATGAAAGAAGCGACCATAACTACTATACGAACTAGAGCAAAGTAACAATAATTTATTAGAATTCATAGTATCATTTGATATAAATACTTTACAGAATCATTGAGCGTTATTTACTTTAACTCTCGAGCAAAAATTGATGCAGCTTTAATTAATACTTTTCTTTCTTCAGAAACAGCCTTAAGTTGGTCCTCAAGCCTTTTTATAATAAATTTTCCCTTTGAGTTTTTATCAGCCTCATTATTTTCTTTAAGCCAAGAATAAATAGTGCTTTTGGATACATTTAGATCCTGCGAAACGTGTTGTACTTTTTCACCGTGTTCATAAACTCTTTTAATTACTTCGTCTCGAATTTTTTCTGAGTATGGTCTAGACACTTATCAATATCCTATAAAGCTTAGAAATCCTAAGTATACATGATAGATTTAAACTTAGAGAATCTAAGTATTAGAATTTTTAAAATGAATGACATTTGGAATTTATCAATCCACTGCCTTTGCGCCTCAAGCAAGCTAGAACAAAAGCAAATATATCCCAAAAAGATCTGGGGATTAGTATTGGTTTGGATCCTAGCTCAGCGAGTGGACGTATGAATCACTATGAGAAAGGAAGGCATACACCAGATCTTCAGACTTTGAAAAGGTTATCTGAAAAGCTTGGAGTTCCACTAAATTATTTTTTTTGTGAAACAGAAGATATGGCAGATCTGGTTCTGTTTTTTAATTCTCTAAGTAAAAAAGATAAGATCAAATTTTTAGAAAAAATTAAAATGAATGATAATGTCTAAAAAGTAGGGAGTTTTAATCCTAGATGCGGTTTAAAGTATGCAGGTATTTGTTTGAGTTGCCTCGAGTCTAAATGTATTTATAACAACATTATAAGTCAGAATATCCCTTTGGGATGCTTTATACATGTGTAGTGAGCAAAATTGTACAATGCCGATTAGGTTGAATAGTTTTTAGTTAAGTTTCTGTTTAAGCTGATGAAGCTTCATACGTAAAGAGCTTCCGATGGAAGAAATTAGCAATATTTCAAGGAGAGGGACAATTTGAGTTTAAATAGTGCGCATGAAGGATATGACTATCAAGATCTAATAACAAGCTATTTCATACTGGAAGAGATACTAAATGGCAATCGAGAAAGCATCTTCTCAATAGACAAAAAGCATACGACAGGAGATACCCCGGATAGATTCGATGACTTAGTTATAACTAACGGAGATAAAGTACAACGCAAGCAAGTAAAATATAGCAATGAACAGACATCTGTCAGGCTCACCAAAGATTACCTTTCTGCCGATAGCTACTATAAGATAGCGTTACATAAATTATATGAATCATGGAAAGCTCTTAGCACTATTCATACTGAATTTAGGTTATGTTTAGCCTGGGATGAGCCTGTTGAAAGCAAAATTCTGAAGGTGTTAAACCTTCAGCCTTCAAGCCTATCGTCATTCGACTCATTTCCAACTAAAGTTTTTAAGATCGACATAAACCAACTTTGGGAAGTTGAACCTGAGAATTTCAACCGTTGGGATAGTCTAAAGCAATATGTAAAAGAAAATAACATTGATAGAGATGATTTCCGAAAATTTTGTGAATGCCTTCTAATTGAAGTTAACCTTCCAAAAGCCAGTTTAAAATTTGAATCTCCACATGAACTAGAAAAAATATTAATCTCGCAAGCCACAAGGCTAGGAATTGGACAATATCCAAACGATGATATTAACACCATTGATTTCTTGGTGAGACTCGTAAAACACGTTGGAAGTTATAGAACCAATTCTGCTGTTGTAACAACTCTAGATGTATTGAAAGATTTGCGTATTAAAACTGATTTTGGAAAACTTCAGCAAAAGTTTGAAATTGACCAGAGTAAAAACGTTAAGTCCGATTGTAGATATAGTTCATTTTATAACTTTGCTGTAAACAGCAAGAAAGTAATATTATCGGGTGAGCCAGGAGCTGGTAAGTCATGGTTTCTAACCAATCTAATAGATTACTTAGAACGTGAGGAAATAAGTGTTCTTCGTCATTATTGTTTCACAAGTACTGAAGACGAATTTATTGAGAGAAGGGTCAGCTCTAATACATTTTTTGGGAATCTAATAAGCGGGATAGAAAAAGTATATCCGGAGCTAACTAACGTAAAAAATCAGACTTTCGCGGCTAACCTTGATGAACTAAACCTGCTTTTGCAAAAAATAGAAGAGCCGCTAGTAATAATAGTAGATGGCTTAGACCATATTAAAAGAGTTCTAGATTCGTCCAATAGCTTATCTAAAGAACAAACTCAAATCCTAGAAAATATATCTCAGGTTAGTATTCCCGACAACGTAATAATAATATTAGGTTCCCAGCCTGTTGAAGAGTTAAATTTTCTTAAAAAGGACTTCAGTTATATAGAGCACCAGTTGCCTGCTTGGGATATTCAGGATACTAAAGAGTTAGCAAAAAAACATAGAATTACAAAATTAGATTGCAATAATGAAGATATCGTCGCATTAATTCATGAAAAAAGTGAGGGTAATCCACTTTATTTAACTTATATATTGTTAACACTAGAAAATAGCGAAGTAATAAGTGACGAGATCATACATTCTCTCCCCCCTTATGATTTCAACCTGAAAAAATACTACGAATACTTAACAAATAAAATTGAAAATAACACAACAGCGGAGATCTTATCTTGCCTAGATTTTTCTGTAACCAGAAAAGAACTGCAAGAGATAATACCGGTGAAGCACCATTTCAATTCTAGTATGAAAGTATTGTCCCCCGTCATTTCTGAGAATACAGCTAGGGGTGGACTAAAGCTTTACCATGATAGTTTCAGACGATTTAACATGGAAAAGTTAGCTGATATCGAAGAAGCTTTAGATGCAAACTATGAATTCATCATAGACTGGCTAAATTGTGAATGCTTTTTTGAAAGCGACAAATCTTACCGTTATTTATTTAGCTATCTAATGCGAGCAAAGAAGTATGAGGATATTAGTAGATATGCATCTGACAACTTTCTACCAAATAGCTTATATTATGCTCACTCAGAATCATTAATTAGAAGAAACTACGAAAGCTTTCTAAGTGTCGCCAAAAAAACACAAAATTGGTCCCTATTTGTTTATGCTAGTGAACTGAATAGAGCGATAAATACAACTAGCTCCGAAGAACATTACAGTCAGTTTTTACAAAACTTCGAACTATACTTTGAAGCTATTTGCTTGATCTATGGAGTAGAAAAAGCAAATGCGCTTTTATATTTTAATGGTGAAAAAAACCATAGTAATGCAGTTACTGCGCAAGCATTTAGAATTTTAGAAAAGCACGGTTACTTTCCCAAGTGGGAGGATGTGAATGAGCTGTTTTCTAAAAATATAACTCAAGAAAATTTCAAATACTATATTAGCTTTTTGAACCAAAGAAATGGTGATTATTTTGCGCTTCTAAACAAAGCAATACAGCATGATGATAAAACCTATCTTAGAATATTGTTAGAAGAGGTATTCAGGCTCAAAGGCAGTGATTATTTAGTTAATCTATATAGCAAACTTACGGATATTGAAAAAGAGTCCATAGGGCTTATTATTAATAACCTTTTTGAAAGAGAGAATTGTTCAACTCGGATACCAATAAAGGTAGAGTGTAACGTCACTCTAGAGCCCCTATCGCTACCACTCATCAACGAAAATGTCGACAAAAATGAGCTGGCTGTGCTTTGTAATCAATTAGAAATGTATTCTGATAATGATCTCGAATGTCTACAAAGCTTCAAAAAAACTATTTCTTCTAATCACATCGTTCACTGCTGGATTAAGTTTTATATACGGAATCTAATTATAAACAAGACCTGCCATGAATTATCAATAGAAGAAAGTTTAACTCATAGTTTCGAAGCATTAGCTGAAGATATGATCTACTTTCCTGACGCTAAGTATTCTCATTTTCTTATTGATGGCCGAGGCTTGATAGATAGAAGCTTTGAACAAGCATTTCAGCATATTAAATCACAAGTAGCATGGAAGAAGATATTTGATATCAGAAGGGAAATTGTATTTCCTATTCTCCCAACGATAGAGAAGCGATTTCTTAGTAAGAATAATATCAACTTGTTGATAGAGACTTATGATAGCTTTGATGAAGAAAACAGTGATTATTTTGAGCATGCAGAGAATTCATTCAAAAAAGCAATTTATCGTGCAAAAGTAGAGGATATTGAAAATGCTAAGATAGAGTTGAAAAAGGCTATTCACTTAATAACTAGCTATACATCTCGAAAAGATAGAAATTTAGCAGAGTTCATCGATCCGATCCCCTCTCTGAATAACTTAAATCCTAGTTTTGCTAAAGAATATACTAAAAGACTCAAATACCTCACTGATGCTGTTATGAAGCATACCGAAGATGGTAAAGATACTAGATGGTTAACTATAGAATGGTTTGAAATGTTTATAAAAGTAGATTTCGAACTAGCTACGAAATATTTAATCAATGAAATGCTCACCAATGGATATTTTTGGAAATTAGACTTCATGTATGTTGATTTATTGCAACATAGCGATAACGTCAAACCCTGTATTTTAAATTTTCTTTATAGATTAACTCCAACAAACATTAAAGATGCATACCTCAATAGTTTTTTGGAGGTAATTGAACGTTTAGAAAAGAAGGATGATAAGTTAGCCAAAGCATCTATGATTAATCTATCAACAAGAGACTGGAATGACTCTTATGATACATCGAGTCAAAAAACTGTTCGCAAATATAACAATATTGCTAAAAAATTAAGGTTGAATTTACATTTGGATGAGGTTAAAGAACAAAACACTGGAACTCCCCGCACATTTGATAACGACAAGTTATCTATAAATCTAACTACCCAGCTTTGTAAAGTAGAAAGCTTAAGTAGCAAATCTACTCAGGATCTAGTTGATTATTTAGTTTCTCAAGAGATCTTAGGGATCGACAATCTCAATTACTTACATTTCTTCTTTAAAGAGGGGAATAATAGCGAATTGGCAAATGAAATACTTGTGCCACTTATCCGCAAAAGGTTCCCTAGAGGACAAGAGTACTTTACGAACCTGCGGTGGTTGATTCAAGGAACTACCATCTCAGATAGAGATAAAGTTCTGTTATTGGTTAATAACTTTGTGTACTCAAAAGACGGGTGGTTTTCTAGTTTTGTCGACAAGGATTCATTACTCCAAGCTGTTACGATCGATAAAGATATTGCGCAAAACTGTTTAGCGTCAGCTTTATATTCTTTTTATCAAAATAAAGACTATTCATCCAAAACGACGGCTAACCTAATTATCGCTTTTGAATATGTAGGCATTGATAAACAGAGTGTTTTATCAATGTATGAAAGAGGTTTTGATTTCATCAAAAATAGGTTGCCAGACGAGAGTGAATTTGAATGGGAAAATTTAGATTACATTGAAATATCTGAGATGAATGATGATGAAAGAGCAATTACATTGCTCCTGAGTAAAGCAAACAATTTAGATTCATCAGTTCAACGAGAGATTATTTGTGCGTTAAATTACTTAATTAAAAATCACACTAACCTTTTAATCAAACCCCTTAGCTGGTTTTTCGATAACTTTCATATGTTTCATCACTCAACAATTGCCTCAATCCTTGAGCTTATATCGATTGAAATAAAGCAGCTTAAGTCATTATTGCTAGAGATAAAGCCATCGATAAAGAAACTTATAGGGGCGCAAAACTTGTACATACACAATGAAGTTGAGAGTATTTTTAGTGGGTTAAGCAATGAATAGTAATATCATAAACGTAATAAACAACTCTAAATTTATCAATTATTTAAATTCCTTAGGGGTTGAGATAGACGATGTAAGAAACGTAATAATACAGAACTTTAATGAAGATGAATTTGAGCACTTTATTAATAGATCCAACGGGATGCTTTCTCCGAACACTTATATCTATGATTTAGTTTTTAAGCATGTAAATGAATTTTTATATCAACAACATAGAGAATCAGTCATTTTTGAAGGTGATGGCAAAATAGATGTTAGATCAATGATTGCAACATCTAACTCTCTTGTAAATAGGCCCAACTTAGTAAAGCCGCTTGATAAATCAACTGGATTTAGTGCTCCAGATGAATTAAACGATTTTGTTGTCATTGCTAGATTTGAGCGTCAGTTTGAAGCTAGAGATTATGGCAGCAACACCAGAGGCAATCGCGTAGTGGTATGTGAAGGTTGCCTGCCAATGAAAATTAAAACGAACCCCTTGAAAAGCTTTCCTTGTACTCAAGACATTTGGAAAGATGAATACTGTTATGGAACTCCAGTCATCCAAGGATTCTGTTTTAATGAAAATAGCTTAGAGGCAGCACAAGTTATTTGGATGAATGGTGAACTGCTGAGTATATTAGGTTTGAGTGTAGATCATCATGATAACGGACTCAGAGCCATAAATGAAAATGGTGAAGTCGTTTTGATATATCGTTACTGGAGAGAAAGTTTAATCGGAAAAGGGGCTTCCTTTGTTGGTTTAGATTCCAATATCTCAAAATTAGAAGGTTGTGATTTAATTTTGAGAAAAGACTTCTATAAAAAATTAAGAGCGATTATTCCCAATATGGCTTTTTATACAGAGGTAATTTAGTTAAATATACTTAAGAAAAAAATTATTATATTTAAGCTTGTAGAGTATGTCTGTCCTTCGTCATAAATTACTATAACTGATTAACAACTGGCTGATTTGTGTAGACTTACTTTAAAGCACTATAAAAAGGTTTTTATAGTGTAGGTTTTAATTGTAGGTGTGAAAGGCCTTTTTAAATAAGCTTAAGTCGTCAACCTACATTTTTATACCCGAGGTTTTACTGGTGCAGCTGTAGAGATGCGTGATAACCCCGCGCTTGCCAATGTGCCACTGGCTATAGGCGGTAATAGTCGTCGCGGAGTGCTTTCAACAGCCAACTATATTGCCCGTAAATATGGTGTTCGCTCGGCGATGTCTAACTATCATGCCAAGCAATTATGTCCTGATTTGGTTATCGTGCCTGGACGAATGCAGGTCTATAAAGAAATCTCAACGCAAATTCGAGCTATTTTTGCAAAGTATACTGACCTTATTGAGCCTTTATCTTTAGATGAAGCCTATCTAGATGTAACCGACAGTACTGCTTGTAGGGGCAGTGCTACGCTGATGGCACGGCAAATTCGCCAAGAAATCTATGATACGACGGGGTTAACCGCATCAGCAGGCGTTGCACCGATTAAATTTATTGCCAAAATTGCCAGTGATGAAAACAAGCCTAATGGTCAGTTTGTCGTATTGCCTGATCAAGTTGATGACTTTTTGGCGAGTTTACCGCTTGGCAAAATTCCCGGCGTTGGCAAGGTGACATTAGAAAAGCTGCAACTTAAAGGGCTTTACACAGGGGCTGATGTGCGCGCGAAAGGGGTTAACTGGATGCAGCAACACATTGGTAACTTTGGCGTGTCATTATATCAAAAGTGTGCAGGTGAATACGTTGGCAAAGTCTCGACTGAGCGAGTACGTAAGTCACTCAGTGTTGAGCATACCTATGAATACAATAAAAATAATTTAGACGAGTGTTTAAGCCAGTTACCTCGTTTGATGGACGAATTAACTCGTCGCCTTGATAAACAGCAATTAAGCAACTGCATCAATAAGTTATCGGTAAAAGTAAAATTTGCCAACTTTGTTGTTACCAGTGCCGATCAAAGCCACCACCAATTAGACGAACGCATTTTTGCTGAGTTAATGAGCAAAGCCTATGAGCGAGGTAATAACCAGCCAGTGCGCCTGCTAGGGATAGGTGTCGGAATAAAGAGCCAAGCGCATGAGCATTTTCAGCTGAGTATATTAGACTAAAGGTTAACACCTTGGTGCTTGAAAGTTTGTTAGTGTCTAGTTGGGGTGCTAGGCCTATCTAGTTCAACACCTTAGACAACATTATAACTTAAAAAGAGAGATGACTATGCAATCGGTCGTAATCGTGCTGCTCGGAATAGTCGGTATGTTGTTCGGATGGTTCTTTTATTCGAAATTCATCGCCGAAAAAATATTTAAAATGGATGATAATTTTATCACACCAGCTCATGAACTTGAGGATGGTGTGGATTATGTGCCAACCAACAAAGTTGTGTTATGGGGCCACCATTTCACCTCTGTTGCAGGTGCTGCGCCAATTGTTGGCCCTGCGATTGCCGTATATTGGGGCTGGGTGCCTGCGGTACTTTGGGTGGTATTTGGTACTATCTTTTTTGCTGGTGTTCACGACATGGGGGCTCTATGGGCCAGTGCGCGTAACAAAGGCAAATCAATGGGCGCTTTATCTGAAAGCGTAATCGGTAAACGCACCCGTGCGTTATTTATGATTGTGGTGTTTTTAGTGCTGCTGATGGTGAATGCGGTATTCGGTGTGGTAATAGCCAAATCATTTGTATCACAGCCTAACGCGGTATTCCCTGCTTGGTCAGCGATTGTTGTGGCCTTAGTAATTGGCCAGTTGCTACGCCGTAAAGTGTCGTTAATTCCGCTTTGTTTAATCGGTGTAGCGATTCTTTATTACACCATTTACCTTGGTAGTAGCATGCCGATTGCGTTACCTGATGAAATGTTCGGCTTAAGTGCTAATGCGAACTGGATCATTATCTTATTTATTTATGCGGCTATTGCTTCATTATTGCCGGTATGGATGCTGTTACAGCCACGTGACTTCATCAACGGTATGCAGTTATTAGTGGGATTAGTGCTGCTTTATGGTGCGGTATTTATTTCAATGCCTGATATCACAGCGCCTGCGTTTAATACCCAAACGGCGGTAGATACACCAAGTATTATTCCATTGCTATTCGTGACCATAGCCTGTGGTGCGGTATCTGGTTTCCACGGTATTGTGTCATCAGGTACTAGCTCTAAGCAGCTTAATAAAGAAACTGATGGTCGCTTTGTTGGTTACTTAGGTGCAGTAGGCGAAGGTATGCTTGCGCTTATTACATTGGTTGCAGTAAGTGGTGTTGCACTTGCGGTATCACCAGAAGAATGGCACGAAATATACAGTCACTTAGGTGCCGGTAGTGTGAGCGCCTTCATTAATGGTGGCGCTAACTTAATTGAAAATGGTTGGGGTATCTCACAAGAAGTGGCATCAACCTTACTTGCTGTAATGGTTGTGTTGTTTGCGGGCACTACGATGGACTCTGGCGTGCGTCTGCAGCGTTATATCATCCAAGAGTGGGGCGATATTTATAATATCAGTATCATTCGTAACGGTATTGTAGCTACGCTAGTTGCAGTACTTAGCTGTTTATTACTTGCCTTTGGTGCTGGTGGTGCTGACGGTAGCGGCGGTATGATCATTTGGCCGTTATTCGGTTCGACTAACCAAATCCTTGCAAGCTTAACCTTACTGGTTATCTCGGTAATGCTAATTAAAGCGAATCGTCCGGCTAAATACACCTTGATCCCAATGAGCTTCGTATTAGTTATGGCGTTCTTTGCTGGTGTTATCAAACTTGGTGAATACTACCAACAAAGTAACTGGTTACTGGTGACACTTGATTTGTTAGTACTGGTAGTGAGTGTTCTGGTTATGCTTGAAGCTTGGTCTGTGATTGTTAAACATCGTAAAGATTCAACACAGGTTACAGAGCAGTAAACTTAGCTTGCCAGCCTTATAGTTAGCTATCTTACTTGGCTGGCAATAGCGCTCTAAATCAATGATAATAAGGTCCTATGTTTCTAACAGCAGGACCTTTTTTATGGCATACCCTCATGCAGTTGCAGCCCCTCAATTAGCGGATGCAGATCACGATGCATTGATTATTATCGGTGATGATTTTTCTTCTTTAGCGGACGCAAGCTTAAGCCAAGCTATTAACACTCAACAAGCTGTAGACGCGCGTATTGGCAAACAAGTTACATTACTTGTAATTGACTCTAAACGCGTTATTTTAGCGCCTACAGGCCCTCTAAACCGTGATTATGATGATGTACGTCGTTACTTTGACGCGGCAAAGCAAGGTGTACTAGAAGCGAAAGCATCGGGTAGCACTCAGCCTGCTATTTTACTTGCAAATGTAAATCAAGACAGCCGTTACAAGCATGCCCTTGAAGTGGCGTATTTAGGTGCTTGCCAAGCGCTGTGGCAACCTCTTGAAGCACGTGAGTTCCACGGTCAGGCGATTGAACCAATCAGCCAAATTAGCTTAGTGGGCGCAGATGACGCGATGAGCAAAGCCCTTAATGCCATTGCAGCAGGTCAATACGCTGCACGTGACTTATGTGGTACAGAACCTGAGCGTATGGCACCACCTCGTTTTGCAGATTATTGCGTTGAGTTATTTGCAGGTAGTAAGGTGTCTGTAGAAGTGATTTCAGATATCAACACCATCGATAAAGATTACCCAATGATGAGCACCGTAGCACGCGCATCTTACGCTGTTGAGCGTCATCACCCAAGAGTTGTAAAACTAGAGTATGTTCCTGAAGGCGACGTTGAGCGCACCTTAATGTTTGTTGGTAAAGGTTTAGTTTACGATACCGGTGGTGCAGACCTTAAAGTGGGTGGCTTTATGGCAGGTATGAGCCGCGATAAAGGCGGTGCAGCTTCGGTTGCAGGTTTTATGAAATCAGTGGCTGACTTTGCTCCTAAAGGCGTAAAAGTAATTGCTTACTTAGCCGTAGTTCGTAACTCAATTGGTTCTGATTGTTTCGTACCGGATGAAATCATTACCAGCCGTGAAGGTGTTCGTGTTCGTATCGGTAACACAGATGCTGAAGGTCGTTTAGCAATGGGCGACTTACTAAGCGAAATGAAAGATCGCGCCCTAAACGAAGTGAACCCTGAGCTATTTACTGTTGCAACTCTAACCGGTCACGCAGCACGTGCGATGGGTCCTTACAGTGCGTATGTTGAAAATGGTCCTGCTCGTGCAGCTAAAATTTCTCGTCAAATTGCTGACCTAGGCGATTTATGGGCTGATGGTGCAGAAGTATCACGCAGCCGCCGTGAAGATTATGACTTCATTCGCCCTCGCACGTTAGCTGACGATGTATTATCAAGTAACAATGCAGCTTCTGCAGTGACAGCTCGTGGTCACCAATTCCCAATGGCATTTTTAGCAATTGTTGGTGGTTTAGATAAACATGGCACTGAATCTGAAAAGCCATTACCGTATGTTCATATGGACATCGCAGGCAGTGGTGTAGAAGGCGGTGATTGGCAACATGGTAAGCCTACCGCAGCAACTGTAAGCAGCTTATTCGCTCGTTATTGTTTATAAGCTAAAAGCTATAAGTTTGAAAAGCCCCGCACAGCTGTGCGGGGCTTTTTTTGTGGTGTTAGTCGAGCTTGAAACGGTTAACGACATCACTTAATGCTTGTGAACTTTGTTTTAAGTTTTCACTGGCGTTCGATAGCCCTTCGGTATTCGACAGTGATTGCTCAGTTGATTGCGAAAGCTCATTAATCCGTAAATTAACCTCATCTGCGGCGCTGGTTTGTTGCTCGGTAGCGCGGGCGATTTGGCTGTTCATATCTTTGATAATAGTGACAAGTCGCTCAATCTCACTCAGTGAACTATTTGCTTCACCTGCCTGTGAAACTGTTTCGCTTGATAATTGTTGGCTTGCTGATACAGCATCAACAGCAGCTTGTGCGCCGGTTTGTAGTTTACTGATCATGGCTTGAATTTCATCGGTACTTTTACCTGTACGGCTTGCCAAAGTTCGCACTTCGTCAGCTACAACGGCAAAGCCTCGACCTTGCTCACCAGCACGAGCCGCTTCAATAGCAGCATTGAGTGCCAGTAAGTTGGTTTGCTCTGCAATGCTGCGGATAACATCAAGTACTGAGCCTATGTTGTTACTCTCTGCAGCGAGGTCGGCTGTTACCTTACTAACTTGTTCAATATTATGCGACAGGGTCTCAATGGCGGTAATGGTCTTGTTAAGAACCTGCTTACCCGCTTCTGCATTTTGCGCGGCTTCATTAGCGGCATGCTCAGCTTGATCGGCATTTTGACTGACATCGTGAATTTGATGAGTCATTTGTTCCATTGCGGTTGCTACTTGAGTCGAGCTGTCGTTTTGTAGCTCAATAAAAGAGTGATTTGTTTTACTGGCATCATCAACGCTATGGGCAAACTGATTTACTTGATCTGCATTGTGGGCAACATGTTTCAGTGACTCACGCATTTTTGCGGTGTACAAATTAAAGTAGCGCGATAAACGAGATACTTCATCATTGCCATTTTCATCAAGCTTTTGGGTTAAGTCGCCTTCACCTTGTGAGATGTCTTTCATCATGTCGGCAGCAAGTTGTGTCGGTCGAAGAATGCTATTGGCAATTAGGTAGCTTAGCGCAACTAGTAGGGCAATGATCACTAGCGCGGTAATAATCACATGATTACGTAGCGAAGAGAATGCCTCTTCAATGGTATCGATGTAGACACCAGAGCCTACAATCCATTGCCATTTATCAAAGCCTTTTACGTAGGCAATTTTATCAACTGGCTCGTCTTTACCTGGCTTTGGCCATTTATAAGGAATAAAACCTTCACCTTGTTTTTTGACAATATTAACCATGTTGACAAATAACGGCACGCCGTCTGGATCTTTACTGCCGGCTAGTGATTTACCATTTAATTCGGGCTTAAATGGGTGCATGACCATAACGGGTTGATAATCATTAATCCAAAAGTAATTGTTATCGTCGTAACGAAGTGCAGAAATTGTTTCGAGGGCTGCTTGTTTGGCTTGTTGTTCACTCAGCTTACCTTGCTCGAATAAAGCATAGTTATGCTCGATAATAGAGTGAGCAGACTCAACAAGGTTTTTGGTTTTTATGTATTGCTCTTGTTTTAGCGAGCTAAACTGCTGCATCAAACTTGAGACACTCAAAAATATTAAACCTATCACTACCACACTCACTAACATGGCGAGGCGCTGAAAGATCGTAAAACGGCGTAAGTAATTCATGTGTATTCCTTCGTCATGCTCTTAAGAGCAATGTATTAAGCGTAGCCAAAATAGGTCGAAAATCTAGTTAAATAGTAGAATACATTGAGACAAAAAAAAGGCTGATTTAACAATCAGCCTTTAGTCTAAGTTACCGAAATTAAAAGTGATTACTCAACGTTAAAGTGTCGGTTAAAGAAACTTGTGATAGTTTGGTGTAAGTGCGTTTGTACGCTTTTGCCACGTAAACTGTGTTTTGAGCCCGGGTAAGTCATCATTTCGAACTGCTTTTCTTGATCTTGCAGTTGTTTGAATAACTTAGTGGCATGAGTGAATAACACGTTATCATCAGCCATCCCGTGATAAATCATCAGCGGGCCTTTTAAACCTTCAGCATAAGGGAAAACAGCACTTGCTTCGTAACCTTTAGCATTCGTTGCAGGGTGACCTACATAACGCTCTGTGTAGTGAGTGTCGTAGAGTGCCCAATCAGTTACTGGCGCTCCAGAAACACCCGCTTTGAAGTAATCGCCCGCTTTAAACATGGTCATAAGCGCCATGTAACCACCGTAGCTGTGGCCATAAATGCCAATACGCTCAGGATCAACGTAATCAAGGGTACGTAAAAACTCAACACCTTTGATTTGATCTGCTACTTCTGCAACACCTAAATGTTTATAAATTACGTCTTCAAACTTTTTACCACGGTTGTATGAACCACGGTTATCAAGTTGGAAAATAACATAGCCTTGTTGTGCCATGTACTGGAAGTACAAGTTTTTACTACGCCAGCTGTTCGTTACACGTTGGGCATGAGGACCGCCGTAAACGTTAACAATAACCGGGTGCTTTTTACCATCTTGGTAATTAGTTGGCTTGAATAAACGGTAATGCATGATTTGCCCGTCTTCAGCCGTTAACGTGCCGTACTCTGGAGTGATTAAATCAGCTAGGTAAGGCGTTAATGGGTGTGACTTATCTAACTTGTTTTCTTCAAGCCAAGTGATAAATTCGCCATTAATTTTACGTAATGCCGCAGAGCCAGGCTTATTCACTGATGAGCTGTTATCGATAAAGGTTTTGTTATCTTTAGCAATTACTACATTGTGGTAAGCACCAAGCTCAGTTACGCGTTTAATTTCGCCTTTTTTGAATAGCGGTACGCTGTAAAGGTGGCTCTCGAGAGCTGTGTCTTTACGACCCGCAAAATAAACGATGCCTTTTTTCTCGTCGATACCTTTTAAGCTATCAACTACCCATTCACCTTGGGTGATTTGACGGATCATTTCACCGTTTGTGCGATATAAATAAAGGTGTTTAAAACCGTCGCGCTCAGATGCCCAAACAAAATGTTTTTTATCGTTTAAGAACTGCAAATCAAAGTGCAGGTTAATCCAAGTATCGCTGGTTTCTTTTAGGGCAACTGTTTGCTTTTTAGTTTCGCTATTATAAAAACGCAATTCTAAGTTATGTTGCTAGCGGTCTTGCCACTGGTAAGAAAGCGTTTTGTTATCCTTTAACCATTTAGCTCTGGCAATATAAATATCTTGCTCGTCGCCTAAATCAACCCAGTCGGTTTTTTGATTGTTGATGCTCACAACACCTAACTGGATTTTAACGTTGTCGGTACCAGTAAACGGGTAGCGTTGGTTGAAAAGCTTTACTTCATCAGCGTAAATTTCATTACGAATAGCTTCTTTTACTGGGCTCTCATCAACACGGGTATAAGCGATTTTAGATTCATCACCTGACCACCAGTAGCCAGTCATACGGCCCATTTCTTCTTGCGCAACAAACTCGGCCATACCATTTTTAATTACGCCGCCGCCATCTTTACTTAATTGGATTTCTTGACCCGTCTTTAAGTTAAGAGCGTACAGGTTTTGCTCACGAATAAATGACACATAGTGCCCTTTTGGTGAGAAACGCGCATCGGTTTCAAATGCTTCTGTGTCGGTTAATTTACGGCTTTTAGCTGAATTAAGCTCATAATAGTAAAGGTCGCCATTAAGCGGGAATAAAAGCGCTTTACCATCTTTTGACCATTTATATTCTAAAATCCCTTTGCCAAAAATACGCTGGCGCTCACGACGTGCTTTTTCTTCGTCAGATAAGTTTTCAGGACCAGAAAATAGTGCTGCAGAATCAACTAATAGGCGGTTTTTGTTATCTTTTAAATTGTACTCCCATAAGTCGTAGCGGTTGTAATCATCCGTCTTACCTTGCAGGTAAGTTACACGACTGCCGTCTGGAGAAAATTTAAGTTGTACAGGGGCTTTGCCTGCTAAGCTTGGATCGTCAAAAATACGTTCAAGAGTGAGGGGGTCAGCGGTCACACTGAATGCTGTTGCCACGACTGGCAAAGCAAGTGAGAGAGATTTAATTTTTTTTAGCACAGGAGTACCTTCGCTCGAATAAAAACTGCAACGATGGTAATGGTAAGCTTAGTCAACTGCAACAAAATGCTATAAAGTAGGGTATGTTTACCCAATATCAAAGGATTTATTGATGAAAAATACTGACACGCCGTTTTCTTTGGCCCCAGAATTACAACGCGACTGCATCGAACTTGCTGATTGGCCACTGTGTAAAGTATTGCTGATGAATGATAGCCAATACCCTTGGTTTATTTTAGTGCCAAGAGTCGCTGGTGTTAAAGAAATTATTGATCTTTCTGAAGAACTACAAATTACCTTATTACAAGAATCGGGCAAACTCAGTAAACTATTACAACAGGTATTCAACCCAGACAAACTAAATGTGGCGGCATTGGGTAACATGGTGCCGCAATTACATGTTCATCATATTGCACGTTTTACAGCCGATGCGGCTTGGCCAACACCAGTTTGGGGAAAATTACCCGCAGTGCCTTACACTGATGAACAAATTTCCGCATTAAAAGCGCATTTTTAAACTATTTGTTCTAGTAAGATTGGACTAAGCTAAATGAGTGATGCGTAAAGGGGTACAGAATAAATGAAACACACAGTGTTTGCCATGTTGCTTATTCTGAGCTCTTTTTCGTGTTTAGCAAAAAGCTATTACTTTGTTGGTAGTCATTTTCCTGCGATTTTAGAACAAGATCAGCAGGGCACAGTGGTTGGCTTAGGTGCCGATATTGCCCACGAAATTTGCAGGAGTTTAGGGCACGAGTTGGTTATCGATATCATGCCACTAAAACGCGCTTTAAAAATGGTAGAGCAAGGTCAAGCTGATGCCATTATAGGTCCTTACAAATCTATTATACGTCAGCAGTATATGCAATTTAGTGACTTACCTTTTTACGAAGACCCGATTGTTTTATATACCAAAAAGAACAATGATGTGACTTGGGTTGGAAACTTTGCCAGTTTACGAAAAGATATTATTGGTACCATTCGAGGTTGGAACTATGGTCCTGAATTTAAACGTAACGAGGCAAACTTATCGCTATCTGAAGTGGGTAATGTGCGGGCTAGTTTTTTACAGTTGATGCATAACCGAGTTGATTTAATACTTACCCATCCTCGCGCAGCAATGCCTGTGATCGAAAGCTTAGGTATCGATGATAAAGTCATAATGTTATCGCCGCCGGTGACGGTTAATCAGGGCTACTACGGCTTTAGTAAGCAACGCGAACTCGATGAGTTTATTGAAGCTTTTAATACTGAGTTTCAAAAGATGCTGATCAACGGGGATATTGTAGAGCTAAACTCCAAATATGGTTTGAACTTCATCGCACACTAGTCGTGTTTTACTAGGGGTCAGGCAATAAAAAACGCTGCAATTGCAGCGTTTTTAATATTAAAGAAGCATTAACCTTAAAGGCCTAATACTTCTTTACCTTGTTTGAAAGTAACATCAACAGGGATGTTAGCTTGGCTTAGTTTTTCTAAGTCTTTAGCTAGTTCAGCTTTGATATCGCCATGAGTTGCGATTAGCTGATCAACTTTTTGGTAATCACCGTCACCTTGAATAGTAAGGATTAGGTTAGATAGTTTCTCCATTGCTTGACTCATTTTCTCCATGTTAACGCTGTATAAGCCGTCAGCATTTTTAGAGAAGGCGCCTTCTTCAGCGAAGAAGTTAAAGCGGATCATGTTCGCTTTACCGTGTGCGCTTGATGCACCAAAACGCACTGAGCGGAAGATACCGGCCATAAAGGTGATGTAGTAATCTTCTAATGTGCCCTCTGTGATCTCACCTTTCTTAAGCAATTGCTCAACCATGTAAAGACCTAAGATATCCGCTTTACCTTCTTCAAGGGCACTTGCATGCTCTTGGAGTGATTGGCGAACAGTTCCTTTACCAGTGATCGTGTTTTTAATACCTAAACCGTGCGCTACTTCGTGGAACATAGTGTTTGCGAAGAAAGCATCAAAGGTAATGTGTTTACGTTGTTCAGGAACAATTAACTGCTCTGAAATTGGCACTAAGATTTTATCGAATTTAGCGCGCATTGCGTTTTTAAGCTGTAAACGACGTGTGCCTTTTTCTAGCTGTACTTGTTCATCATTTGGCAGATTGATAGCAATTGTTTTACTACCTGCATTTGAGTGGCCTGCGTAATACACAACATCATAAGCATTTAGGTCAGCATCAGAGCCAGGGACTTCTTGTTTGTATTTTTCGTCTACAGGTAAACCTTTTTGTAGCTCAGGTAAGAAAGCGGCAAATTTAGCTAAGCGCTCGCTCCATGCTAAATCTTTAATAAGTACATAAGATTCATACGCTGCACGGTAACCAAATAGTTGATCTTCATAAGTTTCGATAGGACCAATAACCACGTCAATTGGATTATTCTTCATATCCATCCATGCAAAATCAGAAGGTTGGAAGTCATCACTTACTAGTGCTTCTGCGCGCATGCTAAGATAGTTAGCGAATTCTTTGTCATCAGCAAGCGTACTTGCTTCACGTAACAAGTTAGCTGCTTTTTCAAGTTCTTGTGCGTACTCAACTGAGTAAGCCACACTGTAAAGCTGGCCTTTTTCGTCACGTTTTATCACCGAATAAAGACCTGTTTTGTCATCAACCGTTGCGTTGTTTAACTCTTCTTTAGTGATATCGCTTGGATAAAATTCAGCACCTAGTGGTTTTTCTTCATAGCCCGATAAGAAAACTTGGTCGCCGTTTAAGCGATCCCAAGGGCCATAGTTGATATCTGCAAACTTCTGAACTTTTTCATCATTAATTTTTGCAAGGAAAGCGTCTTTGTTATCACCAAATGCTTGACGCCAGAATAGCTCATCCATAATTTTTGATGCATCAATTAATTTGCCAACCATTTGCTTTTGGTTGTCACTTAAATGGCTTAGGTCAGAAGTAAGCGTGAAGTCTGTGTATATGTCTAAACGGCTTTTCTCTGCATTGATTAGTTGTGGGTTGTTTTGTTCAGTACTTTGTTTTGTTTGCTCTGCAGCAGGCTTAGTTTGAGAAGTGCTAGCTTGCTCGTCAGAACATGCGCCAAGAAAAACAGCACCTGATAAGATAAGTGCTTGGCTAATTTTATTTAATGTCATTTTTTTGCCCGTTAAAAAGTGAGAGTCATTGCTTAGAAAACGAAAAGTCTATGCATTAAAGCAAACCTGACATATATATGGCAAGTTTACTACGCTAGAAGCAATATTTATTTATGAGTTAGGAAGTTAAAAAATATAAAAATAGATAATTTCTGTGAATTTCTTAACTTTAGCGCTAAGTTAGACAATACTAAAACTATAACTAATCTAATAATGTCAGTCATTAGTCTGTCTTTGTTTGGGCGGGCTAATCCAAGAGGATGGCACACATATGTCAACAGAAAATGCATTACTGACCATATTGGTCGACAGAATAAATAACGACACTTTAGTGTTACCTACCTTACCGGAAGTTGCAGTAAAGGTTAGGCAAGCCGCGGATAATCCCGAGGTAAACTTGATGGATATGGCAGATGTCATTTCTCATGATCCAGCATTATCAGCACGAATGATCAAAGTTGCGAATAGTGCTTTTATGGGGCGCTCAGTTAAAGTCACAAATCTACACCAAGCGGTAACACGAATTGGTCTTCGTCAAATCAAAAACATTGCTACCGCAATGGCAATGGAACAGCTGTTTGTATCGCACAATGAGCTGATCAAAGGCTATATGGACAAGGCATGGCAAAAAACGCTTAAAGTAGCGTGCCACTCAATTACCTTAATGGACTTCTTTTTACGCAGAAACAAGCAAACCTCGCTTAATCGCGACACAATCACCTTAGCGGCATTAGTTTATAACATTGGTGTACTGCCAATTTTAACTGAAGCCGAAAAGCACCCAGAGGTGTTCGCAAACCCAAGTTTCCTTGCACATGCTATCCAAAAATTAGGTGGCAAAGTAGGTGGTGCAATTATGCGTGCTTGGGGCTTTACTGATGAGTTTGTAGAAGTTGCTGAAAGTTGGGCAAATCCAAACTATCGTCCAGAACATATCTGCTATGTTGATTTCATTCGTATTGGCGCAATTTTAGAAGGGATTTTACAGGTTTCTGATAAGTCTGCAGCATTACAAACCTACATGGATAAAGGCGTGATTGAATCACTTGATATGTTCAGTGAAGATGAATATCACGATATGCTTAACGAAGTAAAAGCGATTTTTACTGACTAATTTAAACAAAAAGCGCGACTTAGTTAGTCGCGCTTTTAGTGTTAATTAACCTAAGAGTTAATTTTATAAATCTTCCTTGTCGCCTAAGCCTTGAGTCAGCTCTTCTAGCATTTGCTTAATTTCTTCTGACGCTAAGATAAAGTCAGCATCAAGTTTTACTGCCATATCTTCTTTTGGAATGTCAGCGTTTTCTTCTTTTAGTGTTTCTGAGTAGCTTAAACGTTTAATCGAGCCATCGTTTTGCAGCATGAATTTGACGCGCTCTTGCCAATCAAGAGCAAGCTTAGTTACACGCTTACCATTTTCTAAATGAGACTTAACTTCGTCACATGATAAATCATGGCCTTTTAATTTAACCTGAGCGCCACTGTCATCTGCTTCTTCAAGTTCTGCATCGTTACCGATTGAAAAGCCTTCAGGCGTACTGAAATTAGTTAACCAATCAGTTAAAAATACATCTAAATCATAATTAGCAAATGCAGGTACGACAGGAAGTGTGCCAAGTGATTTACGAAGTAGGGCTAAAAGCTCTTCTGCTTTATTAAAGCTTGCGCTGTTAACAACAACCCAGCCATTCTTTTGGTCGATAAACGCAAACTGTAGGCTCGATTTTTTGAATGCTTGAGGTAGTAACGTGTGTAGAATATTTTCTTTTAGTTCGTCTTTTTCTTTTTTCTTAACTGGGCGGTTTTCTTCCGCTTCTATTTGCTCAACTTTTTCTGCAACCATTTCATTGATAACGGCAGCTGGCAGCACTTTTTCTTCACGCTTTGCGCATACTAAAATGCTGTCTTGAGAGAAGTGAGACAGGGTTTGCCCATGCTTACCAAACGCTTTTGTCCAACCAAAAGTTGAAAGCTCTTGGCCGGTACATGAACGAAACAGGTCTTGCTCTAGGGCTTTGTCGAAGTCTTCTTGAGAGTATGAAACGTCTTGTTTAAAACGGTAACAGATAAGGTTACTAAACCACATAATTAGGCTAATCCTTTCAATAAATTTGCCCAATCATAGCAATAAAAAACTGATGCCGAAATGAATCATTTCGGCATCAGCTCTATTTGCTTATGAGTTAAACATTGAAAGAGGTTTTGGCATGTTTTTCGGAAAACTAATATGGTAGTGCAAGCCTTTACCGACTTCGCTTGATACCTCAATATCGCCACTTAGGGTTTGTTTAACGAGGTTAAAGGTAATATGTGTGCCCAAACCACTGCCGCCTTGGTCGCGTTTAGTAGTAAAGAATGGGTCGAAAAGCTTTTCTAATTGCTCTTTTGATACGCCATTACCATTGTCTTTAAAGTCGATGACAACTTCGTCATCTTCTTCTTTGATAACAATATCAATAACACCACTTTCAATACCTTCAAAACCATGAATGAGTGAGTTCATAATCAAGTTTGTGAAAATTTGGCTGATAGCACCCGCAGGTAGGTTAAGCGTTAAATCATCAGGGCAATCTAAATTAATGTGATGCGATGTTTTTTTGAGTTTTGGATGTAAAGAGCGGATCACTTCACCTAAATACTCTTTAAAATTAATTGTTCGTACTGCTTCACTGGCTTGGTCGACTGCAATTTGCTTGAAGCTTGCAACCAGCTCAGAAGCACGGTCTAAGTTACTGGTGAGTAAGCTGGTGCTTTGTTTAGCATCATTAATAAATTCTTCCAGTGCTTTTGGCGACAGAGTCTTATCTTTGTAAGCTGCTTCAATTTGGTCTAAGCGCTCTTGTAAAAAGGAAGTTGCAGTAACACCAATCCCAATAGGTGTATTAACATCATGAGTAATACCTGCAACTAAGCCGCCTAACGCAGCCATTTTTTCTGATCCTACTAAGCGCTCTTGTGCCATATTAAGTTCATCAAGGTAGCGTTGTAACTCAGTTTGCTTAGTTATTAGCTCTTGTTCAGTTTGCTTACGTAAATCGATTTCTTCAGTAAGTGTTAGCTTTTGTTTTTCAAGCTCGTATTTTTGTTGCTGCAAGTCCATCATAGCTTGGCTTAGGTTTGATGTTTTGCGTGCGACTTCTTGTTCTAACTGCAAGTTATGTTGGTCGAGCTTTTCATTACTTATCAAAAGTTCTTTTTGGGTATGTTCGAGCTCTTCACGGTAAAGTACCACTTTATCAATTAAGCGGTTGAAAGATTCTTCCATTACTTTTAATTCGTTATGCTCAACGGTTTTGATCTCGATATGGCGACCTTCTAAATCGTTTAGTTCTAGATCTTCAATTTGTTCTGTGAACTGTGCCAATGGCTCGGTTAAGCGCTTTCTAAATGCGAGTAAGAAAAGAATGATCAAAAAGGTGGTTTTGATCATCGCATTTCCGATTAAAAAATAGATAGAAATCATGATGCGGCTAAATACCACTTCACGGCTTGAGAATAGGGTTACGTCGCCTACTTGGGTTGTTTTACCCGAGAATTCAAAAATAAGTGGGAATGTATAACCAAATAAACCCGACGGCGTATCTTCGATAATTGCTTCTTCTTGAACTAACTGTTGACTGTAAAGCTCATGAATATCTAACGAACGCCCTAATTGTGAGAGTACCTCACCACTATCATCACGCACAATAATGCCTTCGATCATAGGGATTGCCAGTAGGCCCTCAGCCGTCGTGATGGTTTGTTTATCGTTCAGTTCCCAAATTGCACGGGTTAAACTACGGCTAAATGTTTTTTGTAAAGTAGTTAACTCGTCGCGAATGTAATCTTTTGTATTAACGTACTCAGCAATAACCTGTCCACACGTCACCACGAAGGTTAGTAAAAAGTAGACAGAGAGCACATTTGTTAATAATTCTTTTGACAGGCTTTTTTGTAGCATGGAATATCCATAGCTCCTTGGTGACAATTGTAATACATTCAGCTAGTTCTAAAGTTAGCTAATAAATGGTTAAAAAGAAATAAATATATCCTTTTTTACTGGAACATTTATAAATTGTTAGTATTTTTTGAAAAAGCTTAGCCTTACTGCGCTTTAAAAATTGTGTTATAAATTTATTTCACCTTTAACTTTTTTAACATTAGCCTTTTTTAATGTTGTATTTGCTACAGCAAAGATTTTTATTTCATGAATAATCCTAATTTTTCAGTACTGGTCTGTGATGACTCAAATATTGCCCGCAAGCAGGTAGTGCGCTGTTTAGGGGATTGCTTGAATGCAGATATTCAACAAGCAACCAATGGGCGTGAAGCACTTGCGTTACTGCGTGAACATAATTTTGATCTACTCTGTTTAGATTTAACCATGCCTGAACTGGATGGAGTCGCTGTGCTTGAATCTATTAAAGCAGAGAAAATAGAATGCTTTGTAATAGTTATTTCGGCTGATATTCAGACTGAAATGAAGCAAAGAGTAGTAAAGTTGGGCGCCATTGATTTCATTGATAAACCAATAGATCTTGTTCGTCTAAAAGCAACTTTGCATAAATTTGGTATTCATTAATCTTTTAAATAACACAAACGCATAATTTATCTTTTCTTTAAGGGTTGACAGCCTGACTACATTTAAGGCAGTCTAGAGTCTATGAAAACATTTAATCACGCAACGACCATTATTATTACAACCATCATCCTTACTGGATAGTGGCATAGGTCGGTGCAACAAATTTATAGGCCTGTGTTCACTAGAACACAGGCCTTTTTCGTTTATGGAATGAGGAAACATAAATAATGCGAGTATTAAAATTTGGTGGGTCGTCCTTGGCCGACTACGCATGTTTGCAACAGGTAGCTCAGTTAGTCAAAGAAGAATTACGCGATGAAATGCTGTTAGTGCTATCAGCTCCAGGTGGTATGACTGATTCATTAGTCGCGTTAGCAAGTACTGCAGAACATGGGCAGGACTTTAGTGAGCTATGGCAAGCATTGGTTGCGCGCTGTGAACAACTAAAAGCTGCTGTTGAAGCTGATTTTGGTCAGGTAGCAAGTTGGCCTAACTTGAATGAACTGAAGAATAAACTTGATGGTGTTGCACTTTTAAAGTGCTGCCCAGACCAAGTACGTGCCTATACTATTAGCTTTGGTGAGCGCGTAAGTGTTGCTTTGATGGAGTGCATGCTTAAACAAAGCAATGCTCGCTATCTAGAAGCGACTGATTGTATTGCCTCTGTGGGCGGCTACATTGATGCTGAAGCTGACTTGGCTGCAAGTAAGTTGCGTTTTCAAGAAGCACTAAAAGCTGCACCGAGCACTATTTATATCATGCCGGGCTTTACTGCTGCTAACGAACAAGGTGAGCTAACAACACTTGGTCGAAATGGCTCAGACTACTCAGCGGCAATTGCTGCAGCATGTTTAGAAGCCGATGTATGTCAGATCTGGACTGATGTTGATGGCGTTTATAATGCTGATCCGCGTTATATCAAAAAAGCGTCTAAGGTTGATTCACTATCATATAAAGAAGCGATGGAGCTTTCTTATTTTGGGGCGAAGGTATTGCACCCGAAAACGATTTTACCTTGTGCCAAAGCGGGTGTGCCGTGTGAGATCAAAAATACACATAATCCGCGTGCTGAAGGCTCAGTGATCAGTAACGACAGTGTATCTAACGAGCCTGTTAAAGCGCTATCAAGTCTACAAAACCTTGCTATGTTAACTGTTTCAGGCCCAGGTATGAAAGGTAAAGTGGGCATGGCATCAAAAGTATTTAATGCACTTGCTCATGACAATGTTTCAATTGTTTTAATCACTCAATCTTCATGTGAATTTAGCATCAGTTTTTGTGTTCATGAAAGCGACCTATCGCTTGCCCTTGAAGCACTTCAGACTGCTTTCGAATTAGAATCACAAGCTGGCCTAATCGAACCAGTTCAAGTGCAGCGTAACCTTGCTATTGTCACTTTAGTAGGCGATAACATGCGTGCTCACAAAGGGTTAGCGGCTAAGTTCTTTGCTTCGTTAGCACAAGCGCAGGTTAACATTGTTGCAATTGCACAAGATTCCACTGAAAGTGCAATTTCAGCGGTCATCGACGGTGAGTTTTGCAACGACGCTGTAAAAGTTTGCCATGAGAATTTCTTTACCCACATTCCTTCAATTGATGTTTTTTTACTTGGTTGTGGTTTGGTTGGTCAAGAGCTTATTCAGCAGTTACAACGCCAACAAGCATGGCTTGAAAAACGTAACATCAAGCTGAACTTGTACGGTGTTGCTAACTCAAGACAGCTTTATCTAGATAGTGAAGGCATCGCTTTTGATGGCTGGCAAGACAAACTAGCCGAGTCAGAGCAAGCATTTGATTTAAGTTTGGTGGAGCAATTTGTAAAACAAAACCACTTAATCAACCCTGTGATAGTTGACTGTAGTTCGGCCGATAAGCTTGCTGCGCAATATGTGGATTTCTTGAATGCAGGTTTTCATGTTGTTGCTGCTAACAAAAAAGCCAATACTAGCTCATATGCTTACTACCAAGATTTAGTTGCAGCAACACAAAAGAATAATCGTAAATTTTTATACGAAACAAACGTAGGTGCAGGTTTACCGGTACTTGATAATCTTAAATCGCTATTTGGTGCGGGCGATGAACTCATTAAATTCAGCGGTATCTTATCGGGTTCATTATCGTATATGTTTGGTGCACTACAAGATGGTTTATCACTTAGTGAAGCAACATTAAAAGCAAAAGAAAGTGGATTTACAGAGCCTGATCCGCGTGATGATTTATCAGGTACTGATGTTGCTCGAAAACTACTGATCATTGCCCGTGAATCTGGTCTTGAATTAGAACTAAGCGATATCGAAGTTGAATCAGTTTTACCAAAAGGGTTTGCAGAAGATGATTCTGTAGCCGATTTCATGGCAAAACTACCATCACTTGATGCGCAGTTTAACGACCGCATTCAAAGTGCTGCAAGTGAAGGTAAAGTACTTCGTTATGTGGGCACTATTGAAAACGGTCAATGTAAAGTAGGCATTGAAGCCGTAGATAGTAGCCATGCTTTATACGATATCCGTGACGGTGAAAATGCATTGGCAATCTTAAGTCAATATTATCAACCTCGTCCGTTTGTGATTCGTGGTTATGGCGCTGGTGCTGAAGTAACGGCTGCAGGCGTATTTGCTGATATCTTAAAAACGTTAACACGTTAGGAGCTGGTCATGATCCGTGTATATGCACCCGCTTCAATCGGGAATTTTGCTGTCGGCTTTGATGCACTAGGTGCCGCACTGGCACCTATCGATGGCAGCTTATTAGGTGATGTTGTAGAGGTTAGTGCCGCAGAGCAAGATACTTTTGTATGCTCTGGCGACTATGCCCATAAACTGCCAGCTAATGCTGAAGAAAACTTGGCTTATCAATGTTTAATTCATTTTAAAGAACACGTTGCACCGACAATGCCAGCGGTAAAACTTGAGCTTAAAAAGAACCTACCAATTGGCTCAGGTTTAGGTTCAAGTGCTTGTTCTGTTGTGGCTGCGTTTGCTGCCCTCGATAAGTTCGCCGAAACAAATTTATCTCAAGAGCAACTTATCGAGTTGATGGCTGACTTTGAAGCCATTGTTAGTGGCGGTCGTCATTACGATAACATCACGCCGTGTTATTTAGGTGGTTTGCAATTAACGGGTGAACTCATTCCGAACAAGTCAATTTCGTTACCTGTTGAAAATCAATGGTATTACGTAGCGGCTTTCCCTGGTTTTTCACTGAATACCGCAAAAGCGCGTTCGGTCTTGCCAACGCAATTATCAATGCACGACAGTGTTGAATTTGCACAGCGGCTTTCTGCGTTTAGTAGCTTATTGCTCACTGGCCGTTTTGATGCTGCACTATCAATTATGTCTGATGAAATAGCCGAACCGTATCGTGCACCGCTTATTCAAGGCTTTGTCGAAGCGAAAAGTGCTTTACCAGAGCTTGGCGCTGAAATTGTCAGTATTTCAGGTGCTGGGCCAACATTATTTACCGTGTGTAAGAGTCTTGAAGCTGCACAAAAGTGTGCAGCGTGGCTGAATGATAATTACATTAATGAGCAGGGCTTCTGCCATATCTGCCAACTTGATCAACTTGGCACGCGACAGCTTTAAAGAATTTAAGGAATAAACATGCAATTACATAATTTAAAAGATGAAACACAACAGGTGTCGTTTGTGGAAGCGGTAAAAACGGGTTTAGGCCGTAATCAAGGTGTGTTCTTCCCTGATAGCCTATCGCCAATGCAAGACATTGATACTTTATTAGATTTGGACTTTGTTAGTCGGAGTAGTAAGATTTTATCGCACTTAATTGGTGATGAATTACCTGCTGATACCGTTGCACAGATGGTGCAAAACGCTTTTAACTTCGATGTGAAGTTGGTAGAAGTTGAAAAAGACATTTATTGTTTGGAGTTATTTCATGGCCCAACGCTTGCTTTTAAAGACTTTGGCGGTCGTTTTATGGCTGAGTGTCTTGCCCAATTTAACCAAGGCGAAAAAGTCACTATTTTAACGGCCACATCGGGCGATACTGGCGCAGCCGTTGCTCATGCATTTTATAACAAGCCAACTATCGATGTCGTGATCTTATACCCAAAAGGTAAAATATCATTAGCGCAGCAAAAACTATTCACTACTTTAGGTAATAACATTCACTGCTACGCCGTTGATGGTAGCTTTGATGACTGCCAAAGTATGGTAAAACAAGCTTTCTTAGACGATGAAATTAAACAAAAGCTAGGTTTAAACTCAGCGAATTCAATCAACATCAGTCGTTTAGTTGCGCAAGTATGCTATTACTTTGAAGCAATTGCGCAATTACCAAAAGAGCAGCGTAGTAAAGCGCATATCTCAGTACCTAGTGGTAACTTTGGTAATGTATGTGCGGCGATGATTGGTGCTGTACTTGGAATGCCTGTTGCTAAATTAAGTGCCACAACTAATCAAAACGACACTGTGCCACGCTTCTTGCTAAATAAAGAGTGGGCGCCAAATGACACACTTGAGTCTTTATCGAACGCAATGGATGTGAGTAAACCGAATAACTGGCCACGCGTTCAATTTATGCTAGATAACGAATGGTTTAGCTATGATGACTTTTATTCAAGCTGTGTTGGTGAAGAAGAAACAAAAGAGGTGATGAAAAAAATTCATCAGACTGGTTATATCGCAGAACCTCATACTGCAATTGCTTATCAAGGCTTGAAAGAAAATCTAGCCGACGGTAGTGCAGGTATATTTTTAGCGACCGCACACCCTGCTAAATTCAAAGACAGTGTAGAGCAAATTTTAGACATTGAACTGCCAATGCCAAAACCGCTTGCTGATGCATTGGCAAAGCAGTGTTTGGCTGAAGATATTAAGTTTGATTATCAATTGCTTCGAACAGAGTTGCTAAATAAATTAGCTTAATACTAAAAAAAGAGCGGCGAAGCCGCTCTTTTTTAATGAAGTAATGAATGACTATGACGGTTTAAAACTCGCATGCATAAAATGACCACCGCAGCAATACATAGCAAAATACTGATCACTGAGACTAATTCATTTTGTGTCCATTGCATCAAAGTGAAAGCTGAAATAAAAATAATAAATGGTTTAAATTCATAGTAGTAGTTGGACTTTTTTTGTTTAACTCGCTGGCTTATATGATCTGTTCTTCTAGCTTCTGAGCGCATTCGCCAAATGTTAGCGCCTAATAAAAATAAAGTTACACCAATTAATGTTGGTACATAATTATTTGCTAATGTGATGCAGCTCATGCCGAGAAAGAAGTATCCGTAGGGGACTAATTCATATATAGGTTTAGCTAACATGTACTTATACCATCCTTGATATTGACTAGGAATATAAGCTTAGTTCGCTTCTATTGAAACGCAATAAAGCGTTGATAATTTTATCTAGAGTGACATTTTAAAAATATATGTAATATTTTAAATCTATAATTTTTTTTTATGTATCAATAAAAAAATATCATTATTAAAACACTGTGAAATAAATTCAATCCCTGTTTAAATATGTTCATCTTTACAAGATAGGCAAAAGTGCGTTTTAAGCGTACAATACAGCCTTCAAAAAACACCATACACGTTGCCTTAGGAGACCCCATGTTAGAACGTAGCATGAATATTTCGGATTTCGATCCAGAGTTATTTGCAGCCATCACTAAAGAGACGGCTCGTCAAGAAGAGCACATCGAACTGATCGCGTCTGAAAACTACTGTAGCCCACGCGTGC
>MDTG01042304.1_pt1 | contig 89674 bp, 83 predicted proteins | sample 811421 | NCBI WGS metagenome assembly MDTG01 (sample SAMN05326645, study PRJNA326480) | marine metagenome | isolation source: seawater | place: Pacific Ocean: South East | collected 2011 | reverse complement strand
CTGTTGATGATATTCTAAAGTCGCCAAACTAATAGAAGTATTACCATGAGTTACAAGCAGTTGATCGAAGGACAAAGATACCAGATAGAGGCCTACTTAAGGGAACTATGTTTCAAATGAAGAATACTTTCACTAGCCACAAACAGATTTATTTATGAACCCGTTATGGAATGGTTTTCTTATGAGGACCATTACAAGACTTTTATGGCCGTTGCTTCCAGTTGGTATGGAAGTAGTATTCAGATTTTACATTAGCGATACGATTGTCTTTCCCAATCAAAGCATTCTCGTGTTAGCTTTCATTCTGCCCGCGGCTTATATTTCAGATTTCAAGAACGAAGTGCCAGTAAATTTGATAGCTATGCTCTCGCTAATTGGCACAGTTCCGTTTATGTCAGCAATAGCCATCGATAAACCTATAGTATACTGGTCTGGTTTTAGTCTTTATGTCTTCTATCTACTTCTTTTTCTATCAATAGACGTGACCAAGACTTACCAGCGCATCAAGGAAGTTACAGAATGAGCATCGAATCTGTGAGCGAGTTCATTACTGTTGCTGGAGCAGCAATTGGTATATTTACTACAATATACTCTTTTTACGTAATCAGAAGAAAAATAAGCTATAGCTCAAAAAATGCTTTTTCTAGCGTGATAAAAAAGTCAAGAAATTCTTTAGACATAGTAGGTATAACTCTCGCAAACATAACTGAAAGTGAGGAAATATTAAAACTGATTCAAGACAAAATAAATGCGGGTATTAGGATACGAGTTATATTGACAGAGGTTGATGCGGCAGAATCTTGGGCGACGTCGATAGGTTTTCCCGAATATTCAATACCAAACATAAAATATCGGCATGAAAAAACAATTAGAATTTTCAAACAGCTTGGTGTCGAATGTCGTACGCTCGGTCGTATCCCACCTTTTACGTTCATTTTATCGGACTTTACACTAGCCCGAAAGTCAAACCCTAGTGCGATTTCGTTTGCTTCGGATCTACCATCTGTAAAAATCGATGAGAATACTGATTTGATTAACGAATATAAGCGAGTGTATGAGTCTTTGTGGAAAGAAGCGAAAACTGGGCTGTAATATGTGTGTAGACTTTCTTGACATATGATTTCCACAGAAGTGACGTATCACATTATTTTCAATGTGAAAGCACTAACATTGCCCGTATCTTTGCAGAGAGGAATGTCCGCTCCTTGTTGAAGCCGCCTGTCTGATGACATCACAACCTACACCTGAAAGTGCCAGATCAGATATGAGCTACTACATTTTATTTATGAAAAATTGGTAAGGGTGAAAATGGTGTAATGGCTAATTACAGTGAAGAGTTAGTGCTGTGAGATTTTCTGTAGGCTTGAACCATATCTGACTAAACCTATATCAGCACTACTCAGTAGATCTTGCGAGTATCATAGCTTTTAATGTGTTGATATCCGCTATAGTCGATAGTGATTTATCGCTCTATGCTAGAGTCATCAAGTGGCAATAACTTTGTCGAATTTGACAACTAGATTGGCGACTTTGGCATTTAGATTGCCAAGAATGGCAAGGTTTTTGGATTCGACTTTTAGGTAATTTCTGAAGCTTGCCCGTTTTGCAAGGAAACTCTCCTTACATTGGTTATATAAATTTATAATATCCATAATCGTTATAATAGTTATAACATGTTTCTTTGAAAATTGATACGCAAACACCGCGTTTACTCTCGTTGAGAGCGAATTATTTTTCAGTCCTTTTTGAATTCTGAAACTATTCATTGTCCCCAGTTAGGTTTCTGTCTGACATACTCAAAAATTTTGTTATGCAGTTGTAATTCATGGGGCGTTTAACACCATCATGGCTTTGACTACGGAGTATCTCTGTCCCAATCTGGGACAGAGGGAAGGTTAGTAGGTTGATGATGCGGAACAACTGAAATTGTACCGTTTTATTTCGCGCATTATGACCTACTCTAAGTCTTATCCGTTGTCATGGATTTTCCCGACTTGCCAAACCTTCTGCGCACTAGAGTAGAATATATACGCATAAGCCTATCTAAATCTGTGTCACTAATATTAATAGCTCGATGTAAAATATCTCTGCCGAACAATTCGAGGACTTCTTGAATATTCTTTTTCTTCCCAATCGTTCTAACAAACTTATCAAAATAACGACGTTCAACTTCAACTAAAGGCATGGGAAGTTTTTTAAATTCAGTTGGGGTTAGCTCTAAAACTCCGCCACCGTAGTGCCTACCTAAAAGTTCAGCAAAGCACAAAGTCAACGGGTTGTAAAAAGAATAGACAATATCGGCTATTTTAATTCCTTTTTTAGGGTAGACATTGTAGGCGGTATCAGTAGTAAAGACTTTGGCAGTATTTTTGACAAACCTAGGGTATTCGTGACACCTTTTGAAGAAAAAACCAGCTCCGGGAGGTACGATTGGAACTTTAAACCAATCAGTTCTTTTTTTACATTTGTATCTTTGATCTATGCTGTCATTCAGTCCGATTTCCAAATATTTATCAACCTCTGAGGAGCTACCTTCGTTATAAGAATGTAAGTCTAAAAAAAGTGATGGTTTGCCTAACTTCTTAAGCTTTTCATAGTCACGCTTGCTAAACTGAACAGAGTTTCCTATAAATGAACTTTTTTGAACAATGGGTCGAGTGAATGCATCTAATGCATATTTATTTGCTTGTTGCTCATTAATTATAAAAAAGTCATTGGCAGCGGTTACAATGCCCGGTTTTGAATCAATATATTGATTTAATTTTGGTAACTTTAAATACAAGCCATTCAAGAATGAAAGATCACTGTCAGATAAGACGAGTGAACTCCACTTAGTTCCATTTTGTTCGATTGTATTCTTTCTGCATAGTTCTTTAGGAATCAGGTTATTTAAATCATTAGAGCTTGTACTATCTACATCAAATATGAACAACCCTCGTTCACTGTGTCTTTTATAAGCCATCAACAAGACAGTATCTTGGCCTGCTGAATCAAACAACAATTGTTGAAATGTGTAAATCTCTAACCGTTCGAAGTTTTTTTCTAAGAACACTTGAATACTTTCTGCAAATTTCACTTGAAGTAATTCAAACGGAAGAATAAATGACATTATACCGTCTTGCTTTAGTGCTTTTTCGCATTTTAATATAAAAGCCGCCCACAAGTTCTTATCTGCACTATGTGGAATTTCATGCTCATCTAAAATTTCTCTAAACTTAGCCAACTGTGTGTTGCCAAGCCTTTTTTTAGAAATATAGGGGGGATTTCCAATAATCAGATCATAGTAATCATTGTTTAACTCTGAAAAAAGGAAGTCACTATTATCAACTTTGACATGATCTGAACGAGTAATAAATTTTGCCTCTAGGTTATTGCAAGACTCTTTATTTATCTCGATCATGTCCGTACGAAATGCACGCTCACCTAATATACTGTATAGCTTTTCAACAAAACGACCATCTCCAGCACTAGGCTCTAATACAGTTCTAATATCTTCTTGGCTACATCTTGATATAAGTTGCTGTACACTAAAATCAACCATGTACTGAGGGGTGTAGAAAACACCAAAATCTTTTTCCATTATATACTTCGCGTCAACTGGACGTACTTATTCATTTGTTTCACAGCATCCATAAAAATCTTACTTATCTTAGATTTAATGGGGGCCTCATCATCCAACGAATCTATCAGTGGCAAAAGCTCCTGAACAGCTTTCTGAAAGTAGTCTGCTAGCCAAAAAATTTCGTGACGCTTTAGCCCTAACTTTAACTTTTTATGCATGTATTCAGCAGCAGGCTCTTTATCATGAAACTTTATTTTTCCTGATGCATCTCTATAAAAGTTTTCGTCAAACTTATATGAGCATGGGTCAATAAACCCTTTGCCATCTTTAATACTCACAGAACTATCATTACTCGGCCAATCATCACTTTTTGCAATGTTGCAAATAGGACATGAGTACACCAAATTCTCATAATCACACTCTAACGATTTGAACATACTTTTTGGAGCAAAATGATCGATATGGAATGCTTTACCACAACCAAAATAAACATGATGTATTCCGCAATAACCGCAACTATCATTAAAGTCGGTTTTTAAGTCAGGTTTATAGCTACGATAATTAGTCTTTTTTGCAGGTGAAGATCTACGAGGCGTTTTACTGCGAACTGGAAACACTACTATTAACCTCACTTTTCACTGTTCAATTTCTTAAGCTCAGAGATCAAGCTTTGGGTATCTTTAACCAAAGACTCAACATTTTTTATATGCTTAGATTTTTTTAAGTGTGATGGTAATTTATGCTTGTTATCAATGGATGATTCAAGGATATCATCAAGTTCAATCAGCCTCTCTTCTTGCTTTAAAGTAAGATCATCCAATCGAGAAAGTCTGGCGAATTCTTCTTCAGCAGATTTAAGTCCTTTCTTATAATGTTCTATACTTTGCTTAATTTGTAACTCAAAAAGGTCTTTTGATTTTTCTTCATTACCAAAAGCAACATCCTTGTCGTATACAATATATGTATCTAGTGAGTTCTCTATTGCATCTACAGGGTAAGAGGTAAGCAATACACAAGGAAACCCAAACCTAAGTTCTTTTATTCGTTCTACGACCGAATGCCCTTTGTATCCTAAGTTCTTATATTCATTTAATTGGAAATCAACCACCAAAACATCCAAATCACTATTGATAATTTCCTCAATCAACTCATCAAGTGACGGCTTTGGTGTGAACTCAATGATCTGATAACGCTCGTCATATTTTTTTATAAACTTGTGGTAGAAGCGACTAATATCTGATTCGTCTTCATCAACATATCCAATCTTATATTTCACTTTTAATTCCTTTTATTTTGGTATAAGTGAGGAAAAATAAATTCTATTTCAAATCCCTTTTTTGGGGAGTTAATTGTTGCTGTTGCTTTATATTCCTCTAAAGTCTTCGCAATTAGCCACATACCCATCCCTGTTCCAACTTCTTTTCCATTTTTATCTCGTTTAGTCGTAAAAGTTGGCTCGAATATGTCTTGAGGGTCAGAAATATCTTTACTCAATCCCGGCCCCAAGTCTGTATATATTAATTTCAAGCCCTCATCTACATCATTGAGTGTAATCTTTATTTCTCTTTCTATAGCGTCGGAGCTTTGCATAAATGCATCTAGTGAGTTAATTAGCAAGTTATTGAATATGCAATCTAAATCAATTTCAAAGGCTCTCAAGTGATAATTGCTAGTGTTATCTATTACTTGTAAGCTTGTTTCGCGCTCATCAAGAGTCTCTATCCATTCACTTTCATAGTTGGTGAAGTAGTTTGTAATATTTATTTGTTTTCTATTTCTCTTATCTTTGCGAATAGTTCTCAGCGTATATTGAAGCCATCTTTTGATTTTTCTGTCTTCTTTTTCAAAAAGATCTAGCATGTACAAAGGATTTTCAAATCGATACACATCAGCAAAGTCTTCTTCTGATACATGTTGTAGAAGAGCTTGCTTAATATCATTGAAACGATCACCTAGTTTTGTTTGGAGATTCGATAATTCATGGGTAAAAGAGGCTATGGTAACCCCGCTTGATGCAAATATCCTTAGCAAGAAGTTTTCTTTCTGAATATGGTCAAGTTCTTTTTCTAGACCTTGCTTTTGATTCTTTTCGCTCAAGTAGGCTAAAGCAAGCGTTTCATCATCAGATTTCTTTTTCTTTTTCTCATTACTATCAGCAGATTGTTTCTGTTTATACTGTTCAAATTTTTGAGCTGCGATAAGATCAGCTTTACTTTTATCTCTTTGTGAAACTTCTTCTTTTGCAGGTGTGGTAGCTTTACTATCCCAGTATTTTCTAAGCTCACTGTAAATCGAGCTTCGATCATTCTCAAAAATGTTTATTAGCTTTAATATTATTTCCTTAAACTTATGTAACGCGTCAGATTCTTGAAGACCTTCTCGACTAGATTTATCTTGAAAATGTGGGTTTTCAACCCTTGAAATATTTATGACTCCCGACACACTTTTTGGTGAGACTCTCCAGTCACCTTTCCTACTAACAGCAGCGGGACTTAGAGCTACTCGGCTACCTAATCCAAGCCAGTCCCAAGCAGCGCTACTTTGCTCGCCATATGGTCTGACTCTAAAATTATCCCTGAACACTTTTACACCACTATTGTTATCTAGCCAGTGCTTTCTTTTATCTCTATTTATTTCTTTAAGATAATATGTTTCCCTGTCATTTTTCGAAGAATTTTGCTTTAAGAAATAAAGGGTAAACGAGAACGCCCCGATTTCTTCAATATCATAATCTTCAGATTCGGAGATACCGGGAAGAAGTTCACCTAAAGTCTTGTTTAATGTAAGTTTCTCTTTCTTAAAATCTTGTTTAGTAAAATTATTCTTTTTGAAAAAATCTCGTTCAAATAGGTCATTAGGTAGGCGACCTATATCAAATTCATTTCTGTATAAATTAATAGTTAGGTTAAGGTTACTATCAGCACTCACATCTAACTTGTAGTCATAATCGTCACAAATTTCCGGATATAGTCGCCCGTTTAGTTCTTCTGAAATATTATTGTAGAAAAATAGTTGAAAGGACGTGTCTTCTACCGGTGGAACGAGGCTTTCAAGCCCGCTTTTTAAAGTGCGTAAAGATTTTTCTTCCCAATGATCTCGAACTGTGGATACCCTAATTATCGTGCCCGTAGCGACAGTATCGATGAATGACGTCCTACTTTCTCCTTCAATTGATGAATTGACATCATCAATTAAGTTTTGTGGAAGAAACTCCTTGATAAAATCTGAATTTTTTAACGTAACATTTTCTAACGTGGCGTAGATTTCATCGATGTTTCTTCCCTTCTGCTCAAAACTATCCCAGTCAACATTCCAAAGTAAAGTACTCTCTGAACTTTTAGTGATTGTGCGCATCTCACCATGCCGACCAAGTTTATCGAGTGCAAAGCGTCCAATTCCTTTCGCTCCAGATTTAATTCTTCCCTTAGAAGATTTAAAATCAAGAGCCTTATTATCAGTTCCAATGGTCATCCATTTACTGACAATTGTATCAGCATCCATTCCCTCGCCATTATCAATGATGTAAATATTAGTATATGAGGCAAAGAAACTAGTTAATTTATTGTTTTTTTGAATGAACTTCTTTTTAACCTTATTTGCATCATTCTCACTGCAATTTGTTGGTACAACTAGCTTTTTCTTTATCCATAAGCCATTTTCTGACGCGTAAAAATCTTCTAGCTCAATCTCAAAGGTTCTTGCTAACTCAGATAGCCTCGCAAATTCTTCAAGAGGTACTGTTTTGGGTGCACTTTCATAAGGAATATCAAAATATACAATACATACGTCAGCATCTGCATCATATGTATTTTTAACTAACTCAATAATAGCCCCCTCTGAGGTTGCTACATTTTCTCTTCCGATTAGTCTTGCAGTCCTTGCCGAAACATTAAAACTTACCTGTTGTTTGTTACTCATATGAATTCAACTTATTTCCATTTAACCATTTATTTAATGTTGGTCTACTAACACCAAAATGTTCTGCCACTTCGGCCTTGGTTATTTCAGTGTTACTCAGCATTGCTTTTGCTTTTTTTATATCTGTGGCTGATAGCTTCGCTTTCCGACCACCTTTTCTCCCCCGCGCTCGCGCGGCATCAAGTCCAGCTTTGGTTCTTTCCGAAATAAGCCGTCTCTCGAATTGTGCAATGGAGCCGATCATATGGAATGCTAATTCACCAACGGCAGTGGTGGTGTCAATATTCTCGTTAAGTGAAATGAACTGCACTCCTTGTTGCTTGAAACCATCCAATAGTTCAATAAGGTCTTTCAGACTACGGGCAAGACGATCTAATCGTTGAACAACAACAATGTCTCCTTCTCTCAAAGCATCTATCATACGCTCAAGCTCTGGGCGACTTTTTGATTTACCACTATAGTTTTCTCGATAAACTCTTTCACATCCAGCACTATTTAATGCATCAAGTTGAGCGTCTTGTAATTGGTCTTCTGTACTTACCCTTGCGTAGCCTATCTTCATAAAATAAAGGTACCTTTTCTTTACGTAGAAAACTTTACGGATTTATTTACACTTTTACAAGTTGTTTTGTATCGTATTGGGTATTTTGATTAGGTGTTAAACAAATGGTCGTTTTATTTACATCATGATATTGAGGCAATGCTTGCTTTCGGGGGAGGGGAAAGTATGCTTTTGATCCGCTGCAAAGCTTTTGAACCCATTACGATTACTTGACTAAAATTCTATCCGACGATATGGATTATTTAGTTGTGGCAGGAGTGAATTACAAGAGGCCAAAATCAACAACCATGGCGTATTTAAGTTGATATGGAAAGAAGTAGAATATTCCTCCGTATAAACCGACCTACCTGAAATCGTCACAGCTTGTCTTTTCAGTATAGTGAATAACTAGCGATGCTTATCGATAGGGTATTCAGCGAGAATACTAGTTTGGCTTGTTTTCAATAAACTGAGCGGCAAACGCCATTGTGTTACTGTAATTCGGCTCACGTATAACTGCGTGTTTGAGGTAAGTGTTACAGGCGTATCGCCAATAATTAGCTTCGAAACCGGGATAAACGCAAATGGGCTTATCAGCCGAAAACCACTTCACGATTTCTGGAGGCCCATTACTTAGTGTTCGGAAAGCCATCTTAAGATACTGGTGTGCGACGTCGTCAATGAGAATTGGGCCATGCATTGGATAATGCTTGGAGCAGAAGAGGCCAAATTGCAGTTGGCTAAACACACACGCATATGCGGCGAGCTGTTGTGCAGCCGCTTGATAAACGAATAAGGGTAGTTCGCCTTCATCATACATCGTTACCCATCTCGGCCAGAGAAGTGTCAACGGAGCGTCCAGATAGTCCTCTGCTAACTCATCAATACCCAATTGTGTGTCAGCATCTATCAGAGTGGATAAATCTAGATGCATTGGCATTCTCAATAGTTGTTCGATCTGTCAGGATAACGCTTCTCAGCGCAGCTTATCTAACATACTTTAGCAGTTTTAATCAGGTCTCAAATTCAGAGTTGTCTAGCTGCTGCTTTCTATATTTGAGGTAGGCAGAGCATAGATGATCAAGCTCTTTAGGCGAGAAATGTATTGTAAGCAAATCACCATCGAAGCACTTCGAATATTCGAACAAATGGCAATTTAATAGTTCAAGCACGAAAGTTTGAATGTTTGGTTGATCAGAGCATTGACTTAACAGATGAATCCCATCGTTTTTGTCCAGATGTATCGACTCGTTTAAAAGAATGTCTCTCATTGCGTTAGCCTTCGATTAACAATATTGGCTACAAAAACTAGCAGAATTGTTCATTAGGCCGCCAAGACTTAAGAGTTATACGAGGTCAAAAAATAGTCTTTCTATAATGGGTGTGGTAGAGTCTAGAGTTGACGTTATGTGGTTGATTTTAAACAATTAATTATGGGTTTATTAAATGGCCATAATTATTTGATCAAATAAAATATAGCAGTGTTTAGTACGGTCTCGCTTGATTTTGCAAGTTAGTGGTGTTCTACCCAATTTTCGCTAGTAGTTTGATGTAGGCGAGAACTAACTATCTTGTATTTCGGCCTGCTCGATATGGTCATGTATGTTAGCTATTGTTTTATCTCTTGCTCGGTATTTGATGCAGTCTCGCGTTAACCCAATGAAGAATCACTCTAAGGCCACGTTATCAGCTTAACGACGCGATTGTCCTTTAAGTACAAGTATCAATACCCGTAAATGGGACGAGGGCAAGTGAATAACGATGCCGATATCACCTGCGTATTTGCGTGACGGCGAGCGTTTGCGTAAGTTAGCCTGTTCGTTTGTTCGTTTGTTCGTTTGTTTGTTCGTCCGGCATACGTCGAACAGATTCTTCCCCAGATCATAACCATTATTTCATCTAATCAGTCTCTAGCCCTCTGTTTTATTAGTTTTCTAGTATTCAAATCCGTTTATTTATCATTAAGCTTAATTGTCGGATGTGCAAATTAGTCGATCTCATAAGATTGACTAGAATACTTTTAAAATACAGAGGTAACGTATGAGAACACCGACATATACTCAAGATGATATTGTTGAAGCTGCTAGCGCCCTGCTAGCACAAGGTAAAAAAGTTACGGGATATGCTCTCGCCAATGTTCTTGGTGGAGGTAGGCCCGCTCGCCTTTTATCAGTATGGAACGAATACTCAGCAGATAAACAAGAGAAGTCGAACTACAAGCTTGAAGTAGGGTTAACTGAAGATTTGCAAGAATCGTTCGATAAGTTGTCGAATAGTCTTGTAAGCAAATTGAAGTCAATTTTGATTGATTGTGAACAACATATAAGTACGAAAGCTGATGAGCGTATCACCAAGGAACATCAGCTATGTCTAGAGAAAGTGGCAGTAGTTGAGAACAAACTCGAAGACGCTAATAGCGTAATCAATAATCAAGAAGATTTGATCGAAGAGCTACTGTCAAAACAGGATAATTTTGAAATAGCGCAAAACACCATTGCTGAGCTTGAAAAACAGTTGGTAGTGCTTCAGACACAAATTGAAAATCATTCATCCACATTGAGCGACAAAGAACGCATCATTTCAGAACAAGCCGCACGAATAGATAGTTTGACGGCTTTGGAAGTCAAAACTTTGCACGTCAGCGATGTTGGTAAGAGTAGCGACCAAGCTAAAGATTAATCCCAAGTCAAATTTTAACCATTTTCCATATGGGATTTCCCCAAATGGCGAGGAAATAACTCGTTAAAGAAACAGGAAAAAGTAAGGTTTTTATAAATATTTATTCTAGCTATTTGTTCTAAAACAGTCGCTTAAGTAGCCTTTTGGGTATCTGGTTAGTTTTAGAATCGAATAAAAGAGAGAAAACGAAATGTCAAAAATGATGAAGGCATCGCTATGGGTAAGGCGCGAATTTACAGAGGGAAGTTACCCAGATATGAGATCCGTCAAAAAGTGGATACAAGATGGAGTTATTGCAGGGAGAGTTGTCGGAAAACATGCGTGGGTAGAGGAGTGCCAGAGATTCGGTACAAGCCATCGTGTTTCTTCAGTTGTAGATTGTTTAGTTAAGATGAGTAGTTAAGATGCCTAAGAGGTTAGATAGAAACAGGGACCTGCCTCCATAATTGTATTTTGATAAAAAGAAAGGTTATCGTTTTACGTTGGTGAATGGAGTAAAGAAGTCTCTCAATTGTTCCAAGGATGAGGCTATCAATATTGCGCTGGAATACAACAAGCGAGTTAGATATCGGGATGAAAGTATCGTTGAGACTTTAATCAACAATGGGCAATATAAGGAGCCGTTGAAGCCTTTTTCACAGCATTTGGATCATATACATCAAAGGATATTAGAGCGAGAGCAACCGGGAAAAAGTAAAGCGGATACCTTGAGAAACGATATTAAAAGAGCGAAAGAGTTCTTTGCAAAATTACACCCACGTGACATCAAGTTGGCTCATGTGAAAGAATACATAGATACCTATCATGCGGAAGCTTCAGGTAACGTGATTAATAGAAAAGTAAGCTTCCTTCAAAAGCTCTTTAAGTATGGTATTGATGATGGTTTGATGGATGTTAATCCGGCTGCGCAGAAGCTAAAAGAAAGAACTGATAAAAAGTCGAGAAGGCGACTTGATTTTGATAGTTACCTTGCAATACATGAACATGCTCCAAAGTTTCTTCAAGTTGCTATGAGTTTGTGTATGCAAACTACTCACGCTGTAAATGAGCTATCGAGAATGCGGTATAGCCTTAAAAAAGTAGAAGAGGGGGTATGCGGTTGTGTGATGTTGGATGAGCCATTGGTGCAACGAGATCCCGATTCTGGGAGGAACGATGTAATGATTCATGGAACTCTGTTTATTCATCGCTTAAAAGTGCAAGAGGAAGAGACATCTTTTGTAGCGATCCCTATTGGTAACAAGCTTAAGGAGATTATTGATGATAGTAGGGATGGAGTGTTAAGTCCGTATATCGTGCACAGAATACCTGACTCAAGATCAAATGGTATCGCAGAAGGCAATGATCATATTACACAATTGACTCCACGGTACATCTCAACTGCATTCAGTAAAGTCAGAGATGATTTGGGCCTTTATGACCATCTAAAAATGGATGAGCGCCCAACATTTCATGAAATAAGAGCACTGTCGGGATTTTTGTATAAAAACATAGTGAAGGTAAATCCACAGAAACGAATGGCACACAAAGACGAGGAAACAACAGAATTGTATACATCGGGTCACATTCAATGGACTAAAGCGGAATATGCTGAATTAGATATTGAGAATATAACACCCAAAGATATTGCCGAAGCTCAAAACAAGATAAATTTCTCAAGTTAGTATTGCCCCCATAGAAATAGAGCGCGTAGGAAAAGAACAATAATAAACGCCTATTTCGAGGTCTGCCTAAATTCGCTATGTAGTTAGCACTTCCATTAGTTTGTAACGGTATGATTTAACTAGTTTCTCGCGTTCATTGGATTTCTAAAATTCTCACATGCAAAATTTTATCAACTAATTCTCATGCCTTTGCCATCTATTAAACTTTTCCCGAATAACTCTGGTGTATAAAAATTGAACATTTCAGTTGTTTGTATCAAACTGAACAAGCCGTCGACTTATTGTAGTAGTTGATAACAGTCTAATCTGTGCTTAGAGATGTTGTCGTTTGTGATGAATCTTATGCGCAGGTCAACAACATGGAAAAAGGAATTAGTTATGAGTACTCCAAGAGCAGCCACAATATATTACGAATCAAATGAAAGCACTGGTATTCCCGGCGTTAAGATACTCACAAGGGGAATAGATAAACGTGGCGGAGACAAGAACTTAAATAATAAATCAATTAACGTTAAAGCGGGGCGTTTGTTTATAGGAGATTTACCCGATTGGGGAAAGAACGAATGTTTTCTTGAAGTTACTACTGTCACACGAGACCCAAACAATTTGGGTATAGCAACACAATTCAAGCTACAAGCTGAAATCAAAGACGATACATCATCAGCCAATATTCAGGGTGTAACGATGATCCGAAATGCCAAAGTTAAAGGTGGAGAGATTAGTCTTCAAGTTCGGCTCACAGAGATTGATAAAATTGACGAAGAGAAGCTTTCTTTGATAAAAAATTTTGCCGAAAGCAACAGCATTGCTGATGTAGCGAACTCCTTACTTGCCAGCACACCTGTCGACTACAAAGAAGCTGTCAAAACGCTTTTTAATGCGGCAGAATTGATTGATAAACTTAACGATGACGACAGAATTTGGATTGAAAGACCGGATTTGAGTGTTAGAGATGATGCTGATTTTCCATTGTATGACGGTAACTACGCTATCGTTACTACTCCAGAAAACCAAGAACTACCGATTAAGTTGTATATCGCATCTAATGACCTCTACACGTCGTATGCTTCAGATATACAAAATACTCCCTTCAGATTAGACTCCTTCTTCACGTTAAAAATTCAAGAAGTCTTATAAGTTGAGTTATTGCCATCTATTGAATTGTTGGGTGGCATTATCTTCGTTTTTTCAGAGAACTAAAACTCGAATCTCGACACTGATATTTACTAAATAGGCTTTAAAGATAAAACTTCTGTGCCTTACAAATAAAAGCCAGAATTGAACTCTCTAATCGGTCTTCACCATTAGTAATTTTGTGCTTTTTGTCCCAATATCGAACCGCAGTTCATGCAAAATACGGTGGTAATGCGCGTTTTAAGTTATTGATGTAAAAAAAGTTATATTTTCGCGATTAGCAAAAATCGCATGAAATGTTTAGCTTTAAAATATCTCTAAGTTGATGATTTTTATTGGTTTTGTTCTGTTTGGTGGACTGTCATGGGGTGTCAGGGGTCGGAGGTTCAAATCCTCTCACACCGACCAACTTCTCCTTTCTTCATGACGCTGAATGCCATATCTGGCGAACTCTGCAGTAAACCTTAAAGTCAGACTTTAAGACAACACACAGAACTCACGACCATCCCGATATTAGCTAAATTTGTGAACGTTCTTAAACTTGTTCACATAAATATAGATTTCCATTTAGTTAGCTCAAATTGACGACAACAATTGTAGGTATTTCGAATTTGCCCACCCGTGAATAGCTACATCTGTTTTCAAAATTCTCGACCACACTTTTATTCTAGTTTTGCACTACATTGTAAGCATAAGGCAACTAACGCTTAAAATATCATGCAGAAAACAACGAACACACTCGAACATATTGGGAAAACAGTGTTGGCAGAAACACGATTTCATATATAGAAAATGGTAAACCGGTAAATAGTGGGATTCTGTTCAAGGTACGTGAACATTTTAGATTACTTGATGACCTGCATGATTTGATTGAGCAGAAGCATACCGCGCAACACAATTCGTTAGCCAGAAAGTCCAGAAAAGGAATTCCAGAGCTCGATAATAACTTCTGAGGTAGGGATGTTTACTTTTTTGATTGATACTAACCCAATGCCAACTGATAAACACTGATCCCCACGGCAGACGCCAAATTCAATGAATCAATTTTGCCACTTCCGGCTATGGTAAACGGCACGGCATTAAAAGTTTGTAGCGCTTCGGTTGGTACGCCGCGGGCTTCGTTGCCAAACAAATAGCATTCAAAGTTGCCGAAGCTAGGTGAGTTGATAGCTTCGCCGTTCAAGTCCAAATACGCGAACTGTTTAAATCGTTCCGACAGTGATTCCAGGGTTACGTCCAGTTCTACAGGCGTGTGAAAGATAGCGCCCATGCTCGCGCGGACTACTTTAGAATTGAACGGATCTACGCTTTTCGGACTCAGCAATAACCGAAAGTTTCCGAACCAGGCCAGTGTGCGCAATATGGTACCCAAATTGCCGGGGTCCTGGACTTCATGCAGGTAAATACAGCGCTCACCAGCTGCGAGTGGCTTAACGGTTTGTTTGGAGGGCAATGGCACGCAGGCAATCAGCCCTTGCGGGGTTTTGGTGTCACTGAGTTGGCTCATTTGCTTTTGCGTCACCACCGAGATGGTAAATGCGCTGGCCAGGTCGTGCGCCCACTGCTCAAACTGTTCGGTTACATAGAGTGTTATTGCCTGCTGTTCTTCGGCACTTGAATGGGCTTTCAACAGTTCAAGAATTAAATGTTCGCCTTCAACTAAATAGTAACCAAATTGCGTGCGGTATTTTTTTTGATGCAGTTTTTTAACATCGTCGAGTTTCATGGGCGAATTCTGAACTGTTGGCGGTAACAAAGCGGGAATTGTACCGGTTTGGCGGCGCAATTGGTATCTTGCCAGGCGGTTGAGGTTTTGCAAATCGGCTGTAAGCCATTACAATAGCGCCCTCATCGCAACTCTCAACGCAGCGCATCAGAATGGCAAAATCGAAAACCAGCAAAAAATGGATGGACGAACACGTTAATGATATCTACGTGAAAAAAGCACAGGTAGACGGATATCGTTCGCGGGCCAGCTACAAGCTGATAGAAATTAACGAGAAAGACAATCTGTTCCGCGCGGGGAGTGTGGTTATGGACTTGGGCTCTGCACCGGGTGGCTGGTCACAAATCGTAGCGCCGATTGTTGGCGACAGTGGAAGAGTGATCGCGTCTGACATTCTGCCGATGAGCGGCATTGTTGGTGTGGATTTTATTCAGGGCGATTTTACCGATGAAGCCGTGTACGACCAGATCCTGCAAACGCTGGGTGACGATCAGGTAGACACAGTGGTGTCAGACATGGCACCCAACATGAGCGGTGTAAACACAACCGATCAGTATGCATCTATGTATTTGGTGGAGCTGGCCCTTGATATGGCGCGCAATGTATTAAAACCTGGCGGTAGTTTCTGTGCCAAGGTGTTTCAGGGCGTAGGATACGATGAATACGTTAAAGATGTGCGCAGTTCGTTCAATAAGGTCATTGTGCGTAAACCTGCAGCGTCGCGTCCTCGCTCTCGTGAAGTGTATTTGGTTGCCAAAGGCTTTAAAGGCTAATCGTTCTTTTTGCCGCTAATGGCCGGTGCTACTTTTCCAACAACGGCAGCTTGTCAGGCACGCCATTCCATTCATCGGCGTCTACTGGTGCGGGCTTTAATTCGGTAATGTTTGGCCATTGCTGCGACAGTTCTGCATTGATCGCCAGATAGTCTTCCTGCCCGGGCGGCAGGGCCGTATCCTGAAAAATCGCTTCGGCCGGGCACTCGGGTACACACAACGCACAATCAATACAAATAGCCGGATCGATGGCCAGAAAGTTTGGCCCTTCAAAAAAAGCGTCTACGGGGCACACCGCAACACAATCCGTGTATTTACATTTTATGCAATTGTCGGTTACTACAAAGGTCATTGGCGATTCATATGAAATCCTGATTGAACAGGCGCTAAGTGTAAATTAGCAAGCTCAAAAGACAAGTGGAATTACGCGAATCACCGCTATTTTGCGCCTTCAGCTACCTATCCTTCTGGATCTGATTTAAAATGCGTTGCCCTGACGGAGAGGCCGTCCGGCATTAACCAGAGTACCTGCCCCCATGTTGCGATTAACGGACATCAAATTACCCCTTAACCACGATGAACAAGCGCTTGAAAAAGCCGTGCTGGCAACGCTTGGCATTGATGCTGAACAGCTGAATACCATTAATGTATTTAAGCGTGGTTACGATGCGCGTAACAACAAAGATATTCAGTTAATTTACACATTGGACGTTGACGTTAGCAACGAAGGCAGCCTGCTGGAGAAGTTTAAAAAGCAAACCCATGTTCGCCCAACGCCGGATATGCAATACAAGTTTGTGGCAACAGCGCCAGAAAACTTAACCGAACGCCCGGTCGTCGTGGGGCTTGGGCCGTGTGGTTTGTTTGCTGCGTTAATTTTGGCGCAGATGGGATTTAAACCCATTGTGCTGGAGCGTGGTAAAGCCGTAAGAGAACGCACCAAAGACACCTTTGGTTTCTGGCGTAAGCAACCGCTAAACCCTGAGTCGAACGTGCAGTTTGGTGAAGGCGGCGCAGGTACCTTTTCTGACGGCAAGCTGTATAGCCAGGTAAAAGACCGTAAACATTATGGCCGCAAGGTGCTGCACGAGTTTGTGGCCGCGGGTGCGCCAGCGGAAATCGAATATGTAAGCAAACCCCATATTGGTACCTTTAAACTGGTGAATATGGTGGAAAAAATGCGTGCGCAGATTATTGAGCTGGGCGGTGAGATTCGCTTTAGCACCAAGGTTGAAAAGCTGGATCTGGAAGCAACCGACAACGGCAATCAAATTAAAGGCCTGCATCTTTCTAACGGTGACTATCTGGCTAGCCGGTTTGTGGTGCTGGCAATCGGGCACAGCGCGCGGGATACCTTTACTGCGCTGCACGAACAGGGCGTATATATTGAGCCCAAGCCGTTTTCGATCGGGTTTCGAATTGAGCACGAACAGAGCATGATTGATGCGTGTCGCTTTGGGGACAATGCAGGAAACCCTATTCTTGGCGCGGCCGATTATAAGCTGGTTCACCATTGTAAAAACGGCCGTTCGGTTTACAGCTTCTGTATGTGTCCGGGCGGAACTGTGGTTGCCGCTGCATCCGAGCCAGGCCGCGTGGTGACCAATGGCATGAGTCAGTATTCACGCCATGAACGAAATGCTAACAGTGCAATTGTGGTGGGAATTACTCCGGAAAAAGACTACCCGGACCACCCACTCGCTGGCATTGAGTTACAGCGCCGACTGGAAGAGGCTGCTTATCGCGCTGGTGGTGAAAACTACAACGCACCGGCGCAGTTAATTGGTGATTTTCTGGCAGGTAAACCCAGTCAGGAGCTGGGTGAAGTTACCCCGTCGTATACACCGGGCATTACGCTTACCGATTTGAGCAAGGTAGTACCTGAATTTGTAACTGAAGCCATTCGCGAGGCGATCCCAGCGTTCGACCGCCAGATCAAAGGGTTTGCCAAGGCCGATGGCATGCTAACCGGTGTTGAAACCCGCACCTCGTCGCCTATTTGTATTAAGCGAACCGGTGACTATGAAAGCGTGAACGTGTCAGGATTGTATCCGGCAGGTGAGGGCGCGGGTTATGCTGGCGGTATTCTGTCTGCCGGTATCGACGGTATTCGCGTGGCGGAGGCGGTTGCGCTGGCTATGGTGGCTGCACAGCAAAGTAGCTAGCCAGTTAGCTTGCTGCTTGTAACTTGTCGCGAATATCCATCCAGGCTTTACCAATGTGGTTCAGGCCACGTTGGTCACGGCCAATACCCCAGAAATAGTCGTATTGCGACGTTTCAACAATTAACCGGTCCTCGGTGGCAAACAGCGCCTCGCGCACTTCTTCGTACATTTGCACTTTGGTGTATAACGCCCGTTTCATCATAATGGGCGCCGTGGTTTTATAGTCGGCGATGTAACCGCGATACCAGGCTTTGCCATATGCATAGGCTTTTTCGCCGGTAGGTAAGGACGCGACCTTTTGGGCGTGCTGAGCACTTCTGAGTGTTTTGGCCTGCACGTAATGTTCGCAGGTAAGCCAATTTTCGTCATCCAGAAGAATAGGATGTGCTGAGCAGGTCGATAACGGGTTGGACAGGTCAAAGCGCGAGAACTGAAACGCTTTTTCCATTGCTAGGTTGGCTGTAAACACGTTGAATCCAAAGGCTAAATAATCAGAAGTGTCAGTATAAAGAAATATTCAGCTATTGTAATTTGCCTGAACCGTTTTTGTGTGCCGGGTTGGCCCGGCACTTATTGCGAGTGGCCTGTGTTAGCGGCGCTTTTTCATACGCTGGCTTTGTTCCTGGCGCTTTTGTTCCCGCTTTTCTTTACGGTCTTTTTTGTCGGGCGTTAATGAGCCCTGTTTAAAGCGCTCTTTGCGTTTCGCTTTGTCCGCTGCTTTTTTAGCGGCCACTTTCTCCATTTCTACTTTTTCTGCCGTGATCATGTCGGGCGTCTCAAGGGTAATACGCCCCAACTTACCAGCTTGTAATTCAGTCAGAAGAATTTCGCAGATTTTGTGCAGATTTACCCGGCCGCCGCTCATTATGGCGCCGCGTTTTTTGGCTGCGGCTTCCAGAAACTCAAGCTCTGTTGGCGGGATTTCGTCCAGTTTAAAGCGTTCCTGCATAAGGTCTGGGTAGGCTTTAATTAAGTAGTCGGCGGCGTAAAAACCGACGTCGTCGAATTCCATGGCGGTATTTTTTACTGCACCAGAAGCCGCCAGGCGATAAATGGAATTGGGGTTTTCCAGCTTTGGCCACAGCACTCCCGGGGTGTCGAACAACACAATGCCGCTGCCTAAATTAATGCGCTGCTGGCTTTTGGTTACCGCGGGCTCATTGCCGGTTTTGGCAATAATGCGTTCAGCAAGAATGTTGATTAATGTTGATTTGCCGACGTTGGGTATACCCGTGATCATGGCATTGATAGACTTGGCCGACGCTTCTTTACTGGCGCAAATCTCGCGCACCATCGACATGATCTGACGGCTGGCAGCCGGGTTGTCGCTAGTAGTGGTAATGGTGGTTACGCCGCGCTCACTTTCCAGGTGAGCCTGCCATTGTGCGGTAAGGTCCGGGTCGGCCAGATCAAACTTATTGAGTATTTTCAGGCATGGGGTGTCGCCCCGAATTTTTGCTATCTCCGGATTTTCACTGGAATACGGAATGCGTGCATCGAGGACTTCAATAAGAATATCGACCTTACTGACTGACTCTTTTATTTCTTTCAGGGCTTTGTGCATGTGCCCCGGAAACCATTGTAATGCCACGTTTGCTGTCCTTTGGCGTCGAATTGTCGCTAGTGTACTTTATTTGTGTGTGAATTTCTGATTAACCAATGAATGCCAGCCAATTTTCCAGCAGGTGCTTGCATTCAACCAGGCCACAGCCGGCTACCGGGCCGTCGAGGTCTTCGTCTTCAAATTCGCTGTGAGCGAGGTCGTTGTTATTGTGAAATATTTCGACCTCGTCATCGGCAATGATCAAATGATAAATTTTACCGGTGAACTGGTAGTCAGCGCGTTGTCTGTCGAGTACTTGTTGAAGCGTATTTATCAACGCGGTGATCGCGGCCCGGTCAGTGCCAATGTCATGGCTTAGCCAATCACCAAAGGCTTCGCTTTCTATATCGCACTTCGCCAGAGGCTGGCCTGTTACATCGGTAACAAATTCAAAATCCATGGGGGTGTCCTGTCAGGAAGGCTGCGTGAACACATAGCCGGTATGTTCCAGCTCAGTCAGGTAAACGCGCACTTCAAATTCAAGCTGGTGATAGTCGGGCAGCATGTGGTTGCACAGCTTATAAAATGCCTTGTTGTGGTCTTTTTCTTTTAAATGGGCGAGCTCATGTACCACGATCATGTTTAAAAACGGCTCAGGTGTGTGTTTGAACAAGTCGCTTACCCGCAACTCGTTCTTACTCTTTAGCTTGCCGCCCTGAACCCGCGACACATAAGAGTGAAGACCCAACGCATGGTTAACAATATGAATTTTGTTGTCGTAGACCACTTTACTCAATGGCTGGGTTTTCTTCATATAGTGATTTTTAATGTCCATGGCATAGTCACGCAAGTCTTTGTCGTTGTTTATGCTATGCACATTGGGATAACGTGAACGCAGCCAGTTGCCCAATTGATTTTGCGCCTGCATCCGCTGGATTTGATCCTGCAGATGTTGAGGGTAGTGCGACAAATAAGTGAGCGGTTTTGACATGGTTATTGAATCGTTGTTGTTTCGGGACGCGCTTATGGCACTGGATTATACACCGTAACGGTCGCGGGTTTGTAGTCGGGCAATAACGCGTTATGGCCGTATTATGGTTTCTGCAACATCAAATACGCGAGACGGTTGTTGCTGAATAAGCGTGAGCGTCTCTTCTGACGCATTTTCTTTAATCGATGTAATACCAGTCCAGGTATCCCGGCTGCGGCTTTTTGACTCGTATAACGCGGCATCTGCAATCGCTACCGTGGTATGCCAGTCAAAGAAGTTGTAGTGCTGTTGTTGCAAAGGGTAGGGCGCGAAGCCCACCGAGCAACTTACGCTTAGACTCACGTGGTCGTTTATTTTAAACGCACAGCCATTAATTTCAGTAACGACGCGTTCAGCCAGTATGTGGGCTTCACGGCGGGACGTGTTGTGCACCACCGCCAGAAATTCTTCACCGCCCCAGCGGATCAGGTAATCGGTATCCCGAAAAATACGACTAAGACGATAGCGCGTTTCAACCAACACAGCGTCCCCGGCCTGGTGGCCATGGGTATCGTTAATGCGTTTAAAGTGATCAAGGTCGATAACTAAAAACAGCACATCCGACTCAAAAGTAGGCTGGATTCCCTGATTTTCACAGTCGATGTAATAGCGCTGCACACGCTTGAGATCACGTTGGATATTCTGCGTGAGGAAGCGGCGATTGTTCAGCCCGGTTAGCGAGTCGGTTAAGCTGGCTTTTTCCAGCGCGGTAGCCTGTTCGCTGAGTTTCTGGTTTGCTGTTACCAGTTCCGCGGTGCGGGCTGCCACTCTTTGCTCCAGAATGCGCTGACGATACCGATAATGGCGCAGTCCCAGCTGGTGGAGTACGTAAATCGCAATGACAAGCATCACTATGCCGGCAATTTGCGCAGCATTGCTTTGATACCAGGCCGGGAGAACCGTAAAGCGCAGATTCAGCGTATTACTTTGCCAGTGCTTGCCGTCGTAGGAATATTCTATATGCAATGCATAGTCACCCGGTGACGGGCTCGTCAGGGTGATATTCCTGTGATCCGCGTCGAGTTCCGTCCAGCTTTCATTCAGGCCCGGTACGCGGTAACGATATCGGATATGCTCCGGAGATAGGTAATCCAGCGCCGCAAACTCAAATGACAACCGTTGGGGTAAGGGCGCGAACCGGTGCTGAGTGTCGGCAATTTCAATGGGGTGTAATTCACCTTTTTCGGTGAGCACACTGACATTAGTAAATACCAACGCAAGTTGTTCATTAGACACCGCCAATTGTGACGGGGTGACAATGGTTAAGCCGTTTTTCCCGCCGAAAACGGCATTGCCATCGGCGGTTAAAGTTGCAGCGCCACGGGCATAGGGGCTGTTGATTGCCTGACGGCCGGTGACAACCTTTCTGATCTGGTAGTCTTGTGTAGAAATGGCCGCGATACCGCGCGATGTGCCTACCCAAATCTCACCCTCGCTTTCGCCAGCAATAGCCGCGATTGAATTTCCTGGTAAGCCGTTTTCGTGAGTAAGTTGCTGCCAGGAAGACTGTGATGATGCGCCAACAAATACGCCTCCGCCACTGGTCGCTACCCAAATGTTGCCATGAGAGTCGGCGTAAATGTCAGACACAAACTGTTGTTGAAGCGCTGCGTGGGCAATGGTATCAATCTGGCTGACATCCTCACCATCGTCAGTGAGTGTTACTTTATACAGGCCACGCCATGTTCCCACCCAGAGTGCTTCGGAGGTAGACAGTAACGCGGATACCCGCCGGTCGTGAATCGTATTGGTTAATATTTGTTTCGCTGAATCGGGGTTAGATTTTGACTGCATCCACAATCCGTCGGGTCCACCTATCCAGAACAGTTTACCGGTATCTGCAAAAGCGCCAGAGAACACAGAAGCGGGACGCTCCCCCACGGAAACCGGTATGACTTTTCGGTCTGGTGAGGGCAGTGAAACCGTCGCAAAGTTGGACGACGCGTAAAGGGTTTGATCTGGCGTTACATACAAGGTTTCTACCGGGTCTTTGGCTGCTTGCCACCATGACTGAGTAACACCGTGAGTGGGAGAGAGTTCAAATAAGCCAAGCGAACCGTTGGCGACTACCAGTGAGTCTTCCAAGGCTACGACAGCGTGTGTTTTTGGGGCAGGTAAGCCGTGAGGCTCCGCTAATCCGCCAATAATGTGTTTTACTGCAGTGTTTCTGGCATCGTAAATATTCAGTGACTCACCGGCACCAATCCAGATTAATCCTCGTGAATCACGATACAGACTCCAAATATTATTGTCGCTTAATCCGGAGGGGTGAAGTCGATTAAAGGGCACATGGCGTTGTGTCAGGTTGGCCAGGTCAACTTCAACCAGTCCATGGCCAAAGGTGCCCAATAGCAACACGTTGTCTCGTTGCTCAACCAGATTGTAAATCCAGGCTGATTGGGCAGCGCCTTGCAGGGCAATATGACTAAACTGTCCGCTGGTTTGCTTAACTAACAAGCCATGTTGCGCAGTGCCAATGACCAGTTTACCAGCTTGAGTAGTGTCAATGGCGCTTATGCGAACATTGTCGGGAAATGATTTGACCGCTTGTAGTTCACCCAGCTTACCTTGTTTGCCTGTAGCGCCTTGTTCATGCTGGGCATAAAACAAGCCTTTGTCGGTGCCCACCCAAAGGGTGTCAGACGGGTCGATATGAACGGCATAAACACGCACAGAGCCGGGCAGTGATATGGCGCTGAGGCGTCCGCTGGAAACCTGAAACTGAAATAAAGTACGGTCGCCAGCGAGTACCAGAAAGTCTCCATCTTGTGTTTGTGCCGAAGCGATATTCTGAATCGAGATTGCCGAGAGTTGTTCTTCAGCAATAGCGCTGAGTTGATTACGCAACGAATCTAATTGATATAAACCCTGGTTGGTGCCCACCCAGATGCGCTGGTGTTGGTCTTTGAAGGTACTCTGTATTTGCGGGAATAAGGCAAAATCACTTAATGAGGTAAACTGAACCTGGGTTAGAAAGTGCGAGTCCCACCGCCATAAGCCGTTTGCAGCAGAGAGCCACATCAGGCCATGTTCGTCTTCAATAATTGAATCGACAGGCCCTTCAATTACAGACGACGAGCTCAATGGAGCGTAGAAAATGGGATGTGATAACCGGTCCCATGTATTTTCCTGCGCGTGCACCAGTGCACTGCAAAATATCAGCAGTAATATTGAAAAAACACGCGGCAGAAAGCGAAAACTTGTAACCAAACTATTGCACCAAACAACTAAAAAGGCGGCATAAGCAGAGACAGCCGGCATAGCCAGCGCAACTTTGCAGTATACGCGCATCGTGTTGTAGTGCCAATTGCAAATGAGAAAAGGTATTATTCAGTCACAATCGAGCGGCTCGTTGCAGCAGTGGATTGCAGTGTGTCCCGAAGGAAAGGGTAAGCGAGTGAGGCGACAATGGTGACGTTATAAGTGGAGCAAGGGTAGGGTAACCGTCTAGATTGCGGGTTCCATCACATCCACAGTTGCTACGTTTCCTTGTTTATCAAACTGAATTAATACGTTGTACGTCAGTAAATGATAGGTCTTGTCGAGGTATTTTGTAACGGGATAACTGTAGGAAATCACTTCGCCAAGTTCGCTCTCTGGTGGGGGAATAGGGTTAACGCCAGAAGGCGGCCCGAGTAACTCAATCACTCGCTGTCTGGGGTCGCCCTGTTTTATGCGACTGGCCTTCTCTATATCAAAATAGGTGGAATCGTCACGAAAGGAGCTAACGTAGTCCACTCCTGTGAGTCTTTCATTCAAATCAAAGTGAAACGTCTGTAGCCGACTGGCTACCTGGTCGGGTGCAACCGCTTCGGCCATGCGACTGAAATAGCGGTAAACCAGACTATGACGGCCCATTGATTTCAATTCGAGGGTATAACTTGGCGTACCCATCAGTGCTGTAATGTCATTTTTTGTGGTTACACCAAACTGGATTCTGGAGGTGCCCAGTCTAATAAAGTCCCTGCCAACATGGTTGCTGTCAACGGTAATTGCACAACTACTTAGCAGGCTGATAACCACAACCAATAGGGCAGTGTATGTCAGCGTGTTCAACGAGTGATGAGACATTAAACTAATAAATGGTGAAGGCGGTCGGGTTGAATAACTGAATCACACTGAGTACCTGGAAATTAGTCTCTTCCAGCGCAGCTGCCATGTCGTCTTCGTTAAGGCCTAATTTTGCGACCAGCTCGCTCGAAACATGTGATTGCTCTGCGTAAATATCGGCGTTCACATTGTCGAGTGACATTGCATAACTTAGCTTGATGATCTGGCACGATACGTCCTGATTGGCTGCCTCATCATGAATATGCGAGATGGGCGTGGAAATACTCTCTGGTAATCCCCAGTGCTGAATTAATGCAGCAGATAAGGTCGCATAGGTGAAACCCAGGTGTTTACGCTGCAGCGCTGCCGGTGTATCACGCTGGGTTAACATGGCACATTGTTTGGCCTTTTCCGGATAGAGCCTGACCATAACCAATTCGCCAACGTTGTGAAGCAGGCCGGCTACAAACAATTTTTCTGAACCGCGAATACGTTTCAATTCTGCGAGATGTTTGCTTAACAATGCACAGCTTACACACTGCTCCCAGAAGCGATCCATGTCGATTACTGAGGTATCGATTTCTTTAAAAGTATGAGAAACCCCATAAGACAACACCATGTCATATGTGGCTTTTGTTCCAATAACCTGGATGGCTTTGGTAATGGTATCGATTGTGTGCGGGAACTGGTAAATAGCACTATTGGCAATTTTAAGCAGCTGGGATGTAAGAGATGGGTCGAACGCAATAATATCAGCAACATCGTCAACACTGGATGTGGGGTCATCGATACACGCTTTTAACTGAGTCACCGAGTCAGGTAGTACGAATACGGATTCTGCCTGCTGGACTATGTCTGCTACGTTCATAATTCACTTCATATTGTTATTGATGTTATTGCCTGCTATCCGCTTTTTACTGGGGCGGCAGAGCTACTATGCGCAATAAATGCACAGTCAGCAACGATTAACGTAATTTATTTAGATTCTAACTCAACATAGCGATCTAACCAGGATGATATAACTATAGTTCAATTCATTTGTCTGGGGGCAAATTTAGACTAATTGCCAACCGAACAACCGGGCGAAACAGGAAAGCTTTTATTCCACATCGCCTATGTAATATCGGTCTTTTCCTTGTTGTTTAGCTTTGTACATCAGATTATCAGCACTGCGGTACAAGATGTGTTCATCGGTGTCGGCCTGGCAGTGTGTAACACAGACGCCAATGCTGGCAGTGACGTTAACCGTGGTGTCACCCACATTATAACGGGTGGCCCTGATCGCTTGCATCAGGCGCTCACAGGCTTGCTCTGCTTGTTCTATGTGGTGAATAATTATTGAAAATGTGAATTCCTCACCGCCGTAGCGGCAAATGGCATCTTCATGCCGGAATACATCGTTTATGATTTCTGCGAAGCCTTTCAGTACCTCGTCACCTTTGCTGTGACCGTAGCTGTCGTTGATCTGTTTGAAGTTATCGATGTCTATCAGTCCCATGGCAATCATTTCGTTACGACGTTTCGCTGCGGCAAGTTGTTTACTCAAATGTACACTGAAAAAGCGTCTGTTTGGCAACTGGGTGAGGGGGTCGAAGTAGGCCATGTTTTCCAGTTGGTTTTTGGCTTGTTGCAATGACAGCGTGCGTTCTGATACCCGTTTTTCCAGACTGGCTTTAAGTGCTTTTAAGTCATTATTGCGATTTGCAAGTTGCTCCTGTTGGAATTTTATTTGTGAGACATCCCGCTCGATTGCCGCAAAGTGCGTGACCTGTCCGGCCTTGTTTTTGAGTGGAATGATATTCATGTCTATCCAGTAAGGACGACCGGATTTATCATAATTTAACAGCGTTTGGCTGATAGACTGCTTTTTCTTCAGCGCTTCGTAGATTTCGTTCTTTGCGACCTTGTCGGTTAATGAACCTTGCAGTATACGGGGTGACTCCCCAATCACCTCTTCTTTACTATAGCCAGTAAGGGTTTCGAAGGCTTTATTTACATAAACAATCTTCGGCCCTTCCGGGTACTCAACATTGTCTGCTTCGGTCACAATAATCATGTCCTGGGCGTTTTCCAGGATATCCTCTGCTGAAAACGGCTTGACGCGTTCGGTAATGTCAGAAAAAGTCACTACCACGAAGCAATTTTCTGCGCCCAGCCGGCCTTCCATGTAGGCGTTCACCATATACCAGGATATCTCTTTACTCGTACTGTCGATAAGCCCTATGGTTTCATTCTCCAGGCGTTTGTTGCTGTTAAGCACCCGATTTACCGGGTAGTTACTCAGCTCCAGGGGAAAGCCATTTTCATCGACAAATGCCCATTGAGGATCGTAGGCGTCTCTGCCGATTAGCTGCTCGTAACTGAGGCGTAACAATTTAAGCGCAGCCGGGTTTGCATATACGATTGAGGTGTCTGCTCGATGGATTACCACACCCATGTGCGCATGTTCGAGTATTTTTTTGATGTCTAAATTGTCGATATCCAACACGGCGGTAACTCCTGTCTACAAGGATATGGATATACTTAATGTTAAACTTTAGTCTAAATTTTGCGCTATGCAGATTTAAACGTATTTAATGTTAAATTTGGTAGAAATTCGCCCATTCGCCATAGGGAGTTACCCCTAATTTGACGGCATTAGACAGAGAGAATATAGAGCGTAGGCAAAAGCAAAGTGCGAATAGTAGCGATTGTATAAAGGGCTTACCGATTATCGCTAAGCCCTTTACAGGCAGGTTAGTTCCCTAAGTGAGACTGAAATTCGTCGTATGTACCGTCAAAATGTGTCAGAGACTGGTTTTTGATTTCGATAATCTGTGTTGCCAGTGAACGTACAAATTCACGGTCATGGCTTACAAAAATCACGGTGCCTTCGAATGCCAACAACGCATTGTTAAGCGCTTCAATTGATTCCATATCGAGGTGGTTTGTAGGTTCGTCCATCACCAGTACGTTAATATCCTGCAACATGATTTTGCCGAACAACAGGCGGTTTTTCTCACCACCGGAGCACACGCTCACTTTTTTATTGAAGTCATCAGAACCAAACAATAATCGACCTAACATGGCTTTAACCTGCAGATCGTCATGCTTAGGTTGACGCCATTGGGACATCCACTCAAACATGGTCATATCGTTGGCAAAATCTTTTGAACTATCCTGGGGAACATAGCCTACAGCGGCGTTTTCAGCCCATTTAACCGTGCCTTCTTTGGCTGTTTCGTCATTGATCAGACACTTCAGAAAGGTGGTTTTACCGGCACCGTTTTCACCAATGATGGCGAGTTTTGAACCCGCTTCCAGCAGAAGGTTTGCGCCGGAGAATAAAGGGGTATCGGTATAACTGTGTCCCAGTTCTTCCAGCGTTATGGCCAGACGATGCAGCTTTTTGTGTTGCTTGAACTGAATATAGGGCTTGCGGCGGCTGGATGCTTTAATATCTGCCAGCTCGATTTTCTCCAGCCGTTTGGCTCGCGATGTGGCCTGTTTGGCTTTAGAGGCGTTTGCTGAAAAACGGGCCACAAAGCTTTGTAATTCTTCTATTTCAGCGCTCTTTTTAGCATTTTCGTGATGCAATTGTTCTTGTACCAAAGCGGCAGCTTCCGTGAAGGCATCGTAATTACCCGGGTAAATTCGCAGTTCGCCATAATCAATATCGGCCATGTGTGTACACACTGAATTCAGGAAGTGACGATCGTGCGAAATAATGATCATGGTGGATTTACGCTTGTTGAGCTCTTCTGCCAACCAATGGATTGTATAGATGTCGAGGTTGTTGGTTGGTTCGTCCAACAATAATACGTCAGGATCTGCAAACAGCGCTTGTGCCAACAACACACGTACCTTGCGACCTGGGGCAACTTCGCGCATCAGGCCAAAGTGATAGCTTTCTTCGATACCGGCTGCAATCAAAATATCGCCGGCGCGGGATTCTGCGGTGTAGCCGTCCATTTCAGCAAACTGGACTTCCAGATCGGCCACTTCCATGCCTTCTTCTTCTGTCATATCCGACTTGGCGTAAATTTCGTCACGGCGTTGTTTTACTTCCCATAACTCGCGGTCGCCCATGATCACCGCATCTACCACACTCATTTCTTCGAACGCAAACTGGTCCTGATTCAGGATCCCCAATTTCGTGCCGGGCGCCAGAGACACATTGCCAGCACTGGGAGTAAGTTTTCCGCTGAGTATTTTCATAAAAGTGGACTTGCCACAGCCGTTCGCGCCAATCAGGCCGTAACGATTGCCGTTGCCAAATTTGGCTGAAATGTTTTCAAATAATGGCGCTGAGCCAAATTGCATGGTGATGTTGGCAGTGGTAATCAAAATGGTACTTCCGGATAAATTTAAAAGGCTGGCTGTTAAAGCTCGTATAACGCAGGCGAGGGGACTCGTGCACGGCGCGCAATATAAAGGTTAAGGTGCGAAGAGTAAAGAGAGTCTGGTTAAACTTTCGCCAAATCACACTGATAAACGGTCAGCGACTGACCTCAACATTAAAAAAGGAAGACAATAAAGACATTTGAGGATGATGTATTTCGCATGATACTGTCTGAAAAGATCTGGCGAACGCATAGAGTTAACTATTCTTCTGTTTATAAAAAAAGGAATTACTAAGATGGAATCTAACAAAAATAATAAAGCTGCAGTCAGTATTGGTGCTGCGGTAGCAATTGGCGTCGCGATTGGCGTTGCGTTAAACAATGTCGCAATGGGCGTAAGCATTGGCGTGGCGCTGGGGGTTGCTTTTTATGCTGCGGCGAAAAATAAGTCGAAATAAGGCCAGATGACTTAGTGGCAGAATGTATTAGCTATTGGTCTATACTTCGTCGATTGTGCCTTTACTCCCGTCTTAAAATAAACCACACTGGTGCGATTAACGTATTTTCGGCTAAGGGACGATGCTAGACAGTATTAGTTTTGCGCAGCGCCAGCGTTTGGCGTATATCGATTTTTGTTTGTTATTCAAAGGCGCTATTTACCGTCAGGATCTGATAAACCGGTTTGAAGTTGGTTTATCGGCTGGTTCCCGGGATTTCAATCTTTATAAAGAGTTGGCGCCGGAGAATCTTGATTATGATTCAAGTGGCAAACGCTACTACCAGACAGCGCAGTTCAAACCGCTATTTGAGCACGACGCCCAGCGTACATTAACGAAACTGGCCAACGATATTTCCGATGGGTTTGATGCCATTGGTGATATGCATTTCCCGGTTGAAGCGCCGTCTAGCCTGAATATTCCTGATATTTTCATTGTCGCTAAACTGGTCCAGGCGATACTGAATAACAAAGTGGTCAGCGTAATTTACACCTCGCTTAGCAGTGGCTCAAACGCCCGTGAGCTGGTGCCACATGCAATTGTTGATAACGGGTTGCGATGGCACGTGCGGGCATATGACCGCAAAAGCAACAGCTTTCGCGATTTCGTGTTAACCCGAATCAGTAAAGTCACGCTTAAACAGTCGCCCGCCGCTGAAGAGCGAAGCGAACAGGACGCAGAATGGCATCGTATGTTGCCGCTACAGTTAGTGCCGCACCCTAAAAACGTGTCGTTTCCCACTGCCATTGAAATGGACTACGGGATGGAAAACAGCCAGTTGCTTATTAATGTCCGTGCCGCGATGGCTGGGTACTTATTGCGTCGCTGGAATGTCGATTGTACTGAACGGGCAACGTTAAAAGGGGCAGAATACCAGCTGTGGTTACAAAATCGCTTCACCCTAAACAACGTTGAAAACCTGGCTATTGCACCAGGTTATATAAAGAGCTAATCGAAACCGGGCCAATAGGCCCGGTTTTGATACCGATGAGTGGGTTATTTGTCTGCCAGTTCTTCTCGTATGGCTTTCTTGTTAATTTTGCCTACGGACGTTTTGGGAATGTCTTCCACCATGGCAATTTTCTCGGGAACGGCCCATTTTGAAATATGTCCGGAATCCACAAATTGCATCAGATGCGTCTGTAGTGTCTCAGCCGTGAGAGACGAAACCTTGGGGACGACCATAGCGAAAGGACGTTCACCCCATTTTGCATCCGGAATACCAACGACCGCGACGGCGGCAACATCAGCATGTTGACTGATCAAGTTTTCAAGTTCGATGGAAGACAGCCATTCTCCCCCCGTTTTGATCACATCTTTAATGCGGTCTTTGATTTCAACGAAGCCATCCGGGCGGATACTGGCAACGTCACCGGTATGCAGGCGACCACCTTCCCATAATGCTTCCTGTTTTTCCTCTTCCTTGAAGTAGCCCTGCGTCAGCCATGGGGTTTGGACTGTAATTTCACCTACGGCTTTACCGTCGTGGGCTACCGTACTGCCATCGGGTTCTGAAATGGATAAGTCCACCATATTCGACGGCACGCCGGTTAACGTACGGTATGCAAGTTGTTCTTCGGCGGGCAATGCGCGTTGCGCTTTGTTCAGGTGTGTTACGGTAAGTAGCGGGCAGGTTTCCGACATACCATATGCCGAGTAGATATCGGCACCCTTATCAACGGCTGCCTGTGCCAGGCCTTTGGGCAGGGCGCTCCCGCCAATCAGTATTTTCCAGCCATCAAACCGGGTTGCCTGACCTTTCTCGCAGCCCAGTAACATTTGCAGAATGGTGGGAACACAGTGCGAGAAATCGACCTTGTAGCGTTGGATCAGGTCAACCAGCATATTGGGCTCGTAACGCCCCGGGTAGATTTGCGTGCAGTTGAGCATGACAGCCGCATAGGGCACGCCCCAGGCATGAACGTGGAACATAGGGGTAATGGGCATGTATACCGAGTTTGAACGCAATAACGGCAATCCCTCATAACTGCCCAGCATGCCTACCATATTCAGCGTGTGTAATACTAACTGACGGTGGCTGAAGTACACGCCTTTCGGATTACCCGTTGTGCCGGTTGTATAAAAGGTCGTCGCAATACTGTTTTCGTCGAAGTCGGGAAATTCACATACGTCACTGTTCGCGGCCAGCAATGCTTCGTACTCACCCAGTGGTGTGATGTTTTGTGTAGCTGGGCAAGCAGAATCAGGTGAATCAGCAAGGCGAATGTACCCTTGTACCGTCGCCAGATGCGGCGCCAACTGATCGGCCAATGGCATAAAGTCGTCGTGAACCAGGACCAGGGCGTCTTCGGCGTGATTCATGGTATAGGCAACTTGCTCAGGTGACAGGCGAATATTGACGTGGTGCAGCACGGCGCCCAGCATCGGCACAGCGAAATAACACTCCAGATAGCGATGACTGTCCCAGTCCATGACTGCCACAGTATCGCCTTCGCGAACGCCCGCGGCGCTAAGGGCATTGGCCAGTTGCTGAACCCGGCGGGTGAAATCAGCGTAGCTGAAATGTTGCTCGCCGCGATAGATGATTTGGTTGTCGGGCTCAAAGCGACCCGCTGATGCAAAGATATGCTTTATAAGCAGGGGAAAGGCGTGGGCATTATCGGCACCAGACAGAATTTTTGTTGGCATAACACATCTCCATTGTCTACCAGCAGACTACGTACTGGACGAAAAGTTGTTTCATTGTTGTTAAAAAAATGTAGTTTGGCAATTGATTGGCGTAAAGAGATACTGCTTTGGCGTATAAAGATAAATAGTGCTTGAGCACGCAATCTCAGCACGTTAGAGTGAACTAATATATCGATTACAAAACAATGTGTTAGAGCATGTCAGAATCTTCATACAGCGTGATTGGTAGTTGGCCGTTGGTAATCAGTCGGGCTGTGAATGCGTATGGTATCGACGGTAAAGCCCTGTTGCAGCGCGTAGGGATAGAGCCAGCACAGACCGCACAGCCTGAAGCCCGCTGTTCACTGACGCAGCTTAATCGCTTGTGGCGCCTGGCCCTTAATGTGACCGATGATCCTGCGTTGGGGTTAACGGTGGCGAGTTTTGTGCGCCCCACATCCTGGCATGCACTGGGTTTTGCGATATGGGCGAGTAATACCGTTCGCGACGGTTTTGCTCGTTTATCTGACAATTTCAGGATGTTTGCTGATTACGGGACGCTTCATATCAACACATTGGATGACAGCGTTGAAATATCTCTTCATCGCGATCCGGCGATATTCGTGTGGTGTGCCTCAGAAACGGACGCGTTTATCGGTACCTGCGTGCTCACCGCCCGGCACATCTACCGGCCTGATTTTAAGCCCGAGCAAGTATGGTTGAGTCGCCCACAACCGGAAGACCCAACACCCTGGCAACGATTGTTTAAATGTCCGGTCTATTTTAATGCTGCCTACGACCGAATTTTGTTCCGGCGCGAGGCGATGCATCAGCCTTTGCTCACCGCCAGCCCGGAATTGGCTGCACAAAATGATGTGTTAGTTGCTGACTACGTTGCCCGCATGGACCGGGCCGATCTGCGGGCCAGGCTCGAATCGCTGTTATTGAGTCATTTACCGCTGGGCAACCTAACCGCTCAGGGTGCGGCAGACGAACTTGGACTCAGCCTTCGAACGCTGCAACGCCGGTTGCACGACAAAAATGCCTCATTTCAGCAGGTGCTGGATGCACTGCGTAAGAAACAAGCCTGGCACTGGGTTACATCTGGCCATTTACCGCTGGCAGAGATCAGTTACCGGCTGGGGTTCCGCCATACGGGTAACTTTACCCGTGCGTTTAAACGTTGGTTTGCCGTTGCACCTTTGCAAGCGCGACTATCTGAGACCTACTAAAAATACAAACTATTGCGTTGTATCAAAGATAAACAGGCCCTGGCCACGTTCATTTCTCGAGGTGATTGTTTTACAGTAGTACTCATCTTATGGCACGGAACGCGCTTCAATGCACACGCTTCTGGCGGCTTATGCGCCACTGATTTTATTAATTTATTTGATGGTAAAGCCCAACAGCATGGCGTCGAGCAAAGCGCTACCGCTGTGTGCTTTCGTTGCCTATGCACTGGTGCTTTGGCAGGGCGGGCAATCGATTGCGGTTGTTCACGCTAACGTTCTAAGCGGGATGTTACTGGCGTTCACGCCTCTGGCAATCATTGGTGGCGCGGTGTTTCTGTTTAAAAGTATGGAAGTAACCGGCGCACTGGATACTTTAAAGCAAGGGCTAAATCAGGTAAGCAGCAACCCTATAGCGCAGTTAATGATTGTTGGATGGGCGTTTGCTTTTCTCATTGAAGGGGCGAGTGGGTTTGGTACGCCGGCGGCGATCGCGGCACCGGTGCTTTGTGGGTTGGGTTTTGCGCCCTTGCGGGTGGCCATGTTTTGTCTGGTGCTTAATACTGTACCGGTGACGTTTGGTGCCATGGGAACGCCAGTCTGGTTTGGACTCTCACTGTTGTCATTACCACAGTCAACACTGATGGCCAGTGCGCAATATGCCGCGGGTATCAATACCCTGATTGCGCCTGTCATTGTTTTTATAGCATTGCGACTGGTGATACCCAACTGGCGTTGTATTTTCAGAAATGGCCTGTTTGTGTTGCTGGCAACCTGTGCCTGCACACTGCCTTATTTGGCGCTGAGTTTTTATAGCGTAGAATTTCCGTCTTTGCTGGGCGGTTTTGTTGGTCTGGTGCTCACTGTGTTGCTGGCCAGGTTTGGCATTGGCCTGGATAAGAAAGTTGGAACAGAAAACCGTGGCGCTGGCCAGGCAGATAGTCTTAATAAACCGTCGGCACGGGCGCTGATAAAAGCCGCGTTTCCCCTGTGGGGCACCATTTTGTTATTGGTCGTAACCCGTTTACCAGAGCTGGGATTAAAAGGGCTATTGCAGGCAACCGAGCCTTATGTTGCGGTATCGTTTGGTTGGCTTGGGCAGCTGTCGGTCAGTGCCAGTCTGGTCGTTACCCTTAGCAGTATTCTGGATACCACGACCCAGTGGCGACATAGCCTGTTGTACGTGCCTTCACTTATTCCATTTGTCGTGATTGCCCTTGCCAGTGTTGTTAGCTATGGCCCCGGAGAATTTTCTACGCGTATGAAGTCAATATGCGGGCAGACGGCGTCGAGAATGATAAACCCGCTATGGGCACTGCTCGGTGCGCTGGTGTTCGTGAATATGATGATGTTAGGCGACGCTGATTCGGCTGTCTCCCATATTGGTGGGCATTTAGCCTCGCTCGCGGGCGAAAATTGGGCCTTTTTTGCACCGGTTCTCGGGGCATTGGGCTCATTTTTTTCCGGTTCTGCGACTATTTCAAATCTCACGTTTTCGGGCATTCAATATACCATTGCCGCTGAGTTGGGATTGCCGCTTGCCGTTACCATGGCTCTGCAAAATGTGGGCGCAGCAATGGGTAATATGGTGTGCATAAACAACATAGTGGCAGTTACGGCCATCCTTGGCTTGCAGCACCAGGACGGGAATATTCTGAAACGGACCGCTGTGGTACTGCTGTTATATGCGGTGTTAGCCGGCACGATGGGAGCAGTATTAGCAGCGGTCCTGCGTTAAGTTTAGGCTTCGTAGGGCTGGGAACTACATGTTGTGCGTTGCCAACCAGGCCACAAACTGGTCTATCATGCCCATGCTTGTAGTACCGGGGCGTCCGGCGCCGAATCCATGCTCGCCTTTTTCGTAGGCGTGCAGTTCAACCGGCAGGTTTTGTTTTTGCCATGCCCCCACGAGTTCCAGTCCCATACGCCCAAATAGGCCATCATCCAGCGCGATGGCGGCGAACAGCGGCGGGGCATTGGCCGGTACTTCAATGGCATTCATGGGACCGTAAACGTATCCCAGAAAAGCAGGGCGGTTGTCGGTGTCTGCGATTGACGCTGAAATTGAAGTCATGGCACCTGCAGAGAAACCCATGAAGCCTATTTTTGCCGGATCCACATTGTATTTACTGGCATGTGTTTTCACGTAGCGCAGTGCCGTTAAGGCATCCTGAGGAGCTTGCGGCACAAAAATATCAGGCTCTTCTCCACGCGCCTTAGCGCCAAATACATCGGCGACTATTTTCTGGTAGCCAGGTATATCACGAGGTGTTTTGTTGAGGGTATAGGTTAAAACAAATGCGGTAATGCCGCGTTTATTGAGCGCCCGGGCGATGTCTGCGCCCTCTGTTTGCACTGCCAGCGACAGAAACGCACCACCCGGGGCCACAATAACGGCGGTACCCGTAGATGTGCCGGGCTCAGGCAAAAAAGCGTACAGTGAAGGGTTTGTTACATTGCGAATTAAATACTGGTTGCTGGTGAAGCCGCCTGGGAGTGACAGCGACAGATGCCCCCATTGTTCGCGGTCGCCAGTCTGCATATCTGTATTGTCCGGATACAGGCGAATGGGCGAGCCGAGAAACGCCTGTGCTTCGGTATTTTTCATTGAAATGCCCTGAGGCTGTTGGGCAAACGCTGTTGATAGTCCACTGGCACTGATGACGAGCAACAGCGCACACTTAAGCAAAGCCTTCATCGTATTTTTCCTTTTCGTTGTCTTACATTGGCCAACGAAATGGTGGAGTACGGTGCAGGTCTAATCAAATAGTTATTTTTTTGTTAACTAATGGGATTTCCTATGGATACAACGCGTCGTTTTGTTTGTTATCCGTATTTGCTGTCAGCGACAAAGGGGTTGGTGGTGCGCTCTTTACCAATCGTCGTGGTAGGGCCGTGACCCGGGTAGACTTTCATTTCATCGGGAAGAGTAAACAGTTTTGTGCGAATTGCTTCCAGTAATTGTGCATGGTTGCCCTGAGGAAAGTCGGTGCGGCCTATTGAACCGGCAAACAAAATATCACCAACGATGACCTGATTACTGGTGCGTTCCACCAACGCAACATGGCCGGGGGTATGGCCGGGGCAGTGCAGCACTTCCAGAGTCAGGTTACCAACCGAAATTGTGTCGCCCTCATTTAACCATTGATCAGGGTTGAATGGTGTCGAAGGCGGAAAACCGAACATCTGGCTTTGCTGCATAAGGGCATCCAGCCAGAACTTATCGCCGGTATGTGGACCAACAATGGGGGCGTTGTAGTGCTTAGCAACTGCCAGTGTGCCGCCCACATGGTCCAGGTGTCCGTGAGTCAGAATGATTTTTTTGATGCTCACGCCGTGGCTCGCCACTGCCTGTTGAATCTTTTCCACGTCACCACCCGGGTCAACCAGCGCGCCCTCCATAGTGGCAGGATCCCAGATAAGGGAACAGTTTTGTGCAAAAGGCGTAACGGGAATAACAACGACGTTCATGCTTTTAAATCCTTATTGGTGTACTTCCTACTATATCAAGTGAGTGTTATTGATGTCGATGCATCGTCGCTAGCTTGTCTGTATACTGCGCGCACTCAATTCAATTAGGACGGTTATGAAAATTCATCGCATAAACCCCACGCGTCGTTGGTCAGAAATCACCGTATTTAACGGTATTGCCAATTTTGTTGAAGTGCCGGAGTGTGAGGGCATTACGGATATTGAAGGTCAGGTCGAGCAGGTATTTAAGCAGGCGGAAGACATGCTGGCATTAATCGGCAGCGATAAAAGCCGTATTTTAACTGTCACGATTTACATTACTGATTTTGCCAATGTCGATCGCTTGAATGCGGTGTGGGACAATTGGTTTGATGAAGGAACGGCCCCGAGTCGGGCCTGTGTCAAAGTGGAACTGGCGGATCCCGACTGGTTAGTGGAAATGGCCTTTACCGCGGCAGCCGGCGAAGATTACTTACCTTAGGCGTACTTGCTAAAAATAAAAAATACTGGGCTAATACACAAATTAACGCGACAATTGGGCTTTATACTTAAGCCTGATGTCGCGTATAATCATACCAAGCTGATTTTCAGCCAAAAAATACAAATTACGCATCGGCAAGTCGCTTCATTTACCTACAACTCTAAAGACTCGCCGAATTATTCAGCCGGACTGCTGATTTCCCTACACAGTTATATTTACGCCCTCGATGCATGGTAATGCTCGGGGATGGTTGTCTATTGTTTTTTGCACGATTTAAGAGGTTTCATGTCTGTCACTGCACCACAAGTGTCTGGTAATTCGTCCACTTTCTGGCCAATTTTTATTATGGCTCTGGGGACGTTTATTCTTGGTTTAACTGAGTTTGCATCGATGTCGATGCTGCCGCTCATTGCGGCATCGTTTGATGTCACGCCATCTGCTGCGGGGTATGTGATCAGCGGTTATGCCATTGGTGTGGTTATAGGCGCCCCGTTGTTCATGTTGCTCACCAATAAGATGAACCGCCGAACCGCATTGATGCTGTTCACCGGTATGATGTGTGTTGCAAATGGATTAAGTGCGATTGCAACGTCGTTGCCCGAAATGGTGTTTTACCGGGTGCTGTCGGGCCTGCCGCATGGTGCTTATTTTGCGACGTCGTTACTGGTCGCTGCCAGTATGGCGCCAATGGGAAAACGCGCGAGTTATATGTCTTTTGTGTTTTCCGGATTAACCATTGCCACGATTGTCGGTGTGCCCATGGCGACCCTGGTGGGGCAGTATGTCAGCTGGCGACTGTGTATGGCCATTGTTGCGGTACTTGCGCTGGTGGCGACCTTATTGGTGTCTAAACTGGTGCCAAGTAGCCCGGTTACCAAGCCGACCAGTCTGAAAGATGAGTTCGGCGTGTTGAAGAACAAGCTGGTCTGGTCCATCTCCGGCATCATCTTTATCGGTTTTGGCGGCGTATTTTGTATTTACACTTACCTGGCAGACACGATTTTAGTGGTTACCGAAACGCCGGAATACACTATCTCAATTGCCATGATGATGTTTGGTATTGGTACCACTATTGGGAACTGGGCGTGTGGAAAGCTGGCAGACAAATCACCTGTTAGCACCACAGGCATAGCCTTGTTATGCAGTGTGGTCATTGCTGTTCTATACGTTCAGGCTGCGCACAACATCTGGTTGTTGTATCTGGCGGTATTTTGTTTGGGCGCGAGTGTAGGCTTAGCGGCGGTTATTCAGTCAATGCTACTTGATGTGTCTCCTACAGGCCATGCAATGATTGGGGCGCTGGTACAGTGTGCTTTTAATACAGCAAATGCGATTGGTCCCTGGGTCGGTGGCGCACTGCTTGCTGGTGGCGCTACGTTCAATCAAACTGGCTACGCTTCAGCAATGCTGTTCTTCGGCGGTTTCCTGATGTGGGCTCTGAGTTGTGTATTAATGCGAAAGCGTAATATCCAGTTTGTAAAAGCGCCGGCGTAACACATCTTTGTACTGATTTTGGCGACGCGATTGCGTCGTCAATGCACCCAAAGTCTACTAGTCCATTGGTTTTTATGTGGTTATTGTATAGGTAGCACTGGTAATCATGCTTCAGGCTGAACTATGATTAAACCAGACCGTCAGGGAAATGTGAGCAAAAGATACCAACGAGTATCGGCTTCTCCTCCTTGCTAATACAGGCATAAAAAATCCAGGTAGCTGTTTGATTGATTTAATTTCAACGGATGCACTGCCCAATGACACAGAGATTTACGCCGAGGTGGTTGTTGACAGCTTTGCCAATGTAAAAGGCGGCATCGACAGGTCCTCAGCGTTGTTGTATTACTCTGCCTTTGGCGTTGAGTATGCGTTTAATCCTAGTTTTAAACTTCACTCTGAAGTGTGGCTTACCGACAACCATTCAGTCTCTGAGCTGGTCGGTGACGAGCAGGGTGTGAGTAACATTGAAGCGAATTCTGCGGGTTTACATTGGGGTAAGCTGGCATTGGAATTTAGCCGTGAACATCTGTCAGTCCTGTTCGGAATTTACGACATAAACTACGAATTTGATGTGCTCGAGAGTGCCAATTTATTTGTGCAAAGCGCATTTGGTATGGGGACTGTGTTTGGCGTCAGTGGGCCAAACGGGCCGGGGACTTACCCTGCGCCGGGTGTTACTGCCAGGTTTGCCTATTACCAGGGTAATCATACCGCAAAATTTGCCATTACCGATGGGGCCCCGGGGTCACCAGGCTTGTCGTACCGCCAACCTAGCGAACAACCTAACAAAACCAATCTGCTATTAACCGGCGAATACCAGTATCAGGATACCTCTACCCGGTTGTTGCTGGGGTGGTGGGGTTATACAGATGATTCAACGTACCTGAATAGTGTACAAAGTACCGGACAGCGCAATGACGGTTGGTATTTGCGCGGTGAACATACGTTTAACGATATCACCCTTTTCGGGCGTGTGGGAGCTGGTGCGTCATCGTTTAACTTCTTCGATGAATTCTATTCTGTCGGGGTCACCGGCAATGCAGGATTAATTGGGCGAGCCGATGACAGTTGGGGCATGGCCTGGGCACATGCAAAAGTCTCTGAGAACGCTGAACAGCCTCTCGCGAGTGGTGAATCGGTTATAGAGGTAACTTATTCCGTTGCTGTTAATGACTACCTGTCGATACAGCCTAATATACAATGGATTGGCTCGCCTGGTGCGTCATTGACAACCGACGATGCAGTGTTACTCGGACTCCGTTTCATTGTCAGTTTCGAGGAATAAAAGCCCGGCGTTGATTATTACGCCAGGCTGTTTTTAAAACGCCAATAAAACGCCAAACAAATTCACTATTTCATTATTCAAACCAGCTGCGAGTTCGGTTTGCAAACCACACTAACGACAGCATCACCGGCACTTCTACCAGTACACCGACAACCGTGGCCAGTGCTGCACCTGAGTGCAAACCGAACAGGGAAATCGCTACAGCAACGGCAAGTTCAAAGAAGTTAGACGTGCCTATCATGCACGCGGGCGCCGCAATGTTGTGTGGCAGTTTCATTTGTTTGGCAATCAGGTAGGCTATTGCGAAAATACCATAGGTTTGAATCAACAAAGGAATGGCAATCAGCACAATGGCCTGGGGTTTAGCCATAATGGTGTCAGACTGAAAGCCGAACAGAAGTACTACCGTCGCCAGCAGGCCAACGATTGACCAGGGCTTCATCGCTGACAAAAAACGTTCCAGCTGTGAGTGGTCGTTCGCCTTGTCCAGCTTATTGCGCACCAGCGCACCGGCGACCAGCGGAATCAACACGTATAACACAACCGATAGCAGTAGTGTGTCCCAGGGGACCGTGATGTCCGTAACCCCAAGCAGTAATCCCGCAATAGGGGCAAAGGCGAATATCATGATGATATCGTTGATTGAGACCTGCACCAGAGTGTAATTGGCATCGCCTTTGGTGAGCTGGCTCCAGACAAATACCATCGCCGTGCAGGGGGCGACACCGAGTAAAATCATCCCGGCAATATATTCCGTAGCGGTAGTAGGGTCGACCCAATCGGCAAAGATACCTTTGAAGAACAGCCAGCCGAGCAGCGCCATGGTAAACGGCTTTACCAGCCAATTGATGAACAGTGTGAGAACGAGTCCTCTGGGTTTCTTGCCCACGTCTTTTATTGAGGTGAAGTCGATTTGCACCATCATCGGAAATATCATCACCCAGATCAGTACGGCAATCACCAGATTAACCTGTGCATATTCCAATGCTGCAACGCTGGCAAACAAGTCGGGTGCGATGGCGCCTGCACCCATTCCTGCGAATATCGCGAGGGCTACCCAAACGGTTAGGTAGCGTTCAAATAATCCCATTTTGTATTCCTGGTCGTTATGCTGTGAGGTTAAAGGTTGCGCTGATTGACGCGCTGACTAACTTGCTCTGCTGACTCGACGCGCTCTGAATAGCGGTCTACAAAATAGTCTTTATTGTGGCGTAACAACAAAGTGAATTTCATCAGTTCTTCCATCACGTCTACTATTCGGTTGTAGTACGGAGAGGGCTTCATGCGGTCGTTATCGTCAAACTCCAAAAACGCTTTTGCCACAGAGGATTGATTGGGAATGGTCACCATGCGCATCCACCGTCCCAACACACGTAATTGATTAACCACATTGAACGACTGTGAGCCGCCACAGACTTGCATTACTGCCAGTGTCTTGCCCTGAGTCGGTCGCACACCTCCCATATTGAGGGGGACCCAATCGATCTGACTTTTAAATATACCTGTCATCGCACCGTGGCGTTCGGGAGAACACCATACCTGACCTTCAGACCACATCATCAGCTCACGAAGCTCTGTTACTTTCGGGTGCGTATCCTCGCCTGAATCAGGTTGGGGCAGGCCGGTCGGGTTAAATATTTTCACCTCGGCACCCATCGCACTCAGTAACCGAGCGGACTCTTCAACCACTAAACGGCTGAAAGAGCGTGCTCTTAGCGAGCCGTAAAGCAACAGAATGCGAGGCGGGTGAGAGAGCGGGGTACCGACCAGCTTGTTGACATCCGGCATGTGAAACTGGGCGTTGTCTACGTTGGGTAAGTTCGTCTCGCTATTCGCCATTATTGCGCTCCCAAATTGGCCAGTGACGCGCGTAAGCTCTCCGGAGTAAAGGGTTGCTCGGCAATGGTCTTCAGGTCTGTTACGCGCGCTGAAATTTGCGCAATCGTGTCATTGAATGCACGGGCAATATCTTCTTCGCTACCGGTGAGTTTAGAGGGATCGCTCAATCCCCAGTGCACTTTGACACTCTTTCCAAACCAGACCGGGCAGGATTCACCTGCCGCTGAATCGCAAACAGTAATTACCAGGTCGGGCGCAAAAGCCTCGAACTCATCCCATGATTGACTCTGCAGCCCTTCCGTTGGTATTCCTGCTTCATTAAGGTATTTCAGTGACAGCGGGTGTACTTCTCCGGCGGGCTGACTGCCCGCACTTTTAGCGGTGATCACGTCACCGGCAACATGGTTGGTGATTGCTTCAGACAAAATACTTCTGCAGCGATTGTGTGTGCAGATATACAAAACTTTCATTGGGGAACCTCAGTGAATAAAAATGAGTGATGAAATGCGCTCAGCAGCAGCCATTTTGTTGCTGACAGCACTGAATACGGGTGAGTGCATCACGAGTGTAATCCCCGTTATGCGCAAGCGTTTCTCGCAGTACCTTGCGCGCCCAGTCCGGCAGCTCAGGATGCAAACGATAATACACCCATTTACCGCGGCGCTCGTCCTGCAGGAGCCCGCACTTGCGCAGCTCCGCGAGGTGTCGTGAGGTTTTGGGCTGATCCAGTTGCAGTGCTTCCATCAGATCACACACGCAAGCCTCGCCAACCTGCGTGATCAATAAAAGAGATTTAAGCCGGGTGTCTTCGGCAAGGCATTTGTAAAACGATAACGGATGCATACTTTAATATATGAAATAACACATATGTGAAATATCGTATATGTTGCGGCGCATGTCAACCCGAAGATCTCAGGTTGCACATAATAGGTTGTTGGGGGAAAGCGGCGTAGCGCTGTTCTAAAAGGCGCTGGGGTTAAGGCCGCCGTCCAACAAGACGTTCTGACCCGTAATGTAGCCGGCATGCTGACTACATAGGAAAGCACAGGTATTGCCAAATTCAGTAGGTACGCCAAATCGTCCAGCGGGCACCTTGGCCGCGAGTCCTGTTGCTACGGTGTCCCGATCCTGGCCGGTACGCTCCATGCCCGCTTTGAACACGCCTTCCAGTCGATCGGTAGCAAAATAGCCGGGCAAAATATTGTTAATGGTAACGTTTTTGTCGGCTACGGTACGTGCAATACCCGCCAGAAAAGCGGTTAAACCAGCGCGGGCGCCACTGGATAAATCCAGGCCGGCAACGGGCATTTTCACTGTCATGGACGTGATATTTACAATGCGGCCGAATCCTTTTGCTGCCATCGAATCAATAACCTGTTGTATAAGGCTGATCGGGGTGAGCATATTCATATTTACCCCGTCAATCATGGCGTTTTTATCAAGTTGGCGAAAATCTTTTAACGGCGGACCAGCATTGTTGTTCACTAAAATATCAGGCTCGGGGCAGGCCGCAAGCAGCGCCATCTGTCCTTCTTCAGTGCTGACATCGGCAGCAACAGGGATAACCGATACGCCAGTCGACTCTTCAATTTCTTTTGCTACCAGGGCAAGCCGTTGTTCATTTAAGCCATTGATAACCAGATTAACCCCGGCTTCTGCCAGTGCCTGCGCACAAGCCCGTCCAAGGCCGCGGCTGGACGCACATACAATGGCGTGTTTTCCTTTAATTCCTAAATCCATGCCTTGTTCCACTAATACGAATTAACCTTCATGGTACTTATTATTGAAACGATTAACAGTAACCAGTGTCGCAAATTTTAGTTAACGTATCGTCCCGACTTTCTGTCGGTTTTTTTTACATATTTTATATTAGTAAAATGTGATATTTATCATTTTCTTGTTTTTTAATGAGTTTTTAGAGTTGGTCTGACATTTGCTGTTAGTCAAAATGTGAGCATTTTCTGTTTTTGTTCACGCTAATACTTCAAAATAGATATATCTCAAGGAAAGAAAGATGAACTTTAAGAAACTCGGATTCGCTTTAGCTGGAATGCTGATGTACGGTGCGGCCTCTCACGCCAATGCTGCACTGGTAGACCTGGAATTGTCACTTGTGATTGATGTTTCCGGCAGTGTAAGCACCGCCGAATATACCCTGCAAATGGACGGTTATGCGAATGCATTTCGCGATACCAGTGTCCAACAAAACATTGCTGCATCGACCAACGGTATTGCCGTAAACGTTGTGTTTTTTGCATCAAGTTATTACTCAACCGCGCTAGACGCGTTCACTATCTTGACCAGCGCTGCTCAGGCTAACGCTTACGCAGATTTACTGGACAACTTCTCACGTCCAGGTGGCGGTGGTACTGCAATTTACGCCGGTATTAACCGCGCCGTTGACCTGTTGTTAAATAATGGGTTGGATGCCACCGTCGGTACGGTTATTGACGTATCTGGCGATGGTGCATCAACAAGTTCAACCACCGCGGCTTCACGTGATGCAGCTGTAGCACAAGGTTTTACCATTAATGGTCTGCCCATTGGTTCTACTTCCCTTGCCACGTTCTACAATGACTATGTTATTGGTGGTCCGGGCGCATTTGTTCAACCTGCCAGTTCATTTACCGATTTTGAAACTGCGGTCATCAACAAAATCTCAGCTGAAACCTCAGTGGTAACACCACCATCAACGGCTTCTGCGCCAGGGGCGTTGAGCCTGTTACTTGTTTCAGGAGCGTTTATGTTTTTGCGTCTGAGAAAACGTAAGTAAGGTTTGTAGATTCAGATGTCATTACTTGATAAGCGCCCGACAACGGGCGCTTTTTATGTAAGTTGGTTTATTTAGTTTTTGACGTTATTGGTAGTCAATAATGACAGCATCAGCTTTCGCTCTTCCGGCGTCAGTGAATTCAGTATCTTTTCAACGTTTGCCTGATATCGCGCAAGTGTCACTTTGTCGCCTGCAATGGCCGCATCCAGCGTCTGCTCGTACTTTTGTAACAGGGCGTTGACCTTTTGCGTATTTTCCACGTTTTTCACGTGCACAGAGTAGGCCAGATACATAGCACCGCAAAGTCCGATAAACGAGGTGATATCAAATTTGAACGAAATACGGCTTGGTTGTTTTTGTTCGTAATCCTGCATTGCGCTACTCCATGGTTAAAGACAGTTTTAGTTTTAATATTTCAAATTGACGAATTACGTCGCTCAGGGCTTGTTGTTGCTGGTCGAAGAAATAGTGTGTCGCGAAGAAAACCGCCAACATCATGATGATGACGGAGAGGTATTCCGCGAACCCTTGTTTAATAAAGTGCTGTAGCTTGTTCACTTAAATTCTCGCTTTGCAGTTGGGCAGTTCTTTATAGTCAACAAAGTTGGATTGGATTGAGTCGGTAATCATTAGGGCGTCTATGTCGCCAATGACAAAGCACCGGTAACGGTTGGCCTGACCTAGCTGAAGTAATATCAGGTTGCGGTAGCCTTGTGATTGAATGGATTTTAACAGGGTGACTAAACCGACCTGAGTATTGAGGTAATCCGACATGTTTCGTTCAATTTTTGTTACCAGTGACTCCTTGGCTAAATCGCCATTTGCCAGTTTAATCCAATAGTCCGGACTGTTTGCATTTTCAATAAATTCGGAAGCAAGAGACTGCCAGTCTGGCCGGTAAAAATATTTCTGTTCGGCCAGCAGACCAAAGTCAGTATCCTGCATGAAATTCGGCATTTTTACCTCGGACACTTTATCGCCCTCCAGGTAAATCCCCAGATAAGCACCCACATTCAAATCCTGCTTTAACACAGTTATGTTGGCATCAAATGGTTTGATGATTTCACCGCTTCCGAGTTTTTCAGGTAAAAACGACAATAAGTCGTAAAAGATATTGTCGAAAGTGCGCAGCGGTGAGGGCGCTGCAGTCTGCGCGCTGGTGGTTTCGCCTTCGTTAGTCGTTTGTTCTGTATTGGCGAGCATGGCACGACGCACCTCACGAACAACGCCAACCTGGCGATACTGACTGTAGAGTCCGGACTCTATATCCAGCATATACCCGAAGATTGATGTAAGCAGGTTGTCAAACAGATTGTCCTGGCTGACCTGTTGGGCGAATCGGGTAGTGATGTTGTGATAAGCGTTGGATTGCATTAAGGCCGAAACGGTTGGGGTGACCAACAGAACAACGGCCGCAAGTAAAGCACCGCCAAAGTACAGCTTACTTCGAGGCCATAAATAATTGCCAATTTTGAAAAAAAGCAGAAATACCGCGAGCAGACTGGCAAAGATACTGGCGGGGGGAATAACGGCCAGTTTTACAGCGTCACGGCCCAACTGAAACATACTGCCGCCGGGCGAAAAGGCGGTGGTTGCCGCGGTAGATGTGATCATTTTAATGAATGAAATATTGTCCTGGCTGTCCAGCCAAAGTGCTTTGTAACGACTTTCCGCAATACTGGGCGTGAACGTAGGAAGATAATAGGGGCCCAATGCTTCCCGAGCCGCGCTGGTGACAATTGCATGTGAAGCAAAGGCGGGTTTAGAGAGACCTGGCTCAGGCATTTTATAGCTGGCTGCTTGCAGGTATTTATCCCACTCTGCGGCGGCTAAACCCTGATATTTAGCGGCAATGGCATTAATAAGAGGTTGCATATCGGTTGTTTTCCAACCGACAGGCAAGGTAATACCCTGACCGGCGATATAGTCGCGCAGGTGACTCATCATCAAATCAGATTGCTGGTATTGTTCATAGGTCATTTCTTCTGGAATACCATATGTTTCCTGCAAATAGCGCAAGCGGCCGCGTTTAAATATGGCGGCCAGGTTGTATTTTGATTTCACAAACTTATTGAAAATAACGTCTTCTGCCTGAAGTGAAATGCCGAAGGATTCACCGCTTTCAAACTTCAGGTTTGTAAGGTAGCGCGCAAAATTCCTTTTAGCTTGCTCTTCGCAGGCTGTGTTGCATCGCGAACTTAGTGCCTGGTCACGGTAGTTACGGTATTGATCGCGAATATTCTCATTGGTGGTGTAGTCTTCCCTGAAATCTCCAGCTTCTAGTAGCTGAACGGCGTAGCGTTCCCAACGCGAATTAATGTGCTTATTGGCGTTATTGAGCAGGGTTAACCGCTCTTGTTCGCGCGCGTAATGATCGTTTTCCTTGCGAAATGCCTCCAGATAAGCGCGGGAAGCTGATTCATACAGTTGCCACTGGGCTTCATACTGCTGATCAAAACGACGAATTCTGGGTAGCGCCTCGGCAATAAAATCATCTTCTTGCTTATTCAACAAAAAGGTATTGGCCATGCTGTCAATGTTGTTTCCGATCAGCGTATTGAAGCCATTGGAAAAAAACGCCAGTGACGGAATGAGCGCGACCATTAAATCCCTGCGATCAGGGTCCGCTACTATGTGGTCAAATTCCGGAAACCCTTCAATGCTCACAGCTTTGGCGAGGTAAGCTTCTTTATACACTATTGCACGCACTGCACTGAGTTTGGCATCACTGGACTGTGAGTCGACGACACCATCAATCAACACCCTAATGGACGGAATGATCAGCGCCCAAATTGCCAAAAAGGCCAGAGGGCGTAGCAACCACTTTCCCCTGGCACTAATAACCGGGCGAGTGTGACTTTCTGATTGGGTAACACCGAAGAACCGAATCGGAATGAGTGTGACCGCAAACAAGGCCAGACCAAAGCCAGACAGGGTTCTGCCAAACAATTCCAGCCGCTCGGCTGCAATATGGTATTCACCCAGTACCAGCTCGAATGGCTGGGCATACATGTCGATCAGTAAAATATTCAGCGAAAGTTCGAGGCTGACATAAATGGCAAATAATACCAGTATGGCAAGTATCTTCAGGTGTACAGTAACTGCGTGTTTCATACTGTGTCCTTTGTTCTGTCCTTGATAAAGTGAAGTCGTTAACGTTGTGAAGTGGTTATTTTTATGGTGACTTTATTTTTAACCTGGCGTTGTTCGCCATCGTTCACTCGTTTCCGACACAACGCGGCATTTTGGCTGTTACCCGATACACAGGGGTCTTGTTGTTGTTTTTGGAAATAGGCTCTGTATTCAACGATATCGCCACCAACCGTCATGTATTTATCTGACGGTAGTAGCATTTGTTGTTTGTCTAATGCAGTAAAATCAGCGTCTGGTGGCAACGTTTCTACCGCTTCTTCTGGGGTATATCGTGATTGTACAGTGCGCACAGAAACAGGGTTGATAAAATCGCGAAGCTCACTACAGGCAAGCAGCACCTGTTCGTCGACCACGGTGCCTACCGCCGATTTTTTGGTATCGATGAGTTCTCTTAATCTTGCCTCTGACGATGCGACGCTGGCGTTAATTTGGGTATTTGAATTGCGAGATATCCCCTTAACCTTAACGCCCGGAAGTAATCGCTTAACTTGCGATATCAGGGCTTTTTGTTCGTCCGCCGACGTCTGTGGTGAGGGGCGGATAAATACAGTGTCATTCGGCGCCAGTTTGCCAGATAAACTCATGGCAAACAGTGACACAGACACACCGGTTGGCCGGGTGTGGCTGAAAGACAGATCGGTATCGACTATCTGCCATTGTTGGTCAATTTTATCGACATCAGCATAATAGCCTGCATACAGCTCAGCATGAGATGACATATACAGTGGCAGAGAGGGTGAGGTAAACCGGTAATACAGTCGGGTGCCGCAACTGCTACCGTTCACAGGCAAGATATCGCCGGATTCGGCAATCACTAAATTTCGCTTCATCAGTGCTTGCTGTAATGAAGTATGGGATGCCTGTCGACTTGCATGAGCCGGCAAACGGGCTTTAACCTTAACACTATCTTTATATATGGGAGGGCGTTTATCAGTTGCGCCACAGCCACTTATTACTGTTGCTACCACTGTTGCCGCAAGTAAAGTCATTCTGCGAGATGCAAAAAACATCGACCATTCCTTGTCTGTGTACTACTCAATTTTGTTAACAATAACAGATGATTATAATTTTGCTAAGAAAAATTTGAACGTATAGTTAATGTGTCGGGCACAGACCGTGGTGTAACGCAGGGCATAAAAAAGGGCACGTTGTTGTGACATCAGCGCGCCCAGTGAGGAAGCGGGTTAAACGCTAGTCAATGTTCTCATAAGGCATACCAACATACTGGGTCGCGATGACCTGTTTGCCTGCCTGATGATTCAGGAAGAAATCCAGTTCTGATGTCATAAACTGGTCGAACGTGGCTTTTTGCATGCCGCCCACTTCCTGTTCGTCGAAGTCGTGGAGCATGTTGCTCATCCACCATGAGAAACGTTCGCCATGCCACACTCTGCGTAATGCTATTTCAGAATAACGTTGCAGCACCGACATATCACCTTCGCTATAGGCTTTACACAGTAGCTTATAAAGCGTCGCGACGTCCGACGCTGCCAGGTTCAGCCCTTTGGCACCGGTAGGTGGGACGATATGCGCTGCGTCGCCTACCAGGAACAGATTTCCCCATTGCATTGGCTCACACACAAAACTGCGCAGTGGGGCAATGCTCTTTTCAATACTGGGGCCGGTCACCAGTCTGGCGGCCATGTCTTCAGGTAAGCGTTTTTTCAACTCTTCCCAGAAGCGTTCGTCGGTCCATTCTTCTACTTTATGGTCGAGTGGTACCTGTAAATAATATCGTGAACGGGTTTCTGAACGCATACTGGCCAGTGCGAAGCCGCGCTTGGTTTTACAGTAAATCAGCTCGTCGCTGACCGGCGGTGTATCGCTGAGTAAGCCCAGCCAGCCGAAGGGGTATACACGTTCGTGCTCGGTGCGCTGCTCAGCCGGAATCGTTTGACGGGACACACCGTGAAAGCCATCACAGCCCACAACCACGTCGCAATTAAGGCGATAGGATTCACCGCCATGTTCAAAAGTAACGTAGGGGGCATCGCTTTTGGCATCGTGAATAGCAGTATCAGACGACTCGTAATACGTGGTGAGCGCTGCAGCCTCCCGGGCTTCCATAAGATCCCGGGTGATTTCGGTCTGGCCATAACACATGACCGTTTTGCCTTCGGTCAGCTCTTTAATGTTGATGTTAAACACCTGTCCGTAATAAGAAATGTCGAACCCTTCGTGTACATGGCCTTCTTTATCCATGCGTTCGTTTACACCGGCTTCACGGACTAAATCGACAAAACCTTGTTCGAGGATGCCGGCACGAATTCTGCCCAACACGTATTCGCCCGACACACGTTCAACAATAATGTTGTCGATACCTTGTTTGGCCAACAGTTGTCCAAGTAACAGGCCGGAAGGGCCAGCGCCGATAATGGCTACCTGCGTGTTCAGTGTATTCATTGCTCATATCCCATGTCTTTAGATGCAGTCATCTTGCCTGTGGCAGCGGATTTTAGTAATTCACATTTCGGGCAACTTATTGTACTTTTTAATCATGTTAAGTTTTTGTAATGGCGCGGCGAGTGAGTCAGGAATCAATTCCGTTTTATCATCTGTACGGTGAAACCTTTCTGCAATGGGAGCCAGGGAGCATACACCTGGAGAGTATTGTGTCCCGTAGCCGAATGTTGGGCTGGGAGATAAAACCGCATCGACATCATAAACTTGCACAAATTATCTGTGTGTTTGGTCATGCCTGGCAGGTGGAGCTGGATGATGCGCGGTATGATTTGTCGGGAAACTGGCTGGTTATGATTCCGCCGGGCGTGGTACACGGCTTTCATTTTGAGCCAGACACACAAGGATTTGTGCTGTCGGTAAACAGCGATTTTTTAGCTGAGTTGGCGGCAACAGGTGAGGACCCGTCTGCCTACGATGCGTTGTGGGCGCCTCAGCCTGTTGAGTTTTCGGACCAGCGTCATATTGAGCAGTTTCGACAATTGCTATTGTCGTTAGACGATGAAATTAAACGCGCAGAGTCAGACTCGCGTAGTGCGGTGAATCATTTATTACAGCTTCTATTCATCAACATTCGTCGTCAGCAGCGACTGGAATCGATTTACAGTGAGAGCAGCTCGCGAGAAACCCGGATACTGGTGAAGTTTAAAGCCTTGATAGAAGCCCATTATCAACAGCACTTAAGCGTAAAGGCCTACGCTGATTTGCTGTTTATCTCGGTATCGACGCTGGCACGAATTTGCCAGTCCGTACTGAATAGCAGCCCTAAGCAAATTATTCGCCAGCGCCTGATGAACGAGAGTAAGCGCCGTTTAATTTATACCCGGCAGAGTATCGACGATATTGCGTTAACACTCGGCTACAAGGATGTCGGCTATTTTTGCCGCCAGTTTAAGCAGCAGGAGGGCATTACCGCTGGTGAATACCGCAAACGGCATGCCGTTTAAGTTCGCTCGCAAATGTCACCCTGATCACCGGGCTATGTGTGAAAGCAACTCGATAAACCTGGCCTGAACCGGGGTTGGTTTCCAGTTTTTGCGTAATGTGTAGCCTATTTCACGTTTACTGTCTGGTAGCGGCTGAGAGCTGATGGCCAGTAACCCCGACCTGACTTCCACGGCGACCTGACGAGCCGGCAACAGGGTGATCCTATCGCTGTTCAGCAATAGTCCCCGCACAGCAACCAGTGAACTGCACTCCACTACGTCCTGAGGCGGCGTTAAGCCGCGGGCTTGAAAAAACTGGCTGAACACGGCGCGTGTAGGTGTTCCCTGGCGAGGCGCAATCCATTGATATTGCGTCAGATCGGTTTGGGTTACCGGTTGAGTAAAGAGTTCAGTAGCAGGGTGTCCCACCCGGGCAACCACACTCAGACTGTCGTCGAACAAACGGTGCTGTTCAATATCATTACTTGGCGACGGGACACGCAGTGCGCCCACAATAATATCGAGCTGACCGTGCAGCAGTGCACTGAGCTGCTCTTCATACGGGCCGTCAATAATACTCACTTTCACATCAGGGTAGGCCTGTAACAGGGCAGTTACCGTGTCTGGCACGATCGCGGTCCTGGCCAGGGGTAAACTGCCCACACTAACACTGCCCGAGCGTTGCCCTTTTAAGCGATTAACTTCGTCTTCGCCCTGGTGAATTTCAGCAAAAAACAAACTGGCAAAGCGGCTCAGTTGCCGGGCACGCCAGGTTGGTTCAACCCCTGTGGGCACCCGGTTGAACAACCGCTGTTCAGTAAGGTGTTCCAAGTCTTTGATCGTTTTGCCGAGGGTAGGCTGGGTGAGTGATAACTTAACCGCCGCGGCGGTGTAATTTTGTAATTCCACAATGGTAATTAGCGCGGTTAACTGGCGCAGTGTGACATTGCGTAAAAAGCCAAGGCGTTTGGCTTTGTCGGTGTCGAACAATGTATGAGCCGCGGTTTCCAGATAACTGAATGCGCGTTTTACGCGTTCCAGAAATAACTCACCTGAGGGCGTTGCAAACATGCCGGAATTGGTGCGTTCGAACAGCTGGATGTCTAACTGGCTTTCAAGTTTATTAATAGCCTGGGTCAGTGCCGACTGCGACAAATGGATCTGCTTTGAGGCCTGGGTAACGGTACCGCACTCCCTGATTTCTAGAGCGCTGAGCAAGTGTCGGATATTGAACTGCACGAAAAGGCCTGCCGTTTTTAAATTTGACCCATTATAGAAAAAATTAATAGTGATTTGCACTATTCTAACATTCTTTTTTGATTAGCCTGTCGCATACTGCTTGCATAACAACAGCATTGCAGGATGAAGAACCATGGCAATTTGTGTGACAGACTGTCCAAGACCGTCAGCGTCAACTATTGAACAATATCAGGGAGCAGAAGTGGCCACCGTGCACGAGGCACAGGGGCGCAAAGGATTACTGGATAAAGCCATGCGGCCAATTTATCGGCCAGCGGCCATTGCCGGCCCTGCCGTGACGTGTCAGGTTGCACCGGGCGATAACTGGATGATCCATGTTGCGGTTGAGCAATGTCAGCCCGGTGACGTGTTGGTCGTCACACCAACCAGCCCTTGTGATGACGGTTTCTTTGGTGACTTGTTGGCGACCTCTCTGAAAGCCCGTGGGGTAAAAGGATTGATTATCAATGGTGGGGTACGGGATATTGCCACATTAACCCAAATGGAGTTTCCGGTCTGGTCGCGTGCCGTGTTTGCTCAGGGGACAGTAAAAGAGACGATAGCCAGTGTGAACGTACCTGTTGTGTGTGCCGGTGCTCTGATTCATCCCGGCGATATTGTTGTGGCCGATGACGATGGCGTAGTCGTGGTTGCGCGTGAAGAAGCCGACGCTGTGCATGAAAAAGTACTGGCTCGCGTTGCCAATGAAGACAGCAAGCGTGAGCGTCTTGCGGCTGGCGAACTGGGCCTGGACATCTACAACATGCGAGAGCGCCTGGCGGCGAAAGGTTTACGCTACGTGAAGTACGGAGAGGAAAACGCGTCGTGAAAGCAATTCCTGCCTATGTAATGCGCGGCGGTACATCTAAAGGGTTGTATTTTAACGCTGATGATTTGCCTGCCGACACGGCTGCTCGCGATGCTGTCTTGCTGGCTGCAATGGGATCGCCAGACGAGCGTCAGATAGACGGCATGGGCGGCGCGCACCCGTTAACCAGTAAGGTTGCGATTGTCAGCCCATCAACACGCAGCGATGCCGACGTAGACTACTTGTTTTTGCAAGTGGTCGTCGATAAAGCTGCGGTGAGCGATGCGCAGAACTGCGGCAATATTCTCGCTGGTGTCGGCCCGTATGCCATTGAGCAGGGTATGGTTCACCCACAAGGTGATGTTACCGATGTGCGGATCCATATGGTTAATACCGGCGCTTTAGCTGTTGCCAGAGTACAGACACCTGCTGGCCAGGTGGCCTATGAAGGAGACGCTGGCATAGATGGCGTGCCGGGCACGGCGGCCCCAGTCATGATTGATTTCCTGGACGTAGCTGGTTCGTCCTGCGGTGCGTTATTTCCTACCGGTAATACCATAGATACTATTGATGGCATAACGGTTACCTGCGTGGATAACGGTATGCCGGTCGTAATGCTGCATGCGGCGTCGGTAGGCGCAACCGGTAACGAAACCCCGGCGGAACTTGAAGCTCGGGCAGATATTAAAGCGAAAGTGGAAGCGCTTCGTCTGCAGGCCGGTAAATTAATGAATTTAGGCGACGTTACCCATAAAACGGTGCCGAAAATGAGCCTGCTGTCGCCGGCCAGGCACGGCGGCGCTGTGAATACACATACGTTTATTCCGCATCGGGTACACGAAGCGATAGGCGTACTGGGCTCGGTGAGTGTTGCTACCGCCTGTGTGTTGCCGGGTACTGTGGCCAGCGAATATGTTAGCAAAGCCGCTAGCAACGCGCCTTCAAGTCAAACGTTAACGATTGAACATCCAACCGGTGCATTTACCGTTGAAATGGATATTAGTGGTACCCAGTCGCTGGATACGTTCAGCGTGAATCGCGCAGCCTTACTGCGCACAGCCCGATTATTAATGCGTGGAGAAGTGCTGGTGCCGAATCATTGCCTGCCAGCATTACAATAAAAACGATTGAGGACACCTACATGATCATTGATTGTCACGGACATTACACCACTGCACCCGAACCTTTGCAGTTATTCCGTAAAGCGCAGATAGAAGCGCATGAATCCGGGCAGGCGCTGCCGGAAGTGCCCTTTATCAGCGACGATGAAATTCGCGAAAGCATTGAAAAGAATCAGCTTAAGCTATTGCTGGAACGCGGGTCAGATATGACCATTTTCTCACCCCGTGCCTCGGCCATGGCGCATCACGTGGGTGATGAAGCCGTATCTAAACAGTGGACAAGCGCCTGTAACGATTTAATTAAGCGGGTGGTTGATTTGTACCCCAAACACTTTATTGGCGTGTGTCAGTTACCACAATCGCCAGGAGTGCCGATCAAAAACTCCGTTGAAGAACTGGAGCGCTGTGTCAACGAACTGGGATTTGTAGGCTGTAATCTGAATCCGGATCCTTCAGGCGGTCACTGGACATCAAAGCCGCTTACAGATAAAAGCTGGTATCCGTTCTACGAGAAAATGGTGGAGCTGGATGTGCCTGCGATGATCCACGTATCCGGCTCGTGCAATGAAAACTTTCACGCCACCGGCGCACACTACATGAACGCGGACACCACGGCGTTTATGCAGTTCCTGCAAGGTGACTTATTTAAAGATTTCCCGGAATTGCGTTTTATCATCCCGCATGGTGGTGGCGCTGTACCTTATCACTGGGGACGCTACCGCGGGCTGGCAGACATGATGAAGCAGCCGCCGTTGTCTGAGCACGTGATGAAAAACGTTTATTTTGATACCTGTGTTTACCATCAGCCTGGCATTGATTTGTTGTTTGATGTTATTGATATTAAGAATATTCTGTTTGGTTCTGAAATGATTGGTGCGGTGCGTGGAATCGACCCGGAAACCGGGAATTACTTCGACGACACCAAACGTTATGTCGACGCATTGAACCTATCAGATGCAGACCGCACCGCGGTATACTCGGGTAATGCACGTCGCGTATACCCGCGACTGGATGCAAAATTGAAGGAGATGGGCCTGTGAGTCAGTTTACCCCCGATGCCGATTGGTTACACTGGCATCAATCCCCCTCGGTGCCTGGTTATAAAGCACCGGCGGGCGCAGTAGACGCCCATTGTCATGTGTTTGGCCCTGGCGACCAGTTTCCTTTTGCACCAGAGCGCAAATACACCCCATGTGATGCGTCCCGTGATCAGTTGTGGGCGCTGCGTGATCATCTTGGCTTTTCGCGCAACGTAATCGTGCAGGCCACCTGCCATGGCGCAGACAATCGGGCGTTAGTTGATGCGCTGAATCACAGTAACGATCTGGCCCGTGGCGTCGCTACGGTGAAGGCCAGCATTACCGACGAAGAGCTGGATGCATTGCATGCAGCCGGGGTTCGGGGTGTGCGTTTTAACTTTGTTAAGCGACTGGTCGATGCATTGCCATTTGACGATTTGACGCTCATCGCTGAGCGCATCAAACGTCTGGGTTGGCACATCGTTATTTACTTTGAAGCCGCAGAGTTGCCCGACCTGTATGATTTCTTTACCAGTTTGCCAACGACCGTAGTGGTAGACCACATGGGCCGCCCGGATGTCACAAAACCGGTTGACGGTGAAGAGTTTGGCTTGTTTCTTAAATTGCTGGAAGAGAATCCAAATTTCTGGTCCAAGGTGAGTTGTCCTGAGCGTCTGTCGATAAGCGGACCTGATGGCGGCTACCTAGATGTGGTGCCGTTTGCGCGAACCGTTGTTGAGCGTTTTCCAGAACGCGTTTTATGGGGCACCGACTGGCCTCACCCGAATATGAAGAGCCATATGCCAGACGACGGCAAACTGGTCGACATGATCCCTTTAATTGCCCCGACAGAAGCGCTGCAACATAAGTTGCTTGTCGAAAATCCAATGCGCTTGTACTGGGCAGAATAAACAGCGGCCACGGCCGCTCACGTCACCTGAAAAATACGTGGAGTAACGAATATGAAGATTATTGTTGTGGGCCCCGGCGCCTTTGGTATTAAACATCTGGATGGGTTACAGAACATCGACGGTGCAGAAGTGGTTGGCCTGGTAGGCCGTTCGCTTGAGAAAACCCAAGCCGTTGCCAACGAATACGGCATTCCCAATGTCTATACCAGCCTGGAAGATGCGCTTGAGAGCGATGCTGACGCCGTGATCCTGTGTACGCCGACGCAGCAACACGCCTCCCAGGCGATTCAGTGCATGAAAGCCGGTAAGCACGTGCAGGTTGAAATTCCATTGGCAGATAGCTGGGCCGATTCTGAAGCGGTTGTTAACACCCAGCAGGAGACCGGTAAAGTGTGTATGGTGGGTCATACTCGCCGCTTTAACCCGTCGCACCAATGGGTTCACAATAAAATTACCGGTGGTGAACTGAACATCCAGCAAATGGATGTGCAAACCTATTTCTTCCGCCGTAAAAATATTAATGCCAAGGGCGAGCCGCGCTCATGGACTGATCACCTGTTATGGCACCACGCAGCCCACACAGTAGATCTTTTTGCGTATCAGGCCGGCTCACCGGTAGTTAAAGCCAACGCCATTCAGGGGCCGATTCATCCTGAACTCGGCATTGCCATGGACATGTCTATCCAGCTTCAGGCTGAGAATGGCGCGATTTGTACGCTGTCTTTGTCGTTCAATAACGATGGCCCGCTCGGGACGTTCTTCCGCTATATTTGTGACAACGGGACTTACATTGCCCGCTACGACGACCTGGTAGACGGCAAAGAAAACCCCATTGATGTATCAAACGTGGATGTGTCTATGAACGGTATCGAATTGCAGGATCGCGAGTTTGTCGCAGCGATTCAGGAAGGTCGCGAGCCCAACTCAAGCGTAGGGCAGGTGCTGAACTGCTACCGTGTTCTGCATGAGCTTGAACAGCAACTTACGGCTTAAGCAAGGTCAAAAACAGTTAACGGCTTGCCAGGTGCAGGCCGTTTTGCGTTAAGGAGTTCGACATGAACAAACGAGAACTGGCAGGAAAACAGGTTGGTGAAATTGGCTTTGGTTGCATGAATGTGAGCCATGCCTATAGCGGTAAGCTGTCTGAAGCCGATGCTATTAGTTTAATGCAAAAAGCCTTCGATGCGGGTATGGACCATTTTGATACTGCTGCATTGTATGGATTTGGCGCCAATGAAGTGGTGGTAGGCAAAGCCGTAAAAGACTTCAGGCAGGATATTCTGCTGGCCAGCAAGTGCGGCATGACCGGCGTAAATGGCAAGCGTGTTATCGATGGCCACCCCAAAACACTGCATGCGACGTTAGATACGGCGTTAAAGAGCCTGCAAACCGATTACATTGACTTGTACTACCTGCATCGTATTGATCCCGATGTCCCCGTGGAAGAGAGTGTTGGCGCACTGGGAGATGCCGTGAAAGCGGGCAAAATCGGCGCTGTTGGCTTGTCGGAAGTGTCAGCAGACACATTGGCCCGGGCGCACAGGGAGCATCCTATTGCGGCGCTGCAAACGGAATATTCGTTGTGGACACGAAACGCAGAAATTGCGGTGCTCGACGCGTGTAAATCAATGAATATTGCGTTTGTGGGCTTCAGCCCGCTGGCACGCGGATTTTTAAGTAACACCTTTAGTGATGTCAGCGAACTGGAACCCAAGGACATTCGCTGTGGGATGCCGCGTTTTCAAGGTGAAAACTGGCAGGCTAACCGAAAACTGTATGCAGCGTTTGCCAAACTGGCAGAACAGGCTGGTTGCACGCCGGCGCAACTGGCCATTAAATGGGTATTGGCGCAGGGCGAGTTCATTCATGCATTGCCGGGTACGCGAATAGAGGCACATATGCTGGAAAATATCGCAGCAAGTACCATTGAGGTTTCCGGTGACATATTGACCGCCGCTGATGCGCTTATTAACTATCAAACCGTGAAAGGGCCACGGTACCCGGCAGCGGCACAAGGTGATATTGATACTGAAGAGTTTTAAAAATTTACTTAGGTAAACGATCCAACAGGCCTCGATAAAGAAGCCTGTTGGTGATTTGAAGTCAGGATTTCTCTTTTCCTGCTACCGAATAGGTGATTGCTGAGTTGCGCGATTGCTGAAATTCCTCAACGGTTTCGCCTCGCATCTGGGCGTAAATATCTATGTTGGTCATGCCCAGTACCGCGGCCATTTTCTCCAGACTGAAGAAAATCACACCATAGTGAATTAATCCGATCCAATCCCGTTGGTTGAGCAACGAGATTTCCTGCTCAGTCAGTCCGTATTCGGCGAACAAGTTATCCGGCGAGTCAACAAACTGCTGACGATGAGCCGGTTCTATCAGTTTGTGTAAAAAGTGATTTAGCCGCCAGGCGTTGTGCGCCCGTTCCAGTGTGAACGGATGTGTGCCAGGAATATCGCCAATCCCCGCCAGTTGTTCACCGACTTTTTGCTTATGAGCTTCGATTTCATCTTCGCTGCTGCTGTTTTTGTCCTGAAATATAACCGTGGCGATATTCGTCATCGACGGCAAATACGTTGCCCGGTGTAAACAATCGACTTGCTCGGAAAGTGCGCCGCGCATGATCAACCACATGATCACTTCAGCTCCCTCCAGACCGCCCAGGCGGGCATAGTCTGCGTGGGTCATGGAAGCCAGTTGTGACGGATCACTTTCGAGCAAGTCGAGAAACTGTTCATCCCAGTCGGGATTGTTAAAACCACAACGTTCACCGTGTACCTGGTGAGACAGGCCGCCCGTTGCAACAATGGCGACATTGATATCTTCCGGGTAGCTTTCAATCGCACGACGCAGTGCTTTACCAAGCTTAAAGCAGCGTGACGCTGTAGGGATAGGAAACTGCAGCACGCCAATTTGCAGTGGGATAATGTGGTTGTCCCAGCGGCGACCGCGGTCGGTCATCATGGATAACGGTGAGAATAATCCGTGATCTATCGGTTTTTTCTGGAAGAAAGACAAATCAAACTCGTCAGCGAATAACGACTGACCGATGTGTCTGGCCAGCGCAGGGTGGCCGGAGACTGGCGGGTAGTCCCTCGCACCACCGCCTTCGTCAGCAGGACTAAAGGTGTCGTCGACCCCAAGCGTAAAGGGAGAATAATGGTCGAAGAAAAACGACGTAATGTGGTCGTTGTAAATAAATACCAGTGCATCTGGTTGCTTGTCTTCAAGATAGTTACCTACCTTGTCAAACTGTTCGAATACCGGCTTCCATGCAGGTTGCTCGCGAAGCGCTTTATCCTGCGCAAAGCCAATGGTGGGCGTATGAGAAACGCCTATACCGCCAATGATGTTAGCCATGTTGTCCTCAATAAAAATATGCCCCTTAGGGCATGGAGACTGCCGGGCGAAAAAGAGCAGATATGGCCCCAGTGCTAATTTGCACTGGTGCCCGGGCCATACCTGTTACCGTTAAAACTCGTAGGTGAAGTTTGCAAAGACTACGCGAGGTCGAGCATAGGCGGCTTCTGCATAGCCACTACCGGAACCCAGCGATGAGTTACCGGATACTTTGTAGACTTCGTCTGTTGCGTTGTTCACGCCGACAGTGAGTTTCCAAACTTCGTCGAACGGCTGAACACTCACTGACATATCAACAGTGGTGTAGCTATCCTGTTGTGCAATTAACGCTGTGTTTGAAGCATCAAAGAACACTTTGTCGCTAAACGACACGTCAATACGCGGCATTACCAGATAATCGTCCAGTTCAGCATAGTAGCCAATGCCTACGTTACCCTGGAATTCAGGTGCGAAGGGCAGTTGGTTGCCTTCTGCTACGCCGGTATTTACCGGACGACCAGGAACTTCAATTTCAACCGCTTCATCGACTGATGAATCGAGGTAGCCAAATCCACCTTCAATTACCCAATCATCGTGTGGTACCCAGGTAAACTCCAGCTCTGCGCCGTCAATTGACGCTTTACCGGCATTAAAGAACCAGGGCGCAATAAACACGCGGTAGGTGAATTGCAGGTCGGTGTAGTCTGAACTGAAAATGGCACCGTTTAACCGGAAGTTATCGGTTATGTCAGACTTAAAGCCGACTTCGATGGTTTCTACTTCTTCCTGGTCAAATTTATGACCGGCTTCCAGGTCGGATTCAGTCAGAGCAAAGTTAAATGTTGAGTTCCAGCCGCCGCCTTTGAAGCCTTCTGAGAAGCTACCGTAAAACATGGTGTCACGAGACATTTGATAGCTCAGGTTGAACGACATGGTCGTTGCTGAGAAATCGGCTTCGTACAGCTTCACTTCCAGGTACTTGGCTTCCGGATTGGCATAGTCAAACTGGTCCGGAATCGATCCTTTGGTCTCCTCGGTACGACGAATACCCACAGCAGCGCTTAGCTGGTCAGTAATGTCGTAGGTTACCTGCGTGTAGTAGGCAAACGATTCGTTTTGCGTAATGTTGTTGTCACTGTCGAGGTGACATCCGTCTGTGCCTTCACCACAGCTGTAGCCCGCGGCTTTGTCGCCCACTTGTACGGTCAGAATATCGGTGACTTCTTCTTCGTAATAGTAAATACCGGCTACGGCTGTCAGGTTGTCAGTGACATAGTTGAACTGGAATTCCTGACTGAACTGGTCGCCCGATGAGTCGAAATCAGTATGCAATATGGTAAACGGCGTGTTATCCGCGTCACGACGACCCACCCATTCAAGGTTGCGATATGACGTAATGGATTTAGCCGTAAACTCGTCGGTAAACGCATATTCAAGGTTTAACGACGCGCCCCAGTTGGTCATGGAGCTACCCATCTCCGCTGTACCGTTATTTGCGAACGGGCCAGCATTCCACTGACTGTTTACACAACGCGGATCGTTATTTTCGCCGGTGTAGCCGCGCGGGCCGCCACCACTGGTTAGCAAACCAGAGACATCTAACGTTGAGCCTTCGGCGGTGGTAACCGGGCGTCCCGGTGGGCCAGGGTAGGCTATCCAGGCATCAGGGCAGCCCGCGATAACGCTTTGACTGGCACCAAACCAGCCGGCATCGTGAGAAGTGTTGGTTACGTCGTCGTTGTTGTTGTAGCCGGCAAAGACCAGCGCAGAGCCGTTTTCATCAGCGTCTGTGTAGTCGTAAAGCAGTTTAGCTGTGAATTTTTCGTTTGGATCGTAATAAATTTTTGCTGAGAAGGTGGTGTTATTGGTATCGCCCAAATCCAACCCGTCATACAGGCGTTTTACATAACCGTCCTGCTTTTTGGTGCCCGCAGTGAAGCGGGTTAGCAAGTCGTCGCTAATAGGAATGTCGATGGCGCCAAACGCCTCAATCAGCGAGTCTTCACCGATGCCAAAACGCACTTTGCCGCCCAGTTCGTCGCCGGGAGCCTGTGTGTTTATAAGCACCGCACCACCAATGGTGTTACGACCAAACAGGGTACCCTGCGGCCCGCGCAGTACCTGAACGCTTTCGATATCGCGCAGTTCCATATTGCCGCCCACCGATTGACCGATGTAGACATCGTCAATGTACAGGCCTACACCCGGATCCGTGTTCGCACGTGGACTGATTTGGCCCACACCGCGAACAAAAATCACCGACGAGTTGTTGTTGCCCGCCAGTGGTGCGTTATTAGTAAATTGCAGGTTAGGGGTAATTTTACCGATGTCGTCTGACCCAGTGATCTGACGACGTTCCAGTGCATCGCCGTTAAACGACGTTACCGAAACCGGTACTTCCTGCAGGTTTTCCGTTACTTTACGCGCTGTTACTGTAATTTTGTCAAGTGCCTGACTCGCGTTGGTTTTTGCACCTTCCTCAGTTTGTTCCTGAGCAAATGCAACACCCGACTGCAGAGCCAAACCGGTTGCAATGGCAACCGCTATACGTGACATGTTAATTGTTTTCATCTCTGTGCCCTCATAGATTAAAACTATTGTAATTATGTTGTTAACATATTGTGTCACGTTGAATATCTAATAGTGCCAGCAATATCACCAATTGAAAATTGACTTTTAATATAAGAAATTGCTAATTTTAGCTTTATAGATGAGTAATATTGAAGAGCTGGATATGTTGGAAAAGCGGGTTACAAGCGGGCTAAATTTGTTTCATTTACGGGTATTTTTAACCGTGTATGACATTCGTTCTATCTCCAAAACCGCGGAGCTGTTAGGGCGCTCGCAGCCGGCGATAAGTCAGGCAGTTAATAGCCTGGAGCGCACTTTCGACGCCAAATTTTTTCATCGTTCAACTAAAGGTATTACCGCCACGGACGAAGCCACGACGTTGTGGCGTCGGGTGAAACGCGCGTTGAATTCGTTGGATAGCTTCTTTGATTTAATGCTAAAAAACTTTGGTCAGGTCCCAAAAAATGTGTCGCGACATATTACAATGACACAATTAAACGCGCTAAAAGCGGTCGCGGAGGCAGGCAGTTTCAGTGCTGGCGCGGCTATCTCTAACAAAGCCAATCCCACTATTCACAGAGCCGCCAGAGATTTAGAGCAAACAGTAAATGTGAACCTGTTCGAGCGAACCAGTTTCGGGATCAAACCTACCAAGGTTGCCATACAACTGGCCCAGGTTGCGGGGGTCATGGAACGTGAAATAGAGCTGGCCTTTGCTGAGATAGCGAAAATGTCTCATCAGGAAAAGGGGAATACCGCCATTGGCGCAATGCCTATGGCCAGAAGTTACATTATTCCCAAAGCCGCGACGGAATTTAAACTGCAATATCCGGGTCACAAAATTTCTATTGTTGAAGGGTCGTATGAATATTTGCTCCACGACCTCATGCGCGGGAAGCTGGATATACTTGTTGGCGCAAGCCGCAGTTTGCCCGAAGGAATTGAAATTAAAGAAGAGCCCATTCTTACTGAGTCCATCGTGCTGTTGATGTCGCGAAGTCATCCACTGGCCAACAAAGATGACCTGGCAGTCGATACGCTGTTGACGTATCCCTGGATCCTGCCCAGAACCTCTTCGCCTCTGCGAAAAACCTACGAAGCCTTGTTTCAGGTTCACAATGTGGCACCGCCGGAAAATGTGATCGAATGTAATTCCTTATCAGCGTCACGGGTAATTCTGGAAAACAGCCCGTCGCTCATGTTGCTCTCAGAAGCACAGGCACGCCATGAGCTCATGAGTGGCACCATGGTAAGTAAACAAATTAGCGGCTTTAATGCACAGAGAACCATAGTAGTGCAATACCGTGAAGACAGTATTTTAACGCAAACACAAATTGCGTTAATCGATCATATAAAACACATTGCACAAAGTGAGTCACAACTCATGGATTGATGGCTTTTTCGCCATTTATTATCACTAAACATAAAAGAAATAGCTCAATATTGGCTTTTCATACGAACCCTGAATTAGCTTTTTCTTATGACTGAATCGTATTTTTTAATTGGTATCCGACGTTGAGGTGTTACATAGTCTTAACAACTTCGGAAAATCTGTCATTTTCTGTTAACCAATTAATTAACAATGCCCCTGGCACGAGGAAGTCGTTATGAGTACCAGCATTGTCGAGTCGGTCCGTCATCACATAGACAAGGCACCGATTTCGGTTACCCAGTACATCGTATTTGCAATTGCGTTTATGTTGAACGTGGTTGATGGTTTTGATGTTGTGGCTATGTCTGTTGCCATGCCATCTCTAACCGCAGACTGGGGAATTTCCGCAACGGAAAAAGGCTATATTCTGAGTGCGGCATTGATTGGAATGACGCTGGGAGCCATGTTTCTGGCGCCGTTTGCCGACAAAATCGGCCGGCGAAATATTTTACTGATTGCGACGGTTATGATTGGCGTATCCATGGTAGTAACCGGGTTTATTCCACAATCCGTTGAATGGATGATTGCGATTCGGGCGGTGTCCGGGCTCGGCATCGGTATTATTTTTGCTAACTCCGCCACTATAGGCGCGGAATTTGCGCCGGAGAAGGCGCGTAATCTGGTGGTTACCATTATTGTAATGGGCTATGCCGCCGGTGCGACGATTGTAGGCCCCATTGCGAATGCCATTATAGAGTCATCTGGTTGGGAAATGGTATTTGTATATGGTGGCCTGTTTACTTTGCTAATGACGGTTGTGTTGTATTTTTACCTGCCGGAGTCGATTGAATTCATTGCCACGCAACAGGGCAATGAGAACGACAAACTGTACAAAATAAACAGCATACTGAGCAGCATGGGCTGCACGGCTATGCGCGAGTTACCCGCGCATCAGGTTGAAAAACAACGTATCTCCGTAACAAATTTGTTTAAAGCCGATTTGGGCAAGCAAACGGTGGGCGTGTGGGTTATTTATTTTATGGGCTTTATGTCGCTGTATTTTCTTATGTCCTGGATCCCCACTTTGTTTGTAAACAGTGGGTATGAACGGGCTGAAGGTATTGCGGCGCTGACCTTATACAACCTAGGCGCGGTAGCGGGTATCGTGCTAATTGGTTTGATTGCCACCAAAATAAAACTGGCTAAACCCATTGCCATCTATTTTATTGGCTCAGCGCTCTTTCTGGCTGTTGTTGCGTATTGGCAGCCGACCTCTGTATTCTGGTTAAACACGCTGATCTTTATTATTGGCTTTTTGCTTCAAGGGGCGTTTACCGCCATGTACGCCATGGCCGCCCGGGTCTATCCAACCAGCGTACGCGCAACCGGTATTGGCTGGGCCGCGGGGCTTGGTCGCATTGGTGCCATTCTATCGCCCATCGTTGCAGGATATTTGGTGGCGGCGCAGTGGGGAATGTATAACCTGTTTATGCTGTTTGCACTGCCATTACTGATTGCCGGTGTTATTGTGTACTGGTTCAAACACTGAGTCATTTTTCTATAAGCCGGTGCTTGCGCCGGCATCTTCTGAGCAAATTTTTACACCTCACCGTAATCTACAGACACGTCTGAAAATTCCCCGGCCATGTGCTGACAGCTCAGGCGCTTACCTGATGCTATCTCTGCGTCGCTCAGTAGTGCGCGTTCTGTTGGGCTCGCAGGCACGTCATTCGTGGTTTGTATAACGCATTGTCCACAGCTGCCGCCACCGCCGCATTCTGTGGGAACCGGAATATTGTGCTTCGTCAGTGCGAAAAAGAGCGGCTGCTTTGCTGGAAGTGTCAATGTTTGACGCTGCCCGTTACAGGTTACAGTGACGTCAACAGATGCCTTTGCTGACGGAGAAGCAGAAAGTTTGCGTCGGTAGGCTAACACTAGTCCGCTTCCGGCCAGCATTAGTGTTGCAATGCCAAACACCACAATAAGCGGATGATTAAAACCGCCGGTGTTGGTGTAATCCATGAAGTGAAGTGTCAGCATCAGGTGCTTCAGGCGGGAATGATCGTTACTGTGCGCGATGACTTTACCGGTATCGGCATGCAGATACACTTCGGTGTTTACATCATCGTTAAAGGTGACTTTCCACAATGGATTTTGCTGCCGGCCATCGAATTCAAACGGAGGAAGGGTTAGCGCTGGCGCTGATGCACTGCCAGGGCCATTGTAGGATTTAACGGCGATGCGTTTTACCTGTGCTGGCTGAATATACCAGGGCAGTCCTGATACTGCGTGAAATAGCTTGTGTTGTTGCGCAGTGTATTGATGCAGCGGCTGCTGAGTCTTTACCTGATAAAGTGGGGTACCCGACACCCAGATTAGCTCGGCGGAAAGCACTGGTTCATCAACAGGCAGCCTCGACAGGGGAATAAAACGGGCAGTGGAGGTATTTCCCCGATGAGAAACAGGCTGTCTGTATTGGTTACCCGATGCGGCTTGCGTATCCATTTGATTGAAATACAGACCGGTTCCCGCCCATACCAGGCACTGGATCCCAACCAGAATAGAGAGCCATTTGTGCCAGCGGTTAATGTTAACCGGATTAATCATTGTGGCCCCCTTTGTTCAGCGCATTCAGCGTATTCGAACCAGGGGGACTAACACTTAAAAAGCGGCAAGCGAGTAGCAAAATACCACTGATTATGGCAACGATAGCCAATACGGCCAGCACCAGAAGAAGGGGATTAGCGACATTTTCACCGTCGTCGTAATCCATAATGTGCAAACGCCACATCCAGTCGAATGCCCGCCAGACATTGTGGCGGCGGGTAACGATTTGTCCGGTAGCCTGTTGAATGTAAAAGGTGGTACCAGCCAGATCGTCAAAGGTCACTTGCCACACGGGAAGCCAGCGAGGGCTGAGCTCTGCGGGTGTCGCTTCCGGTAAATCAATAAGTTTAACTGCCGTAATATTTGCAGAATCAGTGACCGATGACGTTGCGATCTGGCGTGCTTCCGACGATGTTAATGGCGTGAGCGGTTGGCCATTTGTAGCATCGACAATCGTCCAATTGGTGTCGTTTGCGCGTTTAAACCGATAAACGAGTTTATCCTGGCGCTTATACAGCGTGACCTGTGTGGCAGTGGGAAATGCATCGAGTAACGCCGCAATAGGATAGGAAGCGTCCTGAATTGAAAACTGATTGTGTTTGTCATCAGACAGGGTTTCACCGTGTATAAAGTGGATATCCATGCTGACCATATACAGGCCTGTTAATGCCCAGATAAGCACTTGTATGCCAATGCCGCGCATCAGCCATTTATGCAGGGTTCTTGTTTTTATTAGTAAACGCATCAGGTGGCTCTATTGTTTGAGGGGCGAATGTTTTTGCAGCTTACGCTGCAGGCTACGCCGATGCATGCCCAGTGCTTCGGCGGTGCGGGATATATTGCCCTGATTATCGGCAAGCACGCGCTGAATGTGCTCCCATTCAATCTGTGCGGTAGTGAGCGGCGCAGGCGCAGGAGTTTGAGTTTCAGTATTACTTTCGTTGCTTAACGCGAGCTTCGCCAACAACGCTTTGAATGTGATTGGCTTGGCGACGTAATCGGTTGCACCGCGTTTCATGGCTGTCACCGTTGTGGCTATGCTGGCGTAACCCGTCATGACGATTAAATGAACTGGCGAGAATCGCGTCTGCAATGGCTCTACAAAGTCCAGCCCGGTCTCTTCCTGCATCATCATGTCCAGCAGAATGCCCGATACAGGCACATTAGCGCTAAATTGCAGGGCTTCTGATGCACGTGTAAAACACTGCACCTGCAAGTTTGTATGTTGCTCGAACCTGCGTTTCAACACACGCGTGTATTGTTCATCGTCATCAATGAGCAAAATCAAAGAGGGCGCTGTCATATTGTTACCGGCAGTTGAATGGTGGTAATAATTTGGCTCGATTCACATTGCCAATGTACGTTGCCTTTAAACTTTTCCACGGTTGCATTTGAGAGCACCGCTCCCAGGCCCAACCCGGTCTCACTCTCAAGAATTCTTGCTCCCAGGTTGCTGTGAAGCGGCGTTGTTCCGTCGTGTGGATTGTTAATTCGCAGTAACCAATTCGAACCTGCGCATTCAGAATGCACCGTTACCTTATTATCTTCGTGTTTTCCCGCTGCATCACAGGCATTTATTACAATGCTGGCCAGTGCGGGTACTAGGGTAGGATCTGCGTTTACTGTGGCGCTTTCGGGTACATTCTCCATCAATGGCCAGTCAACGGAAATTTCCGGACGGCTCAGGCGAACAACATGCTGCATGGTTTCAAGTAGGGTGCGAATACTTACGGCGCTGACTCTGGATTCCCGGACATCGTCTGCAACGTCCCGCCAATTTGTGAGCATGGTTTGTAGCAGCGTAAATTGCTCAATGAGCTCTGGCAGTGTCGATGCATCCTTCTGTTCCTGCCACTCTTCCAGCAGCAAATGAATCGTTTGCACCGGGGTCGCTGCGTCGTGGGTCAGTTGAGCTGCAGCAGTACCTATAGCGAGCAATTGTTCGTCGCGTAGCTGTCGCTCACGCAACTGCTGAATGTCGGCTTGTTTGATTTTTAACTGGTGCTTATAAAAGTGAATCACGGCAAAGATTAGGCAACTGGTAGCCATAAAACTCACAATCATACCCTGCGCGTGATTTTGCATCATAGCGCCATGATGATCACTGATTGGCGCAAGTAGCTGCATGCCCTGTGCAGCCAAACTCACGAGCAATACCACCAGGCCTAACCGCGTTGATAACCAGATAAGTCCAAGAATGAGCGGCACTAACAGCACACTTGAAAAAGGGTTGCTGGCAGCGCCATTCAGCGCAATTGAGGTGTTTACCACAATGATTTCAAATAGCACGAGTGGCAGTACAACGGCGACCGGTGCACGTTGCTTGCCAAACAGAGCCAGATACAGCAGCAAAAGCATAGCGTTTTTTATTGCCTTAACAGGGCTAGCGGAACAGGTAGCTTACCATGCCACGTTCGGGATGAAACTAATCCTAAACTGCGTCAGGCAAATTCGTGATCAAAAATAAACTGTGCTGCTAATGTAGGCGTTCCTACCCATACCGGGCACAGCAATGCCAAATGGGATACCATTGAGTGCCATTGTCATGCCCTGGCCGGTATAGGTGCCAGCTGTCGGGTCATAATAAAATTTATCCAATAGGTTTTTCACCCCAATATCGATACGAAACTGCTTGGTTACATAACCTGTTTGCATACCAAGCAAGCCGTAGCCGGCGGTTTTTACTTCATTGCGAATAACCGAGATATCAGTTTTTGCGGCGGCAAATTCCCAGTTGAGTTCGGTTTGCCAGGGGCCTGAAACATGGCTAACCACAACGTCTCCGTGAAAAGGTAGCGTTTGATACAAACCGCTGCCTGTTTCGGTATTTTCAGCATGAGTGATACTTACTGAGCTTGCGATACTAAAGCGGCCAAACTGGGGGCTGTTGTAGTGGTAATGGGCACTGAAATCAACACCATAAAGCCGGGCGGTCTGATTTTCGTATGTCAGAACATTAAACTGCCCCGGTTGCCACATGGCGTTTGCGGCAGTGGCGTCAATATAGTCCTCAATATAGGTAAAATACGGTGAAGCAGTAAGCGTGACGTCACTGTTTTTAGGTTGCCACGTCAGGCTGGTAGCAATAGAGTAGGCGGTTTCCGCCTGAAGACCCGCATTGCCCACATAACCATTGCCGTCTCCTACGGTGTTATTCATCGACGCCGCCATCATCCAGCTCGACCAGGTGTACTTTTCGTAAAGGTTGGGCGAGCGCACTTTGCGAGATACACCGGCTTCTGCCGTTAATTCATTGCTGATAACCACGCTAAGCGCGGCGGTCACATCCACATTGAACTGGTTATCGTCGCGGCTGCCTGCGTTAAATTGCTGAGCCTGCATATATTGCATGCCGGGCGCATTTTCCGCGGTCGCATAGCCCTGAACTGCGCCGGTACTCAAAGCGATATGTTCTGCGCGAATACCGTAATTGGCATAGATAGCAGATGACAGACGATGCTCTCGCTCGGCATAGAGAAACAGTCGGTTTCTGCGGCCATTGTCGATATTTTCAAAGGTACCCGGTCCCATGCCACCGCCCGACGCGGTCCAGTAATCATCGAGAGTATAGAATTGCACCCCTGCGCCAAACCGAAGGGTGTCTGTGTCACTGCGAGTCCATTCTGCATCGGTAGTTGCTGCGCGAAGTACTGATTCACTGAACATCGGCATACCGGCTGCACAGGTGCCTTCAGCATCGCCCATAAAGCGGATTGGGCTACAAGGCATTCCCATGGTGGCGAGGGTGCCGTAGTAGAACTGCTTGTCGTCGCCGAAATTCATGTAATGGTCCACATTTTCCTGGTACATGCGGGTTTTAATGTGTCCCCAGTCTGTTTGTCTGTGCCAGGCGGCATTGAAACTTAGCTGATCGTTGTCGAGTAAATCCATGCGCTGATTCGGGTATAACTGATACGGCATGCGTTGTTGGTTAAGTTGCAGATCAACCTCGTCGGCCTGATGCTGGTATCGCAAGGCAAGACTGTGATTTTGTGTTTTGTAGGCACTGGAGCCTACTTCGTCGAGACGCAGTGAGTGATTTGGTCTGCCTGTCGTGGTGGTGTTTTTAAATGCCGCACTGGCGCGATAATTATCAGCCTGACTGATATTGCCATTGTAGAGTAAACCCCAGGTGTCGCTCGCAACCGACATATTGGCGTGGAGTCCCTGTGCTTGGTTGTTGCTGCGCCAGTAGCCGCCGATATTACCGCTAATGGCAGTTTCTTCACCCGCAGCAACAAGTTCAGGTCGCTTGCGAAGCGTGCTTATTGTACCGCCAATACTATCACCTCCCTGACTTACGGGCGTGACTGTCGCAAACACCGTTACATCAGCCAATGCTGATGGTGCCAGATAGGACAAAGGTGGGTTCATGTGATTGGGGCAGGAGGCAATTAAATCCATGCCGTCGGTTTGAATACGCAGGCGGTCGTCAGCAAGGCCTCGAATGGCAGGCAGGCCCGATAAGCCGCCGGCGGCATTGATGTGAATGCCAGGTAATGTGCGAAGCAAATCTGCACTGTCACTGGTAGCAGCAAGGGCTGAACTAAGCACCTCTTCGCTCAAGCCGTGGGCGTGCTGATGTATGGCACTGTGATGTCCATCAACGCTAATGTGTTCAATATCATTTTGTGTAACCGTGTTGTCCTGCGCATTCACTCCGGCAAAAGCGAACTGCACAGACAGGCTTAAGGAACTGGCAATAAACAGTGGTGGAATAGCCCGATTGCGCACGGTGTTCTCCTGATCAGTTTAATAGTAGTCAGGTAACCTTTTATGTGTTTATTCACCTGAATACAGAACAAATTCAGGCTGTTACCTGCAGTGTTTAACAAACAGATCTATTCTAAAGAACACGGCGCCGCGGTGCGTGCGGCAAATTGTCGCAGTTGGTGTAAAAGCAAAGGTGTTAACAACAACCACATTGGCGGCGATGTTTATCGAGTTTACCTACGCCCGGGTTGAAGGTATTAGTGGGATCTAACTCACGATAAAACGCGGCTAATCCATCTTCTGCTTTATAGAGGTGCCCCACATTGTGCTCAGCCGGGTATTTGGCTTCGCGGCTATCTAACAGCGCCAGCATTGCTGCTTTTACCGCTTTTGCGTCAGCGCCTTTTTTCAACACGTAATCCTGATGGAAAACATGACAAAAGAAATGGCCATAGTAGAGCGATTTATCGATATGCTGGCTAATGTGCTCAGGCAGAGACTCTACCCAATGGGCGTCGTTTCGTCTGAGTGCGATATCCAGTGCCAGAATGTCGCCAACCCGATCCTTGTTCAACAACTGATAGCGAATAGCCGCGCCGGCGGCAGCAAAGCGGTTGAGGTAGGCACTGGCAGCTTCATCGGCCGTGCAAGAAAAGTAGTCACCTTGCTGGTGGTTTCGGCCAAAAAAGTCAGCCAAAAAAGCGTCCGCCTCGGCAATGCCATCGTCACTCATTTTTAAAATAAGGTGGTGTTCGTAGAGGTCGCGGTAGGCGACCAGCCGGTCAGGCAAATGCGCAGGAAAACAATTGGCAATACCTTGCATAACGCGGTCAGACAGGTAATCGGGCAACCAGCTTTGTTTGTTGAGCAGCGCATCGATGCGCCCTTTAAGCGCAAATAATTTGGGAAGACGTTGGGTACCCAGGTGTTTCACACTTAAAAAGGTGTCTTTTCCGTAATCCCGGGCAATATCAAAAATATCCCGGTGCATATACTCACCTACCTCTGGTAAGTGAGTAAAGTTAGCCAGTATGTGACGTCGCAAGGCCGTGAGCACGTCGGGGTTGTTGGTACCGATATAGTAAGTTTTTTCCTGCTTTGCAACGGCAAAGGTATCCAGTCGAACGGCGAATACCGCCAATTTCCCTGCGCAGCCACTTGCTTCGTATAGACGTGTGGTATCGGCATTAAATCGACTCGGGGTATTAGCATCAACATCGCGTAAGCGACTTTCGTAGTCGGTTGCACTGGCTTTGCGGGCAGTGGGCGTGATGTGGTTTTCAAAATTGCCTTGCTCGAGGTTCTGCAAAATCTCATGCGGCGAGTCGCCAAGAGGAATATCAAGGTGATTCACTAACTCGAGTTTACCTTGCTCGGTAACGCGCGCATACAAGGCCAATTCGGTATAGGCCGGCCCGCGCTTCACTAATGCTCCCCCTGAGTTATTGGCAATGCCCCCGATAACAGAGGCGCCCAGACAAGACGAACCTATGACCGAGTGTGGCGCGCGTCCAAGCGGCTTCAGGCTGGTTTCCAGTTGATGCAGCGTAGTACCAGGAAAACTCAGGACTTGTTCGCCATTACCCAAGATCACCAGGTTATTCATAGCTAAGGTGTTGATCACTACGATGTCGCGATCATAATCGTTACCGTTTGGGGTAGAACCTTCTGTTAAGCCGGTTTTGGCGGCTTGCATAATGATGATGCATTGGTTATCAACGCACACCTGCAAGGTACCCCAAAGCTGCATCAGGCTCTGCGGGAACACCACTGCCAGCGCGTCGCCCTGACCCGAGCGCCAGCCTGAACGGTAGTGTTCAGTATGGTCCGTGTCGGTAAGAATATGCTCTTCACGCAATACATGGGAGAGGGCTGTGAGAACAGGATGGGCGGTCATAACGATAAATCCTTTGGCGGTACAGGCTGAAAATCGGTAAATGGGCTATTTGGCTCAGACATTTACCGTTATATAGTGCCATATTTATTCGCAATAATAACCAAAATGGGCTATATCATCGTATATAGGTTATCGATTGTTTTTAAGCGTTGATCGCATTTGTCACTGTTGGACTTATGCAGCTGTTTTTTCGGCGAAAAGTGCACATTAAACCTTTTTGATAATACTGCAATTCGGTATTATGTGCTTAGATCACTACTATGGTAGATTTTTATTTTGAACGACGTGAAAACAAATTCGTTGGTATGCTTATTCCAACTTGAACCTCAGGAAATCAAACACGCCCAGGTATTGTCTGGTGTGTCACCCTACGTATTGCGCAGGGTATTTGGTTTTTGGATGTTATTTGTTTTTGCTATAGCTGGCGTGGTGTCGGTAGCCCCCGGCTTGTCTTTGTTCTTTGTGAGCATGACGTTCATTGTCTTATTGCTATTTACCTTTCTTATCTTCTACCAAAGCCGTATTTCTGAAGGCTGGCCTGCGATCCTGTATTACCATGGTCGGTTGGGCGTGGTGAAAGATCCTATTTCCCGACAGTTTTTATTCGTGTCTCCGTCTATTGTGAAAACGGCATCTCCTACGGTGTTGAAACCCAACAAAAAAGCGGTAGCGATTGAACTGGATACGCGAGAACTGTCTGAAAACGACAAGTTCTTGTTACAGCAGGCTATCTGGCCCAGCGAAGACAAATTGATCGCACTGAGTTATTTCAAGAAACGCGAGAACATTTGTAGTGCGATTGCCGATGTATTAAAACGCAAACGCAATGCCAAAGCGGGCGAACATACACAACCCAGTGCGGCGCAATAAAACGCAAAATACCGTATCCGTATCAGGTTCGGCTCAAACAACCTGGTTGTTTCTTCATCGGTAACTTCTACAAAGTGTCGAGAAATAGCTACAGTTTTCTTCAACTTTAGTAGCATTATTTTTCTTGAATTCAAATAAAAACAATGGGTTACAATTTTGGCCCGAATCTCGCTGTAGAGTCTGTGAACTCAAAACAGGAGATATTCCATGAAACGTTCACTTTTATCATGTATCGCAGTAGGTGTATTAACCACAACCGCTGCAACCTCTGTATATGCATCAACTGAATGGGAAGACAAGGCGAAGGATGCCTGGATTGATGGCAAAGCCGAAGCGTCTCTGTTGTTTAATACGCATTTGAACTCGTTTGATATCAATACTGATGTCAAAGACGGCGTGGTGATCCTTACCGGTAAAGTCGATAGCCGAATCGATAAAAAGCTTGCCGAAGAACTGGTAGCAGGTATCGATGGTGTGTCTGAAGTCGACAACCAGCTGTCAGTGATCAGCATGGACGACGATGAAGACGTTACCGCAGAAAAGCCGGTGTCACAAGAGTTGAAAGACGCCAAAATCGCCACCGTGGTGAAATCTAAATTGTTGATGGACAGCGATATTTCTGGCCTGGACATCGACGTTGATGTTACCAAGGGGCACGTTAAGCTGAAAGGTTCGGTTGAAAGTGAAAGCGCACGTGCGCTGGCAATCGAAATTGCGAAAAATACGTCAGATGTTGAGTCGGTTGATGACGAACTGACCATCGAAGAAAGTGAATAACGCTTTAGAGAAGCTGCGTTGTCGTAGCTTCTCTTTTTTATTTCTGACAACACACACAGAACAGGAATTTTGCAATATGGACAATGCAAATAATGACCGAGACTTTCAGCCAGACGAACGTGCTTTTTTTAATTGGTTTGCACGCTACGATGAAGCGGCCAGCCCATCGGAATACCAAATTCGTCTGAATGAGATGAACTCGCCGGGTCAAAACGAAGAGGCATCGTCTTAGTGTGCAAACTGGCCGAACAGGCCAACAGGAATCCATCCACTTAGTATGAGCAGGGATGGGAGGAGCCGGGGCGCAGTTAGAACCGGTGTGAAAGCAAGCAAAACCAACGATGTGGTGACGACAATGCATAATTTAACGAAATGGGCATTTGGTTCTCTACTGGTTTGCAGCGGTGTATGGGCAACCAGTCAATCAACGCCTCTCACACAATGGGCACAGGAACAAGATGGCGCACAAACGACGGAACTCGTCGCCGTCGCCCCGCAATACAGTAACGCTATTGAAACACTCGAACATGCCATAGAACGTACCCGTTTTAATTCACAGAACAGGGTTCATTCGCTGCGATTAAAACGCATTATTTATTACCTGAGTGAAGCGCGGGAATTCGAACAGCGAAACTGGCATTTTAACCGCGATGATTCGCTGGAGCGTGCTAACGCTATTCTTCGCCATCATCGAATGAAGACCGGACAAGGACATGCACTATAAATCACTGATAATACCGGTAGTCAGTCTGGCTACGCTGGTTGCGTCCGGATGTGCGCAGATCCCTGATGAGTCAGCTTCTGCGCAGCCGGTGTCGATTAAACAGCCAGACACACCGCTATCAGCAACCGATGCGCTGTCTAACGGTCAATCAGTGACATTGACGACCTCGCAAGGGGAAATCCGTGTAGATCCTGCCGTTGTCTCGATGGAGCAGACAGTCCTGAACGGCGATCCAGAAACGCTTCCCGCTTATTACGACCCCTGGGAAGGCTTCAATCGCGCCATGTTCTCGTTTAATAATGGTGCCTACAAGTACGTGCTGACGCCTGTATCCAACGGATACCGTGCCGTTGTGCCTGAGCCTGCACGGCAGTCTGTGGGCAATTTTTTTGATAATCTGCGTGAGCCGTTGAATTTGCTGAATCACCTGTTTGCCGGTGAAGTGAAAGAAGCGGGCAGTAATCTTGGCCGGTTTGTGATCAACTCCACCATCGGGCTGTTGGGATTATTTGACCCCGCCACCAGTGTGTTTGAAGTAGAAAGGCAGCCTCAAAGTATCGGTGACACGCTAGCCGTCTGGGGTATCGAGCCGGGACCGTATCTGGTGCTGCCGTTATTAGGGCAAAGTGATGCACGAAGTGGTGTGTCTGTGCTAGCAGAAGGCTTTGTTCACCCGGTTAACCACGTAACGCACGCCCCGCATAATTATCAGCTACGCGTCGTTGATGGCGTCGATGATTTCAGCAGCCAGTCAGACACTTACCACACGCTATACAGTGAATCAGAAGACCCTTACGTGTTCTTCCGCAATCAGTATTTACAAGCACAAAAACGCGATATGTGGTTTGGCAAGCAAGCCGACAGCAGACAGCAAGTAACACCTGCAGCCACTGAGAATGAGAAAAACACCGATGAAAACTAATGCTGTGTCTCGTATCGCGGAAACCATCATTCGTTTTCGCATCGCCATTCTTGTGACAATGATGCTGATGCTAGCGGCAGCTATTACCGGCGTACCACGCTTCAAAATAGCAGCATCGGCAGACACCCTGTTGGCCAAAGACAATGCCTTGTATATTCAGTCGCAGCTGGCACAGCAGACATTTAATCCCGACGAATTTATTCTGGTGGCATACGAGCCAACTGGGCATGACGTATTCAGTAAGCAGACATTTTCTGATCTACAACGCCTGAGCGACGATTTTAAATCCATTGCGCGTGTCGAGTCGGTAACGTCAATTATTAATGTGCCATTAATTAAAGATGCTGCAGCTCTGTCGGGAGAAACACAGGTTAGTCAGCTCACCTGGCAGGCTCAGCAATACGATGCGGAGACCATGCGCTCGCTGATTGCGGACCATCCGATTTTTACCGATTTACTGATCAATAAAGCCAATACCGCCACAGCAATTCAAATCGTATTTGAAACCAACGAGGAACTGGCCCGCCTTGAGCGTGACATTATTGACATAAAAGCGCAATACATCGGTCAGGACATACCAGAAGAGGCACAGGCTCAGCTCGATGCGTTGGAACAGCAAGCCGATCCCATTCGACAGTCGCTCACCAATACCCGAAAAGAAGAAATTGCCGCGATAAATCAAATAACGCAGGCGGTTTCTGAGCGCGCCAATATTTACTTAGGCGGCCCTTATGTTGTAGGTCAGCACCTTATCGATATTATCACCCGTGACCTGGTTGTCTTTGGCGCTGCAATCGTGTTGGTCATCGCACTGTTACTTCTGCTGCTGTACCGTCGCCTGCGGTGGGTGTTATTTCCGCTTACTGCCTGCGCTGTGAGCGTGGGAATTACCGTGGGGCTGCTCGGCTGGCTGGACTTACGAGCTACCGTGATTTCCGCTAATTTTGTTGCACTACAGATTATTCTGACGCTGGCGGTGATGATCCATATGATCAGCAGTTATCGGCATATAGCTCGTGAGCAGCCAGAAAGTCATCAACACGAGCGGGTTCGCCGGGTTTTACAAGCTAAGCTGACTCCGTGCTTTTTTGCGGCATTAACCACATCGGTTGGCTTTGCGGCGTTATTGTTCAGTGGGTTAGCGCCCGTCATGTCGTTTGGTACCATGATGCTGCTGGCGACCAGTATTTCATTGCTGGTCAGCGTAATCGGGTTTCCGGCCGGATTGGCGTGTTTAACAGCCAAAACAGAAGGCAAGGAATGGGGGCTGTTCTCCGTTGTGCTTAATCGAGCAGCGACGCTGTCTTTTCAACGACCCGGCTGGGTGAGTGTGATAGCCGCCAGCGTTTTACTGGTGTTGTCAGCTGGCATAACCCGCCTCAATGTTGAAAACTCGTTTATCAACTACTTTGCCGATGATACCCGGGTGCATCAGGAACTGGCCTATATCGACAAGGAGTTTGGCGGTACGACAGCGCTGGATATCATTATTAACATTCAACACCCACCGAGTGATCCTGCATTGTTGTTGAGTGCGAATAGCGTAAACCAACTGCAAATAGTACAAACAGCGGTGAACGCGTTTGAAGCGACGGGCAGTGTGACTTCGGTAGCGAATTTTACGGCCCTTGCTAAGCAGCTAAACAACGGCAAGCCGTTAACTGAATACGAGTTATCCAGTATTTATTATTTGCTCGATCAAAAAGTGGTTAATCAACTGGTTGGTGCGTATTTTTCACCCGAGAAACAGCAGTTGCGCATTGCCACGCGTATCCAGGATACAACGGAAGGGCTTGATCGCGAGCAGTTTATGTCCCAGTTACGGCAGGATATGCAGGCTGTGTCGCTGGACGGTGACGACTACCAGTTCACCGGATTGTTCGTGCTTTATCAGGATATTTTAGCGAGGTTGTTTGACTCTCAAATCACAACGCTTGGCATAGTTTATGTGGCACTCGGTGTGGTGTTTTTGATGATTTTCCGTTCTATTCCACTGGCGTTAATTGCGCTGGTCCCCAACATACTGACGACACTGGCCATACTCGGCATTATTGGCTGGGCAGGTATTCCTCTCGATATCATGACCATAACCATCGCTGCTATTGCGATGGGGATCGCAGTCGATGATACCTTGCACTTTGTGCACAGTTATCGCGAGGCCAATCAGGAGGGAGCAGAAAAAGCGACACGGCATGCGTTCAGAGAAAGTGGGCTGGCAATTCTCATTACAACCTCATTGATTGCCATTGGATTTTCGCTGTTTGCCTGGTCTGATTTTCTGCCCAGTGTGTACTTTGGGTTGTTGACCGCCCTGGCAATGTTGTTGGCGCTGGTGGCCGATATGACCTTATTACCGGCGCTGCTGAATGTGTTTGTAGGTAAACAGGAAAATGATCAAATGGAGGACGTACAGCATGCAAAATAAATGGGTTAAAGATATATCTGCGACATTTTTTGCTGGCCTGTTTATGTTTATCTCGGCCACGATGATCTGTCTGGCCGTGGTACATTTTTCAGAAGGTTTTCAGCCAGATGTCGACTTTGTTTCGGCAGTGATAAAATCAATAAACGATTTATTTATTGCCTTGGCGACGTACGAATTAGCCATGGGAATTTACAAAGAATACCGCTTTAGTGAAGAAGACAATTTGTTTGATGCGATTCGGCGTACTGTTACCCGGTTTGTCAGTGTGGTTATTATTGCCCTGGTGCTGGAAGGCCTTATCATGATAATCAAATACAGCCAGCTGGATTTGGCAGGTAATTTGTTTTATCCGGTTGCTGTGGTCGTTGCTGCGAGCTTACTGTTGATGGCGTTAGGCCTCTTTTTGCGCTGGAGCAGAGTGGGGAGTGCTTAGAGCGAATAACCCACGTTGGTAGTTCAGATACAGACACACTGGCTTAAAACCACCCGACTGGGTACACTGGCGTCACGCTTTTTCTGACGCCAGTAGCAAATTCTAATTGTTACTGGGGCTACTGTTTATTATTCAGGCCCTTTTTTCATGATTAACAAACTCCTTTCGCCGCGTTTTATACTCAGTGTCGGTGTTCTCGGACTGCTCGCTGGCTGCACAGACGCGTCATCTCCTCAATCTGAAAGTAACGACATACCGGTAATCCGGGTTGCCACGTTTAATGTGAGTATGGAAGCAAACAACTACCGTTCACAGGGCATAACGCCTTCTGAGCAGACCTTGCTCACGCTGCTTAACGACCCACAACAACCTCAGATTCGCAATATTGCCGAGATTATTCAACGCGTCGCGCCCGATATCATTTTATTAAATGAGTTTGACTATTCCGCTGGGGCAACGCCCTCTGCAGCCCAGCGATTTATTAATCACTTTCTGGCGGTGAGTCAGCAAGGACAGACACCACAACACTACGACTACATTTATGCTGCACCGGTTAATACCGGAGAGCCGAGTCCTTTCGACCTCGATGGTGATGGTAAGGCAACGGGCACAGGTGGCGACGCTTATGGCTATGGCATCTATCCGGGGCAGTATGGCATGGTGTTGTTGTCTAAATTCCCCATCGATACCGACGCGGTCAGAACATTTCAGATGTTTCATTGGCAAGATATGCCCGGAGCCCAACAACCGGTTCACCCTGACACCCAGGATAGCTGGTACAGCGACCAAGCCTGGCAAGGCATGCGCCTGAGTTCTAAGTCGCACTGGGATATTCCGGTTAACGTGAAGGGGAAATGGCTACACGTGTTGGCAATGCATCCAACGCCGCCTACCTTTGACGGCCCGGAAGATCGCAACGGTAAACGCAATCATGATGAAATCAGACTCATGGCCGACTATTTGTCACCAGACAAAGCCTCATACCTTTACGACGATAACGGCAATAAGGGCGGTCTGGCGCCGAACTCCCGGTTTGTGCTGGTGGGAGATTTTAATGCCACCGACGTGGGGGATAAACACCGTGCAGGTGTGATTGAGCAGTTGTTGGACCATCCCCGTGTCAATGGTGCCGTAGTGCCGGAGAGTGAAGGTGGCCGCGCTCATTGTAGCCAGGCATTTTGTGCTCGGTACACGGCAGAGTGGGGCGCTCGGGCTGATTATGTTTTGCCCTCAAAGTACGGGTTGTCTGTGAAACAAAGCGGGGTTTTCTGGCCTGCAGAGGCAAGCCCTTTGTATCGCTTGGTGGAAAATCGTCAGGCCAGTTCCGATCATCGTCTGGTCTGGGTGGATATAGCGGTAGAGTAGGGCATGAAAAAGCCCACATCGTACTGTGGGCTTTCTGAATGATTGTTGATTAACAATCTTTGTCTTTTGCATCGACGCCTTCTTTGACATCTTCACAGGCATCTTCGATAGCGTTACCCGTATCGGTAACCACTTCGTCTATCGTCTCGCCTGCGTCTTCTGCTGCGCCATCACCACACGCAATCACACTACTGGCAAATGCCGCGATCACTGTCATTTTCAGTACATCCAATAATTTTAACGTTTTCATAGCCGTCTCCTTGTGTATTAAACGGGGTTTATGCTCTTGGGGCTTTACCGCGTAAGGCGCCCGCAATCAATGAAATAACCAGCAGCACTACGAATAGGAAAAACAGGAACTGCGCAATGCCTGTTGCGGCACCGGCGATGCCACCAAATCCAAATACTGCAGCAACAATAGCAATAATAAAAAATACAATAGCCCAACCTAACATGGTGTTCTCCTTCTCTTATCAGTCAAGGACATAATTACTAATGCCAGTTGTATGCCATTTGTTAAGTTGTTGAATTTTATTGTTTTAATTTTTTTTGGCTGATTGCGGATATGACTGACAGGCTAGCATTACAGACACTCGTGCATTTTTTACAGAGCGTCAGGATGGTTTTGGGCAGACATTTAAACGAATAGTCGGTAGGATCACGCAATCAGCTTACACAGGAGATTAAAATGGCAAACAGTCATTCGGCGTTTATTGGACTTATGCAACGTGCCCGCAACGTAAAACGTTGGCCGCTTATGGCACAGTTTCAGTCTGAAATGCTATCGACGCATATTTACGAAGCGTCAGTCATCGCGCACATGCTGGGTGTTATTGCCAAAGAAATATTTCAGGAAGCTATTGAACCTGATCGCGTTGCGGCCATGGCTATTTTCCACGAGGGCAGTGAAATCGCCGGAATGAGTGACATACCGAGTCCGGTGAAGTATCACGACCCCGAAACGACCCAGGCGATTAAAAAGCTGGAGCGTCGTTTTGAGCAAATGCTTATAAAAACCCTGCCTGAGCCACTGCAAGCAACCTATGAGCCGCTGATTCTTCAGGACAAGAATGACGTACACGTGCGGTTAGCTAAAGCAGCCGATGTGCTGTGTGCTTATCTGAAGTGCGATTATGAGTTGGCAAAATCCAATCACGAATTCTCAAATGCCATGGAAGAAATGGAAGTACAGCTTAAGAAATACCGGGACTTATACCCGTGTGTGGATTACTTCTGTAAGGTTTTCCTGGAGGATGCCAAAGGTACGCTGGATGAACAAACCAAGGATTTGGATTGGGTAGAGCACGCTAATCAGGCAAATCTGAAAGGGTAGTACTATTTAAGCGGTTACCGAAAAGAGTGAGCTAAATTTCCCCCTTCAAGTCGTTCCCGGTACGCGTGAAGGGGGGGCGTGTTGTTAGCAAGTGTTTATCGGGATACCCACACAGCGCCATCTGGCGCAGCGTTACCTATTCCGCCCTGGATAACAAGCGTAAAGAAGCGGGTTGGCAATTGAGTCGACTCAGTTTGCTTGTCCTTACTTGCCGGTTCTGTTTCGATGGCGTCAGAATTGCATTCACCAGCATTGCAGGGTTGTTCAGGCAGTTTTTCAGTCATGGCTTGTTCAACCGCCGAGAAATCTTCTGGTGGCACAGGGGCACTTGCCTGACGCTCAGGCAAACTATCGGCCGTGCCAGACACAACCCGATACCAGTCAAACCCTTGTGATTTTGCCAGCGATTTAGCGCGAGTATGCGCATAGGATTCTATTTGATCAAAGTTGGTGTGCTCGTTGGCTGCATACAAGATGCGGAATGTTGACTCATTCATTTGTTGAGTGCTGTAACCAAATGGCTGAGATGGACCTGATGCCTGGTAAGGCGTCATAGAGTGACTTGCGCAGCCCGACAACATACAGAGTGTAAGCATTGCGATAAACATAACGCGGTTCATGCAAGTGGACGTAAACATGCGGTGTAACACAGTAATATCCATAACGGCTTCCTTTTCTTATTTGCATAATGGTTTGTCCATGTGAAATGCAAACAGTGTGCCTTGGTTTTTATTAATAATTACAATGTGTTATTAGGTTGCGCTTGTCTCGGGTAGTCCAAATCTTCCCAGCGGCTGCAATTTTTACAGATACGCTGTCATTTATTGCGAATTGGGATATCGAGCTGTGACAGATCGTCACGGCTGACCGGCTTTAATAAGGACTGTAAAACGGGCAGGTCTGCTACCGCTTCAGGGTCTGTTTCTGCACCGCTGATAATGGTAAATGTCAGTCCGTCTGACAATTTTAGTAAGGCTTTTATCAGGTCATAGCCATTGGCGTCGGGTAAGTGCAAATCCACCATTACGTGATCGAACGTGTCTGGTGATGCTTCTATCAGACTGATGGCCTGCTTGGCGCTGTGCGCGGTAGTGGTGTTGTAACCCAATGCCGTCAATAACATGGTCATTAGGTCAGCCACGTCTTCATCATCTTCAACAACGACCAGGGAGGGGGTTGAATCGTTTTTCGGTGCTAGTGCCTGTTGCGTTGGGGTGGTGTGCAAATACTGACTTAGGATTTCACTTAACGCTTCGCGATCAATAGGTTTGGCGATTACATTGTCGAAACCCTGTTCTAATAGTGACTCTCTTAATCCCTTTCTGCTGGCCGCCGTTACCGCAACCACCGGGATAAATATGTCTGCACGACGCAATGCCTTAAGGCAGTCAATACCGTTCATTACCGGCATGTGAATGTCCATGAGTACCAGGTCGAAAGCGCGTTTAGCGGCATGACTCTCTTGAATTTTCTCGAGTGCCTCCATGCCATTTTTCGCATAATGCACATTGGCCTGCGTGGTGCCAACCAAACTACCGGTCAGGCGCCTGATGTCACGAAGGTCATCGACGATTAATACATTGCCGTATAAGTCTTTATTAATGCTTGCCGGTGTAATGCGTTGTGGCGCTTCCAGATCGAGTGCCACCCAATGTGACATGTCGTCGCACTGCAGCGGAATAGTAAAGTGGAACTGGCTTCCCTGACCAAGGGTCGATTCGACACAGATCTCCCCCCCCATACGATTAACTAACTCTCGGGTGATCGCCAGCCCAAGACCAGCGCCACCGTGATTAGCATGGATGAGATCCTCGATTTGTTCGAAGGGTTGGAAGATTTTATCCAGCTTGTCTGCGGGCATACCAATGCCGGTGTCTTCCACACTGAAAAGCAACAGCTTTTCGGCTGCGTCTGCTTTAACCCGAATAGTGACCTGGCCGCCCGGGGTAAACTTGATCGCATTGTTTACCAGATTAATTAAAACCTGACGTAGACGGGTGGCATCAATAGTAATTTCTTCCGGAATTTCACTGTCGGCAACCACGGTCAGGACAAGACCTTTTTCACTGGCCTGCATAACCATCAAACTGTACAGATCAGTTAAAAAGCTGGCGAGGTGCAGCGGTGTCGGACTGAGCTCCAGCTTATTCGCCATAATGCGAGACATATCAAGCAGATCGTTCAGCAGGCTTAACAGATGTTTACTGTTATTTAAGATGGTCGATAGTTCTGGCTGGATGCGCTCGTTGTGGTGGTCATCTAACAGCAGTTCTGTGTAACCTAAAATTGAGGCCAGCGGTGTGCGTAACTCATGGCCAAGGTGGGCAAGAAACTTGTCCTTTGCTTTGTTTTGCTGTTCAATGCGATTGCGTTCCATGCGCTCTGTTTCTATTTCCCTTCGCACCAGAGCATAGCGAATAGTTCGCATGAAACGCGGGGTTTCTATTTCTGATTTGGTAAGAAAGTCTTCGGCCCCGGCGCGCATCACCAAATCATCCACCACGCTGTCGGCCTGTCCGGTTAGCACTACCACAGGAATAGACACCGCTAAGGCTTTTAATTTAGCCAATACGTCGATGGCATTTTCTCTACCCAGACGGTAATCCAACAGGCACAAATCAAACGACTGGGCTTTGAGGTATTCAATCGCCTGATCGCCATTTTGTGCCCAGCTAATTGAAAACTTAGGCGACTCACATTGTGCCAGTGAGTCGGCGGTTAGAAAGTAATCATCCTCGTCATCTTCAATAAGCAGTAACTGGACCTGATCCGTCATGGGGCTTAACTCAGTCGTTTTGTGGGAGTTCGACAATTTCTATCCAGTAGCGTCCGAGGGACTTCATGAGTTCGACTAACCCTTCGAAGTTCACTGGTTTGGTTATGTACGAGGCGGCGCCGAGATCGTAGCCTCGTAACATGTCTTCTTCCTCTTTAGAGGTTGTTAGAATGACGACGGGTATGCCGCGAAGTGTCGGGTCGGCTTTGATTTCCTGCAGCGCTTCACGGCCATCCATACGAGGCATGTTCAAATCGAGTAAAATAAGGCTCGGACGAGGGGAGGTTGCCGGGTCGCTGAATCGACCTTCCCTACGCAGATAGGCAAGCAGTTCTACGCCGTCTTCGACGCATTGCAGATTATTTAAAACGCGACCTTCCGTAAGGGCGTCCAGCGTAAGTAAGCGATCGTCCTCGTCGTCGTCTGCCATTAATATGGTAATGGGTAACCGGCTATTCGGCATCCTGAATGACTCCCTGTTGTCTTACATTGTCAAATGGCTGCCCGTTTAATGGCAGGTAAAAGTCGAACCGCGCGCCGTTACCCGGCTCGCTGTGGGCAGAAATAACGCCATTGTGGCGTTCAACAATTCGGCGGCATACTGCCAGGCCAATACCGGTGCCTTTATATTCTGAGCGACCATGTAATCGTTGAAACGGCGCAAAGATTTTTTCGGCGAAGGTTTGGTCAAATCCAATACCGTTGTCTTGCAGCGTGAGCTTTATCCAGTCTAATCCCGGCAGTAGGTTTTGTTTTTTTGCCTCAGTGTTGTCTACCCTAACACATCTTAGCGAGATATGTGGGGTAATATCAGGTAGCCGGAATTTAAGCGCGTTAGAAAACAGATTCAGGAACAATTGATTCATCTGTGATGGATCGGCTCTCATCACGGGAAGGGTGTCTACCGTAATTTTTGCGTGGGTTTCCTCGATGGGGATTTCTAAATCGTCTAGCACGGCCGACACTACCTCATTGAGGTCAGTATCAGCAAAATCCTTGCCCCGTGTTGTGACGCGCGAGAAAGCCAACAAATCGCTGATCAACATCGACATGCGTTCGGCCGCATTGAGCATTCTGGCTAGAAAATCCTGTCCACGTTCATCGAGCACATCCTGATACCCTGTACTTAGGCGGTTGCCGAATGCACGTATTTTCCGCAATGGCTCCTGAAGATCATGAGAGGCGACAAAAGCAAAATCTTCCAGTTCGCGGTTACTGCGTGCCAGCTCTTCTGAGTATACTTTAAGTTCAACAGTACGTTCTTCAACGCGCGATTCAAGCACCATGTTATGGTGTTCAAGTTCCCGGCGATGGTTGATGGTCTCCCGGATATTAAGACGAAGCAGGAAGAACATTCCAATGACCAATAAGCCGGTTGTTGCGGCGGAAATAATAAGGTTATTTACGGAATCGGTCCGCAGTTTCACCAGCGCAGCGACGTGTTGTGATTGCAGGCGCCTTTCTTCTTCGGCAATGTCATTAAACAGGGTTTCAAACTGGTCATACAGATCCAAACCAATTTGTGAATTGAAAATCGCAAGGGCTTTGCGATGTTTGTCTTCCCGTGCCAGCTCAACAGTTTTAATCAGTTCGTTGAGTTTTTGTTTCGCCAGATAAATAAGCTGCTCGATACGCTCGCTCTGTTCATCGTAATCCGACTTAATGGCGTTCTCTTCGACTTGATCAATGAGCTGGTTTACTTCATTGAGGGTTTTTTCATAGTCTTCCAGATAAGCCGGATCGTCAGATAATAAAAAGCCGCGCTGACCAGACTCCGTGCGCAATACAGCAACGTGTAATGCGTTGATCGAATCAATGACTTTATTGGTCGTGAAAATACGGCCTTCCACGGCTGCCAATTCGTTTAACGTGTGAATGGTGTATACCGAGTTAGCGGCGATGACCACGACTATCAAGGCAATCATTAAAATCCAGGCAGAGGCCGTGCGGATAAACTGCGTCATTCGGATTTGGCCTTACTGTCGGGTCTGAATTTATCTACCAGTGCTGCCAGACTTTCACTGCACGACTTGCATTCTGCTATGACCTTATCGAGTGCCTGGAGCGCTTTTTCCGGCGGAATGTCACCCTGCAATGCCATTTTTATTAACTCCGCCTGCATGGTAATCCGATTTAGTGGCCGACGCGCGTCGTGCACGTCGACCTGCAATTGCTCAAACTGCTGCTCATTCATTGCTATTGCGTTCCTTGCTGAAGTTAATCGTTATCGTTCAGGTCACCGTAGGCGTGTAAACGGTTGTACAAGGTTTTTGTACTGATCCCCAACATTTCGGCTGCGGTCGTTTTATTGCCGTCAACTTTTTCAAGTGTGGCGTAAATCAATTCTTTCTCGACCTCTTCAATAGTGCGGCCTGCTTTCAAACCACTCGATAAGTTTTGCTTCTTGGCAAACGGAGATTCGATGGTTTTAGGCAGTTCAAGCTCTGCACTTTCCGGATCACTCATTATGGCTGCGCGATGCACAAAGTGTCGAAGTTCCCGCACATTTCCCGGCCAGTCGTAGGCAGTTAACTGCTCAAGCTGGGTTGATTGCCATTGATACTGGGTACCGTTTTCTTCGTTCAGTTGCTGAATAAAGTACTCCGCCAGCATGGGAATGTCCTCTTTGCGCTCTCGCAAAGGAGGGATCGTAATAGGGAATACCGCCAACCGAAAATAAATGTCTTCCCGCAGCACTTTGCTTTCAGCAATTTCTTCCATTGTCCGGTTGGTGGCCGACACAACCCGACAATTGACAGGAATGGCTTTGGTGCCACCAACCCGAATCACTACTTTATTTTCAAGTACACGCAACAGGTTGGGTTGCATGTCGATAGGCATTTCGGTTATTTCATCTAAGAACAGTGTGCCATTTTCAGCTTGTTCGAATACCCCTTCTTTTTTACCTACTGCACCAGTGAAAGCGCCTTTTTCGTGCCCGAACAGCTCGCTGCCTATCAGTTCTTTCGAAAATGCACCACAGTTGGTTGCCACATAAGGGCCTTCACTTTCTGATGCCTGGTGAATGGCTGCCGCGACAACTTCTTTACCTACGCCGCTTTCGCCTAGCAGCATAACATTTGCTTGTGTTTTACTGACCCGGCCAACCAGTTTGTAAAGCTCTTGCATACACGCAGATTCACCAATTAAATGACCGAAATGCTTGGTGAAACCTGGTTTCTTTCGCGCGCTGGTCGAAGTGGATTTGGTCTTTCTGCTAAGCGCTTGCTCAATATCCTCACGCTGAATGGGTTTAACCAGGTAATCGACTTTCGGGCCGCACAAATCCTTGATAATGCCTTTCACAGAAGGGTGGCCAGTAATCAGCGTGACATGCGTTGAGGCATTTTCGGGCAGGGATTCCAGCAGGTGTAACCCGGAGCCGTCCGGCAACATGAAATCCAGTAAAATGTGGTCGAAGGTTTCTTTATCGAGCCAGTCCTTTGCTTCTTCAAGGTTGGTTGCGGTCAGTACTTCGTGACCTAAAAATTCGATAATGGTGCAGGCTACATCCAGAAATTCGGTATCGTCATCAACAAGTAATACTGTAAGCACGGTAGCATCCCTTCATGTTAAATTTATAGCGATAAGATAATTACGACGTGAATAGTTTTTGAGATCAAATGATTTTCATAATATTTTGTCTCGTTAACCTGACAATCACAACGGGCTGTTTGTGATTGGAGTATATCGGACTATTCGGCTATGGATTCTACTGAAGGCAGTGACATGGTCTGATAACGCAACTCCCCCAGAAAGGCTCTGGCAGCAGGACCCAGTCGGTCTCCGTCGGCGAAACACAAAAACAGCAGCGCTTTTCTCAGGCCACCTTGCTCTAAGGGCAGAGGTTTCAATACACCGGATTCTAATTCATTGCGAATAATCGCCAGTGGTAACCAGGCAAATCCGAGTCCCTGGCGAATGATATCAATGGAGGTTCTTACATGGCTCACTGTCCAGCGCTGGTCTGCACCCAGCCAGCCTGACTCCGCCTTGCGCTCCGTAGAGGAATCCCTGACTACAATCTGACGGTGACCTTTCAGATCTTCCAGCGTCAGGACGCGGTTGAGGGCATGTAAAGGATGAGAGGGGTGAGCAACGGCAATGAAGTCGATTTCACATAAATCTTCGCTGAAGCCACTGTTTAGCGGAAATGGCGAGATACCTAAATCTACCTCACCTTCTTTTAACAGCGTGTTCGCACCATTGAGCACCGTCTCCATCAATTCTATGCGCAGCAGCGGATAATCCTGTGAGACTTTGTTAAGTGCCTTATAAAGCATTTCAGGCGGAAAAATAATGTCTACTGCAATACGCAGATAGGTTTCAACCCCCGACTTAAGGCTGTTGGCGACAGATTCAACCTTGTGGGCTTCGTCGAGCAAATAGCAGGCCCGGCGATACATCAGCTCCCCAGCTTCGGTTAATGTTACCCGACGCCCTTCGTTGAAGAACAGCGTCAGGCCAAGCGCCGACTCGAGCTTTTGGACCGCATGGTGAATACTGGATTGGCTTTTGTGCACCTGTTCTGCTGCCTGATTAAAGCCGCCAGCTTCCACCACTGCTTTAAACATTCTCCATTGTTCGAGTGTCGCTTTTAAATTCAAATGCTGCTCTCCCGTTTAAGTTCAATCAAACGCTTTTTGGATTGTTGGAACATCGCAGGTAACAACGGAAACGTGTTGATAACCCATTTTAGACAATTGTTCGGCCGACAACATAGCGCGAGCGCCTGATGCACAGTGCAGGTATATGGGGGTACCTGGATCCTTTACCAATTCCAGCATTTTCATTTCGAGTACACCTCTTGGAATATTGATCGCCCCCTTAGCAGGACTGGTAGCATGCTCGGCGGGTTCTCTTACGTCAATAACGAAACCGTCGTGTTGTGCTTTTTCTGCGGCAGCCTGTGCCGCTGATATTCTTCGCGGTTGTGGTTGAATGGATGCAAGGCGTTCTGCAATGGTGAGTAACATGTTCTTCTCCTGATAGTTCTTAGGGGCTGTTGACCTTAACTGTATCATTTTTGTTCTATATAGAAGCGTTTTAATCGCGAAACAGGCCTACAGGCATAGTCATTCTACGTCAAAGGACTGTGACAAAGAG
>MDTG01419266.1_pt1 | contig 89700 bp, 71 predicted proteins | sample 811421 | NCBI WGS metagenome assembly MDTG01 (sample SAMN05326645, study PRJNA326480) | marine metagenome | isolation source: seawater | place: Pacific Ocean: South East | collected 2011 | reverse complement strand
TAAAATTGAATCTTTTTTGGGATGGTTTGCGTATTGCTGAAATTCGCTGTTAAGTTGTTGTTGGGAACTCAATGCGTTGCTTAAAAAGCGATTAAAGTCAGTCATTCTTTCTACATCAGCACTTCCTTCCACATTTAGGTTATTTGGGTCTGAGGTAGTACCGCTAACCGTAATTTGGTCACCTGATTTTAGCGGTAGTATCATTGCCATATTTTGACTCAAATTAACTCTGTAAAACCCTATTTGTGACGGCGAATAATCAAAACCAAAATTCCCTGATTCATCAACCATAGCAGTATCTACAGGAGCCGCTTTGGGTTGAGATAAGTCCAGCAAAAAAAGTTGTTGATTTGCTAATTCCGGTAGCTGACCGCTAATTAAAAACTCTTGATTCGTTTGACTTTCGCCATTTCCGCAGGCAAAAAGCATAGTGCTAAATGCCAATGATATGTTTAATAGATTTTTACGTACCATAATTTGGGTTTATTTGTCTAGTTTGTCTTTTAATAATTGAGTTGCCAATTTTGTGTCGGCTTTTCCCTTACTTGCTTTCATTACCTCTCCCATAAATAAGCCTAAAAGACCTACTTTTCCATTTCGGTATTCTTCTACTTTTTCAGGGAACTTTGCAATTGCTGCTTCAATAAATTCGTCAATTGCATCGCTATTGCTTTCTTGAATCCAGTTGTTTTCTTCTGCTATTGCTTTTGCAGAAGAATTGGGCTTTTCTAAAAGTGCTGGAAATACTTTTTGATTGGCAATAGAGTTATTAATTGCGCCTTCATCAATTAGTGAAATGATTTCAGCTATTGTTTTTGGAGCTATAGGGAATTCATCAATGCTTAAAGCATTTTCATTTAAGTAAGATTTTACAGCTCCCATCATCCAGTTGGCAGCTGCTTTGTAATTTTTTGTGTGTTTAGTTAATTCTTCGTAGTAAAGAGCAAAAGCTTTGTCTTCGGTTATAATCTCTGCATCGTAGGCAGAAAGTTGAAGCTCTTTTGTATATCGATCAAATAACTCATTGGGAAGTGGTGGTAAACTTTCTTTGATGGTATTTACATACTCATCTTTAACAAAAACTGCTTGCAAATCCGGTTCGGGAAAATAGCGATAATCGTGAGCCATTTCCTTAGAACGCTGACTGATGGTTTCTCCTTTTACAGCATCAAAGCCTCGAGTTTCCATGTGAATACTTCCACCGCTTTCTAAAACTTCAATTTGACGCTTTGTTTCGTATTCAATTGCGCGAAAAACATTGCGGATAGAGTTGAGGTTCTTGGTTTCTGTTCTTTCACCAAACTCCTTGTTGCCTTTTAAACGAACGGATACGTTTGCATCACAACGCAGACTGCCTTCTTCCATATTGCCATCGCAAATTTCTAAATAGCGAACGAGTTTTCTTACTTCAGTTACATAGTTATAAGCTTCTTGAGCAGAGCGAATATCCGGCTCTGAAACAATTTCTACTAGTGGAACTCCGGCTCGGTTTAAGTCGATTAAAGTATTGTAAGGGTCTAAGTCGTGAATACTCTTTCCGGAATCCTCCTCCATGTGGATGCGAGTAATTCCAATGTATTTATCTTGACCGTTTTCGTCTTTAATTAAAACCTTTCCACCGGTACAAAGCGGAGTAGTATCTTGAGTAATCTGATAGCCCTTAGGTAAATCTGCGTAGAAATAGTTCTTTCTGGCAAATTGATTCTCATAAGTGATTTTTGAGCCGCAAGCCACACCTAAGCGAACGCCGTACTCTAAGGTTTTTTCGTTAAACCTTGGCAAAGTTCCGGGGTGTCCCAAACTTATCGGAGAAACATTGGAGTTAGGAGCAGCTCCAAAAGCAGTTGAATCTGCTGAGTAAGCTTTGCTTTTGGTTTGTAGCTGAGCGTGAATTTCCAAGCCGACAACTACTTCGTATTTATCGTAAATTTCTTTTGCTAACATCTTCTTGCAAAATTAAGCAATTCAAAAGTGGTTGTTGATTTATTTTAAGCTAGATTAACAGCTATATGTTTAACTATTTCTTTGAAAAGAAGCGATAATTTGGGCTCTGCTTTAGCAGCTACTGCCTGAACTTCTTCGTGAGAGATTTCTACAATTTTTCCTTCAACTCCCAAATCAGAAATGATGGAGGCTCCAAAAACCTTCATGCCGGAATGAACTGCTACTATGGTTTCAGCGGTGGTAGACATGCCTACAGCATCTCCTCCAATGTATCTAAAATATTTGTACTCCGCTCTACTTTCATAAGTAGGACCACTTGTGCCTACATATACTCCGAACTTCAAATTTAGGTCGTTTGTCTCACCAATCTCCTTTGCTTTTTCTATTAAAGAAAAATTGTAAGGTTCACTCATGTCCGGAAATCGAGGGCCAAGTTCGTCGATGTTCTTACCTCTTAATGGATTGTCGGGAAAGTGATGAATGTGGTCGGTAATAATCATGACATCTCCTATCGATTGCTCAGGATTTAATCCACCACTTGCATTGGAAAGCAAAATGCTTTCAACTCCAAGAGCTTTAAAAACTCTAATTGGAAAGGTAGTTTCTTGCAAAGAGTAACCCTCGTAAAAATGAAAACGACCTTGCAAAGCAATAACGGGAGTATGATCTATTTTTCCCATTAGTAACTTTCCGGAATGACCTTCGACAGTAGAAGTTGGAAAGTGAGGTATTTCGGAATAATCCAATTCACATTCAATATCAATGTCTTTTTTGAGTCCCCCCAAGCCCGAACCAAGTACGATTCCAATCTTGAAGTTTAAATTGCTTTTCGATTGAATATACTCAGCGCTCTCTCGTATACGATCTAACATAATCTTTTATCTCCTTAGTAAAATCTTCTTCTTCGTGTTTATGAAATTTAATCTCTATAGGCAAACTAAAAACCGGAATTTCTCCAAATTTATTGACATCCAACTTTACAGCATCTTTTTCTGTGGTAACAATTGCCTTTTGTGGACTAAACAATTCAGACACCTTCTCTTTTATTTTCTGATAATCTTTTTCGTTAAAAAAATGGTGATCCCTAAAGCGAACATAGTTAATTTCTTTCGCATAGCGATTTAAATGAAGTTCAAAAGGCTTTGGGTTTGCAATTGCTGATAACGCTAAAACTCCAAAATTCTTCATATTGCTAATGGACTCACCGATTTCTTTAGCAGCAACATTTAATGGTCGAAGATTTTGATAGTCAATAAATGAAAAGAATACTTTTTGATAAGCCTTGGGCTTTAACTCATTTGTTATTCTTCTGATTTCTAGTGGAGAAAGCACTTTTGGGCTTTTTGTTACTACGATGATATCTGCTCTTTTAGCAGCTGTTTTTGGTTCGCGTAAGCGACCGGATGGAAGAACAATGTCATTAATAAATAGTTTGCTGTAATCGGTGAGTAAAATGTTAAGCCCTGCTTTTACCCTTCGGTGCTGAAATGCATCGTCGAGGACAATGAGTTGAGGAGCGGAGGGTAAGGCTCTAAGTTTCTCAATTCCTCTTTTTCTTTTTTCATCAACTGCAACCAGTATTTCAGGGTGTTTAGAAAAAATTTGAAATGGCTCATCGCCAATTGTCGAAGGACGATCTCCGGAATCTGCTAATTTATATCCTTTGGTTTTTCTACCATAGCCTCGACTTAATACAGCGCTGAGGTAGTCTTTTTTTAATATAGATAAAATAAAATCTGTATGCGGTGTTTTTCCGGTTCCGCCAACACTCAAGTTGCCAACAACTATGGTTGGAAAGTCATAAGAAGTGGATTTCAATAAACCAATGTCGTAAAAAAAGTTGCGCAGCCTAACTACAATTGAGTAAATCAATGTGAATGGCAGTAGTATAATGCGCAAAAAGATGTTCACTCTTAAATGATTTATTAATTTTCGAAATTACTCAAACTCTCGAATTGATGTATTTTTGAAGTACAAATTAAAGACAATAATAAAAAATAGAGTTCAATGAAGTTGAAAGAAATTTTAAGCACTTTAGAAAGTTTTGCACCAAGAAGCTTTCAGGAAGGTTATGACAACTCGGGATTGATTGTAGGTTCAGAAAACGATATAGTAAAAAAGGTATTGTTTTGCTTAGATAGTACAGAGGAGGTAGTTGATGAAGCAATATCTATTGGGGCAAATTTAATTGTAGCGCATCATCCGATTGTATTTAGTGGGTTAAAGAGTTTAACAGGGAAAAATTACATTGAGCGAACTATTTTGAAGGCAATCAAAAATGATGTTGCAATTTACGCTATTCACACCAATTTAGACAATGTTTCAAATGGTGTGAATAAAGAGTTAGCTGACAAAATAGGTCTTGAAAGTACACATATATTAAGCCCCAAGAATGGATTAATGAAAAAGTTAGTTTTTTTCTGTCCGATTAAAAATGTAGAAGAGGTGAGGACTTCTATATTTAAAGCAGGTGCCGGTCATATCGGTGAATATGATTGTTGTGCTTTTCAATTGGAAGGCGAAGGGAGTTTTAGGGCTTCAGAAGCTGCAAATCCTCATGTGGGAGAAAAAGGTAAGGTTCATTTTGAAACAGAAATGCGCATAGAAACGGTTGTTCCAAATCATATAGAAAAAAGAGTGGTGCAGGCAATGGTTACTGCTCATCCTTATGAAGAAGTAGCTTACGATTTATACGATTTAGCTATGCCGTGGAGTTCGGTGGGCAGCGGACTTTGGGGGCAGCTATCTAAGCCGATGAATACAGAGGATTTCTTGACATTGCTAAAAGAAAAGTTAAATGTAAGTTGTATTCGTCATACTGCATTGGTGAAAAATCAAATTGAAACAGTAGCACTGTGTGGAGGCTCGGGAAGGTTTTTATTAAATGCAGCTAAATCAGTTAAGGCTGATGTATTTGTGACTGCCGATTTTAAATATCATCAGTTTTTTGATGCCGAAGACGACATTATTATTGCAGATGTCGGTCATTATGAAAGTGAGCAGTTTACCCCAAATCTGCTAAGTCGCTTTTTAAAAGAAAAGCATTCTGATTTAAATTGTGTAATTACTGAAGTGAATACCAATCCGGTGAAGTATTTTTAGTATTGGGTTGTAGATAACTTCATTTCAAGAAATTTTATTTAATTTTGCACCCTATTTATCAAGATTAAACACAAACCTGATTAAGAGATATAAGATGGCTAAAAAAGGGAGTACAGAGGCAACAGTAGAGGAGCGCTTGCAAGCGCTGTATGATCTTCAAGAGATTGATTCTAAGATTGACCGCATTCGAACTATTCGCGGTGAGTTACCATTAGAGGTTCAAGATTTAGAGGATGAAGTTGCGGGCCTTGAAACGAGAATAAACAATGCTGATGAAGCGATTCAAGCTTTAGAGACAGAAATCTCTAACAAAAAGAATCAAATTAAAGATTCTGAAGCAGCCATTAAGAAATACGAAGAGCAGCAAAAGAATGTAAGAAACAATCGTGAGTTTGACGCTATTTCTAAAGAAATGGAATATCAAGCTTTAGAGATTGAATTAGCGGAGAAGAAGATTCGAGAGTTTCAAGCTCAAATTGAGAATAAGAAAGAAATAAACGATGCTTCAAAAGTTAAGTTAGAAGAAACAAAACAAGAACTTGAAGCTAAGAAGAATGAACTAGACGAAATTATTGCTGAAACTGAGAAGGAAGAAAAAGAACTTCAAGCGCAGTCAAAAAAAGCAGAAGAAGTAATTGAAGATCGATTGCTTTCTGCTTATAAGCGTATTCGAGATAATGCGAGAAACGGTTTGGCAGTAGTTCCTGTTGAGCGTAGTGCTTGTGGAGGTTGTTTTAACAAGATTCCGCCACAGCGTCAGCTAGATATTAACTCTCACAAAAAGGTAATTGTTTGTGAGCATTGCGGAAGAATTTTAGTTGATCCAAAAATGGCAGGAATTGAAGAGGTTGTTGAGGAAAAACCAAAGCGCAGAACAAAAAGAACTGCAAGAGCAAAAAAATAAAATCAATTATAGAGATAAAAAAAAGAGCGGATTTTCCGCTCTTTTTTTATGGGCTTAACTTTCTGATTCGTCTTTACTTTTTTTCTTTTTCTTCTTTTCGGAAGGATTATAAGCTGCATTAATATCCGTTGATTTGTCACTGCCGAATATTAAATTAATGCCAAACCTCACTTGCATGTGTCGACTATGTTGAGGTTGAAAAGCGCCTAGTAAATTATCAGTCACTACATATAACTGAACAGGTCCGGGGTTAAAGTTTAAGGAAACGCCAAGGTTATTGTAACTTCTATTAATAATGGTGTAAGCAGCTCCCATGCCAATCCATTTTGTCATTTTTCTATTGTAAAGTAAAGTAAAAGATGGTAAAAGATTACCCTGGAAAACTTCAGCTTGTAAAATAGCACCAGCCTGGCTTCTTTCGTTGATTGCGTAATTACCGCCAATATACATTCTAGTGGTTAATGGAGCAGAGTAAGATGAAGTGTTAGTATCTATATTCATTGCTTCCTCTAATGAATCTAACACACGGTCAAATGAGGTTTCATCATCTGAACGAGCTCCCTGATCATCGGCAAATGCATCTATTTCGATTCCGCTATAATTAAATTCACCATTGTTGGAGTATGATTTTGTATAGTCGTTCCATTTAATAAAGCCCAAATCAATTATACTGGCGTTTAAGCTTATTTTTTCATTGAGTTGATAGTTTGCACCAAAATCAAATGCAAAGCCTGTATTTCCTCTTCCTGTGAGGTAGTCCATGGTTTCCTCATCAATATCATCTGTTAGACCTGCAGTCTTAATAGATAAATCAGAACGAGCAGTAATTTCATACGTTTCAGGATCAGTAACAACTGAAATATCTGAACGCTCATTGTAAATGTTTTCCATTCCATACAAGTACTTAATTCTTGCTCCAATTCGTAAGTCTTCGTTCAGTTGATGAGAAAGCCCAACACTATATTCTCTGTAATGGTTTAAGCTCACTCCAACACCTTCTAAGTTGGCAGTATTATCTTCAAAAGCGGCATTACCTTCATAGATAAATCTTATTAAATCTTTTGGATAACTTAATCGTAAATATGCATTTTCACTTACATTAAACATAAGTTGAGTGTTCTTGCCAACTTTAAATCCAAATGAAAGTAAATCCACTTTTGAAAAAATGGATAGGTAGTTGTCATCACCTATTTTGTCAATCATATTGTCAAAATCGGCGAGAAGTGAGTCACCTCTTTTGCGAATAAAATCTGAATAGGCAAACCCACTGTTACTTGCACTAAAATAATTGGATGAGATAGCCGGTAATCCTAAGTAGAACTTGCCGTTAAATTGATTTGCCGGATTACTGTATGAGGACTGTGGAATTTCATTTAAATTGAACATTCCTAAATCTTGCTGAGCAAATGAACTCAGGCTGAAAATGGCGACTTGTATAATTAAGAATATTTTTTTCATTACTGTGAGTTTATTCAATGCTAATCGATTAATATTTTTGCTTTTACGCCTAGATTTATAGCTAAGCGATAGTTAGAATAAAAAGCAACATTTGTAGAGTCTTGGTAATCTAAAGTGTTGATTTCTGCATCAATGATGGCATATCGGCCATTGGTTAAGTTTTTCAATCGCTCACGATTAACTTCAATTTCATGAGAGCTTATGGTCGGTTGGTTAACTCTTCCATTATTATTGATTAATGCAGATTCGATTACTTTTCGATTGACATTTTCATCGAACAAAGAGTCAATAATTTCATAAGCTGAGTTGGCAAAGAATACCTGGAGGTTGACATCTACCGGGAACCCATTTTCACTGTTTAGTTTTATGATCCCACTTTCTAATTCATCTACTCCTTCAAAACTAAAGTCAATTGTATCAATTAAATGAAAATCACTTGCTCTACCTTCAAAAGGTAGCCTAAGCATAACCTCTAAGCCAATTCGACTTGTGTCGGTTAAATAGTTTCTTGTTGTTGGCCCGTTGGGATTAAACTCTGCTCTTGCATCATAAATAATTTGTTTTAATAGAGAAGAGACTACATCGTCAATGTTACTATTTGCGTTGGTTAATTGAATATTGGTTGAATCTGTTTTATAGCTTGGAGAAGAGCTAAGTACAATTGGATTGTTAGGAAGCTGAACAGGAATTTCCTGAGGACTTTTATCCGGATTTCTCGACTTCAAAGTTTCAAATTCTAATTCAGTTGGAATACCATAGCCGTTGTAAATGTCAATATCTAAAAATGGATTTGACAAAAAGAAATTACCATCTACAAAGTTTTTAAATAAATTAATGTCGATGGTGTCTAAATCCAAGTCCATTAAACTACTTTGACCAATATAACCTACAAAGTTTCTAAACGCCAAATTGCTTATTTGAGCATTAATTGTCAGCTCATCATTAGGAGTAGAGCTATTTCCTGCCACCAAATTAAAGTTGATAGTAACATCAATTGGAAATGTGCTGTGATTTTGGACTCCATGCATCATGTCAATGGTGTAATTGCTCAAATCAACATTTTGTGAGCGAACAGTTGCAGAGATACCGTTTGAAGCAGGAATGCTGTAATTTAAAACAATTGCTTGATTATTTTGATTTGTAAAAGAGGGAAGTTCTAATTGTACATTTAAATCGTGCTCAAAAGTATTTTCGAGCGTTAAAGTAAGATTTCCATTTTTGAGAATTAAAGTATCAATTTCTACAGTAGTATTAAATGAAACTTCATCACTATAGGTTAAGAGGGGAGTTTGTCCTCCGTTAGAAGGCAGTGGGGTAGGGCTGCTTATACTTCTGCTAAAAGTTTGATTTGGCAGAGGTACTTGAGCCTCCCCAACCGGAGAAAAAACTCTTCCATCGTAAACAACTTCTAAAATTCCACTCTGAGGGTTTTCATTTATTATGCCATTATCATCCTCCTTTATGATGATATTCTCAAGTGTTAGAGAGGAGTTTACTAAGGGCAGCGCCAGTTCCGGTTTCCACTCATTGGTTTTGATTTTGTCAAATTCAAAGTAATCGTCGGTGCATGAGAAGAGCATTGTAGCAGAAGAAATTATACCTACTAATACTTTATTGATTTTAATCTTCATAAAATATGGTTTTACTTATCTATTGCATAAAAGTAAAACAATAACTTAACATATCTTAATGAATGCTAAAATTTTATTTTAAGTTGTGGTGGAATTAATTGGAAACTATTACGGTGGTGTACACAACTTCCGTGATTGAGAATGGCTTGCCTGTGTTTTTTTGTGGGGTAGCCTTGATTACTTTGCCACTCATATTGAGGAAAATCTTTTGCTATTTTTTGCATGTACTCGTCCCTGTGCGTTTTGGCTAGAATTGAAGCTGCTGCAATGTTTTTAAACTTTCCATCTCCTTTAATAATACAATGATGAGGGACTTTTTTGTAAGGCTTAAAGCGATTGCCATCAATTAATAATTGGTCAAATGGAGAACTTAATTGTTCTATTGCTCGATGCATGGCTAGAAAAGATGCATTTAAAATGTTAATCTCATCAATCTCTTTGGCTTCTACAATGCCAACTGCCCAGTCTAATGCATTTTCTTCAATCCAAATTCTACATTCATCTCTTTTCTTTTTACTTAGTTTTTTCGAATCGTCTAATAAACTGTATTTTTTTTTGTGGTTCAGTATCACAGCAGCGGCAAAAACCGGTCCCGCTAAACAGCCCCTGCCGGCTTCATCACATCCAACTTCAATTTTCCCTTTGGTAAAAAAACTCTTTAAAGCCATTTTACTTTCCCAATGTTTTTAAAATACTTTGCCATAATAAATCGGCGGTTTTGTCCCAAGAGAAATCTTTAGCTCTTTCTACTCCTTTTAGAATTAGACGCTTTTTTAATTCATCGTTTTCAATAATAAGTCTCATCTTTTCGGAAATGCTTCTTACATCAGTTGGCTGAGCCAAAAGTGCAGCATCTTTTGCAACTTCCGGCATAGAGCTAACTGCAGAAGTGATTACAGGAACTTCACATTGAAAAGCTTCTAAAATAGGAATTCCAAAGCCTTCAAAATAGGGTAGGTAGGTGAGTGCTTCAGCGGATGCTAAAAGTTGTGCTAAATTTTCGTCCGATTGTCTGCCCAAAAAATGAACGTTATCTTTAAACTTCATCTTTTGGTAAATGGACTCCACTTTTGCAGGCCACCATTTTCTATTTCCGACAATGAGAAGCTGAACATTACTGTGCACAGTTGATTTAAAATCATCAAATGCCAACAATAAATGATCAATATTTTTCCTTGGATGAAGTGTGCCTATGAAAATAAAGTAGGGCTTCTCATTGCTAAAGGTTGCTCTTACGTTGATTTTTTCTTCAGTACTAATTGGCTTAAAAATATTATTGGCTCCATTGTACACAACATCAATTTTCTCAGGACTTATATTGTATGTTTCAATGATATCTTTTTTTGAAAACTCTGAAACAGTAGCAATTCGATTAGCTCTATTGGCAAACTTTGGAAAGAAATATTGTAAGTATTTTCGATGACTGAAAATTATATTTTCAGGATGATGAGCAAAGTTCAAGTCGTGGATGACACCTAATGAAGGGCAATTTAAGTTTGGAGGAATCCATCCTTCAGGCGAAAGTAAAAGGTCAAAATGATTACTGTTAATGTATTTCCTTAATCTGTACTCAAACCAAATTACCCATAAAATTGGGTGGCGTGCAGGAGGCGAAAGGCTGATTAAACGAACATTCTCGCTAAATTTAAATTCACTACTTGGTTTACGGTCAAAAATAAAGTCAAACTTAACTTCAGGGTTATTGTTACATATTCTTTGAAGCGTTTCAAAAGTAAAGCGACCAATTCCGTCCATTTTTTCCGGAACTAAAAGTCGAGTATTTACGGCAATTCGCATGAAAATTAATTGACTTTATCAACCATGAAGTTAATTCCAAAAAAGAAGTATTCTTTTAAAAAGTTATTTTTTTTCCATATTTCTTGCTCCTTTTCAACTTTCGCTTTAGCCTTCTCATTAGGAAACATAAAAGGTAAATAATATCTAATGTACTGAACAGATTTACGATCGATTGTGAAGTTTTGTTTTTCAAAAGCTTTTTGCCATGTACTTAGACTTCTAATATTTTCATTTCCAAGTAAAATGTGTTTTTTCAGCTTTTCATCATAAATTTTAATAATGCGTTTATTCCCCCTTTGCAAAAAGAGTTTAGCATTTTGTATAATATTGTTCCCGTTTTCTTCAATAATTAGTAGCTTTCCTTTTGGCTTAAGGACTTTGTTAAGAATGTTTAGTGCATCATCCAAAGGCTCTAAGTGATGAAGAGTATCTTGAATGATAATTAAGTCAAAGCTTTCGGGCTTAAAAGTGCAGTCAAAAATATCTTCGTAAGAGTAGGTGAATTTACTCACGTCGCCATATTTGCTCCAAAATTCTAATCGTTTAGGAATTTGCTTGATGTAATGCTCAAGGGTAGTGCCATGAGAGGCAATTCCATTTATGGAAAGAAAAATTCCGGTAGTTCCAAAACCACAGCCGCAGTCCCAAATTTTTAGATCCGGCTCGTTAATATGATCAATTATATATTGCAAACGCTGACAGAAATAAGCCTTACGGTACTCAAAACGAGAAGGATTATCTAAGTATTTGTAATAGTAATGTAAGTCGGTATTGGTTTTTAATTCTTCCAGAAAAAGATCAAAAAACTCCTCAACAGTCATCTTCATGCTTCCTTGTAAAGCTTGCAAATATACTTAGCTGAATTAAATTGAAAAGGATTCAATCGGATTGCTTTACTTTGTCACTTACTAAAACTTCTGTTAGCCTGTTTCATGCAGCGAAAATTTGTCCATAATTTACTTTTTATTCTGTTTGTAAATCTGTTGGTTAAGCCATTTTGGATTTTAGGAATAGATGTAAGTGTTCAAAATACGGTAGGAGCAGAGGAGTACGGTTTATACTATCAAGTTTTTTCGTTCTCCATTTTATTAAACATCATTTTAGATTTTGGAATAACCAATTACAACAATCGAAATATTGCACAGCATAGTCACATGTTGCAAAGGTATTTTTCAGGCGTATTTAACGTAAAGCTTTTGCTTGGAGTAGTCTACATGCTTGCTACAATGCTTGGAGCATTTTTAATTGGTTTAGAACACAAAGCTGTTTACCTGCTCTTTATTTTGGGAATTAATCAATTTCTAGCTTCCATGATTTTGTATTTGCGATCTAACTTTAGTGGATTGCATTTGTTTAAATTAGATGGTGTTTTCTCAGTCTTGGATCGCTTGCTGATGATTATCATTTGTGGTTATTTATTGTGGGGAAACCACCAAATCGGACAATTTAAAATTGAGTGGTTTGTTTACGCTCAATTTGCGGCATACTTTACAACAGCATTAGTTTCTTTTATCGTAGTTTATTCCAAAGCTAAAAGCTTTAAATTTAGAATTGATTTACCCTTATTTCGTTTAATTCTAAAGGAGAGCTTGCCATTTGCCCTTTTAGTGCTTTTGATGTCGTTTTACTATCGCTTAGATTCTGTAATGGTAGGAGAGCTATACTCTAATGGAAAAGCTGAAGTGGGAATTTATGCTCAAGCATATCGAATCATGGAGGCTTTCAATATGTTTGGTTATATGTTTGCCGGATTGTTGTTGCCCATTTTTGCAAGAATGATTAAAGAAAATCAAGAAGTTAGCAAATTAGTAAATACCGCCTTCAATTTAATTTTTTTACCATCAGTTGGAGTAGCCATTATCAGTTGGTATTACTCTACAGATTTAATGGAGTTGTTGTACGATCATCACATTTCTGAATCGGCAGAAGTTTTTCCGGTTTTAATGTTGTCTTTTGTAGCCATTGCACTTACTTATGTTTATGGTACACTGTTAACTGCTAATGGAAGTTTAAAAGAACTAAATTATATTGCACTGGCTGGTTTGGTAATAAACTTTAGCCTGAATTTTATATTAATACCTAAAAGTGGAGCATTTGGGGCGGCTATTGCAACTTTAGTGACCCAAACAATCGTCATACTTACACAAATAATTTTAAGTAAGAAAGTGTTTGAAATGGGATACTCTTTTAATTATATTTTGAAAACAATGCTAATTGTAATAATTGGTTTAATAGGAGCTGCATTTTTAGTGAAATTTCAGCTAAATCTGTTTTTGTTTTCGGTTATTATTTTCTTTTTCTTTGGTTTAGCAGCACTTACTTTAGGGCTTGTAAAGATTGAAGATTTTCGAAAACTCATTTCTAAACAATAAACCTAAGCGTATAGACGTTTTTAACTATTTTTGGACTTTTTTTAATCGAGCTTAACTTATGGCTGAAGATAATTACGATATTAATTCACAAGGGATATTGGAGTTTATGAGAAAGTGGCGTTATGTGCTTTTAACTACCACTTTTTTAGCATTAATCACATCATTTGTTTTTTCTCTATTAATCGAAGACAAATATGAATCTTCTGTAATCTTATTTCCTTCAACCACTTCTTCTATTTCTAGAGCGTTATTGAACAATGAAAATTATAAAGAAAAAGACTTTTTAGAATTTGGAGAAGAAGAAGAGGCTGAGCAAATGATTCAAATTCTAAAATCTGATGCGATCAGGGATCACATTATCAAGAAGTATGACTTAATGTCTCACTATAAAATTGATCAAGAGGATAAATACAAGAAAACTAAATTAAATAAAGAGTACGACAGAAATATAGATTTTTACAGAACAAAGTTTATGTCGGTTAAAATTGAAGTATTAGATACCGACCCCATTTATGCTGCAAATATTGCAAATGAGATTGCAAAAATGTTGGACAGCGTGAAAAACAAAATGCTAAAAAAGGTAGCTGTTCAGGCCTTTGAAATCGTAAAAAGCGAATATAACACATTGGTTGCAGAAATCAATTCAATGGAAGATACCTTGAATTACTTACGTTCAAAAGGTGTGCAAGATTATGAAACACAAGTAGAAGTTTTGAGTGATCAGTACGGAGCAGCCCTTGTAAGTAACAACAATAAAGCAGCAGAGAAGATTAATAATCGATTAGATACATTATCAAAATATGGCGGTAAATATCTGAGCTTAGTTCAGCAATTAGAATATGAAAGAGAGAAGCTTAGCGATTTAAGAGAGGTTTATGCAGAGGCAAGGGTAAATGCAGAAACGCAATTAGATCATAAATTTATTGTCAATGATGCCTATCCGGCTGAAAAGCCATCTTATCCAATTAGGTGGTTAATTGTTTTAGTTTCGGTAGTAGCTACTTTTTTATTTACTATGGTTGTGTTGATTTTAATCGACCCAAAAAAATAACCTTATGAGTCAAGAAGAATCAGGGAAAAATTACTTTCAGACCAATATGGAGATTTTGGGATTTGCTTCTAGAAAGTGGAAGTTGCTTTTAGGAGTAGGAGTAGCAGCGGCAATTCTGTCTGCTGTATTTTCAGGACCCAAATTTATACCACCAAAATTTACTTCAAGAGCAGTTGTATACCCAACAAACTTAGGAATATATGGCAGCGAAACGGAGCTTGAGCAGCTTCAACAGTATCTAGAGTCTAACGTAATTCGTGATACAATAATTAATAAGTTTAATCTTTACGACGAATATGGAGTGGATACCACCCAACCAAGTTCGAAGAATTTTGTAAATAAATTGTATGCTGAGCATGTAACCTTTACTGAAACTCGTTTTGAGTCAGTTGAAATCACGGCTACTTCAATAAGCCCTCAAAAAGCCAAACAAATTGTAGAAGAGGTGCTCCACCAACTAAACTTGAATATTAGAGCTATTCAAAAAGAAAAATACAAAGAGATTCTTTTGATTAATAGAGAGTTGGTGAATAATAAAAAGGCTCAAGTAGACAGTTTGGAAGGGCTAATAAGAGAGTATGCCACAAAATATGGTTTAGTTGACTACATTGGTCAATCTATTGAGGTGACAGAGGGTTATTTTAAATTTTTACTTTCCGGTAAGAAAGGAGATGACTATAATAAGGCTACAGAAATTTATGAGAATCTTCAAAAATACGGTCGCAAATTTCACAACATGCACGCTCAATTAAATGAGTTTAATGATGAATATATAAGAAGAATGCATGCTTATGAAGCTTCAGTAAAAGATTACAATAAAATTCAAACGTATACTAATGTCTTGGTCTCACCTGAAGTGCCTGATAAAAAGTCTTATCCTATTCGTTGGCTAATTGTTTTGTCAGCTGTAGTTGCTTCGGTGCTTTTTACTTTTACAGCATTATTGATTTTTGGATATCACAAAAGGTAGTAATCGATGTCTGATTATTTAAAGTCAAATTGGGTATTAATTTGCAGCTTTTTGTTTATCATGGCAAACAGTGCTTTTATTGCTATGGAGCAATATTGGTTTGCAGTTGTCCCTTTTGCTTTAGTTGTTTTACTTTTAGCCTTTGTTGCCACTGATAAGTTGATGTGGGTAATCGTATTTACAACGCCTTTGTCATTAAACTTAGAGGAACTTGAACTAGGTGGTGTTGGAATGTTTCTACCCACTGAACCTTTGCTCTTTGGTCTAATGCTTATATTCTTCTTGAAGCTGCTTTACGAAAAGCGCTTTGACTCACAAGTTCTTCGTCATCCATTAACAATCTCTATCTATATTTATATTTCTTGGCTGATTGTAACAATGCTGACAAGCTCAATGTTTGTTGTTTCACTAAAGTTTATTCTAGCAAAAATGTGGTACATTGTTGCTGTTTACTTTGTTGCTTCTCAGTTCTTTAAAAGAAAGAATAATATTCTTACTTTTTTCTGGGTGTACTTAATACCATTATCAGCTGTTGCAATTTATACTTTTATTCACCATAGCACTTATGGCTTTGCAGAGAGACCTGCCCATTGGGTAATGCAGCCCTTTTTTAAAGATCATACGGTGTATGGAGCTGTATTAGCTTTGATGTTTCCCGTTATGTTATGCTTATTATTTTTGAAGCGATATAAAAAGTATAGATTAATTACTTTAATGATGACTATTACTTTGGTTTTAGGAATTGTGTTTTCTTATGGTAGAGCTGCCTGGATTAGTTTAGTAGTCGCATTTTTAGTGTCTTTTATTTATATTTTTAAAATGAGAGGAAGTTTTGTGCTTTCAATTGCCGGCTTGGTGCTCATTTTTACCGCTATTTTTTGGAACAACATCATTGATGTATTAGAAGAAAACAAACAAGATTCAACCTCAGAGAATTTGACAGAGCATGTTCAGTCAATTTCTAATATTTCAACTGATGCGTCTAATTTAGAGCGAATCAACCGATGGAAATCGGCATATAGAATGTTTGAAGCACGACCCATTTTTGGTTGGGGACCGGGAACATATATGTTTCAATATGCTCCTTTTCAAGCTTCAGAGGATTTAACTATTATAAGTACAAATTCAGCTGATGGAGGAAATGCTCATAGTGAGTTTTTAGGACCTCTCTCTGAAAGTGGTTTCATTGGAACGCTTACTTTCCTTTTAATCGTAATTGTATTCTATAGAACTGCTTCTCGTTTATATTGGATTCTTCCGAAAGGTGAGCTAAGAACTATTGTCTTTTTTGTGATACTGGCATTTACTACTTATATGGTTAATGGTACATTGAATAATTTCTTAGATACAGATAAAGCTAGTATTCCATTCTGGGGCTTCATTGCCATCATAATGTCAATTGATTTGCATTACAAGGAAATGCTTAAAGGCGAAAATCAACAGCTAAAAAACTAATATCGTCAAAAGTATCCGATTCACTTCTTTTATTGACGAGTGTTTTTATTTTGTGAACTGAACTACTAATATCTTGTTCTTTTAGTAAGTTAATCAATCCTTCAGTTTCAATTTGATTTCCTCTATCGTCTGATAATTCACTTAGCCCATCAGTATAACAGTACAACTGATCTCCTTTCTTTATAGGAATAACACCCATGTCAATACAAGGTAGTTGATCAAACATTCCTAGAACAGTACAACCTTTAGTGAGTTGTTTGTTTTTATCCTCGCTAAAAAGTATTGCCGCTTGATGACCGGCATTTAAGTATTCTAAGCTCTTTTCTTTTTTGTTGTAAATAGCAATAAATAAAGTAATGAATTTTTCAAAATGAGCTGCTTCAATAATCTTTTGGTTGCATTGAATGACTACTTCTTTTAAGTTTTTAGCAAGTGGCAGCAGTGCTCTTAAATTAGCTTGAAAGTTAGACATTAGTAAAGCTGCAGAAATCCCTTTTCCACTAACATCAGCAATACAAAAAGCAGTTCGATCTTCGTCAATTTTTATGACATCGTAGTAATCTCCACCAATTTCATGATGCGGTTGATAAAATGCTTTAACCTCAATAAACTCATCGTTTGGCAATTTTTGTGGAAATAGAAGCGACTGCATTTTTTGTGCTAAATCCAGCTCCTTTTTCACCTCTATTTGCTTGATGTATTCTTTGTTTAATCGCTTATTTTCCAAAGCAACCACAATAATATTTGCCAAAGTTTGTATAAAACGCAAATGCTTGATAATTGGACTTATTTCCAGTTTTTCTTCTCCAACATCTGCTAAAAGTAAGTAGGCTAGTGGACGCTCTTTGTGAAATACGGGAATAACAATATCAAACTCTTCTTGTTGTAGTGCGTTTTTCCCTGCTAGTACATCAATATTTTTGAATTTTTGAATAAGTGTATCTATCTCAACTGCTTTAGCAGATTCAATATTCACGCCTTCTATTAATGCGATTTTCCAAGAAGATTCTAAGGTAAATAAAACGAACTTTCCAATATCTAGTTCTTGGGTGAGAACATTTCTAAGGGTGTCAAAAAGGGCTTCTCTACTTGAATTGTTGTTAATGGCAGTAGTAATTTCAAGCAGGGTGTTAAGCTTAAGCGAGGAAAGCTTTAACTTTCCTTTAACTCTATTTACGCCTTCACTTTTCATTGGATTTAAAGTTAGCCAAAATCTCAGGCAGTTTTCTCAACATTGCCATCTCTTTATATTTAATTCGGAACTCTTCAGCCGGTAATCCCGCATAAGTTTTTCCCCCTTCTAAATCTTTTGACACACCGCTTTTGGCAGAAACTACCGCTTTGTTTCCTATGCTAACTCCACTTGTAACACCTACTTGACCCCAAAGAGTAACTTCCTTACCTATGCTTATACAGCCTGCAATTCCACAGCCTGCGGCAATTAAGCACTTTTCTCCAATGGTAGTATCATGACCAATTTGAACTAAATTGTCAATTTTAGTACCTTTTCCTATGCGTGTGACTGCCGTTACACCTTTGTCAATAGTACAGTTTGCTCCAATTTCTACATCATCTTCAATGACAACACTACCAGCGCTAAGTAAACGGTCGAAATGACTAGGACGATTTTTGTAATAAAACCCAAACGATCCGATAACTGCACCCGACTGTATAATAACGTTGTTTCCAATGCTAACATCATCGTGAATTGTTACGTTGGGCATAATCATACTTCCTGAGCCGATACTTACATTTTTACCTATAATAGCAGAGGGGTGAACCCTAGCTGTTTCGCTAATAGTTTGACTTTTACTATCAGACTGATCGAAAAAACTGAAGGGATTAAAGTAATCCAGAATTTTATTAAAACTGCTAAAAGGATCATCACAAACGATGATTCCTTTGCCTTTTGGTACTTCTACTTCTTTGTTGATGAGAACTACAGATGCAGCAGAATACAATGCTTTATCGTAGTACTTTGGATGATCAACAAATACAATATCGCCTTCCTCAACTCGGTGAATTTCATTAATTCCACTGACCGGAAGACTAGCATCACCAAAGAATGGAGCTTCAAGAATTTTAGCTATTTCGCTAAGGCTATATGTTTTACTAAATTTCATTTAGTTTTTAACTCGTTCAACATAAGCACCGGTTCGGGTATCAATTTTTATACGGTCGCCCTCATTTATAAATAAAGGAACACGAACTTCTGCACCGGTTTCAATTTTTGCCGGCTTAGTGGCATTGGTTGCAGTATCACCTTTAATGCCGGGTTCGGTGTATGTGATTTCCATTTCAACAAAAGGAGGAAGGTCGCAGTTCAGCGGACGCTCTTCTTCTGCATGAAATACAATCTCCACATCATTACCTTCTTTTAAAAAGTCTGGTGCATTAATCATTTCTTTAGGCAAAAAGGTTTGCTCAAAAGTGTCTTTATTCATGAAATGATAACCACTGTCGTCATTAAATAAATACTGGTATTTTCGAGTTTCAACTCTGATTGGTTCAATTTTTACCCCTGAATTAAAGGTATTGTCGATAATTTTTCCGGTCGTTAAGCTTTTTAGCTTTGTCCGAACAAAAGCCGGTCCTTTTCCCGGTTTTACATGTTGAAATTCAAGAATGGTGAATAAGTCATTGTTGAACTTCATGCACAATCCGTTTTTAAAATCTGCCGTAGTTGCCATGGTTAAAGATGTTGATTATGTTATTATTTGTAATTTGTGATATTAATTTTTTGATCTGCGATTTGCAGTTCCTTTTGCTCTTCGTTTGAACCGATTAGAATAATTCTTTCTCTACTATTCTCTTTTAGCATTTGCTGATAAAGTTCGATTCCTTTTTCATCTAAATTCGAAGAAGGCTCGTCCAAAATTACCAAAGGCTTTTGGCTTAAGAGTGCTAAACCCAATTTTAAACGTTGTTTCATTCCCGAAGAAAAAAATGAAATTTGTTTGTTGATTGAATCTTCTAAATAAATAGTTTGTAAAAACTCGCTTTTACTCAAACCATTTTTAAGCGGCGAAAAGTTCAAATGAAAGTTTAAAAATTCTCCTAAGGTTAATTGCTCAGCCACATCAGTGTACGGAGCAGCGATGCTTAAATAATTATAAGCGCTTTCTGAACTTATTTCCTTTTCGTTCAAGCTAAACTCAATCTTTCCCTCTGAGGGAATTTCTGCTTGAGAAATTAACTTTAACAAACTCGATTTTCCGCTACCATTAGGACCAATTACTCCATAGACCTTATTGCTTTCAAGTTGAAAGTCAACTTTTCTGAAAATCCACTCTCTGTTAAAGCGTTTGCCGATATTGTTCAGCTTAATTTTCATCCTTAAGTCAAAGGCCCTCGAATTACCCCTTTGTCAGATTCTCGGATAAAGTCGATTATCTGATTCTTTTCAGGACTGTCTTTAAAGTTCTTTTCTACTTCTTCAATCGAGCGGGAAACGTTTTTACTGTGTACAAATATCTGACGATAAATGTCTTCAATTTGAGTAATGGTTTCTTGTTCGAAACCTCTTCTTCTAAGTCCTATTGCATTTATTCCTGCATAAGTTAATGGCTCGCGTGCTGCCTTAACAAAAGGAGGTACGTTTTTTCTTACCAAAGATCCGCCTGCAATAAATGAATGTGCTCCAATTCTAACAAATTGTTGAACGGCAACTACTCCCTCTAAAATAACAAAGTCTTCAATAGTTACATGTCCTGCAATATTTGCGGTGTTAGCTAGGATAACATTATTTCCTACCAAAGCATCATGCGCAATATGAACATAAGCCATTAACAGGCAGTTGTTTCCAACAGCAGTTTTATTGCGGTCTTTTGTGCCTCTATTTATGGTAACGCATTCACGAATAGTGGTGTTGTCTCCTATTTCAGCAGTGGTGTGCTCTCCTTCAAACTTTAAATCTTGAGGGATAGCAGAAATAACTGCTCCCGGAAAAATTCTACAGTTTTTTCCAATTCTTGCTCCATCCATAATGGTAGCATGCGGACCAATCCAGCTGCCATCGCCAATTTCAACATCACCGGCTATGTAGGCAAATGGCTCAATGGTCACATTCTGACCGATCTTGGCATCCGGATGTATATAAGCATTGCTCATTTACTTGTCTTCTTTAATTATTTGTGCCATCAGTTCGCCTTCGGCAACTAAGTGTTCTCCAACATAGGCTTTAGCACTCATATTACATATTCCACGACGAATTGGTGCTGTTAATTCTAAACAAAAGACCAATGTATCTCCGGGAACCACCTTTCTTTTAAAACGAACTTTATCGATTTTCAAGAAGTAAGTTAAATAGTTCTCAGGGTCTTCAACCGTATTTAAAGCTAATATACCGCCGGTTTGAGCCATGGCTTCAATTTGCAATACACCAGGCATTACCGGTGCTCCCGGGAAGTGACCTTGAAAGAAGTGCTCGTTCATGGTTACGTTTTTAACGCCCACCACGTGTTTGTCGCTAAGTTCAATAATTTTATCAACCAAAAGCATAGGGTAACGGTGAGGTAAAATTTTCTCAATGCCGTTAATGTCGTATACTGCTTCTTTGTTAAGGTCGAACTTAGGTGCTTTATGTTGTCTTTTCTTAATTTCTTTCTTAATGAGCTTGGCAAAATCAACATTGCCTTTATGACCAGGTCTTGCTGCTAAAATATGACCCTTAATTGGTTTGCCAACTAAGGCTAAATCACCAACAATATCCAAGAGTTTATGCCTTGCAGGTTCATTTTGAAAATGAAGGTCTACATTGTTTAATACGCCAATTCCTTTTACTTCAACTTTTGGTTTATTTAAAAGCTCGGCTAGTTCATCAAGCTTTTCTTGAGGCATTACTTTGTCAACAAGAACAATAGCATTATCCAAATCACCTCCTTTAATTAGGTTATTTTTCGCTAAATACTCAAGTTCTCTTAAAAAAACAAAGGTGCGACATTTTGAAATTTCACCTTTAAACTCACCTAAGTGATACATGTGAGCATGTTGAGTTCCTAAAACTTTAGAGTTGTAGTCAACCATAACTGTCAATCTAAACTCATCCTGAGGAACCGCTAGCATTTCTGTTTCGCGCTCTAAGTCTTCGTAAGTTAAATTTTCATCAACCACAAAGTAATCTTTTTCGGTTTCTTGGTCTACAATGCCTGCATCTTGCAGCGCCTGAACAAAGAAGTGCGCACTCCCATCTAAAATAGGAACTTCCGGACCGTCGATTTCGATTAATAAATTGTCGATTTCGAGACCGTAAGCTGCCGCTAATAAATGCTCCGTAGTGTGAACCCTAGCTCCATTTTGCTCTAAGGTAGTTCCTCGAGAAGTGTCAATAACTAGATCGCAATCTGCTTTAATCGTTGGTTTTCCTTCTATATCTACTCTTTGGAATACGTATCCGTGATTATCATCAGCAGGCTTAAAAGTTACCGTTGCTTGTTTTCCTGTATGAAGTCCAACTCCTTTCAGAGAAACTTCTTGTTTGATTGTTTTTTGCTTTGTACTCATACTCTATATCTGAGTGCGAAATTAATGCTTTATCTGATTTTCTAATTCTTTCAATTGATTCGCCATTTCCGGTAGCTTTCTAAACATTACGTAAGAACGTTTGAAGTCTCCAATCGGAATAGCAGGAGAACCTTGAACTATAACGTTTTCTGTTTCTATACTGTTGCCAATTCCACTTTGAGCAGCGATTTTAACACCATTGGCAATTTTAATATGTCCAACAATACCAACTTGACCACCAATCATGCAGTTTTTGCCAATTTTTGTTGAACCGGCAACACCACTCTGAGCAGCTATAACAGTATTTTCCCCAATTTCAACATTATGCGCAATTTGGATTAAGTTGTCTAACTTAACTCCTTTGCGGATAATGGTAGAACCTAAAGTTGCTCGATCTATGCTGGTGTTCGACCCAACCTCAACATGATCTTCAATAATCACATTGCCAATTTGAGCCACTTTTTTATAGTTGTTCTCACTGTTGGGTGCAAAGCCAAAACCATCTGCTCCAAGTCTTACTCCGGCATGAATAATACAGTCTTTGCCGATTTGGGTTTCTGAATAAATGGAGCAGCCGGAAAAAATGGTGGTTCTATCCCCAATTACAGTATTGTCACCAATAGTTGTATTTGGAAAAATCTTTACTCCCTTTCCAATTTTTACGTTTTCTCCAATAGATACAAAATCACCAATGTAGACGTCTTCGCCAATTTCTGCACTTTCGGCAATTGCCGATTGTTTTGAAATGCCAACTTTGTTGTTTTTAACTTGGTTATACATTTCTAACAATTGCCCAAAACAGGCATAAGCGTCCTCAACGCGAATTAAAGTTAAACTGTCTTTTACCTTTTGTTGAAGCTTGAAGTCTTTGTTAACGATTACGATAGATGCATCTGTATCGTAAATATAGTCGGCGTATTTTGGGTTGGCTAAAAATGAAATGCTTCCGTTTTTTCCTTCCTCAATTTTAGCGACTGAGGAAACTTCCACATCGGGGTTTCCTTCTATCGTTCCTTCAAGTATTTCAGAGATTTGGCGAGCCGAAAATTTCATGCTTCAAAAATAACAATTATTTGTGGCTGACTAGAGGCAGTTTTTAGGCATTTTATTAACGATGGATTGTTTGTGGGCAAATGGTTTTTTACAACACCACTACCTTACCACTTCATCCCTATCAGGACGAATATCAATCAACCATTTAAAACCTTCGTAGCGCAAATCTGTTTTAGGATTCAAACTTCCAATTGGATGCATGGTGGCTACCGGTTTTTTAATAAAAGTAATACTGTGGATGGCTTGATCTTTTAGCATAATGTCAATGTCGCTACTCTCTGCTACATTTACACCAATATATTTGTCTTCTTCATCCTGACCAAAATAGGTCGTTTGTCCATTTCCTCTTACTTCAATCTTATTGAGGACAGAGTTTTTGAAGTAGCCGGTCATTTCTTTGCCTTTGATCTGATTAAATCGAATACTGTCGACTTCAGAAATGATAAAGGCATTTGCATCCATGAATATAGAGTGAATCTTACTGTTGGCAGTTCTTATTTCTATAAAATCGGCTGTTAACTGGTTCTGCTCCGACCATAAAACAGGATCTTTGTACATTTTAATGGTGCTATCAGTCATTGAGTAGGCAATGGAGTCGCACTTTCCCTGCAAATCGCTTTTAAAGATTTTTACATTGTAGTAAGCAAAAAGCGTTCGCTGATTCTCACTGCTTCCAAATACTTTAAAAGTATCAGCGCGCATAAATAGTGAATCTTCATCAAAAACTTGCGTTAATACCGGTTTGCCATATACAATTGCACTATCTTTATGTTCATAAAAAAAAGCGATATCACCATTAATTACAATGTTTTCTGCGGTATCTGTAATTTGGACGTGATTGATTGCCTTCCCAAAACCAATTTTTCGATCGTAGAAAAGCGTATCGCCTTCCAGTTGTCTACCATCGGAAATTAAATAGGAGTTCTCATAGTATTTTGATAAGTCTTTTTCTGTATCGTACCAACCATTTTCACAATAAATAAAGTTGCTGTCATTTTCTATGGTAGTTGGTCCTAAAAAAGTAACCAACTTGCTGCCACTATTGTATTTTAGCGTATCCGATTTCATAATAAAGTCGGGATTTGTTAAAACAACATCATCTTTGAACGTAAATGTTTTTGAAGCTGCATGATAATATCCTTTCTGACTTACCAATACATTACTGTCTGTCTTACTCTCAATTTTTCCTCCAACCACGTATCTCGACTCGTCGGTTTCGCGGTTCATAATCATTTCTGTAGTAGTTAGTGTAAAGTCATCGTTCACCAAACGAACTGCTTTTCCAATTACTCTAGCAACTTTGGTATTACCGTTGTAGAAAAGTTGATCGCCATAAAGGTTGGAGGTGTCGGCCTGGTTGATTCTAACATTACCATAGGCTTCTAAGCTATTTGTTTTTGAAAACAAAAAAGCACTATCGCTATACATTAATGTGTTCTGATGCTTAAAGATTACATTGCCAACAATTTTATTTGCTTTCCTACCATCTTTCTCTACAAAGTCTAAAATATCTCCACCAACTATTTCTATTTGGTTTTTCTTTTGACCAAATGAGTAAAAGGCGAATGCAAGAAGACTGAACACAACAAAAGTTCGCACAATAAGTATTTTATGTGGACTTAGGCTTTTGACCATTCACTTTTACGAATTAAAGTCTGTTTGCGATCCGGACCAACGGAAACGATGGTGATTGGAGTCTCCAGTTTGTCTTCTAAATATTGAATGTAATTGTTCAGTTCAACGGGAATTTGCTCAATAGAGCTAAGTCCTGTCAAATCTTCTTTCCAGCCAGTAACTTCTTCATAAATAGGTTCAATTTCTTCATCTAAAACATCGAAAGGGAGATAGTCAATTATTTCTCCTTTATGTTTGTAAGCTGTACAAACTTTAATGTTTTCAAACTCACTTAATACATCCGCTTTAGTCATAATAAGTTGAGTAACACCATTAATCATAATGGCATATTTTAATGCAGGCAAATCTATCCAACCACATCTTCGGGGTCTTCCAGTTGTTGCTCCAAATTCATTTCCTGCTTTTCTGATTTCTTCACCTATTTCGTCGTGTAACTCTGTGGGAAAAGGGCCACTACCAACTCTTGTGCAGTAAGCTTTGAAAATGCCGAAAACTTCACCAATCTGGTTAGGAGCAACTCCAAGTCCCGTGCAAGCTCCGGCTGTAATTGTGTTAGAGGAAGTTACAAAAGGGTATGAACCAAAATCAATATCGAGCAAAGTGCCTTGAGCTCCCTCAGCCAATACTTTTTGGTTTTCTTTCCGAGCTTGGTTAATAAAGTGCTCACTGTCAATTAATCGAAACTGCTTAAAAGTTTCCATACAGTTGAGCCACTCTTCTTCCATTTCCTTTAAATCGTATTCAAAGTCATATTGAGCTAATATTTGTAAATGCTTGTCACGTAATTGCTCGTATTTTTTATGAAAGTCAGTTGTTTCAACATCGCCAACTCTTAAACCATTGCGACCGGTTTTGTCCATATATGTTGGACCGATTCCCTTTAAAGTAGAACCGATTTTTTGCTTTCCTTTTGCTTGCTCTGAAGCAGCATCTAAAAGTCGGTGAGTAGGAAGAATTAAATGCGCTTTTCTGGAAATTGCCAATCTTTCATTGATATTGAGTCCCATCTTTTTTAAAGCGTCAATCTCTTTAATGAAAATAATAGGATCAATAACAACCCCATTGCCAACTACATTTTCTTTGTTGTTGTGAAATATGCCTGAAGGAATGGTATGTAAAACGTGTTTTATACCGTCAAACTCTAAAGTGTGTCCGGCATTCGGTCCGCCCTGAAATCTGGCGATTACGTCGTACTCCGGAGTTAAAACATCTACAACTTTTCCCTTTCCTTCATCTCCCCATTGAAGACCGAGCAATACATCTACTTTCATTCATTTGAATTTTTAGCTCAAGCAAATTGATATTCTATAACTTGAGTGTGAATTTTAACTTTGTTTTTGTTGATTTAATCGATTTTGGCATGAGTCACAAATGCCGTATAAATTTAAGGAATGGTGAAGAATTTTAAAATCGAGTAATTCTCCCACCGTTGATTTTATATTTTGAATGCGAGGATCGCAAAATTCAATTACTTTATTGCAATTTGTGCAGACCAAATGATCGTGTTGCTTAAACTCATAAGAGCGCTCAAATTGAGCCATATTGTTCCCAAACTGATGCTTTCTAACCAGATTACATGCTAACAATAAGTCAATGGTGTTATAAAGTGTTGCTCTACTTACACGATACTTTTTATTTTTCATTGAAATGTAAAGCGACTCTATATCAAAATGTCCACTTTGCTCATATATTTCATTTAATATGGCAAAACGCTCAGGTGTTTTCCGATGGCCGTTTTTTTCTAAATAAGCTGAAAAAATCTGGCTAACTTTTTCTATGGTTTCCGGTGAAGTCGACATCTGTTAACTTAAAGCTGCAAAGATAGGTTTATTAAACTAAGAATATGAAATTCTAAGACTCAATCCTGGAGATGTTAATTACCCCTTCGATGGATTTTATTTTGTCGATTAACTGTTTCAAATGTTTAGTATCGTGAACGTAAACCATTATTGTTCCCTCAAAAATTCCATCGTTTGAGTCGAAACTGATTGAACGCATATTTACATTCAGCTCTCCGGAAATTAATCGAGTAATGTTATTTACTAAGCCCAAATCGTCAATTCCAGTAACTTTTATACCGGCCAAAAATGCAATTTTTTGCTGACTCGTCCATCGGGCTTTTACAATTCTATAAGCATAATTCGACATCAATTGAACGGCATTCGGGCAGTTGGTTTTGTGAATTTTGATTCCATCATTTATAGTAATAAACCCAAAAACTTCATCACCCGGAATGGGATTACAGCAAGGAGCAATTTTGTAATCGAATTGATCCATTTCCTCACCGATAACTAGCATTTCTTCGCCCTTGCCGCCTTTGCTAAGTTTTTCTTCTAGCTCATTTGCCGGCTTTTCTTCATGATCTCTACCAATGATATCGCCTTTTTCTACGATTAACTTATTAATTCGCTTTAAGTTTAAACGACCAGTTTCAAAATGGTAAAATAGTTCTGTTTCATTGGCTTGCTTAAAAAGTTTTTGCAACTCTTTAATGTTGTTTTCCGAAATATTAATGTGGCTCTTTCGCAGCCATTTGTGGAATTTAGGCTTGCCTTCTTCTGCTATGCGTTTTTTATCTTCTCTTAATGAAGCCTTAATTTTCGATTTAGCCTTACCGGTAATTACATAATCCAACCAGCTCTCGTTGGGTTTCTGCTTTTTTGAAGTAATTATTTCAACCTGATCTCCACTTTTTAAAACCGTACTTAATGGGACTAATTTGTGATTGACCTTAGCGCCCATACAGTGCGCACCTACTTCGGAATGAATTTCAAAGGCAAAATCCAAAGCCGATGCTCCTTTGGGTAAATTCTTGATTTCTCCTTTGGGAGTGAATATGAAAATTTCTTCTGAAAAAAGATTCAGCTTAAAGTCATCGATAAACTCAACGGCATCTTTTTCGGGACTTTCGAGCAGCTCTCGGATTTTATTAATCCAAATATCAAAATTAGATTCACTCGTGCCTTCTTTGTATTTCCAATGGGCAGCATAACCTTTTTCTGCAACCTCGTCCATTCTTTTGGAGCGAATTTGAACTTCAACCCATTTTCCTCCCGGGCTCATTACAGTAGTATGTAGCGATTCATATCCATTGGCTTTTGGCGTAGAAAGCCAATCACGCAAACGATCGGGATTGGGCTGGTAATAGTCGGTAACTATGGAATAAGCATTCCAACAATCTGCTTTCTCTCTATCTGCTTTGGTGTCTAAAATTATTCGAATGGCAAAAACATCATACACTTCCTCGTAAGGAATGTTTTTCTTCTTCATTTTTTGATAAATGGAGTAAACCGACTTTGTTCTTGCCTTTATTTCAAAGTTCATCCCTTGCTTTTCCAGCTCTTGCTTAATTGGAAAGCTAAATCGATTTACAAATCGCGTTCTAACCGATTTTGATTTTTTCAATTTTTGGGTAATCTCTTCGTAAACTTCGGGTTCAGTATATTTTAAAGCTAAATCCTCTAGCTCAGTTTTTATAGCGTAAAGCCCTAGTCGATGAGCGAGTGGAGCAAAAAGGAAAACGGTTTCTGAAGCAATTTTCAATTGTTTGTCTCTTCGCATTGAGTCTAAGGTGCGCATATTGTGTAAGCGGTCGGCTAGCTTAATCAAAATCACACGCACATCGTCAGAAAGGGTAAGCAAAATCTTTCTGAAATTTTCTGCTTGCATAGAAACGTTAAAGTCGACAACGCCGGAAATCTTAGTAAGACCGTCGATGATCATACGCTCTTTTTCTCCAAACATGCGCTCAACATCATCTAAGGTGAGGTCGGTGTCCTCCACGGTGTCGTGCAAAAGGGCACAAATAATGGCAGTGGTTCCCAAGCCAATCTCTTCAGCGACTATTCGAGCGACTTCAATCGGATGATAAATATATGGTTCACCACTTTTTCTTCGCATATCTTTATGCGCTTCCAAAGCAATGTCGAAGGCCTTTCTTACACTTGCCTTGTCTTTTTTTGTTTTAACGTTCTTGCTTACTTTTAATAAAGCTCTGTACCGTCTACGTATTTCTCTTTTTTCTGCTTCTTCGTCAATCACGCTCATCTGATTTTAGGGCGTTAAAGTTAGTCAAAGCTACTTTGATATTTAGGTCTTGACACTTTAAAAATATTCTGTTTTCATCAGATAATAGTACCTTCGTAGCCGAAAACAATAGCTCGATATGGCACAGCAGAATGATTTATTTTCCGACTTTGAAACTTTGAGCGATAAAGCTTGGAGAGAAAAGGTAATTAAGGATTTGAAAGGCAGGAGTTTTGAAGAAACCTTGGTGTGGGAAAATGAAGTGGGTTTAAATCATCAACCTTATTATAGAAAGTCTGATATAGAAAACAATAAAGTTGTTACAGATATTCAGCAAGCGCAGAAAAAAAATGCTGATTGGCAAACTTTTCAATCCTTTCAGCAGAATACTGAAGACATAGAAGGTAAAATCAAAATGGCAATTGCCAATGGAGTAGATCAAATTGTTTTAGATTCCAAGCTTAATGTATCAGATGAGATACTTCAAAGCGATACATTAAAAATTTACTTTAAAGATTATCCCGATTTAACTAAAGTATCTTCTTTTTATATTGATCCAATCGGGAGCTATTTAAAAAGCGGGGAAAAGCTTGCGCCATTTACTTCGCCCTTGGTGGAAATTTTTAAGGCAAAACAAAACACTGCTAACGACCGCTTTTTGTTAGTTGATGCAACAGTTTATAAAAATGCCGGTGCAAACCTAGTTGATGAATTGGCTTTTGCGCTACAACATGCGGTGGAGTATTTTGATTTACTAACAGAAAACGACTTTGCCGCCAACGAAATAGCCAATAGAATGATTTTTAAGCTAGCTTTTGGAAGCAGTTACTTTAATGAAATTGCCAAAGGAAGGGCTTTTCGATATTTGCTGAGCAAACTGTTCTCTGCCTATGAGCTTAAACAATCGGCTTTTGTTTGGGGAGAAAGCAATTGGAGTGATTTAGCACACAAAGATCCTTACACAAACTTACTGCGAACAACAACGCAAAGCATGTCGGCTGTTCTGGCTAACTGCGATGCCGTTAGTGCCCTTAGTTTTGATGATTTGGGTGCATCCTCTAATTTGGGTATTCGAATGGCGAGAAATATACAATTGATTTTAAAAGAAGAATCTTATTTCGCTAAAGTTAGCGACATGGCTGCCGGTAGTTATTACATTGAAAGTTTAAGTGCTCAAATTGCAGACAAAGCATGGCAAAGATTTTTGGAAATTGAGGATAAAGGTGGCTTGCTTAACTATTTTGAGTCGGGAAGTATGCAAGATGATTTAAGCAAGAGCATTCAGCTACGCTTAGATAAAATGAAAGCAGAGAAAAGGAAAATAGTAGGCGTGAATGCTTATGAAAATGAAGCTGCCGATCAAATTGAAATTCAAGAACAGGGACTGAAAAGCAATGGAGGATTGAAAAAGTTTTTGTTAGCTAAAGAAATTGAAAAGTAATGAGACCTGATTTTAAAGATATAAAAGTTGTTGATTTTGCTGAGAGTAAGACGGTGAAAGATAAGTGGCTAACGCCTGAGCAAATGGAGCTAAAATCAACTTACAATGCAAGTGATATTTCCACTTTTAGACATGTAGATTTTGGTGCAGGTTTGCCCCCTTATTTGCGAGGGCCATACTCCACTATGTATGTTATGCGTCCGTGGACAATCCGACAGTACGCCGGATTTTCCACAGCGGAGGAGTCTAATGCTTTTTACAGGAGGAATTTAAAAGCCGGACAGAAAGGCTTATCTGTGGCATTTGACTTAGCTACCCATAGAGGTTATGATTCTGATCATCCTAGAGTAGTGGGTGATGTTGGAAAAGCCGGGGTTGCCATTGACTCTGTGGAAGATATGAAAGTGCTTTTTGATCAAATTCCTTTGGATCAAATGTCAGTTTCAATGACCATGAATGGTGCCGTAATTCCCATTATGGCATTTTACATTGTTGCGGCAGAAGAACAGGGAGTAAGCCCTGAAAAGCTGAGCGGAACCATACAAAATGATATTTTAAAGGAGTTTATGGTTCGCAACACATACATTTATCCGCCACAGCCTTCTATGAGAATCATTGCAGATATTTTTGAATATACTTCTAAAAAAATGCCGCGCTTTAATTCTATTAGTATTTCCGGCTATCACATGCACGAAGCAGGAGCAACTGCGGATATTGAGTTGGCATACACTTTAGCCGATGGCTTGGGGTATTTAAAAACCGGGATTGATGCCGGTTTGGATATCGATGATTTTGCGCCGCGTTTGTCTTTCTTTTGGGCCATTGGAATGAATCATTTCATGGAGATTGCTAAAATGCGTGCCGGTAGAATGTTGTGGGCTAAATTGGTAAAGCGATTTAACCCAAAAAATGAAAAGTCAATGGCACTGCGTACACATTGCCAAACTTCGGGCTATAGTTTAACAGAGCAAGACCCTTTTAATAATGTTGCACGAACTTGTATAGAGGCTCTAGCTGCTGCATTAGGTGGAACACAGTCGTTGCATACCAATGCATTGGATGAGGCCATTGCATTACCTACCGATTTTTCTGCGCGAATAGCCAGAAATACACAATTGTATTTGCAAGATGAAACGGATATTACCAAAGTAGTTGATCCTTGGGGCGGTTCTTATTATGTAGAAACCCTCACCAATGAAATTGCTGAAAAGGCCTGGGAGTTAATTGAAGAAGTTGAAGAGATGGGCGGAATGGCAAAAGCGATTGAAGCTGGTTTGCCCAAATTGCGCATTGAAGAGGCAGCTGCCAGAAAACAAGCGAGGATTGATTCCGGAAAGGATGTAATTGTTGGGGTGAATAAATATCAAACTACCGAAAAAGATCCGATTGATTTATTGGATATCGACAATCAAAAAGTTCGTCGTCAACAAGTTGATCGTTTAGAGAGAATTCGTTCAGAACGGAATGAAGAAAAAGTTCAAAAGGCATTGAATGATATTACTGAAGGGGCAAAAGGTGGAGATAATTTATTAGAGTTGGCTGTGAATGCGGCAAGAGAAAGAGCTTCCTTAGGAGAGATTTCCGATGCTATGGAAAAAGTTTTCGGTCGCTATCAAGCAAAAATAAACTCCGTTTCAGGAGTGTATTCACATGAAGCTATGGAAGATAAAGACTTTGTAAAGGCTCGGCAAATGGCGGACGACTTTGCTGAAAAAGAGGGCAGAAGACCTCGAATTATGGTGGCTAAAATGGGACAAGACGGTCACGATCGTGGAGCTAAAGTGATTTCTACCTCCTTTGCCGACATTGGTTTTGATGTTGACATTGGTCCGCTTTTTCAAACCCCTGAAGAAGCCGTAAAACAAGCCATTGAAAACGATGTGCATATTATTGGGGTTTCTTCTTTGGCAGCAGGACATAAAACTTTAGTTCCTCAAGTAATGGAAGAGTTGAAAAAGTTCGATCGAGAAGATATTTTGGTAATTGTTGGCGGTGTAATTCCCGAACAAGATTATGATTACCTCTGGAATTTAGGAGTAGCCGGCATTTTTGGTCCTGGAACCAAAATTCCTAAAGCAGCACAAGATATCTTGGGAATATTGTTGGAAGATTAGAATTTCTAGTCGGATTACTTGTAGGTTTTTGTTCAAGGTTTTGTAAACAGATAATAATTGTTTTTTTTCTGCGAGCTTCCGCTTCGTATATTTTGTTTTTGTAGACAAAATCAACCTCTATAAAAAGAGTAAACGCTTAACTTTCTGATGTACTCCCGTATGCTTTATATAAGCAATTTCCTGTTTATTTTCTTATAGTAAGAAAACCCTAGTGTTTATAGTGCTTTTAGAGCTAATTGTTTGATTTTTAGTTCTAATTTTAACAAAATAATGTGTTAATAATTTTTAATTTCTTAAAAAGAATAATATCTTGTGCTCAAGTTTTCGCAAAATATGCGTTTAGTTAAGTTGAAATATCATCCAAATAATAGTTTGCAAATCGGAATAATGTCAATTTCTTTTTTCAGCTTTATAGCTTTCTATTTGAACTCTCTCTCTCTCTCTTCAGTTACAATCAATTTAAGAAAATACTTCGTTTTTTATTTAAAGGAAAATCTACTTTTTGGTGAGTGTGTTATTCACAGAGATGGAAAAGTCAAGAAATCAATCAAAAAGTAAAAAACAATTGCAGCCATTATGGAACAACGACTGCAATTGAAAACATTTAATTAAAAACGTTTAGAAATTATGAATACAAAATTAATAATAATAGCAGTAATAACTGCATTAATATTTACTGCTTGCGAGAAAGAGAATTCAACTCCGGCAAGCAATCAAGCAGGAGTGAAATCCAAATCTAATCATGCGATTAACAAGGCGCCATTGGAGGTTGTAGTGTCAAATTTTACTGAAGATGTTATGGATGATATTGATCCCGGTGACTTTGAATCCGATATGGCACTATTTTATTTGGAGTCTGCAATGAATTTTGAGTACAACAACATTATTGGCAATGATACTGAGTTTCCGATAATCCAAAATTCATATAGAGTGGAAGACTTAGATGTTTCTGCTTTTGAATCTGGTGTAACTGCAGATGGTAGTGATATATTAGCTTTAAAAGATGATATTTTTGACGAGATAGATCAAATTGCAGAGGTGGCAGCAGATACAATGTCGGGTTCGGGAGACTTATACGTAACCGGAATAGATATTGACTTTGTTGAAGACGATATAAGTTCGGGTGTTCATCTTAATTTTAGTTTAGGCCGCTTTGCACTTTTAGGAGGCGGATGCAATGGATTTGATGGAGATTATTTTTTGTTAAATGATATGGGAGGTTGTAATACCTATAGTAATGCAGGAACATTAACAAATGTTGATGCCAATGATATGGTTTCTGCATACATTTCTAATCGTTATTGCAATACTAATATAGCATACTGTACTGCAGGTGGTCCACCAAACATTCCTACTTGGTTTGCTGTTAATCAAGTATACTCTCCTATTGAAGATCCAAACAATATTTATCATACTTCAACAACTCCTGTAGAATGTGTGCAAGAGATGACACAGCTTTCGATAGCAAATTCTATTATGGGCTGGCAGAGCAGTTTGTGGCCTAGCTCCTCTAGATTTGGTACGGTTGAAGTGTTGAATTGCTATACGCGAATTAGATCATATAATAATCAAACAGGAGTGGACTATACAATTAACCAATTAACAGAAGTAGGTGTTTGTTTGATTATAGAAGCAGAACTTAAACCAAGGGTTTCGTGGGGTAGTTTATAATTTTTTTTAGTGTTATGAAAACAATAATAAGTATCATAGCGCTCTTGTTTGGGCTGAGTCTCTCAGCCCAAACATTTGAGCGCACTATAGCTTTGAGCGGGCATGAAAGTGCACCATATAACTTAGTTGAAGTAGATGGATTTTATTATGTATTGGTTTATCAGGTAGATGATAGTCTTTCTGTATTGTATCAATTAGATAGTTTGGGGGGAACTCAGGATAGTTTAAGTTTGAATGGGCATTATTCTCATTTATACTATTTAAATAATAACTTGTACCTTTTTGGTGGATTTGGTGGTCCTCTTATTGCTATTGGGGGTGCAATAAGTATAGCAAGCATAAGTCCTTTTAATTTAACTTTGCAAAGTGTTACTTATACTAAGATAACAGATTTACAATCTTTTTGGCCTGGAGAAGTTGGGTTCTTTGATAATTGCACTTGTTTTACAATCGTTGGTGGAGGTACAGATTCAAGTGGTTATGCAAGAGCTTCTATCATTCAGTTAGATACTGCTACGTTAAATGTTATAAAGGAAGCTCACTCTACTAATTGGACCGGTCCGGTTTTAAATACAAGTGGTGCTACAGCTTTTAGGTTCAAGGATGTAATTTACTCTCCGAATAATAATCTTTGGGTTTTAGCAGATAGTCCAGTAGATACCGGATGGCAATCTCAGAGAGCAGCTATAATTCCTTTTAGTGATAGAGATTTAACACCAGATACAATTAATTTTCGATATCTTTTTGACGTTAATAACCCATCTCCTTTTGCGAATATTGATTATCATGGAATTATTTCAAATCAACCTGCCTCGGGAATACAGTTAACTGATTCAACATATCTTTTTGTAGGAATAGCGGATGTATTTAGTGGAAACCTTCAGACAGCTTTTTGGTTAGAACGAGATATAGCTTTTGTTATTACCGATGATAGCTTGAACGACATACGATGGGAGTTTTGGGGTGGGAAAGCTGGAGGACTTCCTCATACCTCACCTGATTCTACAGAATACCCTGCGTTTGGCAGGGCAGTAAGCAAGTATGGAAATTATGCTTATATGGCATATAATTCAACAGCATTTGGCTCAACTAATCCATTTACACTACGGAAGATTGATCTGCAGGGCAATGAAATTTGGACAAAGCTTTATTCTGTATCTCAATATCCTTCTCATACTTATTCAGTACTGGCTACATCAGATGGTGGAGCATTGTTAAGTGGGATTGTTTTTGACATAAACTTAAATAATGGGACTAGCAGCAACAATGTTCATCTCTTAAAAGTAGACTCAGCAGGCAATCTATTAACTACTTCAACTAAAAGTCAGCTGGGTAAAATACCGAAAAATAATTTTAAGATCTTTCCTAATCCAGTAAAAGATGAGCTTAAGTTGTTAAAGTTAAATCAATTCAAACCCTATGAATTTGAGTTGTACGACACTTTTGGACGTTTGGTAAAAACAGTTTCTTGGCGAGAAGATCATCAAACAGTTGACGTTTCTTCCTTAGCAAGTGGCATGTATGTTTATCGCATAATCGATGAAGAAGGAAATGTGGGGAGTGGGAAATTGATAATGGAGTAGGATGAACTAAGAATCTGGGAAACCTAACGAAGTGGTTCGACGAAGTCAATTTCGAATGAATTGAGGCGGTTAATAGTTTAGGTTTTAAATTGGAGTACTGCGGAATTTTAGGGAGTATTAATGAACCTTAATGAAGGTCTCAACTTTCTTAATGCCTCAATGGTTAAAAGAGAAATTAAAACGAGACCTCGTACAAAGAAAATTAAACTCTGAGTTTTCCGTGTCTCTGCGGTTAAAGGAATGAAAAGAGAGTAAAGAAAGTAGATGCATTTATTAAGCTTTTTTCATTCATCCTTAAACCATCACTCATTTTAACATTTGTGAACTTAGCGCCTCCTTGGTGGATTTTGCGGTTTGAAAACAAACTTTAGACTATAAACAAGTAACTAGAAAACATTTTTTGCGAAGCAAACTATATCAACCTCTATAAAAAGAGTAAACGGTTTACTCTCTGATGAACTCCAATATGTTTTATAAAAGCAATTTTCTGCTTATTACTTTATAGTAAGAAAATCCTAGTATTTATAGTGCTTTTAGAGCTAATTGGCTGATTTTTAGTTTTAATTTTAACAAATTATTTTGTTAAAAAATTTTTATATTTAAAAAAGCTTACTATTTTAGCCATGTGATTTGGAAAAGATATGCAAATAGTTAGCTTAAAATATCGTTTAAAAAAGATAAATGGTTTTAGTGAATACAATAGTTTCATAAAACATTTAAATTGGTTCTTTAATAATTATAAGCCTCTCTCTCTACGCAAATAAACATTTTAAGAAAATACTTCGTTTTTTATTTAAAGGAAAATCTACTTTTTGGTGAGTGTGTTGTTCACAGAGATGGAAAAGTCAAGAGGTCAATCAAAAAGTAAAAAACAATTGCAGCCATTATGGAACAACGACTGCAATTGAAAACATTTAATTAAAAACGTTTAGAAATTATGAATGCAAAATTAATAATAATAGCGCTAATTGGCGCATTTATGTTTACTTCCTGCGAGAAAGATGAAGTAAATTTACATCCTAAAGCGGATAACATTCAGGGAAATAAAAACCCGAACTCAATAAATAAATCAACTTCAAGTTCAGATAGTATTGATGTTGATTTGTCACAATTTATAGGGGATATATTATCAAGTAATTCGCCTTCTATTACAGATGTTGAGACAGCACTATTGTATACAGAGTCAACTTTATATTGGAGACTCAATCATCCTGACTTAATACCTGGAGAAACTCAAGTGTATGACCTAGAGTATACGATAAATGTTGATGGAGGTGAAGTGAGCGGTTCGGATTTGTTACAGTTAAATAATGATATTTATGATGAACTTGTTGTTATTGCAGAAAGTGCAGAAACAGAAGAGGCTAGTGATGGTGAAAAGTTTTGGTTTGAAATGGATGTTATTATCCCTGATGTAATAAGCTCTCCATTAACTGTTCAAGTAAAGGCAATATTGGGTTTTAATAAATCAAATAATAACTGTAGTATAATGGATGATTGGAAGGGCTATTTAACAGGAAGGTGTTTACAATCAAATCAAACATACGTGACATCAATTTTAACGGCAAAACTCAATGACCCTAATTGTTCGTATAGTAACGTTGAGAAGTGTTCAGGTTTTGGATATACCGGAGGTACTTTAGGTGGAGGATATGTTTATAATAATGTTCCAACTGGTGTTGTTGGTCGGTTTAACACTAGAAAACATATGCCACAGTGTAGTTTTTTGTGGAATTCAACTTCTATGACAGCGTGTATAACCTCAAATAGAATGAATACTTATTATTTAAATAATACACTGCCTAGTATCCCATGGTGGGGTAGTTGGCAAAGTTCTTTTAATATGGGAGCTATTATAAAGAAGATTAAATCATACCGTGTTGATAGGGTTTATGCAAATGGAGAGTATCAACATGAATTTGATGTTGTATATTATGATGCTTGCACTAAGGTAGTTGTGCCGGGTCATGACGAAAAACCTAGACCTTCATGGATATAAGAAAGAAATTTATGTTATTAACAATCTTAACGATAATGACTGGGCAGATATCTGCCCAGTCATTTACTCAAGAGATTGATTTAGGACAAGAGGAAGAATTAAATGATGTAATTAGTGTGTCAAATAATAGATTCATTGTAGCTTCTGTTGTAGGAGATAGTATAGATGATTACTTTCCTTATTATTTAAATTCCCATATATTAAACCTAGATAGTATTGGACAAGTAGTTAGTAGCTATCAGATTAATGACTTTTATGCTATTCAACTCTACAAAAAATCTAACATGTTTTTTGTATATGGCACTTTACAGGGAAATGTTCAAGGTAGTGCTATTTATTCTTTTAATTATCAGTTTGTAATGGTTGATTCGTTGAAATTTATAACTAGTGAACGACATAAAAGTGCGTACAAGATTTCTATTGATAATAGAGGAGAGATTAATATACCTTTCACTCAGTTTGATAGTATACAAAACTATTATTACTCTTCTCTTTTAAAGATTGATGCGAATTTAAATATAGTAGATACAGTTCTATATGATACTGTTTCATTTACAGTTTCTACTGGGAAGTTTAATTCAAGTAATAATATTCTTGTTTATCAAGAAGCAGTCAATTACAGGCAAATGCCTTCCAAAACTCGAAACCCCATTTTTGTTGTTGATAGTAATGGTCAAAAATTACAACAAGTATCAACTGTAATGCCTGTGTATAACTCACAGTTGGATGATAGCTTAATGATTAGTCGTTTTCCTCATTTGGAAGAATTGCCCAATAAAAATGTAGTTTTATCCGGCATACTTCAGAACCAGCAAAGTTATGTGCCCGGCTCTTCTGAGTATATTTATGATTATGGGATAATTGTATATGATTCTAATATGAATTACCTCAGTCACCAAGTGCTTGGCTTGGTTGATACGGCAGACTTTCCTGCAACTACAAACATAGCAGTGGTTGATAGTAGCTTCTACATTGCCGGTGTCTCACAATGGTATCCTAATGATTATTATAAAAATATCAACAATTTTATTCGTGTAAGTCAATTCGACTTTCAGGGCAATTTAATCAATTCTAGAAATTACCAAGTAGGTGACTTTGTTAAAATTAACTCCATCAAACCTACAGAAGATAAGGGCTTAATTCTAGTGGGTTCAAATTACAAACTATTTGGCGGAACAGGTGGACTTAATGGCTTTGTCATGAAAATAGATTCATTGGGAAACTTGAACACGAATATTAATAAAGTTAATGGTCAAACTATAGCAAAAGATAATTACAAAATCTACCCTAACCCTGCAAAAGATGAACTTAAGTTGTTAAAGTTAAATCAATTCAAACCCTATGAATTTGAGTTGTACGACACTTTTGGTCGTTTGGTAAAAACAGTTTCTTGGCGAGAAGATCATCAAACAGTTGACGTTTCTTCCTTAGCAAGTGGCATGTATGTTTATCGCATAATCGATAGAGAAGGAAATGTGGGGAGTGGGAAGTTGATGGTGGAGTAGAGTTAATTACGAATCTGGGAAACCTAACGAAGTGGTTCGACGAAGTCAATTTCGAATGAATTGAGGCGGTTAATGGTTTGGGTTTTAAATTGGAGTACTGCGGAATTTTAGGGAGTATTGAACCTTAATGAAGGTCTTAACTTTCTTAATGGTTAAAAGAGAAATTAAATACGAGACCTTGTGCAAAGTAAATAAAACTCTGAGTTTTCCGTGTCTCTGTGGTTAAAGGAATGATAAGAGAGTAAAGAAAGTAGATGCATTTATTAAGCTTTTTTCATTCATCCTTAAACCATCACTCATTTTAACCTTTGTGAACTTAGCGCCTCCTTGGTGGATTTTGCGGTTAGAAAATAAACTTTAGACTATAAACAAGTAACTAGAAACCATTTTTTGCGATACCGATAACAATCGGCAAATAATTAACTTCAAACTTCAATTACTTTAGACACTTCAACCTTCTTGATTCTTGCAGCAAAGCGATCTTGCCTCTTGGCTCTAATAAGAACTTTAGGCACTTTAAACTTAAGTTTTTATTGGATAATCCTATTTCTTCTCAAATATTCTAACATCTCCTCCGTAGCCCCGGAACTTTCCTTTACATACTTTTCAGCAGCTTCAGCGGCTTTTTGATAAAAGTCAGTATCGTTCAACAACTGCTGAATTTTAGTTTCAAATTCATTGTAATTGTTTACGCTAAATGCGGCGTTTAATTTTATCAAGTCGACAGCTTCTTGAAATCGTTGGTAGTTGGGGCCGAAAACTAAGGGTAAGCCGTAAACTGCTGCTTCTAGGGTGTTGTGAATGCCGGCGCCAAACCCTCCGCCAATGATCGCTATTTTACCGTATCGATAAAGCTTTGAGAGCATACCAATGCTGTCGATGATAAGAACTTGAGTTTCTTTTAAAAGGGGGAAGTTATTATTAATTTCAGACCACAAAAGTGCTTTGTTGAAATTGCTTTTTAACTTTTCGATTTTAGCTGCATCAATTTCGTGGGGAGCAATAATGATTTTTTGGTGAGGTAAGGCTTCTGCAATTTTTATGGCGAACTCATTTTCCTTTTCCCAGCTGCTGCCAAAGATAAGTGCGTTATTATTTGGGGCAAATTCTTCTAATTCTTCCGGCTTAAAGGGTTCTTTCGGCAATTCAATTACACGATCGAAACGACTGTCGCCGCAAACTGTAGTGTTTTTATAGCCAATACTTTTTAATAATTCTGCGGTTGCTGTGTTTTGTACAAAAAAGTGTTCAAAAGCGCTTAGTTGTCGACTAAACCACTTTCCATAAGATTTGAAAAAGTACAAATCTTTCCACAAAATCCCCGAAAGTAAAAAAGTGGGTGTATTTCTCCTCTCTAGTTCATTAAGGTAGTTGAACCAATACTCATATTTTACAAAAACAGCCATTTTAGGATTTAAAAGGGCAATAAAATCTTTGGCGTTTCTTTTAAGATCCATTGGTAAATAAGTCACCACATCGGCATGTTGGTAGTTTTTACGTAACTCATAACCTGAGGGCGAAAAAAAACTTAAAACGATAGTGTAGGAGGGATGCTCTTTTTTTAACTTTTCAATCAGCGGGCGACCTTGCTCAAATTCACCTAAAGAAGCAGAGTGTACCCAAATGCAATTTTCTTTTCCTTTTAGCTCATGCGATAATTTCTGTTTCCAGTTTTTGCGACCATTTACCCAAAGTTTTGCTTTTGGGTGAAAAAGAGAAGCCAACTGCATCACCCAATGAAATAGAAGTACAAAAAGTTGATAAAGAAAGTACATGTGTGAATTTTAGTAATAATAAAATTCTTCAGAAGCCCGACTTCTAAATGGGATAATCCAACCCACTTTAAAGCCGCTGAGTAAATCCAGTTTTTGCTCGGTATCATAAGAGCGACTATCGTAGTTGTATTTTCTGCGATTGTATGTGATGGCTTGATTGAACTCAAAGCCTGCATAAAAGTTAACTAAATTGCTTTTTCCAAAGTATTGGTATCCGATAAATTGACGGAAAGCAAGCCCGCTATGCAGTCGATCGTAGCCTTTTATCATTTCATCGCTGAGTTGAAAAACAGTTCCATCTCTGTAGTCGATTTTAATTTTGTGCTGCAAATAACCCACTCCGGCTTGAATAAAAATTCCGGAATTAGGGTTTGGGCTGAGTAGGTTGAGTACTTTTCCTACTGATGCGTAAAAAGACAAACCTCTTTGTTCGTAAATAAGTTTAACTAACTCTCCGTCGGAGTCGGTTACATCGCCGGCACTGTTGATAATGTCGTTGAGCAAACCTTGAACTTTTACATTGCGACTGAATAAGTAGTTTCCTTCAATTTCAAACTCCCAATTGGATTTGGTTTTGTATCCAAAAGCTCCACCAACTCCATTAATGTTTCCATAGCGATCTTCTAAGTCGCCACCGGCAGCTGAATATTGGTATTGAAATCGGATAAATGGAATGCCTTCTGAAGTAGCTTTGTCCTCATCTTTTTCATCTGCCTTAGTTTGCGCATAAAGTTGTAGTGCACAAAAAGAAAGGGCGAAAATTAAAGAAAGACGAATTTTTAACACATTCATTGGGCTAAATTACCAACAATTTTTAAGGAAAAACTTCCATAAAAACACTATCTTCGCAACCCAAATTAAAAAGCTGAATATGCGAGATATTCAAATGGTTGACTTGAAAAGTCAATACCAAGACATAAAAAAAGATATTGATTCCCGAATTCAAAACGTAATTGACTCAACTGCCTTTATTAACGGGCCTGAAGTGAAACGTTTTCTGGAAGAGTTAGAAACGTACTTAGACGTGAAACATGTAATTCCCTGTGGGAATGGTACTGATGCCTTACAAGTAGCCTTGATGGCATTGGATTTAAAACCCGGTGATGAAGTGATTACCACTACATTTACCTTCGTAGCAACAGCAGAAGTTATCGCTTTATTAGGATTGCGTCCGATTTTAGTGGACGTAAATCCGGATACATATTTGATTTCTTCTTCAGAAATTGAAGCGGCCATTACGCCCAAAACAAAAGCCATTATTCCGGTGCATTTGTTTGGTCAGTCTGCCAATATGGAAGAAATTATGCAAGTAGCCAATAAACACAACTTAAAAGTGGTGGAAGATGGAGCTCAATCGATTGGTGCTGATTTTGTCTTTGAAAATGGCAAGAAGCAAAAGTCAGGAACCATTGGCGATTTTGGTTGTACTTCCTTTTTCCCATCTAAAAATTTAGGATGTTATGGAGATGGAGGAGCGCTTTTTACCAATGACGATACTTTGGCGGAAAAAGCTAGAATGATTGTGAATCACGGAATGAAGGTGCGCTATTATCACGATGAAATCGGTGTAAATTCTAGATTAGACAGTATTCAGGCGGCCGTCTTGAGCGTTAAACTTCAAAAATTGAATAAATACAATCGCTCGAGAAACAATGCTGCTAATTATTACGATCAAGTGTTTTCTGAAATAGAAGAATTGCAAACTCCTGTGAGAGTTGAAAACTCTACGCATGTTTTCCATCAATACACCTTAAGAGTGTTAAATGGTCAGCGTGATGCTTTGCAAAAGCACTTAATGGATAATGGTGTTCCTGCCATGATTTATTATCCGGTGCCGCTTCATCAGCAAAAAGCTTATCGAGACGATCGTTATCAAGACGGAGCTTTTCCCGTGGCAGAGCAATTAGCAAAAGAGGTGATTTCATTGCCAATGCACACGGAGTTAGATGAAGATCAGTTAGGTTATATTACTGAGAAAGTAAAAGAGTTTTTTAAATAAAATAGATCTTAAATGAAAATAGCTGTTGTAGGAACAGGATATGTTGGATTGGTTACCGGAACTTGCTTGGCAGAAACCGGAAACGAAGTGGTTTGTGTAGACATTGATGAAGCAAAAGTTCAGAAAATGAAAAATGGGATTGTGCCCATTTACGAACCGCACTTAGATGCGCTTTTTGAGCGAAATATCAAGCAAAAGCGATTGAGCTTTACGACGGAGTTGAAAGAGGCGATAAAAGATGCCACGATTATTTTCTTGGCACTGCCCACACCTCCAGGAGAGGATGGGTCTGCTGACTTATCTTACGTTTTAGGAGTTGCCGATGAACTCGGAAAAATGATTGAAGATTACAAAATCATTATCGATAAAAGTACAGTGCCTGTAGGAACTGCTGAAAAAGTAACGGCTGCAGTAGCTAAAAACGCAAAAGTAGAATTCGATGTGGTTTCCAATCCTGAATTCTTGCGTGAAGGTTTTGCAGTGGATGATTTTCTTAAGCCGGATCGAGTGGTGATTGGAACGCGCTCTGAAAAAGCGAGGAAAATGTTGGAGGAGTTGTATAAGCCCTATGTTCGTCAAGGGAATCCAATTATTTTTATGGATGAAAAGTCGGCTGAGCTAACAAAGTATGCAGCCAATGCTTTCTTGGCTACCAAGATTACTTTTATGAATGAAATTGCCAACTTTTGCGAAAAAGTAGGTGCTGACGTAGATGCCGTTCGTGCGGGAATTGGCTCAGACACGAGAATTGGCAAGCGCTTTTTATTTCCGGGTATTGGATACGGAGGAAGTTGTTTCCCAAAAGACGTACAAGCTTTGGCAAAATCGGGCAAAGAAATGGGCTACGATTTCCAAATATTGGACTCTGTAATGCGCGTTAACCAAGAACAAAAAACTTCATTGGTACCTAAAATTAAAGAGTACTTTGGTGGCGATTTGAAAGGAAAAAGTATTGCACTTTGGGGATTGGCTTTTAAACCGGATACGGACGATATTAGAGAAGCTCCGGCCTTGTATTTAATCGATGAGTTATTAAAAGAAGGAGCAACAATTGCGGCTTACGATCCCGAAGCAATGTCGAATGTGCAGGAGCGCTTAGGCGATAAGATTCGTTTTGCTATGGATTTATACGATGCTTGCGATGATGCAGATTTCTTAATCATTGCAACAGAGTGGTCGGTTTTCAGACATCCTGATTTTAAGAAGGTAAGCCAAAAGCTAAATGAAAAAATTATTTTCGACGGTAGAAACCTTTACGATTTAGAGTTGATGGAAAAAGAAGGATTTGATTACATCAGCATTGGTAGAGATAAAGTTTTAGCAAAATCATGAAACGTGTATTAATCACCGGAGCAGCCGGATTTTTGGGTTCTCATCTTTGCGATCGCTTTATAGAAGAAGGCTATCGAGTGGTGGGAATGGACAACCTCATTACTGGAAATATTGAAAATTTGGAACACTTATTCCCTTTAGAGGAATTTGAGTTCTACAATCACGATGTTTCTAATCACGTTCACGTTTCCGGAGATTTAGATTACATATTGCATTTTGCATCGCCTGCCAGTCCGATAGACTACTTAAAAATTCCTATCCAAACCTTAAAGGTGAGTTCTTTAGGAACACATAATTTATTGGGGTTAGCTAAAGCAAAGTCTGCTAAAATACTTGTAGCTTCTACCTCTGAAGTTTATGGCGACCCTTTAGTACATCCACAATCAGAGGATTATTGGGGAAATGTTAATCCCATTGGTCCGCGAGGAGTTTACGATGAGGCTAAACGCTTTCAAGAAGCAATCACTATGGCTTATCACAATTTTCACAAATTGGAAGTGGCCATTGTCCGCATTTTTAATACTTATGGTCCCCGCATGCGATTAAACGACGGAAGGGTTTTACCTGCATTTATTGGGCAGGCATTGCGAGGTGAAGATTTAACCGTATTTGGAGATGGCTCACAAACGCGTTCTTTTTGCTATGTGGTTGACTTAGTGGAAGGGATTTATCGTTTGCTGATGAGCGATTACGCACAGCCGGTAAATATTGGTAATCCGGATGAAATTACCATTTTAGAGTTTGCAGAAGAGATTATTAAACTAACAGGGACGCAACAAAAAATCACTTTTAAGGACTTGCCAAAAGACGATCCGATGCAGCGCCAACCGGATATTACAAAAGCGAGAGAATTATTAGGTTGGGAGCCTAAAGTGAGTAGAGCAGAAGGATTGAAAATTACTTATGAGTATTTTAAATCGCTAAGTGAAAAGGCTCTATACAAAAAAGAACACAACGATTTTTCAAAATACATCCGCAAATGACAAACTATTTTGCTCATGAAACTGCCGTAATCGACGAAGGTTGCGAAATTGGCGAAGGAACTAAAATATGGCACTTTTCTCATATTATGCCCGGGGCTAAGCTAGGGAAAAAATGCAATATCGGTCAGAACTGTGTGATTTCTCCGGATGTTGTCTTGGGAAATCAAGTAAAAGTGCAAAACAATGTTTCCATCTACACCGGAGTGGAATGTGAAGACGATGTTTTTTTGGGACCTTCCATGGTTTTTACCAACGTCACTAACCCTCGCTCAGCAGTGAATAGAAGAAATCAATACGAAAAAACATTGGTGAAAAAAGGCGCTACCATCGGCGCCAATGCTACCATAGTTTGCGGACATGATTTAGGGCGCTACTGCTTTATTGGGGCAGGAGCAGTAATTACTAAAACGGTAAAAGATTATGCGCTCATGGTTGGGAACCCTGCTAAGCAAATTGGCTGGATGAGTGAATATGGTCATCGCCTTGAGTTTAATGAGGAAGGCTTTGCCATTTGTCCTGAGTCAAAAGAGAAATATCAATTAGAAAATAATCAAGTTAGAAAATTATAATCATACAATAATAATGTCTATTTATCAGAAATTAGTTAACAAAGAGGAGAGCATTGCCGTAGTTGGATTGGGCTATGTGGGATTACCAATTGCTTTGGCATTTGCCAGAAAAGTGAAAGTAATTGGTTTTGATATCAGCGAAGAGCGCGTAGAGTTAATGAAGAGAAATATTGACCCTAGCGATGAATTGGAAGTTGAGGCTTTTGAGGGAGCGGACATTACTTTTACTGCCAATTTAGAAGATATGAAGTCGGCTAAGTTTTACGTAGTAGCTGTACCAACGCCCATCGATGAGCACAATTTGCCGGATTTAAAACCGCTTTTATCAGCCTCAAAATCGGTAGGTAAGGTGTTGAAGAAAGGGGATTATGTAGTTTTTGAGTCCACTGTTTATCCGGGCTGTACGGAGGAGGACTGTATTCCGGTAATGGAAAAAGTAAGTGGCTTAAAATACCCCGAAGATTTTTCTGTCGGTTATTCTCCTGAGCGAATTAACCCGGGTGATACTCAACATACCTTGGAAAATGTTGTAAAAGTCGTTTCCGGAGACAGTGAGGAGTCTTTGGAAGAGATTGCTAAGACTTACGAGTTAGTTGTTGGAGCAGGTGTTCATCGTGCTGAAAGTATAAAAGTTGCAGAAGCGGCAAAAATTATTGAAAATACTCAAAGAGATGTGAACATTGCCTTAATCAATGAGCTTTCAATTATCTTTAATAAGATGAACATTAATACGTATGATGTTTTAAGAGCTGCAGGCACAAAGTGGAATTTCTTGCCTTTCTCTCCCGGTTTAGTTGGCGGTCATTGCATTGGAGTTGATCCTTATTACTTAACATACAAGGCAAAAGAATATGGTTATCATGCGCAAATCATCAATTCCGGTAGATCGGTAAATGATGGTATGGGAGCACATATTGCCAGCCGAGTGATGAAAGAAATTGTTGCCCGTAGACACAAGAGTGATGGGGCAAAAGTCTTGATTATGGGGACTACTTTTAAGGAAAATGTTAGCGATATCAGAAATTCAAAAGTTGTTGACGTAATTAAAGAATTACAAGCTTTTGGTTTAAACGTCGAGGCTGTGGATCCACATGCTTCTGCCAAAGAAGTGAAAAAGCACTATGGTTACTCCTTGTCAGACGAAGTTGGAAATGATTACGATGCAGTAATTGTTGCTGTAAATCATGATGAGTATATAAATTTAGATGGGGCATACTTTGATAAAATCATGAAGTCAAGCGGTTTTGTGTTTGATGTGAAGGGAAAGTTGAAAGAAAAAATCGAATCGACAAAATACCTTAGTTTATAATGAGTACAAAAAGCATTTTGATTACCGGAGGAGCGGGATTTATAGGCTCGCATGTAGTGCGCTTATTCGTAAATAAATATTCCGATTATCAAATCGTGAATTACGATAAGTTGACTTATGCCGGAAACCTTGAAAACTTAGTTGATGTTGCCGATAAATCCAATTATACTTTTGTGAAGGGAGATATTTTGGACGAGCAATTGTTAGATGAGGTTTTTGAAAAGCACGAAATAGATGCGGTGATCCACTTGGCTGCTGAATCGCATGTTGATCGTTCGATTACTAATCCAAATGCTTTTATTGAAACCAATGTAATGGGAACTGCTACTTTAATGAATGTAGCTCGAAAACATTGGAAAGATTTTAACGGAAAGTTGTTTTATCACGTCTCTACTGATGAGGTTTACGGTTCATTGGGAAAAGAGGGCTATTTTACAGAAACCACTCCTTACGACCCTCGCAGTCCTTATTCTGCTTCAAAAGCTTCATCCGACCATTTAGTGAGAGCATATCATCACACCTATGATTTGCCCGTGGTGATTTCAAATTGCAGTAATAATTATGGTGCGAATCAGTTCCCGGAGAAGTTAATTCCTCTTTTTATACATAACATTAAAGAGAACAAAAGTCTTCCCGTTTACGGTAAAGGCGATAATGTTAGAGATTGGCTTTGGGTAAATGACCATGCAGATGCAATTGATGTGATTTTTCACTCGGGAAAAGTAGGAGAGACCTATAATATTGGAGGAAACAACGAGTGGCAGAACATTGAGCTCATTAAGAAGCTTTGTGAGATTATGGATGAAAAGCTGGGAAGAGCAGCCGGAAGCTCTGAAAAGCTAATCACCTACGTGAAAGATCGACAAGGGCACGATAAACGATATGCCATTGATGCATCTAAGTTAAAAAATGATTTAGGATGGGAGCCTTCGATTGATTTTGCTGAAGGCTTAGAAAAAACGGTTGATTGGTATTTGCAAAATGAAGCTTGGCTAAAAAATGTCACTTCAGGAGCTTATCAAAAATACTATCAAGAACAATATCAAAATAGGTAAAATAGATTATGTTTCAGAAGGCCTTCCATTCAAATGATATCTCCAAATTTCGCTTTTTAATAAGTGGAGGTGCAGGCTTTATTGGTTCAAATTTGGTGGAGTATTTACTCAAATATGGAGCGAAAGAGATTCGTGTGATCGATAACCTTTCTACCGGCTTTGAGGATAATTTGAAAGCCTTTCTTGAGCAGCCTAACTTTACTTTTATCAATGCAGATATTAGTGATTATGAAAGTTGTTTAAATGCATGCGAAGGAATTGATTATGTGAGTCATCAAGCGGCATTGGGTTCTGTGCCCAGAAGTTTAAAAGATCCTATTGGAACCAATGCTGCAAATGTAGACGGCTTTGTGAATATGGCAACAGCTGCCAGAGAACAAGGAGTGAAACGCATGGTGTATGCAAGTTCTTCTTCCGTTTATGGAGATAGCTTGGTTTTACCTAAAGTAGAAGAACAAATTGGCAATCCACTTTCTCCTTATGCGGTGAGTAAATACACCAATGAGCTTTACGCAAAAGTATTTGCAGGAAGTTATGGTCAAGAGTTGATTGGTTTGCGTTACTTTAATGTTTTTGGTCCACGACAAAGTCCTGAAGGAGATTATGCGGCTGTCATTCCATTATTTATAGAAGCGCTGAAAGCCGGTGAATCGCCAATCGTTCATGGCGATGGGAAACAAACCCGCGATTTTACCTTTGTTGAAAATGCCGTTCAGGCCAATGTAAAAGCCTTTTTTACTTCTCATAAAAATGCCATTGGAGAAGCCTTTAATGTCGCTCTAGGCGAATCGTTTAGTCTACTTGATTTACTGCATAGTCTACAAGAAATCCTTCAAACGGATGTAAACGCCATTCACCAAGATGAAAGAGCCGGAGATATTAAAGATTCCTTGGCGGACATTTCTAAAGCACAACAACTGTTGGACTATCAACCCAATGTTCACTTTAAAGAAGGTTTGCGCAAAACAGTAGCGTATTTTGCCTCAGTTTGAGTTTTGCTCAGTTCAAATTAAATACCTTTGATGAATCTTTAAGAAAAGATAATTCATGCAGTGGTTAAAAAAAATATTTGGAAAGGAAAAGCAGTTGTCGCCCATACATTTGGGGCAGTTGCAAACCGATTTTCACTCTCATCTAATTCCCGGAATCGACGATGGTGCGCAGAGCATGGAGGATAGCCTTCAAATGATTCGTCGCTTTAAAGAGTTAGGTTATCAAAAAGTGATTACTACTCCTCATGTAATGTCGGACTTTTATAGAAATGATTCAGCCACCATTTTAAGCGGTAGAGATGCTGTGAGAAAGGCATTGGCAGAGGCTAAGATTGAGATTGAATTTGATGCTGCTGCAGAATATTATTTAGACGAACATTTTGAGGCAAAAATACATGCCAAAGACTTACTGACTTTTGGTGATAATTATGTGCTTTTTGAATTGCCTTTTGTGGCAGAGCCACCTAATTTGGCAGCTGCAATTTTTGAAATGCAAACCAACGGTTACAAGCCAATTTTGGCGCATCCTGAACGCTATGGCTTTTGGTATAAGGATTTTGATAAGTATCATGAAATGAAAGATAAGGGGGTTTATTTACAGTTGAATATGCTGTCGCTCATTGGGCATTATTCTCCGGAAACGCAAAAAATAGCCGAGCGCTTGATCGATGAAGAGCTGATTACTTTCTTAGGTTCCGATTGTCACAATGTGGGGCATCAGCAATTAATGGAAATAGCTAGAACTAAACCTTATTTACATCGATTGATTGAAAGTGGGAAGTTGTTGAATGGAAGTCTATAATTCCTAAGAATTAAGAGAAAATTGCTATGAAGTAAAAGTGGTTTTTGAGGTTAAACTTGATGAAGGATTAAAGATTAAGGAAAAAAGATTAAGGAGGAAAGTTGTTAGTTCAAATTTTGCATTTGACATTCTAACCTCTCTAGTTTACTCTTTATCATTTGAAACTTGACATTTGCGATTTGGCACTCAATTAAACCACATTCACTTCTCTTTCCAATTCCACTCCAAACTTTTGGATAATGGATTGCAAAATGCGTTCAGATAAGTTGTAGATTTCATTTCCACTCGCGCCGCCGTAGTTGACTAGCACTAAAGCTTGCTTTTTGTGTACACCGTAGTTTCTTTCGGTATAGCCTTTCCAACCGGCTTTTTCAATGAGCCAACCGGCTGCTAATTTATAACCACCTTGCGGCAGTTCATAAGCCGGCATGTCTTTGAATCGCTTTTTTAAGCTTAAAAACTTTTCCTTAGAAACGATTGGGTTTTTAAAGAAACTCCCGGAGTTGCCAATTTCTTTTGGGTCGGGTAGTTTACTTTGGCGGATTTGAATCACCGCATCGGAAATGGCTTTGATCGACAAATGATCTTGGTCGACACCATTGGCTAATAACTGTGCTTGAATAGCACCGTAGCTGACTTTGAAAGTGGGTTTTTTATTGAGTTTAAAACTTACAGAAGTGATGAAGTACTGTCCTTTGTGTGTGGTTTTAAAAATGCTGCTGCGGTAGTCGAATTGACATTCTTCATTGGTGAAAATCATTTTTTCAGCATCAGCTAAACGCAAACATTCCACTTCGGTAATTACTTCCTTTACCTCTACGCCATAAGCACCAATGTTTTGCATAGGACTCGCACCCACTTTTCCGGGAATGAGGGAAAGGTTTTCAATACCGGCATAGCCTTGTTCAATGCAGTGAAGTACAAATTCATGCCAATTTTCTCCGGCACCGACTTTTAAAGTAATGCTTTTGTCATTTTCTTCAATGCCTTCAATGCCTTTAATGTGATTGTTAATCACCGTTCCATTAAAATCTTCGGTTAAAAGAATGTTGCTCCCTCCACCTAAAATTAAGATGGGTTCTTCGTATTCCTTTTGTTTAAAAAATGCCTGTGCATCCTCAAAACTGTCTATGCGAACATAGTTCTTTGCTTTAGCTTCAATGCCAAATGTGTTTAAGGCTTTGAGTTCTTTGTTTTCTTCTATCTTCATCTTGCCGCAAAGATAGATTTTTGCTTTTGAGAAATATTCAAAAAATGCTCACTTTTATCCTCTATGCCGAGCAAGGAGAAAATTGTACTTTCTGTTATTAACGATTTGAGCAACGATCAACGATTGCATAAAGTTTGTACTTCCTTGCAAAAGCATGGTTTTGAGCCGGTATTGGTCGGGCGTTATTTACCAAACTCCACTACAGTTGAGCGAAGCTATTCCACCAAACGCTTTCGTTTGTGGTTTAATAAAGGACCGCTTTTTTACCTCAATTACAATTTGCGCTTGTTTTTTTATCTGCTCTTTTCAAAGGCTTCCATTTTTGTCGCCAATGATTTGGATACGCTTTTGGCGAATTATTTAGCGGCTAAACTAAAAGGCAAAAAGTTGGTTTACGACAGCCACGAATTGTTTACTGAAGTTCCGGAGCTGATTCACCGTCCCAAGGTACAAGCGATTTGGAAAAAGTTGGAAAAATGGATGCTGCCCAATATTCAATATGCCTATACCGTTAGCGAAGGGCTGCAAGACTATTATTACTCTAAGTACAATATTGATATGAAGTTGATTCGCAACTTTCCTTTTGTAAAAAGAAATAGTACTTTACCGAAGAAAGAAAATTACCTGATTTATCAAGGCGCTTTAAATATAGGTAGGGGGGTGGAAGAGTTGATTGCTGCCATGCAGTTTGTAGAAAACCATCAATTGCTCATCGCCGGTGGCGGAGATATTGATCAAGAATTGAGGCAGCTAGTAGAAAGTTTAGGACTAAAGGATAAAGTCACTTTTTTAGGTAGATTGCCTTTGGAGCAACTCAGTGAAATTACAGCCAAAGCAAAGCTGGGTTTTTCCATTGAAAAAAAACAAGGTTTAAATTACGAACTGGCTTTGCCCAACAAGATATTTGATTATATTCAGTCTGCAGTACCGGTTCTTTACAGCGATTTACAGGAGGTGAAAAAAACACTTAAAGGTTATGAAGTAGGTGAGGAGCTAAAAAGTTATGAGGCAAAAGAATTGGCCGAGCAAATTCAACAAATGCTCAATTCCGATAACTACGAAAAATGGTTGCAGGAATGCAGTAGAGCAGCAGCTGTCTTTTGTTGGGAAAATGAAGAGCAAAAATTAATTGAACTATACAGAGAAGTTGAGAGAGCTTGATCTACATATTGTCGCTTTTGATGTGCCTTTTCCGGCCGATTACGGTGGCGTAATTGACGTTTTTTACAAGGCGAAAAGTTTAAATGACTTGGGCTTAAGAATTGCCTTACATGTATTCGACTACGGCAGAGGAAGACAAGCAGGCTTGGAAAAAATAGCTGCTGAGGTACATTATTATCCGCGTAAAAACAATCTTTTAAAGCAACTGTCTTCGCTTCCATTTATCGTGAACAGTCGCTCCTCTGAGCTTTTGCTCCGTCGATTAAAAGCTGATCAAGCACCTATTTTGTTTGAGGGCTTGCATTCTACTTATTATTTGAATCATCCGGATTTAGCAAATCGGAATAAAATTGTTCGCACGCACAATGTTGAACATGATTATTACAGCGCCTTGTCGGAAGCACATAAAGGCTGGAGAAAGTTTTATTTTAAATGGGAAGCAAAGCGCTTACTTCAATATGAGAAGGTGTTAGATGCTGCAAGTTACATTTTGGCCATCTCTCAAAGCGATCAAAAGTATTTTGAAAAATACAAAGCAAAGGTTCATCTACTTTTTCCTTTTCACCCCTTTCAGGTGGAGGAGCATCAATTCTCGCAAGAGGATTTTGCACTTTATCATGGAAACCTTGCTGTAGCTGAAAATCAAAAAGCTGCTGAGTTTTTACTAACTGTTTTTGCAGATTTGGATTATAAATTAGTCATTTCCGGAAAAAATCCAAGAGCGGACTTAAAGCAAAAAATCAAGCAGTTTCATCAAGTTCAATTAATTGAAAATCCAAACGAAGCAGAGCTGAAACAATTGATTCAAACCACCAAGGTCAACTGTTTGCCCACTTTTCAGGCTACGGGAGTAAAACTAAAGCTAATTAGAGCTTTGATTGAGGGAAATAATCTTCTGGTGAATTCAACCATCTTAGAAGGTACGAACTTGAATCATTTTTGTGAAATTGCAAACACCAAAGAGGAATGGCAGCAAAAGTTGGTTGAGGTATTTCTAAATGGGAAATCGCAAAATGAAATTATTCAGCGACAAAATGCGGCGGCTAGCATTTTCGACAATCAAAAATCAGCTATGCTTCTGAAGGAATTGTGCGTTCCGGCTCAGTAATGGTTTCATTTTCGAATTGCAGCACTCTTCCGGGGAATTTTCTAATCAGTTCGTAATCGTGGGTTGCAACAAGCACGGCTTTGTTGTTTTGGCTAATGGAAACCAAAAGTTTCATGATTTCAATAGAAGTTTCAGGATCTAAGTTTCCGGTGGGCTCATCGGCTAAAATGATCTCCGGATCGTTCAATAATGCTCTGGCAATGGCCACTCTTTGTTGTTCTCCGCCCGATAATTCATGCGGCATTTTAAAACCTTTGTTGCCCAAACCTACTTTCTCTAAAACTACCTGAATGCCTTCTTCTATTTCTTTTTTGTTTTTCCAGCCGGTGGCGCGCATCACAAACTTCAGGTTATTTTTTACGGTACGGTCGGAGAGCAATTGAAAATCTTGAAATACAATACCGATTTTTCTTCTCAAAAAAGGAATCTTTGAGCGTTTTATGTTCTGTAAATCAAATCCGGCAACACTTCCTTTCCCTTCTTGAAGTTTAAGCTCTGCGTAAAGGGTTTTTAAGAAACTGCTTTTTCCGCTGCCATTTTTTCCAACCAAATAAACCATTTCGCCTTTTTCTATTCTAAGACCTATGTTAGAAAGTACTAAGTGTTTTTTCTGGAAAACATTTACGCTGTTTAATTCAATAATGGCTGATCCGGGCATAATTCACAATTTAAAACAAAGATATAAAAAGCTTTGTAAGCAATACCTCAAAGGTGCAAGCCATTTAAGAAAAAATAGGTGTACACTGAACAATTCTATCAACAAAAATGCGTTGAAAACTTCAACAGCTCTATGCTTTCAATGCTTGAGCATAAAGCTATCTTTAATGAATTAAAAAATCACTCTAACGGATTGTTGAATAGTGGGGAAAAATATTAGTTATCAGTTTGCTATAGTGGGCTTCTTGTTTTTAAGTGGCCTGTTTTTAAGTCAGCACAACAGCTTAAATGCGCAGCAAAGTTTGTACTTTCATGAGCGCAATACGGATTTTAGAAATGCCTTGGACTTGTATGAAAAAGAAAAGTTTTATGCAGCTCAAGAATATTTTGAAAAAACCATTCATCAAATTCAAGATGTACATTCTGAGGTTCGCATAGATGCAGAATACTACAGAGCGCTTTGTGCTATTGAATTGTTTCACGACAATGCGGCAGTGCTTTTGAGAAATTTTATCGAAGATCATCCGGAAAGTCCGCACATTACTTCTGCTTATTTCAACTTAGCAAAGTTTCAGTTTCGCAAAAGACGCTACGAAGATGTGTTGATTTATTTGTCTGCTATTGATCCGCTAGATTTAAAAAAGGAAGAACAAGCTGAGTATTACTTCAAAAAAGGCTATGCTCATTTTCAGCTTGAAGAGTATGAATCGGCTGCCAATGCTTTTTACGAAATAAAAGACACTGATAACCCTTATGTTTCTGCTGCGAGATATTACTATGCTCACATTGCTTATTTGAATAAGAACTACGAAACGGCTTCTCAAAACTTCAAGAAAATAGAACACGATCCGCAGTTTGGCTCATTGGTTCCTTATTACCTTACGCAGATTTATTACAAGCAAGAGAAGTATGAAGTTTTGTTGGACTACGCTCCGGCAGTGTTAGATTCTGCTCCTGCAAAAAGGGAAGAGGAGATTAAAAAGTTAATTGGAGATGCTTATTATGAAACGGCCCAATACAAAGAGGCAATTCCTTATTTAAATGATTATTTGAAGCGCCACAGTGGTACAGCTGAAGACTATTATCAATTGGGCTATGCTAAATACCGCTTAGGAAATTTTGAAGCTGCAGTGGATGCTTTTCAGCAATCGGTGAAAGACAATGATACTTTATCGCAGTCGGCTTTTTACTACATTGGTGAGGCAAGTATTAAATTAGATGATAAACAAGACGCTCGCTCTGCTTTTAGAAGTGCCTACAAGCTAGGTGTGGATGATGAATTGACCGAAGATGCGCTTTTTAATTACGCAAAAGTAGCCTATGAACTTTCTTATCATCCTTATGATGATGCCATTATTGCTTTTGAAGAATACATTAACACTTATCCCAATAGTGCGAAAATTAAGCGAGCTTATGAATATTTAGTGGGGGTTTATTATACCACTAAAAACTATAAGGAGGCGCTCAGTTCCATTGACAGAATTAAAAGTCAGGACATAGAGTTACTGCAAGCCAAGCAACGCTTAGCTTATTTTAGAGGAGTAGAGTTGTTTCAAAAAGAAGATTACAGTGGAGCAATCCGGCACTTTAAATTGTCATTGGAAAATGTTTACGACCCGAAACTAAAAGCGGCGGCACAGTATTGGATGGCAGAAAGTTATTATCGTCAGAAAGATTACGATAATGCCGCTCATAATTTTACGGAGTTTTTGGCATCTGCCGGTTCTCGTTCATTGGATTATTTCGCAAAAGGTTATTATCATTTAGGCTATACTTATTATGAAAAGCGAGAATATTCTTCAGCTACTTTTTGGTTTAGAGAATATGTTAAGAATGCTGATAAAGAAAATAAAGGCTTAATTAACGATGCCTACTTAAGATTGGGTGATAGTTATTTTATCCAGAAGAACTACAACAAAGCTGTTGAGTTTTATGGTGAAGCTCAAAAAGTAGGGGTGAAAGATGTGGATTATGCAATTCTTCAATCTGCCATTTCTCAGGGTGTGCTAGGTGATTATAAAGCTAAGGCGAACCAATTGGAGGAATTAGTAAATAAGAAAAAATCATCTGTTTACACGGACGATGGTTTGTTTGAACTGGGAGAGACATATTTAATTTTAAGTAAAGAAACCGACGCTTTAGCTTACTTCAACCGTTTGCTAACTGATTTTCCAAACAGCAATTACGTTGCAGAGTCACATTTGAAAATCGGTTTAATTCATTACAATAGAAAAGAAGATGACTTAGCGTTAAATTCATTTGATCAGGTTGTTGGCCGTTTTTCTTCCACCCAAGTAGCTAAAGAAGCATTGGAAAAGATTCGATTGATTTATATCGACAAAGGAGATGCTACGGCATTTGAAGATTATTTAAAAGGCGTTTCTTTTGCTAATGTTAGCCAGAGTAAATTAGATTCTACTGCTTATACCATTGCTGAGAACAATTACCTTAATGGAAATTGTGAAAAAGCCAATCGCGATTTTACAAATTATTTAAAGCGTTACCCTAAAGGAATTTTTAGTTTAAACGCTCATTTTTATAGAGGTAATTGCGAGTACGAAGCTAACTTTGAGCAAGAGGCCATTAAAGATTTTGAAGAGGTGCTCAATCGTGCTCCAAATAAGTTTGTAGAAAAATCACTTTTAAAGTTGGGCGACTTGTATTTGAGCACACAAATGCCTGAAAAAGCTGCCGAAACCTATTTGAAATTAATAGAAGTTGCCGAACGAAAAGATCAGGTTATTTTAGCGAAAAAAGCATTAATGGAGATTTACTTTGAAGGCGAGAAGTACGACAAAGCATCCATTTATGCTGAGGAGTTGTTGAGCGAGGGATTACTCAATCAAAAACTTTGGGAGAAGGCGCATTTGACATTAGCTAAGATGCAATTGAAAAAAGATAACAAATCATTAGCTGAGCTGCATTTAGACACTTTGTCAGATTTGAATACTGTGATTGGTGCTGAAGCGAAGTATTTAATGGCTCATATTTATCATCAAGATGGAGATCTGGCTAAGTCCGATACAATAATCTACAAATTGTTAGACCAGGTGCCATCGCAACCTTATTGGATTGCAAAAGGCTTTATTTTACTAGCCGATAATTATGTGGCGAAAGAGGATTTTTACAATGCTAAAGTGACTTTTCAATCAGTAATCGATAATGCTGATAATCCTGAATTGGTGGAGATTGCCAAAGAAAAGCTCGCCATATTAAAGGCGAATGAAAATAAAGATGAGGAGGAAGAAGAGCCGATTGAAATCGACTTGAACTCTCCTTCTGAAAAAGAAGATAATGATAGCACTGAAATCAATGAAAATGAAAATAGTGAGGAAGTGCCCAATGAATAAGCAGGGAATTTTAATAGCGGTGTTTTTAATGTGTGGACTAATTGTTCAGGCACAAAATAATTTACCTTCAGATACTTTTAGAGTAGTGAAAGCTTATCAACCTACTTTGGTAGATGCTGATAAAATCACCTCAGAGCCGGAAATTGTAGATACTTTTAAGCTGGAAGCAGATTTGGATTATCAATTTTTTGGTAAGCAAATGCCGGTGAGTTTTGAGCCGGAGCTTATTTCGGCGGCTAGAATTAAAGGAGAACCTTTGGTGAAGCTGTACAATGGGTATGCTCGTGCTGCTGTGGGAAATACAATGATGCCCTTGGCTGAGGTTTATTACGCCAATAAGCGTTCTGACAAATATGCTTTGGGTGCGCATGTAAAATACATGAACCAAAGAGAGCTTTCAGAGTACAAATCTTCAGAAATGAGTCGAACGCACTTTGAGGTTTTTGGCAAGCGTTTTTGGAAAACCAACACTTTTGAAGGGAATATCAATTACGATATGGATGCCATGAATTATTATGGTTATTATCAAATGCCAAGATTGGTGCAAGATGAGTTGCCTTCCGATGAAATTGAACAACAGTATAACCGGCTGGGAGCACATTTTAAGTTGAAAAGCACGAAGCAAGACTCATTCAATTTGCGACATGAAGTGAATGCTGCCTACCAAATGACGACTAACAAGGCGGGCAATCAAGAAAATTACTTTAAAGCCAGCGGAAAGCTCAGTCAGTTTAAAAATGCAGAGTTGTACCAATTGGATTTAATGGTTGATTACAATAAATATGACTTGAGTGAAGAAAGCGCAATATTGGCAATGCAGCCACAAATTAGCACCATTGGTGAGCGTTTTAGAGTAAATGCCGGTTTGGGTATTTTTATGAACTCCGGACCTACTGATGGGTTTCACTTTTATCCATTAGCTGAGGTGAAATACAATGTAATTGAAAATATTTTGGTTCCTTATGCAGGAATTAAGGGAGAAATCCGTAGAAATAACTACAATACCATTACGCGTGAAAACCCTTTTGTAGCACCGGAGATTGAGTTGGAAAATAGCAATCAAAAGCACAATATTTACCTCGGGGTAAGAGGTACCTTGAGCAAAAAGATTTCGTTTAATACGTCTGCATCAAAAATTAGTACAGAGAACGAGTATTTTTATGTAAAGCGACCTACTGAAAATTTGATTCAATCCAAAGCTTTCTATTTGACTTATGATAAGGTTGATGAGTTGAGCTTTAAGGGAGAGCTGGTTTATCGCTTAGACGATAAAATTAAAGTGTACGCTTTGGGAGAGTACTTTAATTACGAAACGCGAAATGAGGAAGAGGCATGGCATCGTCCTGAGCTAAAAGTGAGTGCTTCGGGAGAGTATAATTTAAAAGATAAATTAATCGCTCGTCTGGATTTGTTTTATTGGGGAGAGCAATATGCTCAGCGAGTAACTGAAATTACTACAAATCAGAATTTAGATATTTTAGACCGCAAGTACGGAGTGGAAACTTTAGCTCCCATTTTTGATGTAAACTTAGGTTTCGAATATCGCTACACCAAGAAGCTTTCAGCCTTTATTCAGTTTAATAATATTGGTGGAATTAACTACGAAAAATACCAAGATTACCCCTTGCAAGGATTTAATGTATTTGGTGGCTTAACTTATGGTTTTTAAGTAGGTTATCTTTTAGAGAAAAAGTGCTCAAATTGTTAATTACATGTTGATAAAAGGCACTTATTTCCCATGATTTTATTCCCTTTCCGCAAGGGCTTTACATATATTTGTTAAGAAGAGATTTAATAATCAAAAAAATGAGTGAAAATCCAGAAGAAAAAGTAGAGAAGAAAGATTATTCAGCCTCGAACATTCAAGTGCTTGAAGGTCTTGAAGCAGTTAGGAAAAGACCCTCCATGTATATTGGAGATGTTGGTGTTAGAGGTTTGCACCATTTGGTGTACGAAGTAGTGGATAACTCCATTGATGAAGCGCTTGCCGGTCATTGTGATACCATTGAGGTTTATATCAATGAAGACAATTCCATTACGGTAAATGACAACGGTAGAGGGATTCCGATTGACTTCCACGAGAAGGAAGGTAAGTCAGCCCTAGAAGTAGTAATGACCGTGCTTCATGCCGGTGGTAAGTTCGATAAAGATACTTATAAGGTTTCCGGAGGTTTGCATGGAGTTGGTGTAAGTTGTGTTAACGCACTTTCAAGCGACTTAAAAGCTGAGGTTCATCGTAAGGGGAAAATATATGTTCAAGAGTACAAAATTGGCGTTCCTCAGTACGATGTTAAAGAAATTGGTGATACCGAGAAGAATGGTACAATGGTTACCTTTAAACCGGATGAAACCATTTTTGAAACAGTAGTATACAATTACGAGACCTTGGCTTCTCGTATGCGTGAATTGGCCTTTTTGAATAAGGGAATTCGCTTGACAATTACCGATAAAAGAGAAACGGATGAAGAGGGGAACTTTATCTCTGAATCCTTTTTCTCAGAGCGAGGTTTGAGTGAGTTTGTTGAGTTCTTGGATGGTTCCAGAGAGCGCTTAATTCCCGATGTAATTTATATGGATGGCGAAAAGAATGAAATACCTGTTGAGGTAGCCATGACTTACAATACTTCTTATGGTGAAAACATTCATTCTTATGTAAACAATATTAATACTCATGAAGGTGGAACTCACCTTTCGGGCTTTAGAAGAGGGTTAACAAGAACACTAAAGAAATATGCTGACGAAAGTGGAATGCTTTCAAAGCTGAAATTTGAGATAAGTGGAGATGACTTCCGTGAGGGACTAACCTGCGTGGTGTCTGTTAAAGTTGCAGATCCACAGTTTGAAGGACAGACCAAGACTAAATTAGGTAATAAAGATGTAATCGGCGCTGTTGATCAAGCAGTGAGTGAGATGCTGTCGAATTACCTAGAAGAACATCCGAAAGAAGCCAAAATCATTGTTCAAAAAGTAATGATTGCTGCTCAAGCCAGACATGCTGCTCGTAAAGCACGTGAAATGGTTCAGCGTAAAAACGTAATGAGTGGTAGCGGTTTACCGGGTAAGTTGGCAGACTGTTCAGAAAAAGATCCTTCTCAGTGTGAGATATACCTAGTGGAGGGAGACTCTGCAGGTGGTACAGCCAAGCAAGGTCGTGATCGTCGCTTCCAGGCAATTATGCCGCTGCGTGGTAAAATCTTGAATGTAGAGAAGGCTATGCAGCACAAAATCTTCGAAAATGAAGAGATTAAAAATATCTATACTGCACTTGGCGTAAAGTTAGGTACAGAAGAGGATGAGCGAGCATTGGATACCTCAAAATTGCGTTACCATAAGGTAATTATTATGTGTGATGCCGATGTTGATGGTAGCCACATTGAAACTTTAATTCTAACTTTCTTCTTCCGCCACATGAAAGAGCTGGTTGAGGGAGGTAATATTTACATTGCAACTCCTCCTTTATATCTGGTTAAAAAAGGGAGTAACTCACGTTATTGTTGGTCTGATGAAGAAAGAGATCGAGCAATTGAGGAGTTTAAAGGAGCCGGTAAAGAGTCTAGTGTAAGCATTCAGCGCTACAAAGGTTTGGGAGAGATGAATGCAGAACAATTGTGGACAACAACCATGGATCCTGAATTTAGAACACTTAGACAGGTTACTATTGATAGCGCAGCAGAAGCAGATCGTATTTTCTCTATGTTAATGGGCGACGAAGTTCCTCCTCGTAGAGAGTTTATTGAGAAGAATGCTAAGTATGCGAATGTAGATATTTAATACGAAATTAGTTTAAAAGAAAAGGGGAGCAAATTTGCTCCCCTTTTTTACTAACCAAAAAATAATAACCAATTAACTACTAGAGTTTTTTACTTCAGATAAAGCAGCTTTACGCGGTCAGTAATATTTCTTTTTTGTCCTTTTTCGTTAGCTACATTTATTGTCCAAACATAGTTTCCTTCAGCTAGTTTTTGTCCACTGTTGTTTAAGCTTCCATCCCATTTCTTTAGTGGAGAATTGCTTTTAAATACTACACTGCCGCTTAAATCGAAAATAGTAAACTCAAAGAATCCTTTGTGGTCTTCAAAACCGTGAGGCATAAAAACTCTACTTTTTTCTATTTCACTTTGAGGATTAATAACATTTTGAAATGGTCCAAAATCATCTTCTATTTGAAGAGGCTTTTCTATCTCACTCACACAGCCGCTTTCATTTTTATATACTAGTGCAAGACTGTAAATTCCTTTTTGACGAAAATCATATTGATTATTTTCGTCTAGCTGAATTTCTTTACCCTCTACAAACCATTTATATTCTAGATGTGCGGGATTAGGTTTGAGCTGTGCCGTAAAATCAGTAAATATCCCGCTTAAATCCTCATAAGTGAAGTCAATTTCTTCAGCCTTGTCAAGTTTGATCTGTTTAGAACTTTCACTAACTATTTGTCCACTTTCATTCCTTACCTTTAGGCTGATTTGATATTCACCGGCATCGTCAAAAATGTAATTAAACTCAGCATTGCTTTGAATAATGCGCTTGTTATTGATAAACCAACGATAAATGAGTGTGCTGCTATTGGTCTGACCGTTATTGTTTTGAGCTGAAAGACGAAGTTCTTCTCCTAAGCAGAGTTTACCTTCAATATTTATATCAAAATTGATATTTTCAACTTCATTTTCAGAAGTGCTTATTTCCGTTTCCTCAATTTCTGCAGGAAGTTTATCCTCTATGAACTCTTCATTTTTAGGTAGTGCAGTTTTCTCGCTAGATTCTGCAATCTCACCATTATCTATTGGTTCTTCTTTGGAATATTCAATTGATGAAGAGGGTTGAACTTTAGATTCCTTATTTATAGTTGCTGCTTTCTCTTCCTGCTTCTTTACAGTTACAGACTGCTCCTTTTTTTCGGTTTTTTCAGTAGCTGTTATTCTATCTGAATTTTGAGAAGAGTCTGTTTTCGTTTCTTTATTTAAGAAATAAACAGCACCACTTAAAACAACAAAGGCAGCAGCAGTTTTAAAAAGTGTTTTGTATTTTGCCCAACTCCCACCACTTACTTTGCTTTCAATAGCATTCCAGTCGGCTTCTTGGTAAGCAAAGTCAGCCTCGTTGATTTTATCACGAAGCAGTTGCTCTTCTCGACTTAAGTTGTTTTTATTTGTTGACATCATTTAATTTTTCTTTGATCATCTTTTTTAAATTTCGCTTTGCTTTTGATAGGTTCGATTTGGAAGTTCCTTCACTAATGTTAAGTTCCTCAGCAATTTCTGCATGCGTGTAGTCATCTAACACATAAAGGTTAAAAACAGCTCGATACATGGGCGAAAGTTGTTGAACACAATCGAGTAAATCTCTACTGCTAATTCCTTCAAAAAGCATCTCTTCAGCTCCTTCATCCGGAATTTGTTCCGCTTTTACCAGCGTTTCGCTCATGGCAAACTTGTTTTTATTTTTCCGGTAGTAATCAATGGCGTTATTTACCATAATTCTACGAATCCAACCTTCCAAAGAACCTTTAAAATTGAAGCGATCAATTTTTTTAAAAACCTTAATGAATCCCTCTTGGAACAAATCTTTTGCATCCTCAGGGCGACCTGCATATCGATAACAAACGGCCATCATAGAGCTATACATTTTCTTATACAGCATCTTCTGATATTTGGCGTCGCCTCGAGCGCATGCCTTCACTACTTCTCTTACTACTTCTTGATCCGATAAATCCATTGAGGCTTTGTGCAATTATGACGCTAAATTATTCAATGGTTGCTTATAAGTAAATATTTTTTTTCAGGGATTCTTTTTTATCTGTAAATCTTTTAAAATACAAGTGGTATTGAGTAATTTAGCCAATCGAAAAATAATCGAAAATAATTTGCTTTTAGTAGGCTGATGAAATAAAAAATAGTCGCTTTAAAGCAGTTTAAACTAATTAAATAAAATAGACAAATGAAAGTTACAGTAGTTGGAGCAGGAAATGTTGGAGCAACCTGTGCAAATGTAATTGCTCACAAAGAACTAGCCAATGAAGTAGTATTGGTGGATATTAAAGAAGGTTTAGCAGAAGGAAAAGCCCTTGATATTTGGGAAACTTCTCCAATTAACCTATATGATACGCGCACGATTGGTTCAACAAATAACTACTCAAAAACAGCTGGTTCTGATGTGGTTGTAATTACTTCCGGAATTCCTAGAAAGCCGGGAATGAGCCGCGATGACTTAATTGCTACCAATGCGGGAATCGTTAAATCGGTTACGGAAAACATTATTAAGCACTCGCCTGATGCAAAGATTATTATTGTTTCTAATCCATTAGACGTAATGACTTACTGTGCTTACCTAACGGCTAAAATTGATTCTAGCAGAGTATTTGGTATGGCTGGTATTTTGGATACAGCTCGCTATCGTTCTTTCCTAGCTGAAGAGTTAGATCTTTCTCCTAAAGATATTCAAGCAGTATTAATGGGTGGACATGGTGATACTATGGTTCCTCTACCTCGTTATACTACAGTTGGAGGTATTCCAGTTACTGAGCTAATCGACGAAGAAAAATTAGACGCCATTGTTGAAAGAACAAAGAAAGGTGGCGGTGAACTAGTAAACCTTATGGGAACTTCAGCTTGGTATGCACCTGGTGCAGCAGCAGCTCAAATGGTAGAAGCTATTGTGCGCGACCAAAAAAGGGTTTTCCCGGTTTGTGCGCTATTAAAAGGTGAATACGGAATGGATAATATCTATTTAGGCGTACCGGTTGTTTTAGGTAAGAACGGTATTGAGAAAATTATTGAGCTCGACTTAAACGATGATGAAAAAGCATTGCTTAATGATTCTGCAAAATCTGTTCGCTCTGTAATGGATGTTTTAGATAATATGGATTTGTTTTAAGGATAAATGAATTGAAATAAAAAAGCTCGCCGATCGGCGAGCTTTTTTTTATTTATCTCTGTATAACAAGTTTTTCTACCGACCTGCCTTTCGAGTTACTCAGCTCAATAAAGTAAATTCCATTTGGAAGTTCATTTCCATTGTATGTCACTCTATTCTTAACGATTAATTGCTCTTTGATTAGCTGACCTTTAATTGAATAAATTCTCAGAAGATTTTCTTCACTCTTATTAAATAGCTCAATAGTGAATTCACCATTTGATGGGTTAGGATAAAGTTTAAAAAGCGATGACTTATTATTTACTGATGCATTACTTTCACTCAATCCAACGCCAAACTTAGCAGCAAAAAGGTTAATTCCTCCATTTTGATTACCCACAACAAGGTCGATTTTACCATCGTTGTTAAAGTCAGCTCCGGAAATGGTTAGTTTCTTACCAATATTTTGAACATCTAAATAGTTTGTATCCGCTAAATGAAAGTTCCCATCCAGGTTGTTTGCAATACTGTCATATAAATGAACTTCACCGTCACCGGTAGCTAAAAGCATATAAGGTGTACCGCTATCATTTTTAATATAAGGAACTGCAGCTGCACTGTACATATAAGTTAGGGCTAAGTTGATTCCTCCAAAGTCCTTTATTGAATAGTCAATAACTCCTGTACTGTTAAACTCATCATCCATTGCATCTGTTCTAAAAGGGTGAGAACATTCGATATAGTTTTGAGCGCTATTTATCGCTGATATAGTTTGTGGAACTCCATTGTTAAGGTTTAGTGGTTCATTTACCCTGATGGTTTGACCTACTTGTAATATATTCAGCTTCGCATTGTTGTTTCTAAGTGTATAACGAACTGTACTGCCCGATTGCCATTCTATCGATTGAACAGCTAATCCAAAAATAGGATTTGCTAAGCTTCCTAGATTGAGGTGGAGCTCTAATCTGCCACTACCATTTCCAACCACTAAATCGGCCAATGAATCCCCATTAACATCAGCAAGTGTTGGAGCTGCCTCAGTGTAGACATTTATTTTATTGAAAGCAGCTGCTTCAAGAGCGAATGCGGCATTTTGATTAGTCGATGAAGTGTCTTTAAAATAATGTAATCTGCCGTAGTAATCACCAATAATTAAATCTTGGTCACCATCATTATCCAAGTCATACATGGCCGGAATTAAGCCTGTTGTCGGTTTGTTGGCAGAGATGTTTAATGGAATAGAACTAAGGTTAGCGTAATTTTCATCTACAAGTTGGTAATCAGGGAAATTTGTTGAACCGGTGTTTTCAAATAAAACTAATTGCGCAACCGGATTTCCCGTGCTATCAACATAACCTTCATTCCCAACTAAAAGGTCAACTTTTCCATCATTATTGTAATCAAAAAAGACAGGAGCACTTCTTAAACCAAAATCCAAAAAGTCTCTGTTGAGGAAATCAGTTCTTTTAAAAGTAAAAGGCGCATTAGGGTTTCCTGTTCCTTTATAAAAGTGAATGTTGTTTCTGCTTTTAGAAAATTCATTGGCGATTCTACTTGTACTGTTGGTGGCAACTATCATATCTTCGATGGAGTCATTATTCACATCTAAAAAATAAGTTGCCGGAAAAAGTTTCAAGTCGATACTTTGATCGAAGTTAGGATATAAGGTATCGTAGCGAAAAATGTGAGAGTTAGTGTGTGGTGAAGTAGAATCGTCGTTAAAAAGTGCAGAGACCCTTGATGAACCATCATCACCTAAAAGCATATCCATACTTCCATTTTGATCTAAATCATAAAGTGTTATTGATGCATTTCCATGTTTTGATCCATTTTTATTGGTGCTTAAATTTTCATCAAAACTTAAATTCTTTACCGAAAGCTCAGAGTTTGGAAAGTCAGCTTGGCGACAAGAATCAAGGTATAGAGTCGCATTTAAATTAGACTCTGTGATGTCGCCCCAGCATCTTGCACGTCTTTCAAAATCTAAGCCACAGCTAGAACTTGTTTCAACTGACATATTTTTATGGTAATTAAACATTTGTCCAAATTGATCAGGAACCATTATATCAATATCACCATCATTGTCTACATCTCCAATACCGGGCAAATTGGGGCTTAATATATAGATGCCGCTTGGTGACGGAACGCCATCGAAAGGGTCATAGTCAGTTGTTAGTCGAATAATTGAAGAAAAACTTAGTCCGGTTGAGGAGGTTGAAGTGTTCTCATAAACAATAATTTCATTGTAAAAACGACTAAACAAATCGTTCTTACCATCGCAGTTGTAATCAATTGCTAATAAAAAATCTCTTGCAAAAGGAATCTTAGATTCATACTCCGGCTTGTAAATGTAACTCACTGAATCTTGAATTCCTTCATTGATGAAAGTTAACACTCGATCACCGCTACGGTCAAAGACTAACAAGTCCATTGTTCCATCGAGGTTCAAGTCAATTTCACTAAACTGAGGAGCATTCATTCCGCCCACAAAAGGAAATTTTAGCGTTTTGCCATTTACTGTTACTTGGGCTGAATCATAGCGCTCATAAGTGAATTGACTAAATGCTTGAGAAAAACAAAAGAAAATGCTAATAAGTAGAATGTGTTTTTTCATATCTGGAGTGTTTTATTTGCAAATTGTAAATAATGTTTCATTATAAGCAACACTTTATTTGAAATCGTAAATTCCATTCATCTGAAATATGACTATAAAATTGACCTAAAGTTGCCTATATGAGTGTAAAAATACGATGAAAATTAAAGCTTTTCCACAAAATTCACTATTAAGTAAAAGACAATTGTTATTTCTTATTGGAAATTCTATATTTGCAGGCTTCATAAAGAATCAATTTTTTAAAGCTAAAACATGCAAAACAAGGGATTAATTTGGACGTTTATCGCATTGTTGTCATTGGCTTGTCTCTACCAATTGTCATTTACATGGGTAGCGCAAGGTGTTGAAAGTGACGCAGAACAATTTGCAAACGGTTCCATTGAGAAAGAGGAAAACTATTTAGATTCCATGGCTGCAGAGCCGGTTTATCCGGTTTTGAACTACACCTATGGAGAGGTTAGAAAAAATGTATTAAATCTGGGACTTGACCTAAAAGGAGGAATGAATGTTACTCTTGAGGTCTCTGTTGCCGATGTTGTTCGTGCACTATCTTCTTATAGCGAAGATGAAGATTTCCAAAAAGCCATGGATTTGGCAAAGGAAAAAATGCGCACTAATCAAGACAACTTTGTTAACTTATTCGAGCAATCTTGGGCAGAAGTAGCAGGTGATAAACCACTAGCTTCCGTTTTTTATACTTTAGAGAATAAAGATAATATTGACAGAGATGCTTCTAATGAGCAAGTAATTGAGTTTATTCGTGAAGAAGCAGATGCTGCTTTCGATCGTACTTTCCAAGTACTTCGTACTCGTGTAAACCTTTTTGGTGTAGCACAGCCAAATATTCAGAAGTTAACTGCTTCAGACCGTATTTTGGTTGAGTTGCCGGGAGTGAAAAACAAAGAGCGTGTTCGTCAATTATTACAAGGAACAGCTAAGTTAGAGTTCTGGGAAACCTATGAGAATGCCGAAATTTATCCTTATTTGGCAGAAGCTAATGAGAAGCTGAATTTAATTCAAAAAGGTGAAGAAGTTGATGGTGATTCAGATTCTACTTCTGCTGTTGCAGACTTGGCAGATACTTTAGAACAAGAAGTTGAAGAAGCAGCTGAAGAGGTAGTTGAAACTGCCGAAAATGCTTTAGACTCTTTAACTCAAGATACTGTAGAGGAAGAGTCATCTTTAATGGATCAATTGACTTCAGATGCAGACACTTCTTCATCTGATTCAGCCGGATTGGCAGATCAGTCTTTTGAAGATTTTGCTAAGGACAACCCACTGTTTGCAGTGCTTTCTCCGGCAATTTACCAGAATGAGCAAGGAAACTACATGCCCGGTGAAGGTCCAATTGTAGGTTATGTTGCCATTAAGGACACAGCAAAAGTGAATGAGTATTTGGCTATACCCGAGATCAAGAAGATTTTTCCAAATGATTTACGTTTGTTATGGACGGCTAAACCTTTTGATGAAGAAGGTAGATTTTTACAGCTAATTGCCATTGAAGTAAACAGTAGAGATGGTAAAGCTCCATTAGAAGGAGATGTGATTACAGATGCTTTCCAAGATTTCGGACAGTTTGGTGGTCGCCCGGAGATTACCATGAAGATGAATACCTTGGGTGCAAAAACTTGGAAGCGTTTAACAGGTGAGAATGTAGGTCAAAGCATTGCAATTGTACTTGACAATTACGTTTACTCTTTCCCTAATGTAAATGCTGAAATTTCAGGTGGTGTTTCGAGCATCGAAGGAGATTTTACCATCGAAGAAGCAAAATTAATTGCGAATATTCTTAAAGCGGGTAAACTTCCTGCTCCGGCAAAAATTGTTGAAGAAGCAGTTGTAGGACCATCACTTGGTCAGGAGGCTATTGATGCAGGAATGAATTCATTCTTAATTGCTTTGTTAATTGTTTTGCTTTACATGATTTTCTTCTATGGCAAGGCAGGTATTGCTTCCGATATAGCATTGTTAGCTAACCTTTTCTTTATCATGGGAGTGTTGGCAAGTACAAACATTGCACTAACCTTACCGGGAATTGCAGGTATTGTATTGACAATTGGTATTTCAGTTGATGCGAACGTACTTATTTACGAGCGTATTCGTGAAGAACTTAGAGCAGGTAAAGGTACCAGACTAGCCATTACAGATGGGTATAAAAATGCCTATTCATCGATTATCGATGCCAACGTTACTACTTTATTAACCGGTATTATTCTTTGGTTCTTTGGAACAGGACCTGTAGAAGGTTTTGCGAAAGTTTTAGTGATAGGTATTCTAACTTCATTGTTTAGTGCCATCTTCATTACTCGATTAATCTTTGCTTGGAGATTAGATAAAAAGCAAAAGATTACTGTTTCTACTAAATTTAGTGAGCACTTCTTGGAGAATATCTCATTAAAGATTGTAGAAAAGAGAAAAGTATTTTACATCATTTCTTCAATTATTATTTTAGTTGGAGTTGGCTCTTTATTAACTAGAGGCTTGTCTTACGGAGTAGACTTTACTGGAGGTAGAACCTATGTGGTTCGCTTTGATGAAAGTAAAGATGCTGTTGATGTGAGAAACGCTTTAGCAAACAGTTTCGTAACTGAAGATGGAGTAAACTTAGCACCTGAAGTAAAAGTTTTTGGTGAAGATAATCAGCTGAAAATAACAACTAGTTTCTTGATTGATAGCGAGTCTATTAATGCTGACGCTGAAGTTGAGTCTAAATTAAATGAAGGTTTAGAATCACTTGGAGCAACTTATGAAGTTATGAGTTCGCAAAAAGTAGGACCTACCATTGCGGACGATATTAAAACTTCTGCCCTTTGGGCGATAGTTTTCTCTCTAGTCATTATTTTCTTATACATATTATTGCGTTTCAGAAAATGGCAATTTGGTTTAGGAGCTGTAGTGGCAATCTTCCACGATGTTTTATTGGTGCTTTCTGTATTCTCATTGTTATATGGAATTTTACCTTTCTCATTAGAAATTGACCAGGCATTTATTGCAGCAATCCTAACAGTTGTGGGTTATTCTATTAATGATACAGTGGTTGTTTTCGACCGTATTAGGGAGTACTTAGGTGCATACAAAAAGAGAGAGTTTAATGCAGTAGTTAATGAGGCGGTTAACTCTACCTTAAGTAGAACGTTTAATACCTCTATGAGTACTTTCTTTGTATTATTAATGATCTTTATTTTTGGAGGAGAAGTGATTAGAGGTTTCTCTTTTGCATTATTAGTTGGTGTAATTGTCGGAACTTATTCATCGCTTTGTGTAGCAACACCAATTGTTGTTGACTTAACCAAAAAGGAAGAGGATAAAAAGCGAAAAAAATAATTTTATAATTCTTTAATTGAAGCCCTGTTTTGATGAATACAAGACAGGGCTTTTTTTGTAATTTTGACCCATGGTATTAGGTTTTTTAAGTTTAGGTGGATCTGAGATATTTATCGTTTTATTAGCAGTAGTATTATTGTTTGGGTCAAAGAAAATTCCTGAGTTGGCGAGAGGTTTCGGTAAGGGAATTCGAGAGTTTAAAAATGCCACCGGTGATATTCAGGAGGAAATTAGAAAAACTTCCAGAGAGATTACCGATCGTGCTAATCCGGATAAAAAAACAGGAGGAACTACTCAACAGAAGTCGGAAAATAAGTAGATGGAATATTTACTGCTCATCCTTGGCTTAGTTATTTTAATTGGTGGTGCCGAATTTTTAGTTCGTGGAGCTGTTCGCTTAGCTTTGCGTTTTGCAATTTCTCCACTGGTTATAGGTATGACCATTGTCTCATTTGGAACTTCAGCACCTGAATTGCTAGTGAGTTTAAAAGGAGTGTTAAGTGGTTATCCCGATGTTAGTGTTGGAGCAGTAGTAGGTTCAAACATTGCCAACCTTGGCTTGGTTTTAGGAATAACTGTTTTAATTTTTCCAATAGAAGTTAATCGTGCATCGATCCGAATTGATTGGCCGATGATGATGTTTGCTTCTATTCTCTTTTATATTTTCGCACTAAATGGAGAGATTAATTTTTGGGAAGGGCTAATTTTTGTTTTGATTTTATCTGCATTTACCTTTTGGTTGATTAGAAAGTCTCGAATTGAAGGTAAAGCTTTGCAAGCTGAAGCCGAAATTCCCGATGAGGCCCCTAAAGATACAGCTATAAAAGATTTGCTGTTTATACTCTTAGGGCTAGCAGGTTTGTATTTTGGCTCTGAATGGTTGGTGGAAAGTGTAGTAAGTATTGCTAAAAACTTTGGTGTTAGTGAAAAAGTGATTAGCGTTTCTGTAGTAGCCTTTGGAACCAGTGTTCCCGAATTAGTAACATCTGCTGTAGCGGCATTCAGAAAAGAAACTGATATTTCTATCGGCAATTTAATTGGTTCCAATTTGTTCAATATCTTCGCCATTGTAGGTGTAACAGCTGTCGTTCACCCATTATCAATTAGTCCATCTGTAATTTCTTTTGATATTTACTTTATGTTGGGAATAGCTTTGTTGTTGTTGCCTTTTATGGTATGGGGGAAAAATATTGGACTTTGGAAAGGGCTTGTATTGATTCTCTTTTATGCTGTTTATATGTATTTTTCATTTGCGACCCCATTTTAATTAGGGTTTTTTCTTAAAAGTTTATGGTTTCTGTGGTGTCTACCCTATTTTTTATGGGGTGTTGATAATTATTTTTGCTTTTTTTGTCATGAAGTTGAAAATATGGAATACTTTTGTGCCATAATTTTAGAATAAATACAATATGGCAACTATCCGCTTTAAGGCTATTGAAGCTGCAATGTCTCGTACACCGAGAGAAGTTATCGCTCCATCACCAAAAATATCTGATTATTATGGTATTAATGTTTTCGATAAGAAAGCTATGGCAGAATATATGCCGAAAGATATTTATAGTCAGGTGCTTGATGCAATTAATAATGGGAAACAAGTTGAACGAAAAATTACTGATGCGGTAGCTTCTTCAATGAAAGCTTGGGCTATGGAGAAGCAAGTGACGCATTACACGCATTGGTTTCAACCATTAACCGGAACTACTGCAGAGAAGCACGATGCCTTTTTTGAGCCTGTACCATTAAGTGATAATAATGTAATCGAGCGATTTGATGGTAGTCAATTAGTTCAACAAGAGCCGGATGCTTCAAGTTTGCCTCATGGTGGTATTCGAAATACATTCGAAGCTCGCGGCTATACAGCTTGGGATCCAAGTTCGCCGGCTTTCGTAATAGGAAAAACTTTATGTATTCCAACTATATATATATCGTATACCGGTGAAGCTTTAGACTACAAAACTCCTTTATTAAAAGCTTTAAATGCTGTTGACCAAGCAGCAGTTGATGTTTGTCAGTATTTTGATAAAAATGTAAAAAAGGTAAATGCTACACTGGGTTGGGAGCAAGAGTATTTCTTGGTGGATAAAGCACTATTTGCTGCAAGACCTGATTTGGTTTTAACAGGAAGGACTGTATTTGGACATAGCCCTGCTAAAGGACAAGAATTAGACGATCATTACTTTGGTTCAATTCCCGAAAGGGCGAATGCTTTTATGAATGAACTGGAAATTGAATGCATGAAGCTGGGAATTCCGGTAAAAACTCGCCATAATGAAGTAGCCCCTAATCAATTTGAGTGTGCTCCGGTTTATGAAGAAACTAACTTGGCAGTTGATCACAATCAGTTGTTAATGGACATTATGGATAAGGTGGCACGTAAACACAATATGCGTGTGTTGCTTCATGAAAAACCTTACGCCAATGTAAATGGTTCAGGAAAACACAATAACTGGTCGTTAGCAACAGATACCGGTGTGAATTTGTTAAGCCCAGGTAAAAACCCAAAGTCGAATATGCAGTTTTTGACTTTCCTGATTAATACCATTAAAGCTGTTTACGACAATGAACGATTGTTGAGAGCTGCAATTGCCACTGCGGGAAACGAACATCGCTTGGGAGCGAATGAGGCTCCACCGGCAATTGTTTCTGTTTTTATTGGAACAGAATTGACAAAAATGTTGGACGAGCTCGTTTCTAAAGTTAAAGATGATAAAGCATTAACGGCTGATGAAAAAACAGAGCTAAAATTGAATATCGGTAAAATTCCTGAAATCTTGCTGGACAATACCGATAGAAACAGAACTTCACCTTTTGCTTTTACAGGAAATAAATTTGAATACAGAGCAGTAGGATCTTCAGCAAACTGCTCTTCGGCAATGACCATTTTAAATACAATAGTTGCCAAACAATTGCGACAGTTTAAGAAAGATGTAGATGCTCAAATTAAAAAGGGAGTAAAAAAAGACGAAGCTATTCTTAGAATCTTGAAGAAATACACCATTGCATCTAAAAATATTCGTTTTGAAGGAAATGGCTATGGTGAGGAATGGGTAAAAGAAGCGGCTAAAAGAGGCTTATCTCATTTGAGAACTACACCTGAAGCGCTTACCGAATTAGGTTCGAAGCAAACGGTTTCTCTTTTTGAAGAAATAGGGGTGATGACGAAGAGAGAGGTAATGGCTCGTCAGGAAATTGCCTATGAATTATACACAAATTTAATCCGAATAGAAGCGAGAGTAGTAGGTGACCTAGCGCAAAATCATATTTTACCGATTGCGCTTAAATACCAAAATCAATTAATTAGAAATGTTCAAGGCTTAAAAAGCATTTTGTCAGATTCTGAATTTAAAGAGTCGGCTAATGTTCAGTTGGAGATGATTAAAAATATCTCTCGTCATGTTAAGGTGGTAAAAGAAACCGTCGAGAAAATGATTGACGAGCGAAGAAGAATCAACAAATTAACTGATCCAAAAGAGCGCGCTTCTGAATATTGTGATGTTGTAAAGCCAATGTTTGACATTATTAGATACAGTGTAGACAAATTGGAGTTAACGGTAGATGATGAAATTTGGCCATTACCAAAATATCGAGAATTATTGTTTAATCATTAAGTGGTTGAAATTTAATAAAATATTAACATTGTTTAAATTTATTTTAAAGTAGGACATCATCCAGCCCAATAAAAAGGAGTCGAGATTGAAAAATTTGTTTATTTTAGCGGCTACCTTCAAAATATATGACGCAAATGAAGTTTACTACAGTTTTAGGAGTTCTTTTACTATTGGCAATTGCACCTATACAATTGTTAGCACAAAAAAGTTATTTAGATGATGCTGATCATGCTTTGTATAAAGAAGAGAAGTACCATGAGGCAATTGAAATGTACAAGAAAGCTTATGTAAAGGAAAAAGGAAGAGATGTAAAGGCCGAAATTATATTTAAGATTGGAGAGTCATATCGCTTAAGTGATCAAACTGAACAAGCTGAGGTTTGGTATGAGAAAGCAATTATTGCTCAATATGCAGACCCTGTTGCCAGATTGCATTTAGCCAACATGAAAATGCAAAATGGAAAATATGATGAAGCTTTAGTTGAATTTCAAAAATATGCAGCTGATAACCCAAGTGACCCTAGAGGTAAATTAGGAGTTGAAGCTGCACAAAAAGCACAAACTTGGGCTGATAACCCAACTACTTATACTGTAGAGCCGGTTGTTTTAATAAATTCTGAGTTTTACGATTTTAGCCCAACCTTTGCAGATAAGCGAAATGATGAATTGATTTTTACATCAACTCGAGAAGGTTCTACAGGTTCAGATGTGTCTGAAGTGACAGGAACAAATTTTTCTGATTTATACGTTACTCAAAGAGATAAGAAAGGAAAGTGGAGTGAGCCTGTTTTAGCAGGCGGCGAAGATGGAGCAGTTAATACAGACGCTAGCGAAGGTAGTGCAACTTTTAATTCCAGAAGGAATATTATGTACTTTACTCGTTGTGAAGTAGAGAAGAATGGATATAAGGGATGTAAAATTTATCAAGCTCAAAAGCAAGGGATGGGATTTGGAACTCCTGAGGAAGTTATGATTGCTTCAGATAGTGCAGTAGTTGGTCATCCAGCTATCACACCTGATGATAAAATTTTAATTTTTGCATCTGATCTTGAAGGTGGTCAAGGTGGAAAAGACCTTTGGTACATAAAAGAGGAAGGAAGAAATCAATGGTCTGCTCCAATTAATCTTGGACCGGAAATCAATACTCAAGGAGATGAAATGTTTCCTTTTGTGAGAGAAAATGGCGATTTGTATTTTGCTTCTAATGGACATGTAGGTATGGGCGGATTGGACATATACATGGCAGCCAAGAAAGGTGATGGGCAATGGGGAGAAGTCCAAAATATGAAAGCTCCAATTAATTCAAGTGCTAATGATTTTGCTTTGATTTATCAAGGAAACGAAAACAGAGGATTTTTTACTTCAAGTAGAGAAGGCGGCAGAGGGAAAGATGATATTTGGGAGTTTTCTGAACCACCGGTTATTTTTATCTTAAAGGGTGAAGTTAGGGACATAGAAACCGGAGAGCCAATTACAGCTGCAAAAGTGGAGTTAGTTGGAACAGATGGTACAACTGCTGAAATGGAAACGCGTTCCGATGGAACTTTTGAGTTTGCAGACAAAGGAAATGGAGAGTATTACATAAGTCCAAATACTTCATATAACATAACAGTAAGTAAGAACGATTACTTAAGTGCGAAAGGTAAAGAAACCACTGTGGGCTTAGATGAATCTAAGATTTTTGCTCACCTTTATGAATTACAGCCAATTACTGAAGAGCCAATTAAGCTTCCAGACATCTTATATGAGTTTGATGATGTAAAACTGACAGATCAGGCTAGAGATTCATTAGAGGTTTTATATAAAACTTTGGTGGACAACCCAACAATTGTAATTGAGTTATTAGCAAACACTGATAGTAGAGGTAGTGCAGAATACAACCAAAAGCTATCACAAGGTCGTGCTAAATCTGCAGTTGATTATTTAGTGAGCAGAGGAATCGCACGAGAACGAATGATTCCTAAAGGTATGGGTGAGTCTAATTTACTTATTTCAGATGAGGAAATTAGCAAATTAGCGACAGAGGAAGAACGCGAAGCGACTCACCAGTTAAACCGACGTACAGAATTTAGAATTATTGGAACCGACTACGTTCCTAAACCGGAGAAACCTGAAGTACCCGATATGGAGGATAGCGGAGAACAGTAGCGAATATATTTATAACCTAAAACATCCATTACTTTTTTGATAATGGATGTTTTTTTATTGCTAAAAATGAGTCAATCAGAAAAGTATAGTCAAAGAGGCGTGTCTGCATCTAAAGAAGATGTGCATGCTGCTATTAAAAATGTAGACAAAGGGTTGTTTCCTAAGGCATTTTGCAAAATAGTTCCCGATTATTTGACGGGAAGTGATGAACATTGTATCATCATGCATGCTGACGGTGCAGGAACCAAATCGTCTTTGGCATATATGTATTGGAAAGAAACCGGCGACTTATCCGTTTGGAAAGGAATCGCCATGGATGCCATTGCCATGAATATTGATGATTTACTTTGCGTAGGAGCAACAGATAAAATCCTTTTATCATCAACTATTGGCAGAAATAAAAATTTAGTTCCCGGCGAGGTGATTTCGGCAATCATAAATGGAACAGAAGAAATTCTGGAGGAATTAAGGTCTCATGGTATTGGAATTTATAGTACAGGTGGCGAAACTGCAGATGTTGGAGACTTAGTAAGAACAATCATTGTCGATTCTACGGTAAGTTGCCGTATGAAGCGAAGTGAAGTAATCGATAATAAAAATATTCAAGCAGGTGATGTTATTGTTGGTTTAGCTTCCTCCGGAAAAGCCAATTATGAATCCGTATATAATGGCGGAATGGGGTCCAATGGATTAACATCTGCTCGGCATGATGTGTTTGCAAAATATTTGAAAGAAAAATATCCTGAATCCTACGATCATGATGTTCCCGAAGAGTTGGTATATGCCGGAACAAAAAAATTGACTGATAAAGTGGAAGGGAGTCCAATCGATGCAGGAAAATTGGTTTTATCACCTACTAGAACTTATGCACCGATTATTAAAGCTATTTTAGACAAACATAGAAGTCATATTAATGGGATGGTTCATTGTAGCGGTGGGGCACAAACTAAAGTATTGCATTTTGTTGAAAATATACATGTGATTAAAGATAATTTGTTTGAAATTCCTCCATTGTTTAAATTGATACAAGAAGAATCAAAGACTGATTGGAAGGAGATGTATAAGGTATTTAATATGGGGCATCGGATGGAAATTTATTTGCCTGAAGAGTATGCTGCTGATATCATCGAAATCTCTAGAAGTTTTGGAGTAGATGCTCAAATAGTAGGTCGTTGCGAAGCTTCAGATAAAACAGAATTGACCATTCGTTCACCATACGGAGAATATAAATATTAAGGAATGAGTAGTTTATTAGAAAAATTAGCTTCTATAAAAGATCGTTGGACAGAGGTTGCTCAACTGATTACCGATCCCGATATTATTGCGGATATGAATCGCTATGTAAAGTTGAATAAAGAATACAGCGATTTAAAAGAGATTGTTGATGTTTATGAAGAGTATAAAAATGTATTGGATAACATAAAATCTTCTAAAGAAATTTTAGGGAAAGAAAAAGATGAGGAGTTTAGGGAGATGGCTAAAATGGAGCTTTCAGAACTAGAAGATAAGCTACCTGACTTGGAAGAGAAGATAAAATTGATGCTCATTCCAAAAGATCCTGACGACGATAAAAACGTAATCATTGAAATTCGAGCAGGTGCAGGAGGTGATGAAGCTAGTATTTTTGCCGGCGACCTTTATAGAATGTACACCAAGTACATTGAGAGCAAAGGTTGGAAACATGAAATCACAACGGTTAATGAAGGAACTGCCGGTGGCTTTAAAGAGATTGGTTTTGAAGTGACAGGCGATAGTGTTTACGGAATTATGAAGTATGAATCCGGAGTTCATCGTGTACAGCGAGTGCCACAAACAGAAACTCAAGGTAGAGTTCACACTTCAGCAGCTACAGTAGCTGTTTTGCCGGAAGCAGATGAAGTGGATGTAAAAATTAACCCTGCTGATATTAAAAAAGATACTTATCGTTCTTCAGGAGCAGGTGGGCAGCACGTTAACAAAACGGAGTCAGCTGTGCGTTTAACGCATATCCCAACAGGTGTGGTTGTGGAATGTCAAGATGGTCGTTCGCAGTTAAAAAACTACGATAAAGCCATGAAGGTTTTGCGTACCAGACTTTACGAAGCTGAAGTTGAAAAGAAAGAAAAAGAAATCGCTGCGAACAGGAAATCTCAGGTTTCTACCGGTGATCGTTCAGCAAAAATTAGAACTTACAATTATCCACAAGGTCGAGTTACTGACCACAGGATTAACTTGACTTTATATAATTTGGATGCCATTATTGGTGGAGAAATTGGAGAAATTATAGAAGCTCTGCGTATGGCTGAAAATGCTGAAAAATTAAAGGCAGGCCTAGAAGATGAAAATGCAGTGGGGGAGGAGATTATTTTTGTTTCCCATTAATATTTATAAACAAACCTTTTAGATGAACAAACAACAGCTCCTCGATCAAATCCGATTAAAAAAGTCATTTTTATGTGTAGGTTTAGATACCGACCTTGCAAAAATCCCCTCATTTTTATTGGATTTTGAAGATCCCATTTTTGAGTTTAATAAACGAATCATTGATGCAACAAAAGATTATTGCGTAGCTTACAAACCTAACATTGCTTTTTACGAAGCAATGGGTGCTAAAGGTTGGGAGAGCTTAGCAAAAACGATCGATTATATTCCGAATGAAATATTCACCATCGCAGATGCCAAAAGAGGCGATATTGGTAATACTTCGGCTATGTATGCAAAAACTTTTTTTGAAACCTACAATTTTGATTCTGTAACCATAGCTCCTTATATGGGGAGTGATTCCGTTCAGCCCTTTCTAAATCAGGAAGGGAAATGGGCAATTGTATTAGCACTTACATCAAATCAAGGGGCATATGATTTCCAGTTTGAAGAATTAAAGAGCGGAGAGAAGCTATTTGAAAAGGTTTTAAAAACGACTTCTCGATGGGGAAGCGATGAAAATATGATGTATGTGGTGGGGGCTACTAAAGCCGAATCACTAGCAGAAATAAGAAAAATTATCCCTAATCATTTTTTATTGGTTCCCGGAGTGGGCGCACAAGGAGGTAGCTTGGAAGAGGTTTGCAAACACGGCTTGAATGAAGAAGTAGGCTTGTTAATTAATTCTTCCCGAGGAATTATTTATGCTTCAAATGGAGAAGACTTCGCTGAAGCAGCAACTGCTGCCGCTAGAAAAAATCAAGAGGAGATGGCTGTTTTTTTAAGCTAAAAAGCGCTAATTTAGTCTTCTATGACAGAAGACTTCCTACATTACATTTGGAAATTTCAACGGTTCAATCCACACTCCTTAAAGTGTGTAAACGGAGAGCAACTAGAGGTGATTAATGCCGGTATGCATAATTTTGATTCAGGTCCGGACTTCTTTAATAGCCGACTAAGGATTGACAATACGGAATGGGCAGGAAATGTCGAAGTTCATTTGCGCTCTTCAGACTGGTATAAACACGGTCATCAAGATGATAAGGTGTACGACAAAGTGATTCTACACTTGGTTTGGGAAGATGATCAGCCGGTAAAAAGAGCAAATGGCGATTTGATTCCAACGCTTGAACTAAAAGGCAGAGTAAATAGAGTCGTTTTAGAGAAATTTGAAGCTTTAAATAAAAGTAAGGATTGGATTCCCTGTGAAAATGATTTTACCAATCTAGAGGAAATATACGTCAGTCAACAGTTGAACAGAATGATGGTGGAAAGGTTAGAGGAGAAGTCTTCTCGACTTGATCGCTTGCTCAAACTACATACGAATGATTGGGAAGAAGTGTTTTACCAACTTTTGTGTCGCTATTTTGGTTTTAAAGTAAATGCTACTCCATTTGAACTTTTGTCTACTACTTTGCCATTTTCACTTTTGCGAAAACATCAGCAAAGTTTAATGCAGCTGGAGGCATTGTTATTTGGTCAGGCAGGGTTTTTGAACGAAAATTTTAAAGGGGATTATCCATTGAAACTGCAAAAGGAGTATCGCTATTTAGCGAAAAAGTATCAACTAAAATCAATGGATGTTAGTTTGTGGAAGTTTATGCGCATGCGTCCTTCCAACTTTCCTACAATTAGGTTAGCACAGTTAGCAGCGCTAATTAATAAGTACCAAAAATTCTTTTCTCCTTTAGTTGAAAAAAGTCAAGTTGAAGAATTAACCTCATTTTTTAAAGTTGAAGCATCTGATTATTGGGAGTCGCATTATAGATTTGATGTGCCTGCCGCAAGGAGACAAACTAAAAAAATGGGCAAACAATCCATTGAAATATTATTAATCAATGTTGTTTCCCCCTTGCTTTTTAATTACGGGCAGGTGAAAGGTGACGGTAAATTCAAAGATCGAGCGCTTGAGTTATTGGAAAAATTACCGGCAGAAAAGAATTCAATTACAAAAAAATGGAATAATTTAGGAGCACCTTTAGAGAGTGCTTTTCACTCTCAGGCATTAATTCAATTAAAAAATAAGCATTGTGATTTTAAAAAATGCTTAACTTGCATCCTTGGAAATGCAATTTTAAAGAAAGAATAAAATGCAAATTACTGACAAAATACAAGATTTTTTTGAGCGCTACGCCTTTGGAGTTTGCGCTTGGTGGGGCAAAAAACTAGGAATTAAAAGCGCCAGAATTCGCTTGTTCTTTATTTATCTTTCATTTCTGACTTTAGGCTCACCAATACTTATTTATCTAATCATGGCTTTTATTCTGGAACATAAATACATGTTTAAGCTAAAAAGGCGCAAAACAGTTTGGGATTTATAAGGTGTAATATCGTTCTTATTGCTTCTTGAATATTTACTTTTGCGACAAACTGATTCATACTAATGAAGAAAATATTAATCACAGGAAGCAATGGTCTACTTGGTCAAAAGCTAGTTCACAAATTAAAAAATCATTCAAACTTTCAATTAATAGCCACCTCTATTGGAGAAAATCGAATAAAGGATAAAAACGGTTATGTTTATGAATCAATGAACATTGCTAACCGAAGTGAGGTTTTAAAACTAATTGAAAAACACCAGCCGGAGGTAATTATAAACACCGCCGCCATGACAAATGTGGACGCTTGTGAAGAAAACCAAGAAAGATGCTGGGAACTAAATGTAACCGCAGTTAAATATTTGATTGAAGCTGCACAGATTTGCGACTCACACCTAATTCACCTTTCTACCGATTTTGTTTTTGATGGAGAAGCAGGACCTTATAAAGAAACGGATCAGCCAAACCCGTTGAGTTATTATGGGAAGTCAAAACTGGCATCAGAAAAATTACTTGAGGAGTCTAAAATTAAGTGGAGCATAGTTAGAACCATAATTGTCTACGGAATTGTAGAAGATATGAGTCGTTCAAACATTGTGCTTTGGGCAAAAGCAGCATTAGAGAAAAAACAAAAGCTAACCATTGTAAATGATCAGTTCCGTTCACCAACTTTAGCAGAAGATTTAGCCGACGCTTGCATATTAATCGCCGAAAAGGAAAAAGAAGGAATTTTTCATATTTCAGGAAAAGATTTTATGAGCATAGTTGAATTGGTGAAAAGAGTGGCGAAGCATTATCAATTGGACGATTCACTTATCGAAGTAATATCTTCAAAATCCTTAAATCGAGCAGCTAAGCGTCCTCCTAAAACAGGGTTTATTTTAGATAAAGCATATCGCGAATTAAACTATCAACCACATTCATTTGAAGAGGGAATGCAATTGTTGGATCAACAATTAATGAATAGAAATTGATTTCGACTTTATCAGTCTTGTGAAATCAATTATATTTGTTGGCTTAGCAAAAAACTAAAGAAAAGATTTATGTTTAAAAAACTGCTTACTGTAGTCTTATTAGCAACAAGCACAATAGTTCAATCAGCTGATTTTGAGGCGAAGTTAAAATACGATAACCCTACTCAAAAAATTAATGATGGAGTAGCTTACGTTGAAGTAGAAGGAGGAGTGCCACCATTTTTGTACCGATGGTCTCATCAGTCTGTTAGTCTCAAGTCAAGTTCTAGCGAAGAAATTACTGAAGGAAGTCAGTTTACTGTTTTAGTAACCGATGCAGAAGGTAGTGAGCAACTTTTAAAAGGCGAAGTTCCGGTACATTCGATTGAAGAGCGAATGAACGCCACTTTTAAGCCAATAGTAAAAGTGATGACGGATTTCCTTTTTTGGGATCCTTTTTCTGCAATTGGTATATATGATCCCGTAGTTTATGCTGATTTGAAAAATGTAAAAGCACCTGGCTGGGCTAATCCTGATGTAAAAAAGATTACACTGAAGAAGTGGTTAGTAGAGGATGGAGCTAAAGTAGATAAAGGTCAATTAATCGCACATGTAGTTCAAGATGATGGAGCTGAAGTAGAAGTTTATGCAGAGGCTAGCGGCACATTAAACCATTTGGTTAAAAACGGACAAGTTATTTACGATGAAAATAACATTCAGCATGTTATCGAAGTAGGTTCTGAGAACTTAGCAGCTGTAGTGTATGATGAACCGCGCCCTATGCTTCATCCAAATGGAGATGTTCAAGAAAAGGGAATTCCATTTATTGTGATTTGGCTTGTAGGTGGAGCCCTCTTCTTTACCATTCGAATGAGATTTATAAACGCTCGAGGAGTTAGGCACGCTATTTCACTAGTGAAAGGAGATTACGAAAACCCGAATGATGAAGGAGAAGTTTCGCACTTTCAAGCATTAACTACAGCACTTTCTGCAACAGTTGGTTTAGGGAATATTGCGGGTGTAGCTGTGGCCATTACTTTAGGTGGTCCCGGTGCTACTTTTTGGATGATAGTCTGTGGACTTCTGGGAATGGCAAGTAAATTTACGGAGTGTACTTTAGGGGTTAAATACAGAACCATTAATGATAAAGGTGAGGTGTCCGGAGGACCGATGTATTACTTAAGTGAAGGCTTAAAAAGAAAAAATCTTGGTGGCTTGGGGAAAGTCTTAGCAGTCATTTTTTCTATACTCTGTATTGGCGCTTCTTTTGGTGGAGGAAATATGTTTCAAGCCAATCAAGCCTTTGCTCAACTATCAAGTGAGTTTACAAGTCTCCAAGGTATGGGGTCTTGGTTTGGTGTAGTTTTAGCACTTTTAGTTGGAATTGTAATTATTGGAGGAATTAAGAGTATTGCTAAAGTTACCGACAAAATTGTTCCTTTTATGGCCGGACTTTACGTTTTGTTTGCTTTAATTATTATTGGAATGAATTTCGGAAACGTTGGTGATGTATTTGTTGAAATATACAATGGAGCATTTAATGCACCTGCGGTTAAAGGTGGAATTATTGGCGTATTGATTGTAGGTTTCCAACGTGCAGCATTCTCAAATGAAGCCGGAGTAGGTTCTGCTTCAATTGCGCATTCGGCTTCTAAAACTAACGAACCGGTGAGTGAAGGTACGGTTGCATTATTAGAGCCATTTGTAGACACCGTTGTAGTTTGTACGATGACTGCATTAGTTTTGGTGTTTACCGGTTTTGCTGATGGAACATCAGGCTTAGAAGGTTCAGAGTTGACTTCAGCAGCCTTTGGTAGCGTTTTCCCGTGGTTTAAGGTTGTTTTGGTTATAGCCATTTTCCTTTTTGCTTTTTCTACGATGATTTCTTGGTCGTATTATGGACTAAAAGCGTGGACGTACTTATTTGGTGGTAGTAAAGCCGCTGATTACTCTTACAAAGCAATCTTTTTAGTGTTTATTGTAATTGGTTCCTCTGTAGGTTTGGGAGCGGTATTGGACTTCTCAGATTTAATGATTTTAGGAATGGCATTTCCAAATATTTTAGGGCTGTTGTTGCTTTCTAAAGAAGTACGTTTAGAGATGATCGATTATTTTGAACGAATTAAAAGTGGTGCTATTAAGAAATTTAAATAAGCCATGAGAAAGGTGAAAAAAATAACTCTTTTTGCCTTAGTGGCAATATCGGTGATAGCAGCTTGTAAAAGAGAAACTTCTTTACATACGATTCAAGGTAATTTAAAGTCGGACTGCTCACAGCTTATGACAAATGCAGAAGTTGCATTAAAGTCGCTTGGCGGCTCAATTAATTCGGAGACTTTAATAATCGGCAGTGCGATTACAAATGAATCTGGCAATTTTCAATTTACCTATGAATTGGAAGAAAATGAAGAAGGCACCGCTGAACTTATCTTGTTAAAAGAGAGTGGTTATTCTAACTTGATTTCAGGAATTACACTTGGCAGCAACTTGCAATTAAAGTTGTTTTTAACCAATTTGGCTACAGTTTACATCAATTTAAGTGGTAGTCGTCAACTGTCTGCTACTGACACACTCTATTATGGCATAAGTGAATTAGAGGCTGAATTTAATAAGGTTCAAGCAGACAGTGGGAGAATTGATACAGTTCAATTTGAGATTCCAAACACTTTAAGTAATCAAAGTGAAAGAGTTTTGTATTTTGGTATAGGTCGTGTCGACTTTCAAAAAGCAAAAGAAGCAGTATCCATTGAAGATTCCAGTTACCAGCATGTTCCTTTCCAAGCAAGAGGCTGCTTTGGAGTGAATGAGGTAGATATAGAAATCAATTAATTAGGTTTTGAGTTTTTTACTCTCAAATAACTAATAATTGGATTAAGTGACCGGAGAAAACTATAGAGTATAATGCGTTCCTCTTTTAAAGACTATTTTTATTTCAGCCGCAGCGAGCGAAAGGGAGTAATTGGAATGAGTATTCTGATTATTTTGCTCATACTTTTTAACTTCTTTGTAGCTGATTTTTTCCCTCAAGAGGAGAAAGATAAAAGTGGAATTAAAGAACTTTTGACTGAAATTTCTCAACTGAAAGATTCATTAGATCAGCTTGAAAAGAAAAAAGATTTCGTTGAAAGAGACTATCAAACAGAACATAGAAATTATTTTGATAGTATTGCCTACTTTAGTTTTAATCCAAATAATTTAACTATTGAAAAGTGGATGAAACTCGGCTTAAGTAAAGAACAAGCTGAGGTAATAAAAAACTATGAAGCCAAAGGAGGAGAGTTTCGCACAAAAGAGGATGTGAGAAAAATGTATAGTATTTCTGAAGAACATTATTTGCGCTTAGCATCTTTTATTCAGCTGCCAGATAGATTTGAAAATAAGAAGCTTGAAAATAATTCCTATAAAAATAATACTGCTAAAAAGAAAAAGTGGAAGAGGGTGGTGAAAGATATCAATCTTGCCGATAGTGCAGGCTTGACAGAAGTTTATGGAATCGGATCTTACTTTGCAGGGAAAATAGTTGAGCATAGAGAAAAACTCGGAGGGTATTTGTCGAAGAAACAGCTTCTTGAAATTTGGAATTTTAGCGACAGTATGCTTTTGAAACTAGATAGTTCTTTGGTTATTTCAAAAATTGAATTGAGAAAATTGAATGTAAATGAAGTGTCAGCCGAAGAGTTGAAAAAACATCCGTATATCGATTGGAATATTGCCAACTCAATTGTTAGCATAAGAGAACAACATGGAGCTTATCAAAAGTTAGAAGATTTAAAAATGTCTGTTTTGATTAATGATTCCATATTTTTGAAGATTAAAACATATCTAACTGTTGAATAAATAAAATCAATGATAGAAGAAAAAGTTAAAGCTGCCATTCGCGATATCAAAGACTTTCCGAAGAAAGGAATCGTATTTAAAGACATTACACCGATTCTCTCAGATCCAGCATTAACAACTGAGATTACCGATGCATTAGCTGAAAATTATGCTAAGCTAAACATTGATGCCGTTATGGGGATTGAAAGTAGAGGTTTTTTGTGGGGAATATTGTTAGCCCAAAAACTAAATGTTCCTTTTATTCCGGTTAGAAAAAAAGGCAAGCTGCCGTATAAAACCGTTTCACACAAATATGATTTAGAGTACGGTTCGGCGGAGATTGAGGTGCATGAAGATGCCATTGAGGCAGGAAGTAGTATTTTGATTCACGACGACCTATTGGCAACCGGAGGTACTGCTGCAGCTGCCGCTAACATAGTTAAAAAGCAAAATGCTGAAATAGCTGCCTTTTCTTTTTTAGTTGTGTTAGACTTTTTGAAAGGGGAAAAGAAACTTCTTAAGTTTTCCGATAGAATAGAAGGGATTGTACATTACTAATAAAGCTAATTTCTTATAAAAAACGCTTTAGTCGACAACTTTTCGCATTGCTAATTGTACTTTTGTAAACTGAAAAAATTTAAGCATGGATTTTAATTATACAGAGAATCAAAAAATGATTGCTGATATGGTCAGTGATTTTGCAGATAAGCATATAAGACCTGACATGATGAAGTGGGATGAGTCGCAAGAATTTCCTGTTGATTTGTTTAAAAAGTTAGGAGATCTTGGATTGATGGGCGTTTTGGTTCCAACAGAGTATGGAGGATCCGGTTTTGGTTACCATGAATATATTACAGCTATTTCAGGATTAGCAGAAGTTTGTGGTTCTATTGGTTTGTCAATGGCAGCACATAACTCATTGTGTACGGGACATATTTTAACTTTTGGAAATGAAGAGCAAAAGAAAAAATATTTACCAAAATTAGCTACAGCTGAGCACATTGGAGCTTGGGGGTTAACCGAGCACAATACCGGATCTGATGCAGGAGGAATGAACACTACAGCTGTGGAAGATGGTGATTACTATGTGTTAAATGGAGCAAAGAACTTTATTACTCATGCGATTTCAGGCGATATTGCAGTAGTAATAGCAAGGACAGGTGAAAAAGGAGACTCCAGAGGAATGACAGCATTTATCATTGAGAAAGGAACACCGGGTTTTAGCTCAGGAAAAAAAGAAGATAAATTAGGCATGCGTGCTTCGGAAACGGCGGAATTAATTTTTACTGACTGTAGGGTGCCAAAAGAAAACATATTAGGAAAAGTGGGTGAAGGCTTTCCTCAAGCCATGAAAGTGTTGGATGGTGGAAGGATTTCCATTGCTGCGCTTTCCCTTGGAATTGCAAAAGGAGCTTTAAACGCAGCCATTAAATATTCAAAAGAGAGAGAACAGTTCGGTCAACCGATTTCGAAATTCCAAGCCATTGCTTTTAAGTTAGCTGATATGGCAACGGAGATAGAAGCAGCAGAACTATTGACCCACCAAGCAGCTGACTTAAAGAATAAAGGAATGAAAATGACGAAGGAGTCTGCTTTTGCTAAATATTATGCTTCAGAAGTTTGTGTGCGAGCAGCAAATGAAGCAGTACAAGTTTTTGGTGGCTATGGATACACTAAAGAATTTCCGGTAGAGAAGTTTTACCGTGATTCAAAACTATGTACTATTGGAGAAGGAACTTCTGAAATTCAAAAATTAGTAATTTCAAGAGAGATTATTTAAGAGAACTTTGTTGTTTCAATAAAATTTGTATTTTTGCACCCCATTAAAAAAAACAAAGCATGTTAATTGTACCAGTTAAAGAAGGCGAAAACATCGAAAGAGCGTTGAAAAAGTTCAAAAAGAAATTTGAGCGTACCGGAACCGTTAAGGAACTTCGTAACAGACAGCACTTCACTAAGCCTTCTGTAGAAAGAAGAGAAGAGATCAAGAAAGCGATCTACAAAGAGAAAATGCAGCGAGAAGAGGAAGCTTAATTAAGCTCCTTTCTTTTTATCTAAGATATTGAACCACTCTAAGCTCAATTTAACTTTGAGTTTGGAGTGGTTTTTTTATTAAATAAGCTTACTGGGTTTCTGAATATTCAAGCCCTTCAGGCTTGTCTTTAATGTGAAAGGATTTTGTCTATTTGTGTTAAAGCCCTTCGGGCTTTTTTAGCACAAATGTTTTATCAAAGAGTTACTTAGATTGATAGAAAAGTGATCTTAATATTTTCTAGTTCAAGAATTCTAAAGAGCCAATTATGAAAAACTATTTGATGATGTCAATATAAAACCCTGAAAGGGTTAAATATAAATAGAATACTTAAGTCAACCCTGAAAGGGTTGAATGTTTTGCTCATTTCGCTTTTTTAACAGCACATTTAAATCTTATTTGCCAATCATTGTTTAATTTTCCTCTTAGGAAATAAGCAGAAAAATGGTGGTAGATCAATTCCTCAATTACCTTGAAAAAGAGCGTCGCTATTCAGCGCACACTATAATTTCCTATCGAAACGATTTAAGTCAATTAAGTAATTTCTTAGAAGAAGACTTTGAGCTTAATCAAATTGAAGATGCCACAACGCAAATGTTGCGTTCTTGGATTGTCGCATTAATGGAATTGGGCTTAACTGCCAAGTCGGTTAATCGTAAACTATCGGCGGTAAAGTCTTTCTACAATTACTTGCTTCGCAAAGAAATGATTGAAATTTCCCCAACAGCTAAATTGGTGCTTCCAAAGATAAAAAAATCACTGCCAAAGTTTGTAAAGAGTGGTGAAATGAACATACTTTTAGAAGAAATGTCATTTGAAAATGATTTTTCGGGAAAGCGTGATCGTGTTTTGATTGAAGTGCTTTACGCCTGTGGCTTAAGATTAAGTGAATTGATTGAGTTAAAAGAAAGAGACTTTAATCGCTATGAAAGTACATTAAAGGTATTGGGTAAGAGAAATAAGGAAAGGATAGTCCCTTTGCATACTAAGGTGAAGGATCTTCTGTCGGAGTATATGCAACTAAAAAAGGAGCAGTTTGATTCTCATTTCATTTTTTTAACCGATAAAGGAGAAAAACTATACCCGAAATTTGTGTATCGCAAGGTTAATGATTACCTTAGTCAGGTGACATCGGCAAAGCAAAAAAGTCCGCATGTATTGCGTCACACCTTTGCCACTCACATGTTAAATAATGGAGCTGATTTAAATACAATAAAAGAAATTTTAGGTCACGCCAATTTATCTGCCACAGAAGTGTATACACATAACACGATAGAAAAATTAAAAAGTATTTATAAACAAGCCCATCCACGGGCATAAAATTTAAAGTTATGGACGTTAAGTTAAATGTAAGATCAGTAAATTTTGATGTAGATCAAAAATTAGTAGACTTTATTCAGGGAAGAGTAAACAAGTTAACACAGTTTTTCGACAAGATAATTGAAGCCGACGTTTACCTAAAAGTGGATAATAATCACGAAACAGAAAACAAGACGGTAGAAATACGTTTATACATCCCCGGAAATGATTTATTCGCTAAAAAAACGGCTAAAAACTTTGAGGCAGCAACTGATGAAGTGACAGAAGCCCTCAGAAGACAGGCAAAAAAGCGAAAAGAAAAGGTTAGAAGAGTTTAGTTATCAGTTGATTTCATAAAACTTTTCATTAGGGTGAAAAAAAATATCAAAAAACTTTTCTGAATACTTAATTCTTTTATAAATTTGCAGACCTTTTTCAAGGCTATCAAAAGTAGCGGCGAACAAGGTCTGTTTATTTGATGCCGGTGTAGCTCAGTTGGCCAGAGCAGCTGATTTGTAATCAGCGGGTCGGGGGTTCGAATCCCTCCACCGGCTCACGTTCTTTGCAAATGCAAGATTAAAGTAATGAAAATGGAATTGGGGAGATACTCAAGCGGCCAACGAGGACAGACTGTAAATCTGTTGACTATGTCTTCGCAGGTTCGAATCCTGCTCTCCCCACCACATTATTTAAAGAATTAAAAGCGGGAGTAGCTCAGCTGGCTAGAGCATCAGCCTTCCAAGCTGAGGGTCGCCGGTTCGAATCCGGTTTCCCGCTCTTTTTTTTCTTTAAAATTTAAAAGACAATCATTGCCGATGTAGC